>R21__coassemble_720_pt1 | contig 25880 bp, 22 predicted proteins | sample R21__metabat2_low_PE_053 | metagenome-assembled genome bin R21 | reverse complement strand
GACTACAAATGCTAAATGGAAAAAGGTATAATAAAACTAATCAAATGTTATGAAAAAGAAGGAGACGTTACACATGAGTTCATTCAAAGATCTTCGGATCGTCGACAACTTCTACCAGACCTCGGCATTCTATCCGATGCCCACCGTATGTATCACGACGGTGAACCCGGACGGCAGCCTCAACGTGGGCTCCTATTCTCTGGTGTTCCCGTATTACATCGCCGGCAAGGACTACTATGCCATGCTGCTCGAGTGTCGCAACAATTCCAACACCTGCCAGAACGTCCTGCGGACCGGCAAACTCGCACTCAACTTCATCCCGGACGACAAGAAGACCTTCAAAGAGGCCGTCCGTCTCGGCTTCCCCGGCCCCTCCGACGAGAAGATGAAGGACTGCAAGTTCAAGTTCGAAGACGGTCTCGCCGACCCGAAGGACAAGGACCGCCCGAAGGTCATCTCCAGCGCCTTCCAGGTCATGGAGTGCACCTGGGACAGCTCCCTCGAGAACGGCGGCAAATGGAAACCCGGTGAGATGGACGGTTACGAAGGCCCCTACAACGACTTCAACGGCATCACCTCCAAGTTCGGCGCACACTTCATCCTGAAGGTGGACAAGATCCTCATGAAGCCGAAGTACTACGATGCCATCGTGGGCGGCGTCAAGGCGAAAGACTTCCCGCCGGTCCCCGTCGACTACGGTTATCGTGATTCCACCAACTTCTGGTACACTCCCTTCAAGGGCAAGAAGGCCATCAGCGAGCCCGTTCCGGCCCCGAAGGAGATCGATATCGACTCCATCAAGTACGCCGCGAACCGCTGCGACCCGGACATCAAGTTCACCGATGAAGCCCTCATGAACTTCGTCAAGGTCCCGCGCCCCTTCCTGAAGACGGTCCTCATGGGCTGTGTCGACTGGGCAAAGGAGAACAACGTCACCCTGATCACCGACGAACACGTCAAGATCATCAACGACAAGCGCAACGCCGAAAAGGCCGCGAAGAAGAAAAAGTAAAGTTTTAGGTTATTTTTAACCAATTTCTTAACTTGCATTTAAGTTCCTCTCTTAGGATGGTTGCAAAGGAAACGCATCCGAAAGGGAGGAACTTATTTATGAACACCAGCGCATTTGGAAAGTCCGTCGCCGTCACACTGGCGCTTGCCATGTCGGTGGCGATGTACGGCTGCAACGCGGCAAACGAGTCGACAGAGGCCACTACGGCGGCCGCTTCGTCTTCTCAGACGACCGAGACGAAGTACCTGACGAAGGACGACATCACGGTCAATGAGACGAAGGAAAACAGTGGCGACGGGGAACACGCCATCACCGCGGACGGCGAGACGGCGTCCTACTCGGACCTTGCGGTCAAAAAGACCGGGAACTCGTCCGGTGACGAAGCGGACTTCTACGGCGAGAACGCCGCCATCTTCGCGACCAATAAGGCGACCCTCGACCTGAAGGGCATCCTCGTCGAGACGAACGGCGAGCACGCCAACGGTGTCTTCAGCTACGGCGAAGGCACGACGGTCAACGTCTCTGACTCCGTCATCGAGACGACCGGCAACTGCTCCGGCGGCCTCATGACCACCGGTGGCGGTACGATGAACGCGACGAACCTGACCATCCACACGACCGGCAATTCGTCGGCGGCCATCCGCTCTGACCGGGGCGGCGGGACCGTCGTCGTCAACAAGGGCAGTTATACGACCGATGGCACGGGCTCTCCGGTCATCTACTCGACCGCAGATATCACGGTCTCCGACGCGAAGATGGAGTCCACCGCTTCCCAGGGCGTCGTCGTGGAGGGCAAGAACTCCGTCACCCTCAACAATGTCGACCTGACGGCGAGCAACACGACCAAGAACAGCGACAAGTCCGATTACTATCAGGCGGTCATGATCTACCAGTCCATGTCCGGTGACGCCGACGAAGGTACCTCTTCGTTCGCGATGAACGGCGGAAAACTGACCAACAAGAACGGGGACATCTTCTTCGTCAACAATACGACCACGACCATCGATCTTTCGAAGGCGACGATCGTCAACCAGGATGAGGACGGCATCTTCCTGAGAGCATGCGCGGCCGGCTGGGGCAGTGAAGGCTCCAACGGCGGCCAGGTCACCCTGAACGCTTCGTCTCAGACCATCGACGGCGATATGGTCGTCGACAAGGTCTCGACCCTGAACCTGCTCATGAGCAGCAGCTCGACCTTCACCGGCGCCATCAACCAGGACGGCGCAGCTGGCGATGTCTATGTCGAACTGAAGGACGGTGCCACCTGGAAACTGACCGGGGACTCTTACATCACGTCTCTGACCTGCGATGCCGACTCCATCGACCTGAACGGCCACAAACTGTATGTGGGCGGCAAGGAGTATTCCGCAGGCACAGCTTCCACCGGCGAGAAAGTGACCGCGAAGGCCACGACCTCCTCAAAGGGCAAAGGCGGCTCCGGCAGCGAGAACGGCACGCCACCCGAAAAACCGGGCAGCGGTTCCGGCAGCCACGGCAAGGGCGGCACTCCGCCTTCGAAACCCGGCAGCAAGTCTTCGGACGGCGCTGCGGCATAAATACAACAGAAAACCTCCGGCATCGGATGATGCCGGAGGTCTTTGTTTTTGTTGAGGTCAATCGCCCAAAACTCTGTGGTAGAGTGCGATGTAGTCTTTGGCGGAGGCGTTCCAGGAGTGGTCGGTCAGCATGGCGCGTTTGACCATGGCGTCCCAGTTGTCCCGCTCGGTGAAGTAGAGGGTCTTCGCGTAGTTGACCGCGTTCAGGAGCAGGTCGGCCCGGTACTGGTCGAAGGAGAAGCCGTTGCCGGAGCCGTCGGTCCAGTTATAGGCCTGGACGGTGTCCTTGAGGCCGCCGGTCTCCCGGACGATCGGGATGGAGCCGTAGCGGAAGGAGATGAGCTGGGTGAGGCCGCAGGGCTCGAACCGGGAGGGGACGAGGAAGGCGTCTGCCGCCGCATAGACTTTGTGGGCTCGCTCGTCGGAGTACATGATGTTCGAGGCAACAGTGCCCTTGTGCTCGTTCTCGAAGTACCGGAACATGTCCTCATACTGGGGCTCGCCGGTGCCGATGAGCACGAACTGGGTGTTGCCGTCGATGAACTGCTCGAAGATGGGCGCGATGAGGTCGAGGCCCTTCTGGTCGGTGAGACGGGAGATGAGGGCGATCATGAACTTGCTGTCGTCCACTTCGAGACCCAGTTCCTCCTGAAGTGCGCGCTTGTTGGCTTTCTTGCCCTCGATGACGCTGTTCACGTCGAACTTCTGCGCGATCTTCTCGTCGGTGGCGGGGTTCCAGATGTCGTAGTCGATGCCGTTGACGATGCCGCAGAGCTTCATGTGATGGTACCGGATGACCGGGTCGAGGTACTCCCCGTACTCGGCCGTCTTGATCTCGCCGGCATAGGTGTTGGAGACCGTGGAGATGATGTCAGAATAGACGAGGGCGCCCTTCAGCATGTTGGCGTCGTCGTTGATCTCGAGCTGATCCGGCGTGAAGACATAGTCCGGCAGGCCGGAGAGATATTTGATGAGGCCGAGCTCGTGCTGGCCCTGGAATTTGAGGTTGTGGACCGTGATGATGGTCTTGGAGTGCTGGCCGACCCAGCTGTCGCGGAACAGCGTGTGGAGGTAGACCGGAACGAGGCCCGCCTGCCAGTCGTGGCAGTGGATGACGTCCGGCTCGAACCCGATGACGGGGAGGGAGGCCAGGACCGCCTTGTCGAAGAAGATGAACTTTCCAAGGTCTTCCGCCATGTTCGTGTAGGGGTTCCCGTTGGAGAAATATTCCTCGTTGTCGATGAAGTAGTAGATGACGCCGTCCTGTTCGAGTTTCATGACGCCGACATACTTCATGATGCCCGCGCTCGTGATGTCCATATCGAAGTGGCAGACGTACTCCATCCGCTCTTTGAACTGCTCCGGGATGCACGCGTACTTCGGCATCATGACCCGGACGTCCACGCCTTCCGCAGCAAGGGCTTTCGGCAGGGCGCTCATGACGTCTCCGAGACCGCCGGTTTTCGCGAAGGGATAACATTCAGAACCGACAAATAATACTTTCATGGAAAACAACTCCTTTTCATCTTATTTTCCAAAACAATCTGATTTCAGTATACCATGTGAAAAGCAAAAAAACACCGTCCTTCCATACTTTTTTCAAAGGTCGTCAGTTGCGATGTTTCCTGCGGCGATTTATAATCTAAAAGTAATACGAAAGAGGCGAAGTACATCGCCAAAGGAAGGGAAACGCCATGAAGAAAACAGCTTATGTGAACGGTTACATCCTCGACGGCAGTATCGACATGGAGCCGGTCAAAGGCAAAGCGATCATCGTCGACGGTGAGACCATCGAGGCCATCGTTCCCGAAAAGGACGTCAAAAAGAATAAGTACAAGGTCGTCGACCTGAAGGGCTCTTACATCATGCCCGGACTCATCAACCTCCACGCCCACCTTCCAACGGGCGGCAAGGCACCGAAGAGCGACAAGAAGACCAATTACAAAGCACTGTCTCCGCTCGTCAAGATGGTCGACTGGAACCCGGTCCTTCGGCTCGTGTTCCTCCTCATCCAGAAGCCCCATGTCAAACAGGAACTCTTCAGCGGCGTCACCACACTGCGTGCGGTCGGCGGCGTCTCGGACATGGACGGTGTCATGAAGCGGAAGATCGATGTCGGAGAGATTCTCGGCCCCCGTCTGCTCGTCGCGAACACCGGGGTCTCGGTCCCGGGCGGTCACTTTGCCGGCGTCCTTGCCACGGAGGCGAAGACCCCGGAGATGGCGAGAGAGCATGTCCGGAAGATCATGAAGACCAAACCCGACCTCATCAAGCTGATGATCACGGGCGGTGTCATGGACGCGGAAGTCGTCGGCGAACCCGGCATCCTCAAAATGCCTCCGGAGATCGTCAGGGCCGCCTGTGACGAAGCCCACAAGCACGGCATGATGGTCGCTGCCCATGTCGAGAGCCCGGAAGGCGTCCGGGTCGCGCTCGAGAACGGTGTCGACAGCATCGAGCACGGCGCCAAACCTGACGCGGAGATCATCCGCCTCTTCCAGGAACGCGGTGCCGTTGACATCTGCACCATTTCTCCGGCGGCTCCGTACTGCCTGTTCCAGGAGGAGATCAGCCACGCCGGCGACGACGCCCGCATCAACGGCAAGGTCGTCATGGACGGTATCATCGAGTGCGCGAAGGAGTGTCTCGCGAACGACATCCCCGTCGGCCTCGGCACAGACACCGGCTGTCCCTTCATCAACAACTACGGCATGTGGCGTGAGCTCCACTACTTCACGAAGTATGTCGGCGTCTCGAACCGGTTCGCCCTCTATACCGCCACGAAGCGCAACGCGGAACTCGTCCACATCGACGACATCACCGGCACCATCGAGCCCGGCAAGAGCGCGGACATGATCGTCTGCAAGAAGAACCCCCTCGACGACGTCAAGGTGCTCCGCGACCTCGAGATGGTCATCTTCCGCGGCAAGGCCCACACAGACCTCAGGTTCAAGAAAGACGAGTACGTCGAAGAAGTCCTCGACACTCTGCTGTAAACACCCAAGGCCTCTTGCTCCCAAGGCAAGGGGCTTAATAGGATGCAGTTGAAAAGAAAGAAGTGAGACGATGGCCGGTACTGAATCATTCATCGCCCTTTGCAAGGAGCTGGAGGCCGCCGTGAAGGCGCGCTATGGCAGCGAAAGCTATGGGGAGAGTGCCTATGTGTTCCTCTCCCGGCGCGGGGAGTTCAAACCCTACGCGAAGGAACTCGACCTCATTCGGGAAGTGCGGAACCTCATCCAGCACAAGGATGTCGAGGTGAAGGGCATCGAGGCGATCCGCGTCGATGACGTCCTGATGGACGCGCTCCGGGAGATCATCAGCCTGGTGCAGCACCCGGAGACGGTCGGCGATGTCTGCACGAGGGAACTCGTGACCGCGACACTCGACACTCCGGTCCGGGAAGTCATCTCCCGCATGCTCGACTCGTCGTTCTCCCACATCCCGGTCCTCGACGAACAGGGGAAACTCCTCGGCATCTTCAGCGAGAACACCATCTTCACCCGCGTGGGCAAGGAGGGCCTCGAAGCGCTGTCAAAGCAGGACTGCGTCGGCGATTATCGGGCGTACCTCGACATCAAAGACCACGTTCGGGACTCTTTCCGGTTCATCGCCGAAGACGTCGAGACCGACCAGGCAGTCGAACAGTTCAAAGTCAGAGACAAACAGGGGAGACGGCTCGCCATGCTGGTCGTCACGAAGCACGGAGACCCGAATGAGAAGGTCACCGGCGTCCTCACCCCGTACGATGTGTTGGAATGATCATCAATACCGGCAACCGGACCGATATCCCGGCCTTCTATTCCGAGTGGTTTTACAACCGGATCCGGGCGGGGGAAGTGCTGGTCCGCAACCCGTACAATCTGAATGCGGTCACCCGGTACCGGCTGGACCCGGAGGTCGTCGACCTGCTGGTGTTCGGCACGAAGAACCCGGCCCCGATGCTGCCGCGCCTCCGCGAACTGGACGCCTACCGGCAGCTCTGGCATGTGACCATCACCCCCTACGGCAAGGACATTGAACCGAACGTGCCGGACAAGCACGAAGTCCTGAAGAGTTTTCAGGAGTTGTCCCGCATCGTGGGGAAGGACCACGTCGTCTGGAGATATGACCCCGTGTTTCTGTCGGACCGCTATACGATGGAGTACCACCTGCGGGCCTTCGAGACGATGACCACCGAACTGGAGGGGTATACCGGGCAGGTCGTCGTGAGTTTCATCGACCTGTTCCAGAAAACGAAAAAGAACTTCCCGGAAGTGCGGGAAGTCTATGACCCGGAGCAGGACGCACTCAGCGAAGCCTTTGTGTCCATCGCCAAAGCCCACGGCATGCAGGTCGTGGCCTGTCTGGAGGCGGAGCGGCTCGCACAGTTCGGCGTCGATGTCTCCGGCTGCATGAACCAGAAGAAAGTGGAGGATGCCCTCGGCGTCCGCCTTTCCATACCGCCCGGCAAAGCGCAGACCCGTAACGGATGTACCTGCCTTCTCGGTGGAGACATCGGTATGTACAACACCTGCGCTCACTTCTGCCGGTACTGTTACGCCAACTATGACCGGGCGACCGTGGAGCAGAACATCAAACTCCATGACCCGGAGAGCCCGTTCCTCATCGGCGGGCCCCACCCGGCCGACATCATCAAAGACGCGGACCAGCAGAGCTGGCTCGACGATCAGATCTCACTGTTTTAGAAAGAGGTTCCGCATGGCCCAGTACAAACGCAAAACCAAGGAAGACCGACCCGTCGTGGCCATCTGCTACGACTTCGACAAGACCCTGTCGCCGGACGATATGCAGGCCCAGGGGTACATCCAGTCGGTCGGCTATGAAGTCGACAAGTTCTGGGCGAAGAGCAACGAACTCGCCAATGAGAACGGTATGGACTCGAACCTCGCGTACATGTACCTCATGAAGGAGGAGGCGAGAGGGACCCTGGTCTTCAACCGCAAAGCGCTGGAGGACTACGGCTCGAAAGTCCAGCTTTTCCCGGGCGCGGACACCTGGTTCGAACGGATCCGGAAGTACGGGGAAGAGCACGGTGTCATCGTCGAGCACTACATCATCTCCTCCGGACTCAAAGAGATGATCGAGGGGACGGAAGTGGCGAAGAACGGTGCCTTCGAGCAGATCTATGCGAGTTCCTTCCTCTACGATGACCACGGGGTCGCCATCTGGCCCGCCCAGGTCGTCAACTACACGAACAAGACCCAGTTCCTGTTCCGGATCTCCAAGGGCGTCCTCGACTGGAACGACCCCGGTGTCAACGATTACTTCCCGCCGGATGAGATCCGCGTGCCCTTCCGGAACATGATCTACATCGGGGACAGCGACACGGACATCCCCTGCATGAAACTCGTCAATTCCTACGGGGGATATTCCATCGGCGTCTACAACGGGGAGACCGACGACCGCACCAAGGTCCACAAGATGATGCGGGACAACCGGATCAGGTATTTCGCCCCGGCGGACTACCGGGACGGGTCCGATATGGACCTTCTCGTCAAAGGCATCCTCGACCGGACCGCCGCCAACGAGAAACTGGAGTCCATCTATTATGAGAACCTGAGAGAGAGTCAGGACAAAAACAGCTAATATAATTTATGGAGGCATATATTATGAAAAACAGATTCTTTGCGATCGTGCTCGCTCTGACCATGGTCCTTGCGCTGGCGGCCTGCCACAAGACAGACAAGGTCGAGGTTTCCACCACGGCGCCCGTCGTGACGGAGGAAGTCAAGACCACTACTGCCCCGGAGACCACTACGGCCAAAGAAACGACGAAGAAAGAGGCAGACAAGACCGTCATCAAGAACGACGTGAACCTCACCGGCACCTGGGACGACAAGTTCAGCCAGAGAGCCGTCATGGAAGTCCGCGGCGGCAAGGGTGAGACCTACCAGATCCACGTCCACTGGGGCAGCACCGCATTCGAGTCGGAGAACTGGACCATGACCGGCACGTTCAATGACTCGACCGGCGAACTGACCTACAAGGACTGCCGACGCGTCACCACGACGCTCGACGAGGCGGACGGCCCGGAACAGGAGGACGTCCACTACACGAACGGTACCGGTAAGTTCATTTACAAGAACGGCGAACTCAGCTGGCACGCCGACAACGACCCGGATGTCAACGATTGTGTCTTTGCACGGTAATTTCCTCTTGATAAATCGCGCAAACCTAGTACAATATTCTTGTTTCTATTCAAAGCCTATTTAGGAGGTCCTCACCATGCAGGAGTACAAACCCGTCAAAGAAGGAAAAGTCCGTGAGATCTACGACCTGGGCGATGCACTGGTCCTCGTCGCGACCGACCGCATCTCCGCGTTCGACGTCATCCTCAAGAACGAAGTCACCAAGAAGGGCACGGTCCTGACCCAGATGTCCAAATTCTGGTTCGACCTGACGAAAGACATCCTTCCGAACCATATGATCAGCGTCGATGTGAACGACATGCCGGAGTACTTCCGTCAGCCTCAGTTCGACGGCAACAGCATGCTCTGCAAGAAGCTCACCATGCTTCCCATCGAAGCCATCGTCCGCGGTTACATCACCGGTTCCGGCTGGAAGAGCTACTGCGAGAACGGCACCGTCTGCGGCATCAAACTGCCGGAGGGCCTGAAAGAGTCCGACAAGCTGCCGGAGGCCATCTACACGCCGTCCACCAAGGCGGAGATCGGTGACCATGACGAGAACATCTCCTATGAGCAGTCCATCGAAGTCCTCGAGAAGGAGTTCCCGGGCAAGGGCGAAGAGTACGCGAAGAAACTCCGCGACTGCACTCTCGCGCTTTACAACAAGTGTGCCGACTATGCCCGCACCAAAGGCATCATCATCGCCGACACCAAGTTCGAGTTCGGTCTCGATGAAGACGGCAACATCGTCGTCGCCGACGAAATGCTCACGCCGGACTCCAGCCGCTTCTGGCCGGTCGACGGTTACGAGCCGGGCCACGGTCAGCCGTCCTTCGACAAGCAGTTCGTCCGTGACTACCTCAAGGCGAACCCCGACTGCAACTATGACCTCCCGCAGGACGTCATCGACAAGACCATCGACAAATACCTCGAGGCCTACAAACTCCTCACCGGAGAGGACCTCGCGTAAATCGTCAAAATAAAAAAGTAAGGCTGCATCTCGCGATGCAGCCTTTTCGTTTTTATGATTACCGATTCTTCTGAGCGGCGTTGATGCCGGCCATGAATTCTTCGGAATATTTTTCCTGCTGAGCGATGAAGTTGCCGGCGGCGACTTCTGCGGGGACCCAGACATGCGGGTCGTCAGTCTGGACATAACCGGGGAGCGGTTTGTGAACTCAGGCGGGGTCTTTTTATTGACTGCAGTTATGCAAATGGAAACAGGACATACGAACAACGGCGGAAAATGTTATAATCGGACCATAGGAAAATGAACCATGAAAAGGAGGAACACTATGGCTGCCACGGTCCGCACGTACCATCGAAAAGCAGTCCTGGCGGTCGTTCTGGCGATGTGCCTGATGCTGGTGTCGTTGCTGCCTGCCTTTGCGGCGAACGGGATCTCGAACGAGCAGATCGCCAGTGCCACACGGATCGCCAGGCAGATGGAGGACGAGGGCATCGTCCTGCTCAAAAACGAGGGGGACTTCCTGCCACTGAAGAACAAAAAGGTGAATGTCTTCGGCATCGCCTCCTGCGACCTCCTGCTGAGCGGGGGAGGCTCCGGTTCGGTCACGGCCTCGGAGTCGGTCAACTTCTATGAAGGCCTGAAGCACGGCGGCATCCGCTACAACAAAGACCTGAAAGCGGTCTATGAAGACTGGAAGTCGAGCCACTCGGTCCCGGAGACCGACAACGGACTCATCGACATGCTTCTCGGCTATGTCCAGGGCGACGGGGTGGAGGAGCTGCCCATCGAGAACATCACGGCCGAGCAGATGGCGGACGCCAGGGAATATTCCGACACGGCGCTCATCGTGTTCGGCAGTGCCGGCACGGAACTCTCGGACCTCTCCAAAAAGGACCTGCGGCTGAATGAGACCCAGCGGGCCATGCTGGACGCGGTCACCTCGAACTTCGAGAACGTCATCGTCGTCTTCAACACCTCGAACACGATGGAGATGGACTGGGTCGAACAGTACGACAGCATCAAGGCGGCACTCATGATGTGGCTTCCGGGCCAGGTCGGTGCCGAGTCCCTGGGCGATGTACTGTCCGGCAAAGTGAACCCCTCCGGAAAGCTGACGGACTCCATCGCGTGGAGCCTCAGCGACTACCCGACGAACCGCAACTTCGGCAACTACCAGTACGACGGGACGCTCCCGAGCATCCTCGGCAAGTACTTCGTCGACTATGAAGAAGGCATCTACGTCGGCTACCGTTACTTCGAGACGTTCGCGCCGGACAAGGTCCAGTACCCCTTCGGCTACGGTCTGTCCTACACGGACTTCGACTGGAAGGTGACGGGCTTCTCCGCGAATGCTTCCAATGTGACCGTCAAAGTGAAGGTCACCAACACCGGCAAACGGGCCGGCAAGGACGTCGTCCAGGTCTACTTCTCAGCGCCTTACACGAAGGGCGGCATCGAGAAGAGCAAGATCGAACTGGCGGCCTACGGCAAGACCGGACTGCTGCAGCCCGGGAAGAGCCAGACTCTGACGCTGACTTATAAAACCGATGATATGGCGTCTTATGACGCGGACGGGCAGCAGGCCTGGGTGCTCGACAAGGGCACATACAAGATCAAAGTGGCCCATTCTGTTCGTGACATCGAAAAGACGTATTCCTATACCGTTCCCAGAACGAAAGTGATGCGGAACGACGACAAGACCGGTACGAAGATCCGGAACCTCTTTGACGACACCGACGAGGGCCTGACGGTCCTGTCCCGTGCCGACAAGAAGGGGACCTTCCCGAAGAAACCCACCGACTTCTCCATGCCGGAAAGCGTTGCGAATGCGGACCAGCGTCCGACGACCGCGGCGAAGGGGGAAGTCCCGAAACAGGGCGTCACCTATGAAGATGGTGTCATCCGTCTCGCGGACGTCGCGAAGGACGACTCCCTGTGGGAGAAGTTCCTCGACCAGTTCACCCTCGATGAGATGATCGACATAGTCGCGAAGAGCGGCTACGGTACCATGGGCGTGAAGCGCCTCGGCGTCCCGGCCACGGCGGACAACGACGGTCCCGCGGCGGTCAAGGGTCCCGGCGGCCTGCTCTACACGAAGATCGGCTTCGCGTACCCCGTCGAAGCATCGCTGGCCTGTACCTGGAACGACGCCCTCGCCGAGACCTTCGGCCGCTCCGTCGGCAGAGAGGCCCGGCAGGTCGGGACCCACGTCTGGTATGCGCCCGGCTGCAACCTGCGGCGCAGTCCTCTCGGCGGCCGGAACTTCGAGTACTTCTCCGAAGACCCGTACCTGTCCGGCAAGATGGCCGCGGCGGTCACCCGAGGTGCCCAGTCTCAGGACATCGTCGTGACGCTCAAGCATTTCGTCTGCAATGAACAGGAGACGAATCGCCAGGCGAACGGTCTCTTCACCTGGGTGAATGAACAGGCGCTCCGGGAACTCTACCTCGAGCCCTTCGAACTGGGTGTCAAGGAGGGCGATGCCCACGGCGTCATGTCCGCCTACAACCGCATCGGTGCCACCTGGTGCGGCGCGAGCCGTCCGCTGCTCGTCGACCTGCTGAGAGACGAGTGGGGCTTCGAAGGCTACGTCGTCACTGACGCTTACACGAACTGGACCGGCAGCGGTTACCTCGACCCGGTGCTCGCGGTCTACGCCCGCAACGACGGCGTCCTCACGAGCTTCTGGTATTTCACTCAGGAGATCCAGACGACCACCGCTCTGAAGTCCCAGTACGCGAAAGACCCGGTCGGTTTCGGCCAGGCGCTCCGCGACTGTGTCTATGACCTCTGCGTCATGAAGATGTACACGACGGCCTTCGAGTCGACCGGCGACCTGCCGCAGGCGGATGTCCTGCTCAGTGTCGATGACGCCATCGACTATGAGGCCTCCGCAACCGACCAGATCCTCGTAACGCTCAGCGAACTCCTCGCGAGCCACGACGGCTGAATTTCATAAAACCAAACACTCCCGTCTGACGGTGTCAGGCGGGAGTTCTTTTTGTGTGTTCGGTTGGGCGATTTACTCCGCGGCTTCCTGGGCTTCGCAGTAAGCGACGAATTCCTGGCGGGTGACACGGGTGTCACCTTCGGCTTCGATGTCGGTGCGGGTGTCGAGTTTGATGCCCAGTTCCCGTTCGACGACTTCCGTGAAGCGGGGACGGCAGAAGGCGCCCTGGCAGAAGCCCATGGAGGCGCGGGTGCGACGCTTGACGGCATCGACGGTGTTGATCGGGATGCCCCGGGTGATGGCGTCGATGATGGTGCCTTCGGTGACCTGTTCACAGCGGCAAATCATCTTTTCGGGACAGGAATCGAGGTTCAGAAGCTTGTTGACTTCCGCCATCGGGAGCATTTCTTTGTCCTTCTTGATGATGGGTGCACGGTACGGGTCATAGTTCGGGTCGTCGACGAGGTTCAGGCCCTCTTCCGCAAGGAGGTCTGCCACCATATCCGCGATGGCGGGGGAGGAGGTCAGACCGGGGGACTGGATGCCGGCGACGTTGATAAAGCCCTTCGTGGGGGTCGTGCCGACGACGAAGTCATCGGTGCTGGAGACGGCACGCAGACCGGTGAAGGAGCGAATGAACTTCTTCGGGTCCATGACCGTCGTCGTGTTGAGACCTTCCTTGTAGATTTTGTAAAGCCGCTCGACATGAGTGCTGCGGTCAAGGTCCGCTGCCTGCTCATCGATGGCGTCGGGGCCCAGCAGCAGGTTGCGGTGGTAGGTGTTCGTGACGAGGATGCCTTTGCCCATTTTGGAGGGCATCTGGAAGACGACGGTGTTCAGCGCGGAGCCGGTACCGGCGGCAAACAGGACATATTCGCCGGAACGGGGATGTACACTGAACGTGGGCTCGTTGACCATCTGGTCGACCTTATCCGAGTTCAGACCTGCGGCGTTGATGACGTACATCGCCTCAAAGTCTTTGTCCGGAGTGTGGACGACGAAGTGGTCGTCAATCTTTTCGATGGCGGTGACGGGGGAGTTCAGGAAGAGCTCTGCTCCGTTGTGGATGGCGTTCTCCGCAAGGGCGATGGCCATCTCGTAGGGGGAGCAGACACCGGCACCTTTGCAGTAAAGGGCATGTTTGACCTCCGGGTTGATGTTCGGTTCGAGTTCCATGATCTCGTCGTGGTTCAGGATGGAGAGGTCGTCAAGGCCGTTGAGTTTGCCGTTCTCGAGGAGGGCTTCCAGCTTCGGAAGGTCTTCCTCGTTCGTTGTGATGACAAGAGAACCGGTCTCCCGGAAGCCGAAGTTCAGCTCCTTGTCGAGCTGGGCGAACTGGACGCGGCCCTTGTAGCAGACCCGGCCCTTGAGCTTTGCGTTCGCTTCGGCATACCCGCCGTGGACGATGGCGCTGTTGGCTTTGGTGGAGCCCATGGCGACGTCGTTGGCCGCTTCCACCAGGGCGATGGACAGCTGGTAGCGGGACAGTCTTCTGGCAATGGCGGTGCCTTCGATACCGGCACCGATGATGAGGACATCATACATAGGGTGTACCTCCTTCAGAGTTCAGATTGGGGTACTTTCAGTATATCGGATTTGTTGCAAAAATGCATTTGCCAAACCTGACGAGGATTGGACAGAATCTTCGTGCAAATGTTCCAGTATATGCTATAATGCTCTTGACATTTTTTCAGAGGTGCATCGAAATGCAGAACCACATCGCCATGTCCTGTCAGGTCTGTCCGCGGGGTTGTTTCCTGGAAGCCACGAAAGAGCCGGGCAAAGACTGGGTCATTTTCGGAAACGATTGTGAAAGGGGCCCCGTCTTCATGAGAACGCAACTGGCTGACGACCGGCCCGGTGAAGATGACAGTGACATCGGCGGACAACCCATTGTTTGAGAATCCAGAAAGGAGTTTCCATATGTCAGTTTTAGTGTTAGGTGGAGCGGGTTACATCGGCTCCCATACGGTACGCGCACTCATCGACGCCGGCAGAGATGTCGTCGTCGCCGATAACCTGTTGACCGGCTTCAAGGCGGCGGTCCATCCGAAGGCAAAATTCTATGAGCTGGACATCCGCGACCGAGCGGCCCTCGATGATCTCTTCGAGAAAGAGGACATTGAAGGTGTCATCCACTTCGCGGCCTCGTCCCAGGTGGGTGAGTCTATGCAGGACCCCCTCAAGTACTATGACAACAACCTCCACGGCACGATGGTCCTTCTGGCGTCCATGGTCGCCCACGGGGTCGACAAGATCGTCTTCTCCTCGACAGCAGCCACTTACGGCGAGCCGGAGCGGGTCCCGATCCTCGAGACCGACAAGACCGAGCCCACCAACTGCTACGGCGAGACTAAGCTCTCCATGGAAAAGATGATGAAGTGGACGAGCGTCGCCCACGGTCTCCACTATGTGGCCCTCCGTTACTTCAACGCCTGCGGCGCGCAGCCGGACGGCACAATCGGCGAAGCTCACGACCCGGAGACCCATCTCATCCCGCTCATCCTGCAGGTCCCGAACGGCAAGCGGAAGAGCATCGCGATGTTCGGCACGGACTACCCGACCAAGGACGGCACCTGCGTCCGGGACTACATCCATGTCTGTGACCTTGCCAGCGCTCACATCCTCGCCCTCGACTACCTGCTGAAAGGCGGCGAGAACAATGTCTTCAACCTCGGCAACGGCGTCGGCTTCACGGTCCGTGAGGTCATCGATGTCGCAAGAGACGTGACCGGCCATCCCATCCCCGCCGATGAATGCCCCCGCAGAGCCGGCGACCCGGCCCAGCTCGTGGCTTCTTCCGAAAAGGCCAGAACGGTCCTCGGCTGGGACCCGCAGTTCGCAGACCTGAAGACTATCGTCGAGACCGCCTGGAACTGGCATGTGAACCATCCGAACGGATACGGCGAATAACACTTGAAACAAAATACGAACCCCCGGTGACCGTGTCACCGGGGGTTTTCTGTTACAGATTCTGGATCTCCTTTTTCCAGTTGCGGGGGGAGAGCCCGTAGATCGATTTGAACGCTCTCGAAAAATGGAGTTGGTCGGGATAGCCGACCTGCCGTCCGATCTCCGCGACAGGCAGGTTCGTCATGCGAAGCATCTCGGCGGCTTTTGTCATGCGGTAATTGAGGAGGAACCGCTGGGGAGACATGTCGGTCGCTTTCTTGAAGAGTTTGCCGAAGTAACTTCGTTCGAGCCCGGTCCATCTGGCGATGGACTCGACCGAGATGTCGTTCATGAAATTCGATTCGATGTAGTTGATGGCCTCGTTGATGTAGCGGTCTTTGACTTTGATTTCGGAGAGGTCCGCGTCCCGGATGCTGCCGCAGAGGTCATCGAGGAAGAGGTACAGATGGCCGACCCGGGAGAAAGGGGTGAGGTCCGGATGCTCGACAAGGTACAGCATTTCCCGTTTCATCGCCTCGCATTTTTCCGGGTTCCCGCAGAGGTATACGGGGTTGTGCCAGCGGAAACTGGTGCGGGCGAGGATCTCGGTGGCGCGCAGGCCGTCGAATTCGACCCATATGTAGTTCCATGGATCTTCCTCGTCTGCCATGTACATGTTGATCTGGCCGGGGAAGATCATAAAGCCCTGCCCGGCATGGAGCGTGAACGTATGCGTGATGCCGTCATGGTCTGTCGCCATGAGGGTCCCTCTTCCGGAGAGGATGTAATGGAACAGGTAGTGGTTCCGCTTGGCGGGGCCGAACAGGTGCTGGGGGTCACATTGTTCTCTTCCGACCTGATAGGTGCGGAAATCGACGAACGCTTCGTTACTGTACACATTCATTTGAAACTGTTCCATTAAATCGCCTCCTTGCCAAATAGTACATATCAAATATACCATAATACGTTTTCTTTTACAAATAGCAGGGCAAATGACGTGAAATGGCATATATCTAGGGAATATATGCTATTTTGCGATGCATCCTTTTTCTTTATAATTGAATTGCAACAAAATTATTTTCACTTTGTGGAAAATAATCGTGAAACGTGAGAGTTATATCGATAATGGAGGTATTTGTATGGCAGGATTATCCCTGGAACACATCGGCAAAAAATATCCGAATGGGTATGAAGCGGTCAAAGACTTCAACCTGGAGATCGCCGATAAGGAATTCATCATCTTTGTCGGTCCGTCCGGCTGTGGTAAGTCGACCACACTTCGTATGATCGCCGGTCTGGAAGACATCACCAGCGGCACCCTGAAGATCGGTGACAAGGTCGTCAACGACCTCGAACCGAAAGACCGTGACATCGCGATGGTTTTCCAGAACTACGCACTGTATCCGCACATGACCGTTTACGACAACATGGCGTTCGGTCTGAAAATGAGAAAAGTCCCGAAGGACGAAATCGACAAGGCCGTTCGTGAGGCCGCCCGCATCCTGGACCTCGACCAGCTGCTCAAGAGAAAACCGAGCCAGCTCTCCGGTGGTCAGAGACAGCGTGTCGCCATGGGCCGTGCCATCGTCCGGAACCCGCAGGTCTTCCTGATGGACGAACCGCTCTCCAACCTGGACGCCAAACTGAGAGTCCAGATGAGAACCGAGATTGCCCGGCTGCATGACCGTCTCGGCGCGACCATCATCTACGTCACGCATGACCAGACGGAAGCCATGACCCTCGGCACCCGGATCGTCGTCATGAAAGACGGTATCGTCCAGCAGGTCGATACCCCGACCAACCTCTACAACGAACCCGACAACCTGTTCGTCGCGGGCTTCATCGGCTCTCCGCAGATGAACTTCTTCGATGCCGTCGTCGCGAAAGAAGACGACAAGGTCGTCCTGAAACTAGGCGGGGACACCCTCGCACTCCCAGCCGCCAAAGGCGAAGCGCTTCTGGCAGGCGGCTATGAAGGCAAGACCGTCGTCGCCGGCATCCGTCCCGAAGACATTTCCGATGAAGCGGAAGACCTCGCGAAGTTTGCCGGTACCGTCATCGAAGGCGAAGTCGCGGTCTTCGAACTCCTCGGCGCAGGCGTCAACCTGAACTACGACTATGCGGACACTCAGATGACCGCTTCGGTGGCTCCGACCACTCCGGCCAGAGTCGGCGATACGGTCAAATTCGCTCTCGACCCCGACAAGATCCACGTGTTCGACAAGACCACCGAACTCGCGATCGTTCACTGAGTCTGACAGCAGTTATAGAAAGGAAGCTGATTTCATGAAAACTATGAAACGTTTTCTGTGTCTGGTGCTTTCGGTCCTGATGACGGCGGCTCTGCTGCTGTCCGGCTGTCAGAAGAGTGTCGACACCGGAAAGACCGAGATTGAGATCGTGCAGTACAAGCAGGAGGCAGTCAAGACCTTTGAGAAGATCGAGGCCAATTTCAACGCGACGCACGACGACATCCACCTGACCATCTCGTCCCCGAACGATGCCACCACCATCCTGAAGACCCGCTTCATCCGCGAGGACTATCCGGACATCATCGGCATCGGCGGCGACGTCAACTACTCGAACTTTGTGGATGCAGGCATCCTGATGGACATCTCCGACTATGACGGCCTGAAGAACGTCAAGCAGTCCTATCTCGACATCCTCGAAGGCCTCGAATTCGTCCCGACCGAAGGCGTCTTCGGTATGCCTTACGCGGCCAATGCCGCCGGCATCCTTTACAACAAAGCGATGTTCCAGGAACACGGCTGGACCCTTCCGACCAACTGGAACGAACTCATCACTCTGTGTGACACCATCAAAAAAGCAGGTATCCTTCCGTTCTACTTCGGCATGAAAGACACCTGGACCTGCCTTGCTCCCTGGAACGCCCTCTGCGTCGACCTTGCTCCGGCAGACATCTGCCAGCAGGTCAATGAAGGAAAGACCACCTTCACGGCAGCCTACAAGGAAGTCGCCGAGAAGATGATGCAGCTCCTCCCGTACGGGGAAGAGGGCGTCGTGGCCTACGGCTACAACGATGCCTGTACCGCGTTCGCCAATGGCGAGTCGGCGATGTACACCATCGGTTCCTATGCCGTCCCGCAGATCCTGTCCGTCAACCCGGATATGGAGATCGGTTCCTTTGTCATGCCCGGTAATGACGACTCCGACAAGCAGTACCTGAACTCCGGTGTCGACCTCCAGTTCTGTGTGACGGCTGCATGCCCGAACAAAGAGGCTGCATACGAAGTCCTCCGTTATCTGCAGGAACCCGCCAATGTCCAGCTCTACATCGATGACCAGACTTCCGTCCCCTGTGAGAACGGCGACTTCGAGATCCCTGCCGTCCTCGACGACATGAAGTACTATATCGACAATGACAAGATGGTCGACTATCAGGACCACCACTATCCGTCCGAGATGTCCGTCGACGCCATCATCCAGACGATGGTCATCAACGGCGACATCGATGCTTTCCTTGCCAAGTTCGATAAGGACTGGGTCCGTTACAACCGTGACATCATCCGGAAGGTCCAGGCCTATCAGGCGGCTCACCAGTCTTAAAGGAGGTTGGAAGCATGAAGAAAAAAGAAGCACAGGCGGAGCTTTTGAAGCCGAAGAAGACAGTCACGGAACGCGAGCGCACCTTTGCGATGATCGCCATCCCGATCCTGCTCCTCTTTTTCCTGTTCAATACCCTGCCGCTCATCAAAGGTTTCATCTACAGTTTTACGAATTTCAAGGGCTACGGCTCCTATGAGTGGGTCGGCCTTCGCAACTACATCGACCTGTTCACCGATGCCCGTGTCGGGAAATCGTACCTGTTCACGGTCAAACTGGCATTCTTCACGACCATCCTCGTCAACGTCCTGAGTCTTCTGATGGCCCTCGGCCTGAATGCCAAGATCAAATTCAAGAGTGCCCTTCGCGGCATGTACTTCCTGCCGAACATCCTCGGTGCTCTTGTGGTCGGTTACATCTTCAACTATTTCTTCACTTACATCGTTCCCGCCATCTTCCATTCGACCAGCATCCTGGCCAGTGGCAGCAAGGCGTGGATCGCCGTCATGATCGTCTGCGCATGGCAGGCCATCGCAATGAACACCATCATCTACATCTCCGGTCTTCAGACCGTTCCGGAAGATGTCTATGAAGCTGGTATGCTGGACGGCGCGACCGGATGGAGCAAATTTCGCCATCTGACGTTCCCGCTCATCATCCCGTTCTTCACGATCAACATGGTCCTCTGCATGAAGAACTTCCTCATGGTCTTCGATCAGATCATGGCATTGACCAAGGGTGGTCCTGCCCAGAGCACGGAATCCATCTCGTTCCTCATCTACAACAACGGTATGTCCGGCGGCCAGTTCGGCTTCCAGAGTGCCAACGCGGTCATCTTCTTCATCGTCATCGTGACCATCTCCGTCTTCCAGATGAGATTCCTGAACAGTAAGGAGGAGCAGCTGTGAGCAAAAAGAACAACGATCTTTCCACTGTGAAAGTCAAAGAAAAATTCAACTGGCCGCTGACCATCCTTCTGATCCTCGGCCTCATCACGGTGCTGTTCCCGCTCTACATGACCATCGTCATTGCCTTCAAACAGCCGAGCGAAATGACGAACAGCATCTCCGGCATCCTTTCGCTGCCGCAGCACTGGAGCCTTGCCAATTTCCGTGAGGCGATGGAAGTCACCGACTTCTGGCGCTCTCTTCTGAACAGTGTGCTCATCACCGGCATCACCATGGGCCTTGCCCTCGTCATCCATTCTCTGATGGGGTATGCCGTTGCCCGGAACATGCAGCACAGCAAGTTCTATCGTACGTCCTATTACTACATCGTCAGCGGCATGTTCGTCCCCTTTGCCATCCTGATGATGCCGCTCGTCAAACAGACGGCGGAACTGCACATCGCCAACGTGGTCGGTGTCATCCTCTGCTACACGGTCTTCTATATGCCGATGAACGTGCTTCTGTACTCCGGCTACCTGAAGAACATCCCGGTCGCGCTCGAGGAAGCCGCCCATGTCGACGGCGCCTCCACCTGGACGACCTACTGGAAAGTCATTTTCCCGCTCATGAAACCCATGCACGCCACCGTCGCTGTCCTGACCGCTCTCGGTACCTGGAACGACGTCATGACGCCTCTGGTCATCATGTCCGGCAGCGGAATGAATACCCTTCCGCTCGCGCAGCTGACTTTCCAGACCCAGTTCGGCACGAACTATAACCTCGCATTCGCATCCTACCTGCTCGCCCTCCTGCCGATGCTGATCTTCTACCTGTTCGCACAGAAACAGATCATCAATGGTGTCGTCAACGGCGCAGTCAAGTAAGTCATCCATTTTCATCTCAATCAAATAATGACGAAAGAGGTCCGACTATGTCCATTACCTTTGACCCGAAGAAACAGAGCTTTATCGTGGAGACCCGTGAGACATCCTACCAGATGATGGTGGATGAGAAAGGATACCTTCTGCATCTTCACTACGGAGCGAAGGTCGATGGTCTGTCGGACCATCTTTTGACCTTCAAAGACCACGGCTTCTCCGTCAACCCGTACTCGGCGGGGGAGGACCGTACCTACACACTGGACGCCCTGCCCCAGGAATTCCCGTTCCAGGGCAGCGGCGATTTCCGAAGTCCGGCGTTCATGGTGAAGGATGCCACCGGCACCATCGGCTGTGACCTTCACTATGCCGGCTACACCATCGACGACGGAAAGTATGCGCTGCCCGGTCTTCCGGCCGTCTACGCGCTCGACTCCGATGAGGACGTCCAGACCCTGACGATCGAACTGAAGGAGGAGCGTCTCGGTCTCTCTGTGAAGCTCCTTTACGGGGTCCTCCCGGAGAAAGACATCATCACCCGCAGCGCCATCGTCGAAAACTGCGGCGATGCACCGGTGTCCGTCGAGAAGTTCCAGACCGCTGTCCTGGACTTCCAGTACGGGACCTACGACCTGCTCGTCTTCCACGGGCAGCACGGGTATGAGCGTCAGCTGCAGCGGACCAAAGTCGGGCACACCCGCCAGGCTGTCGGCAGCACCCGGGGCTATTCGTCCCACCAGTACAATCCCTTCGTGATCCTGGCGGAACAGAGCACTTCGGAGGGCTACGGCCGCTGCTGGTCCATGCAGTTCGTCTACAGCGGCAGTTTCCTCGCGGAAGCCGAGAAGGACCAGTTCAGCCAGACCCGTCTGCAGATGGGTCTTACCGAAGAAGGTCTGTCCTATGAACTGCTGCCGGGCGAACGGCTCGTGGCACCGGAAGTCATCCTGAGCTTCAGTGGCAGCGGCTTTGGCAAACTGTCCCGGAACCATCACCGTGTCATTCGGGAGAACGTCTGCCGGGGCGTCTGGAAAGACCGGCCCCGACCCGTCCTCATCAACAGCTGGGAAGCCTTCCTGTTCGATTTCGACGGGGACCGGCTCCTCCACTTTGCGGAAGAGGCGAGAGACCTCGGGATCGACATGATGGTCCTCGACGACGGCTGGTTCGGTTCCCGGAACGACGACAATCAGGCCCTCGGTGACTGGTTCGTCAACGAAGAGAAACTCGGCGGGACGCTGGGAGAACTCAGTGCCGCCATCCACAACCTGCCCATGAAGTTCGGCCTCTGGGTCGAACCGGAGATGGTCAGTGAGAACAGCCGTCTCTATGAGGCGCACCCGGACTGGGCCCTGTCCATCCCGGGCAAGCAACCGACCCGCGGCAGGAACCAGCTGGTCCTCGACTATTCCCGCAAAGAAGTGGTCGACAGCATCTTTGACGCCATCTGCAAAGTCCTCGACAGCGCAGAGGTCGACTACCTCAAGTGGGATGCCAACCGCAGCATCTCCGACATCCATTCCGAATCGACGCTGCCCGGCAAACTGCTGTATGACTACATGCTCGGCCTCTACGATTTCCTCGAACGTCTGACACAGCGCTACCCGAACATGCTCATCGAAGGCTGCAGCGGCGGGGGAGGCCGGTTCGATGCCGGCATGCTCTACTACACGCCGCAGATCTGGTGCTCGGACAACACCGACGCCGTCGACCGCCTGTACATCCAGTACGGCACGTCCTTCGGCTATCCAACGTCCGCGGTCGGTGCCCATGTCTCGGTCTGTCCCAACCAGCAGAACGGGAAGATCACGCCCTTCGAGACCCGCGCGACCGTCGCCATGGCCGGCACCTTCGGCTATGAACTGGACCCCTCGGAACTGACCGGGGAAGAAAAGGATGCCGTCCGGGAGCAGGTCGCCCGCTTCAAGCAGTATGCGGCCCTCATCCAGCAGGGGGACTACTACCGCCTGTCCAGCCCCTTCACCGACAAGGTGACTGCCTGGGCCATCCATGCCAGAGACCGCAGTGAGAGCCTCGTGTCGGTCGTCTATTTCCCGATCCGCGGCATCGCCGGCAATGCTCCGACCCGCTATCTGAGAGTCGGCGGCCTCGACCCGGAGGCACAGTATGTCGTGGGCGATACAGGACTCACACTTTCCGGAGCCATGCTGGGAGAGGTCGGGTTCCCGCTGCCGGTCCCGCAATTCGACTATCAATCGCTCCAGTACTATCTGAAACGAGTCTGATCCTATGAAATATTCTTACCAGGAAGCCCGGCGGCAGGGGAGGCGAGCCTATACCGAAGCAAGGCTTCAGCGCAAAGACCCGTACCTTCCGTCCTTCGAACAGCGCTTCGGCAACGCGAAACGCAAAGAGGTCCCCGTCGGCCTGATGGAGATCCCGGTCTCGATGATCGAGGGCACGTTCTCCAACGCCCGCCGGGAGTCCTTCGCGCCGAATTTCCTTCCGCTCCTCGACGAGAGCACGGAGTTCGGTTCCAAATGGAGCCGGCTTCTGGCCGTCCAGGAGGAAGAGGGGTTCACCGACCCCATCATCGTCTATGAATTCAACCACCGCTTCTATGTGGCGGAGGGGAACAAACGGACCTCGGTCATGAAGTACCAGAAGGTCCCGGTCATCCCCGCCGAAGTCGTGCGCATCCTCCCGAACCGGGGAGAGATGGCGGAGCGGCACCTCTATGAGGAATTCCTTGAGTTTTTCAAAGTGGCCCCCATCTATGACTTCGACTTCTCCCACCTCGGAGACTACCGGACCCTGGCACGGGTCCTCGGAAAAGACCTCTACCATAAGTGGAGCGTCGACGAAGTCCGGCTCCTTCGTTCCGAGTACCGCCTGTTCAAAGAGCAGTATCTCGAGCACGTCTCGGACGGGAACGACATCACCTGCAGCGACGCGTTCCTCGAGTACATGACCACCTACGGTCCCGCGGCGCTGGAGTTCCTGAAAGTCTCCAAAATGAAGCGCCAGATGAAGCGGACCGTCCGCCGGATGAAATATCGAAGAAAATGAGAATTTTAATTGTCGCAGACAAAGAAGATATGCATTTGTGGAACGGGGGCCGGAGACAGCTCCTGCAGGACCTCGACCTCATCCTGTCCTGCGGAGACCTGGACCCCGATTATCTGCAATACCTCGTAACAGTGGGCAACTGCCCGCTGTTTTATATTCGCGGCAACCACGACGGTGTCTACGAAGAGCGGCCGCCCGAAGGATGCATCTGCATCGAAGACCGGCTCGAGACGTTCCGTGGCCTGCGTTTTTACGGCCTCGGCGGATGCCGCCGGTACAACCGCGGCTCCAACCAGTATTATGAGGAGGAGATGCAGAAACGCCTCCGGTCCGCCGAACGGAAACTGCGGGGAGGAGGGGTCGACGTCCTTCTGACCCATGTGCCGCCGCGGGGGTACGGAGACCTGCCGGACCTTCCGCACCGCGGCTTCAACTGTTTCCACCTGTTCCTCGACGAGTGGCACCCGGCCTATCAGCTCCACGGTCATATCCATCCGGAATACCGCCGGGACGAAGGGCCTCTGCCGCAGCACTCCTCCGGGACCCGCATCCTCAACGTCTGCGGTGCGCATCTTCTGGAGTGGGACGAGGCAGAAATCATCGCCTCCCGACCGGTCTTGTGATATAATGCTGTTGACATAAGAGAGAGGGGAACCCGTATGACTTTGACACAATGGAACGAAACCGTCCGCAGCGACGCGTTTTTCGATAAGATCCGTCCGCTCGTCGTCGATGAGACGAAACTGGAGGCGCAGCGGACCCGGTACCTGCATGCCATCGACGAGTTTGAAAAACTCTTTGGCGATGGACCGGTCGAACTCTTCAGTGCCCCCGGCCGAAGCGAAGTGGGCGGCAACCATACGGACCACCAGAACGGCAAGGTCCTGGCCTGCTCGCTGAACCTCGATGTCATCGCGGTCGCCCGGAAACGGGACGACGGGGTCATCTCGGTCCAGTCGGAAGGCTATCCGCTCGACACCGTGGACCTCGCACAACTGGAACCCGTCCCGGAGGAGGAAGGCTCTTCCAAAGCGCTCATCCGTGGCGTGGCCGGCGCGCTGGCCGAGGCCGGGTACACGGTCGGCGGCTTCGATGCCTATTCGACCTCCGAAGTCCTGCAGGGCTCCGGCATGTCCTCGTCGGCGGCCTACGAAGTGCTACTCGGGACCATCCTCTCCGGCCTTTACAACAACGATGAGATCTCGCCCGTCGAGGTGGCGAAAGCCTCCCAGGTGGCCGAGAACAAATACTTCGGCAAGCCCAGCGGCCTCCTCGACCAGATGGCCTGCTCCGTCGGCAACCTCGTCACCATCGATTTCGCCGACCCGAAAGACCCGAAGGTCCGTCGTGTCGACGCCGACTTCGGTGCCTTCGGCCACAGCCTCTGCATCACTGACACCAAGGGCTCCCACGCCGACCTGACGCCGGACTACGCGGCTGTTCCCGCGGAGATGAAGCAGATCGCCGCCCACTTCGGCAAGACGGTCCTGCAGGAAGTGCCGGAAGCGGAGTTCCTGTCGAAACTCCCCGAACTGCGGGAGCTCTACGGAGACCGTCCGGTGCTCCGGGCCATCCACTGGTATGAGGAGAACAAGAGGGTCGAGACCGAAGTGTCCGATCTTGAGTCGAAGGACTTCGACGCCTTCCTGAAGGCGGTCAAGGCGTCCGGCGACTCCTCCTACAAGTACCTCCAGAACGTCTACTCACCGCGGCACCTCGAAGCCCAGGCCATCCCGGTGGCCCTCGCGGTCAGCGACCTCGTCCTGAAGGACAGAGGCGCCTCCCGCGTCCACGGCGGCGGCTTTGCCGGCACCATCCAGGCCTTCGTCCCGGATGACCTCGTCGAAGACTACCGCAGGGCGATGGACGGCCTCTTCGGCGAAGGTGCCTGCCACATCCTGTTCGTCCGCCCGGTGGGCGGGTACCACATTCGGTAGATCGCCAAACAGAATAAAAAAAGAAGGGGCCGTGTCAAAATGGTGTAGTCACCATCTTGGCTCGGCCCTTCTT
>R21__coassemble_712_pt1 | contig 25994 bp, 22 predicted proteins | sample R21__metabat2_low_PE_053 | metagenome-assembled genome bin R21 | reverse complement strand
AGAGCATAAGGAAAGCAACTCGCTGTCAAGAATTCGGCTAGCAAGATCAAAGCCAGATTTCAGTTTGTCTACACATCAAAAAGCCCCCGAGGAAAATCGGGGGCTTTGGGATGGTGTCTATTGCCTCTATTTCAGATAGGCGGTTCGAAGTTTTTGGATATCCTTCTGCGTGAGACCGACTTTCTTCTTCAGGAACTGATCGACCGAACCATAGTGCTGCTCCATGGTCTTGAAGGATTGGAGGATCCAGCTTCGCTCGACTCCCTGGGCTTTGGAGATTTCTTTCGCAGTGGCTTTACTTCCGGTGAGGCGATATGTCGTGTCGTAAATGTCCTGAATGTCTTCTTTCAGGTAGTCATTGGTCAGCATATAATCCTCGATGATCGTCTCGCGATCGACACCGAGGACATAGAGCAGCAGTGCTGCCGTGTTTCCGGTCCGATCTTTTCCGCTGGAGCAGTGCCAGAGGACGGCCTTCCCATCAGCCTTCAGCAATTCGTCGAAAAAGCCCCGGAACATGTCGATGCCACTTTCTGTCAGATACATCTGGTTATAGTTTTCCCGAAAATAGGTCTCGACAAGACTCCGGTCGAACTTCCCCTTTTTGGCATCGTCGAGGAATTCTTTCGCAATACTGTCTTCCGACGTGAAGATCCGAACGAAATCGGGACCATGAGGACAGCGGACATAGGCCACTCCCTTCAACACCGGGTCCGGGTTTGTCCGAACCGTGTCGTCCGTTCGAAAATCGATCACGGTGGCAACATGATACTTGCTGACCAGTTTTTTCCGGTCCGCTTTCGTCATCCCGGAAAGTTCCGCGGAGTGGAGCAGCTTTCCAAGTTTGACCGTGCGTCCGTCTCTGGTCCGGTAACCACCCAGTTCCCGGGCATTTTTGACGCCGGTCAATCCGATGCTGTGTTTGTGATAAGCGTTTGCCTGTGACTTTGCGGAAGCCTGCGAGCCCGTCGCCGCAAAAACCGGTGTCATCGTCAGGAAACAGTTCCCGATCACAAAAACCACCAGCAATACCGCTGTTATTTTACATTTCATTTTCTTTCCCCATCCTTTATAGAATGAAGAAATAGTAACAACCCTCTGTTCGCCGCGCCATCACAATTGTGAACAGTCTGCCTGTTCGAGCAAAAATAAGTTATTTGCGTCCCCATTTTCCAGCAAAGGCATATACCGGGCAGATAGTTGTAAATGGTTTGCAAATGATGGGGCGAAACTGTATGCAATGAAGAGCGAGTATGGTAGGATGAGGGTGTACACAGGCGGAGCCGTGGCAACAGAAGGAGCAGCTGCTCCCGGCGCGAGGCCCGCCACCATTAGAGACCAGTATAAAGGAGGCGCTCACCCATGGGCTGCGAAGTGAAAAAAGACATTCTGAAAGCAAACGGCTTTGAGTACACCTACCGTGCCGCCGGACTCGACAATGACGGACCGCTCGTCATCCTGCTCCACGGCTTCCCGGAAAGCTCGTTCATCTGGATCCCGCTGCTGGAGAAACTGGCGGCCAAAGGCTACAAAGCTTTTGCCCCGAACCAGAGAGGCTATTCGGACGGTGCCCGTCCTGAAGGCATCGAGCCTTACTCCGTCGGACACCTGGCAGACGACGTCATCGGTTTCGCCGATGCGCTTGGCTGCGACGGCAAGTTCTATCTCGTCGGTCATGACTGGGGCGGCTCCGTCGGCTGGGCTGTCGTCAACAACTATCCGGACAGAGTCCAGGCTTATGTCGGCATGTCCACGCCCTACACTCCGGCCTTCATGTATGCCATGATGAACGACCCGGACCAGCAGGCAAAGAGCTTCTACATCCGCGACTTCCAGACTCCCGTGGTCCCGGAAGAGACGATGGCGAAAGACGACTATGCATGGCTCCGCAACTACTGGGCAGGCTTCGATGAGGCTACCATCGAGGATTACCTCACCATCTTCTCCCAGCCGGAAGCCCGCACCGCGACCGTCAACTGGTACCGTGCCATGTTCGCCGTCAAGAACGACTTCGAGTACACTCCCGTCGAACTCCCGATCACCTACATCTGGGGCAACGAGGACATCGCCCTCGGCCGCACCGGTGCCGAGATGACCGCTCAGTTCATGAAGGGCTACTACAACTTCGTCGAGATGAAAGCCGGCCACTGGCTCATGCAGTTCAACGAGCCGGAATGCTCCGACATCATCATGGAACACATCGAAAAGTTCCCGATGGAATGAACCCATAACAGAAAACTCCGCCTCGCTTGAGGCGGAGTTCTTTTTTGTGTTGGCGATTTACGCTTCGGCTTCTTCCGGTTTCTCGTTCATCTTGCGACAGAAGAAGTCGATGATGTACTCGTTCGCTTCGATGCTCTCCGGCCAGTCGGTGTGAAGGACATTGAAAACGTGGCCCAGCTTGTTGCCCTTGCTCTCGAAGCTCTTGTACTGGTGGGCAACGCCCTTGAAGTCGAGCCACTTGTGGACGGCTTCGGAGTTTGTGTGGATGGGCACGTCAGTGTCGGTCGTGACGATGCAGACTTCCGGGTACGTCTCGTCGATGAAGCCCTGGTACGAGATGTTCATCTTGCCCTTGGCGTCATAGAGACGACCGGCCAGGTTGCGGAACGCGGTGCTGACGATGTCCGGGTCGAGGAACGAGCCGACCGGGCAGGTGAGCGCCGTCGCTTTGACCTTGACCCTGGACACATTCACTTTGAAGTAGTCCTGCAGGTCCTCTCTCGTCTGGACCGCGGTGTACAGCAGCGACAGATGTGCGCCGGAGGAGTCGCCGGTCAGGAAGACGTTGTCGAGGTCGAAGCCGTACTTGTCGGCATTGGCACCGACCCAGTCAAAGATGGCGTTGATCTCGCGAAGTTCGAGGTCGAATTCCGCCTCGGGCTGGAGCGTGTAGTTGGCGTTGACGACCTTGAAGCCCTTGTTTGCGAGCCACTGGGCGTGGGGACGGTTGCATTCCTTGTTGTTGGTGAGGTACCCGCCGCCGTGGAGTTCCACGATGACCGGCAGTTTCTCGAGGTCCTCGCCCTCCAGCGGAGTCGGAGACTCGATGTCTAAGAGATGTTCTCTGCCCTTCCCCATGGCGGCCGCTTTGCCGTCATAAGGACCGGTCGGTACATCGCCACCGAGGTAGTTGATGTCGGAGACTTCATAGATGCCCGGCACGCTGGCCACTTTGTCGAAGGCGTCTTTGTTGAGATAGTACTGACCGAGGCGCATGGGCAGCGCGTTCAGTTTGGAAATGGTCACAAACAGACTCATAATGGTCGCTCCTTTTTCGTTTCATCGGGTTGTTTCCGTTTTTATTATACACAAAAATCGCAGTTATGGTATAATGCTCCCCGATACTTTTGGAAAGGGGGTTGCCTGTGGAAAACAAATCGCCGTCCCTGCTCGGCACCGTGTTGGTCCTGCTGGCGGGCATGTCCTGGGGCACCAGCGGCGTGTTCGTGCGGTTCTTCTCGACCTTCGGCATGTCGGCGATGCAGCTGACGCTCTTCAAATGCGCCATCCCCGGCGTCGTGCTCCTGCTCTTCAGCCTCCTGTTCCGGCGCGATTTACTGAAAATCAAACTAAAAGACCTGTGGATCTTCGTCTGTCTCGGCGTCATCAGCCTGACCTTCTTCACCTGGTGCTACTTCTCCACCATCCAGGCGACGTCCATGTCGGCAGCCGCCATCCTCTTGTACCTGGCACCCACGCTGGTCATGCTCATGTCCGCGGTGCTGTTCAAGGAAAAGATCACAAAGAACAAGGTTCTTGCCTGCGTGCTGGCCTTTGCCGGGTGTTTCTTCGTCTCTGGCTTCATCGGCAACGCGGTCCCGCTCCCCTTCCGGGCCATCGTTACAGGTCTCCTGTCGGCTCTGGGTTACGCGCTTTACAGCATCTTCAGCCAGCTGGCGCTGAACCGGGGTTATGACCCGCTGACGTTGCCCACCTACGCGTTCGTCTTCGCGGGCCTGAGCGCCCTGCCCTTCGCCCACCCGGCGGAGATCGCCGCGGCGGCTTCCATGACATCGCCCTGGAAGTTCTGGGGCATGCTGTTCCTCATGGCCTGCATGGTCAGCCTGCTGCCCTACGTGCTGTACACGAACGGGCTGAAACGTTCCACCCCGGGACGAGCCTCCATTACGGCGTCCATTGAACCGGTGACCGCCACGGTCCTCGGCGCTTGTGTTTTCCACGAACTGCCGGACCTCTGGGGGTACCTCGGCATCGCGCTCGTCATCGGCGCCATCGTCTTACTGAATTTGAACATCAACAAAAAGGAGATCAGGTGATCCTGATCTCCTTTTTTGTTATTTCATTCAGCCCTGGTTGAAGAGGCTCGTCAGGTCGTCGGCGTGTTCCTCGAGGACATCGAGGACGTGCTGGTCCCAGTGGCGGGCGTCTTTTTCGCTGTTGCCGAAGACATAGTCTTCCTGGCCGTAGTCGATGACGTCGAAACCGGGAACTGCCTTGCTGGCGCCCTTTGCGCGGTACGCGGCCGCGTCTGCGAGGGTGAAGTCCACTTCACCGTCTTTGTAAGTGACCCAGTCAGAGAGATCGGTGCCGGTCGCTTCCGTGGCATCGCCGTTGGCGGTGACAGCGGAGGCCTTTTCTTTGGAAATATGTACTGCGCCGTCCACATACTTGCCGTACATGGTGTCGACATACAGAGCCAGTGAATCGCCAAGGATCTCGCTCGGGACATGACCGCCGTCCCACTGCCACTCGATGGCGGCATCGGTGCCGCTGTTCAGCCAGGCGATCTGCATATTCATCGAGTTGAACATGGAGATGTCACCTTCGGACGCACCGCAGAGGATACGGGTCCAGGTCGGCGCGTCGGTGTCGTCGGCGCCAATATAGTTCGTCGGGTCGTAGAGCGTGACGATGTTCTTGCCGTATTCATCGCCGGCCGTGACTTCCGCCACGTCCTCCTGATAGGCTTCCAGCATCTCTGCGAAGGAGCTGTAGTTCGACGAGTCGGTAGAACCGGACGCGGACTGGGTAGAGCCGGCTTCCGGAGTGCCTACCTCTTCGCCGTTTTCGTTCAGGGTGTTGCCGGCACGAGCCGTTTTGCTGCCGGCAGAGCTGCTCGACGAGCTGTCGGGATCGCCATTGCCGGATGGCATACCGCCACTGGGCGGGCCACTGTTCTCGGAACCGGAGCCGCCGGGGCCGCCATTGCCGGATGGCATACCGCCGCTGGGCGGGCCGCTCATGCCGCCCTTGTCGGAAGAGCCGGACGTCGTGCCTTTGGCATAGCGTCCTTCAATAAATGCTTTCGCCTTGTCAGAGGAGCTCATTGCCGCAACTTCTTCATCGGAGAGTTTGGAACCGTCGGTGTCGAACCAGGTCCAGTCTTCCGCGTAGTCGAGACGGTCAAGGTAAGCTTCAAGACTGTTCTGGAACGTCGCGAGATAGTAGTTCAGATAGGTGCCACCGTAGCCATTGGTGTCGGCATATTTGTCGGCATCGTATTCGATGGTGAGGTCGACGGTATCTTTTGTATCGCCGTCGCCGTTGAGGTCATACCCGACGGTCTCTTCCTTCATGGTCAGCTTCTGTGAGTTGATATACTCCATGTACTCTTCGGACAGATACTCGGCCATCTTGGACTGGAAAGACGTCTTGAAATCGAAGTCTTCATCCAGGAAATACTCGAACGCCTGAGCCATATCGGCTTCTGCCAGAGAGGTGATGGCGCTGTAAGCCATGCAGCCCCACATCCCGTCGGAGAGTTCGACTTCTTCCCCGTCGATGGTGACGGTCGTGAAGTATTCGCCGTCTTCGGTCTGGTAGACACCGACCGCACCGGCCTCGATCTCATAATCGTAGAAATCCGGGTTGTTGGAGGTCGCTGCAATCATCGCCGCATGGGCACCGCCGCCCGAACCGCCGGTGGAAACAAAGTAGTCCACGCTGCCGGGCAGGTTGCCGAGCAGGATGTTGTACTTCACGAACCGGACCGCGTTCTTCTGGTCGACGAGGCAGGACGGCGCGTCGCCGGTGTAAGTGGTGTTGCCGTCCTCATCGGTCACGGTGCTCTGCTTGCCGCGGTTGCCGCAGGCCACGTTGATGTAGCCTTCTTTGGCATAGGTAGTAGACGCTGTCTGGTTCTCCTGTTCCGAGTAACCCGCCGCGCCGGTGTTCACGATGACCGGAGCCGTCGACGCGGTGTACACCTGGCCATTGGTGCTGGTGACTTTCGCGTCATTGTCGATGACCAGCGAGCCCTTGACCGCATCGTCGGCGTCGTCCGCCGTCACATCGGCTTCGCCGTCCGCGTTGGTGTCGATGCCCTTGACATAGGCGCCGGGCACACAGACAGAAACGCCCTGTTCATCCTCGATCTCCGGGTTGGTGACCGCCGTGACGACCGACAGGGTCCAGGCGTCGGAACCGGAATCGTAGGACCATTCCTGGTCATCCATATTGTCGAGGTCCAGAGCCGTTTCAATGGCCTTCTGCGCCTCCGTCTTTTCATAAGTGACAACTTCTTTCGCCGAGTTGTCCGCAGTTTCATTCTTTTGGCAACCGGCCAGACACATCGACATGACCATTGCCAGCGCCAGCAGAACTGCCAGCCATTTTCGTGTTCGGTTCATAAGGTCCTCCTCGTAATTTCGGAAAGCCTGTACCGGCTCTTTCCGTTTTCATTGCCACCATTCTAGAACGCCAGCCTAAACTAAAACTAAGATTTTACTTAAAATATTCCTAAAAGTTTAAATGCTCCTCCCACACGTTCTGCGGGAAGAGCATATTATGTCATAGACGATTTATAAGGTCGCGATGAACCGCTGGAACGCGGCACGGCCTTCGTCGGTGCACTTGTACACGCCGGCGTCTTCGAGGACATGGACGAACACGTGGCCGATCTCCTCTTTCAGGATGTCGTCGACATTGTCTTTGTTCAGCTCCGTGCGGCGGGTGGCGATGTCCTTCGCCCACTCCGCGTGCTGGTCAAGTTCCGGGTAATCCGCAAGGTTCTTGTCGCCGGCGAGGCACTCGGCCAGCAGCGCCATCTCGGTCTTCAGACGGGCCGGGAGAATGGCGAGGCCCATGACTTCGATGAGGCCGATGTTCTCCTTCTTGATGTGGTGGTACTCCGCGTGGGGGTGGTACACACCGAGGGGACAGTCGTCGGTCGTGATGTTGTTCCGAAGCGCGAGGTCCAGTTCGAACTTCCCGTCCCGTTTCCGGGCGATGGGCGTGATCGTGTTATGGGGTTCCCCGTCGGTCTCGGCAAAGATGAACGCCGCTTCGTCGGTGTAGCCTCTCCAGGCCTTCAGGATGTGGTCCGCAAGGTCGATGATCCGCTCGTCGTCTTCGCCTCTGAGGCGGATGACGGACAGCGGCCAGTGGACGATGCCGGCCTCGACGTCTTCATAGCCGGGGACCGTGAAGGTGCTCTCGTACGGCGCCTTCGCCATGGCGAACTCATAGCGGCCGCCCTGGAAGTGGTCGTGGCTCAGGATGGAACCGCCGACGATGGGCAGGTCCGCGTTCGAGCCGAGGAAGTAGTGCGGGAACTGTCCGACGAAGTCGAAGAGTTTCCGGAACGCCGCACGGTCGATCTTCATGGGCACATGCTCGCCGTTCAGGACGATGCAGTGCTCGTTATAGTAGACATAGGGAGAGTACTGGAAGCCCCAGTGGCTCTCGTTGATGGTGACGGGGATGATGCGGTGGTTCTGCCGTGCCGGATGGTTCATGCGTCCGGCATAGCCCTCGTTCTCGAGGCACAGCTGGCACTTCGGATACGCGCTCTGCTTCGCGGTCTTGGCGGCCGCGATGTCTCTCGGGTCCTTCTCCGGCTTCGAGAGGTTGATGGAGATGTCGATGTCTCCGAACTCGCTCGGCACGCTCCAGCGGATGTCCTTCGCAACGCGGGTGGCCCGAATATAGTTGGTGTCCTGACTGAACTGGTAGAACCAGTCGGTCGCCTTCTCGGGCGATTCGCCATACAGGCTCCGGAACGTCTTGATGACCTCCGACGGCCGCGGTGTGACGACGCCCATGAGGGCCGTGTCGAACAGGTCCCGGCCGGTGATGCTCTCGCTCTTCAGGAGGCCCTGCTCCGCGGCGTAGTCGACGAGGGTGTCGAGGATGTCGTCGAGACTTTCAAAGGGTACATCGCCCACCGTTTCATAGTCGTCGAGGCCCAGTTTTTCCAGCAGGGCGTTGACGAGGTAATGGCGGTCTGCCTCTTCTGCGAGGCCGTGTGCTACTGCGTAGTTTACCAGTGCGCCAATGGCAGCATACACGTGTTTCATGTGGTTTCCTCCGTAAATGTGTGGTTTAGTCGATGTAGACCCGCGGCACCCGTTTGTTGATGTCGCAGGCGAATTCGTAGTTGAAGCGGCCGGAGAGGTCGCCGAGTTCTTCCATGGTGATGGTGTCCGAGAACGCTTCGGCGTCGTCGAAGCCCCTGCCCTCTCCGGGCCAGCTCTGGCTGCCCAGCAGGACCACTTCGTCGCCCTGGGTCACCGGGAAGTCTCCCGCAGCTTCCAGTGCGTCGGAGATGTCGGTGACATCCACCATGAACTGGTCCATGCAGACCCGTCCGATGATGGGCGCTCTCCGTCCGGCGATGAGCACCTCGCCCTTGTTGGACAGCGAACGGGGATAGCCGTCGCCGTAGCCCACCGGGACCGTGGCGATGACGGTGCGTTCTTTTGTCGTCACATAAGTGGAACCGTAACCCACCGGGAAGCCGGGGCCCACTTCTTTCACGTTGGAGACGTGGGACACGAGACTCATGCCGGGGCGCAGGTCGATCTTGTCTTTCTGCACCTCATCGGAGGGCCAGAGGCCGTAGACGGTGATGCCGACGCGGACCATGTCGAAGAAGTCATCGTCCTTCTCGAGGCCGGCGGCGGAGTTGCACATGTGGCGGATGCCGAGGTCGAGACCTCTGGCTTCGAGGTCCGCGACCGTGCTCTTGAAGAGGGCGATCTGCTCGTTCATGAAGGTCTTGTCCGCCCAGTCCGCCTTGGCGAAGTGGGTGAAGATGCCGTCGATCGAAAGGTTCGGCAACTGGAAGATGCCCTCGATGGTGTTTAGGACCTCTTTCCGCTCCTCGCTTCCCGCTTCGTGGGGCACGAAGCCGATGCGGCCCATGCCGGTGTCGAGTTTCAGGTGGATGTGCGCGGTCTTGCCGATGGTGCCGGCCACGATGGACAGCATGACGGCGTTGCCTTCGTTGAAGACCGCCATGGTCAGTTCATGGTCGATGGCCGCTTTCATCATGTCCGGGAAGACATGGCCGAGGATGAGGATGGGTTCGGTCACGCCGTGTTCCCGCAGTTCCACGCCCTCCTCAACGGTGGCGACGGCGAACGCGTCGACTCCGATCTTCTCGAGGGCTTTCGCCACCATGACGGCACCGTGACCATAGGCGTCGGTCTTGATGACCGCCATGATCTTCGTGTCGGGACCGGTGTGGTCCATATACCACTGCACGTTATGGCAGATGTTGTTCAGGTGGATGCCGGCATAGACCCGCTGGGGCAGCGGCAGGTCCGCGTTCCAGGTGGTCAGTTCCGGCTGGTAGTTCACGACTGTTTGTTCAAACGTCACGTCGGTTCTCCTTCTGTGGGTTCTTCTATGTTATAATGTCCTATAGTATTTTAGTATTTCCTGTCACCTTATTCAAGAGAAAGGACGTTCCATGGCACTGCATACCATCGAGCCCATCGCCCACATCCATACGAACCTCACCGGCAAGTTCGGTCTCCCCCGCCAGGCAGGCGTGGTCCCGGAGCTGACCGGCGTCATCACCTTCGAACCGGATTACCGCTGCGCGGATGCGCTGCGGGGCCTCGAGGGCTTTTCCCACATCTGGCTCCTCTGGAGCTTTTCAGAGTCTGACGGAGAAGACCACCACGGGTTCTATGGCGATGCACCCTATGCCCCCATGGTCCGCCCCCCGCGGCTCGGCGGCAACCTGCGCCGGGGCGTTTTTGCCACCCGCTCGCCCTTCCGGCCGAACGACATCGGCATGTCGGTCGTCAAGCTGGAGCGGCTCTACCTGCCCGCCACCATGATCGGCGAGGAGAATGACGAGAAATACAACCCCGGGCAGGAACTCATCCGGTACAAGACGGTCCTGCCGGAAGGCCCGCAGATCGTCGTCTCCGGCGTCGACCTCATGGACGGCACGCCCATTTATGACATCAAACCCTACATGCCCTACTCAGACTCTCTGCCGGATGCAACGTCCGGGTTCACCACCGGCGCTACCGACCTTCGGCTGAAGCTTGCCAATGAGGACGAGCTCCACGAGTTCGCTGTCGCCGCCGGGCTCGACGAGGAGATGGAGGCGGAACTGGTCGGCATCCTGCGCAACGACCCGCGGCCTCAGTATCAGAGAGACCCGGACCGAGTGTACGGGCTCACCTACGGCGGACACAATGTCCGGTTCCGCATCGAAGACAAGCCGGAACCGATGCCGTCGGAAGTCACGGTCATCGAAATCGAATAACAGGACATAAAAAACGAGGCACCGGACCGACCGGTGCCTCGAGGTATTTCTGCAGTTTAAGTTTTAGTCGAGCGGGATGCCCATCTCTTCGAACTTCGCAAGTTCTTCGGGGTCATTTTTATAGTACTCCTTCAGGAATTCGCCGACGTCCTTGTTCAGCTTGTAAAGATGCGGCAGATGATCCTTGATGGAGATGTAATAATAGTGGCTGGTGCCTTCCGGACGGCAGTGGATGATGCCGGCTTCCTTCAGGACATTGAGATGATGGGAGACCGCGGGACGGGAAAGATGCGCGTTTTCCGTAATCTCGTTGACACGGGCACCTTTTTCGCCGGACGCGATGAGGAACAGAAGAATGCCCTGTCTGGTTTCGTTGCCGATGGCCTGGAAGAACTTCGAATTGGTTTTGAAGTCTTCATAGATTCTCATGTATTCGTCTTGATACTTCATTTAATTCCCCACTTCCGATACTTTGTTGATACATACTATCCACAGAGTGTAAACTGGGTCGAAATGTTTCGACATGTCTTACATTCTTTACCATACTTTATCACTTTAAAGCAAAAGGTTCAATATTTGAAAAGAAAATGCATACATTATTTTTACAGACAAGGAAAGCTTTCTACTGTTCGCGGGGGTGAGTCAAAACTCATTGACAGAGTGTTTAACAATTTACTATAATTGTCTAAACAAACAGAAACCGGCAAAGTAACAAAACAGAAAGCGGGAACCACATATGGCAGAAGAAGTCAAAGTCAAACAGGGCAAAAGCACGAAAGTAAAAGAAACCCTGCGCGTCATCAAGTATGCCCTCTGCGCCGGCAGCGCGGGCATCATCGAGACCCTCTCTTTCACCCTTCTCAACGAGACCATGAACTGGCCCTACTGGCCGGCATACCTCATCGCCCTCGTCCTCTCCGTCCTCTGGAACTTCACCCTGAACCGGAAGTTCACCTACCGGTCGGCGAACAACGTTCCGAAGGCGATGCTTCAAACGTTCCTTTTCTACCTGGTCTTCACCCCCGTCACCACCCTCGGCGGCAACTTCTTCGCGGAACACCTCGGTGTCAACGACTATGTCGTCCTCATCGGCACCATGGCGCTGAACTTCATTACGGAGTACCTGTACCAGCGCTTCTATGTTTTCCGTGCCACCATCGACACGAACGATGTCGCGGAACGCGCCGGCGAGAAGCAGCTCTCCGAAGCGGAGCGCAAAGCCCTCGAAAACAAATAATGGCTGAGCCGACCTATGTACTCTCAGGGGAGAGGACGTGGGCCGGCTTTTTGCTTGGGGGAGGGTTCCCGCTCTGCGGGACAGGTTCGGCCTGGCGAGGAAAAAGCCGGACACGGACTCGGAACCCGATAGGCTCAGCCACGAAAAAAGGACCTCCAAAGCGGAGGTCCTTTTTGAGTTCGATTTAGAAGAAGCTCTTGTCGGCCTTTTTCGGGTCGGCTGCTTTCTCGTGTTTGCCGGTCCAGACCTTCTGGCCGTTCTCCAGCTTGAAGGTGTAGTCCATACCCATGTCGATGACTTCCTTGACACTTCTCTTGCCGGCGCCGGTGACGGGGAACGGATAACGCTCCGCGAAACGACGATAGCGGATGTGGTCGTGGATGTCGGGGAAGTTCTTCTTCATGCGCTTGTCAAGATCACGGACGATGTCGTGCTTGTGGTTCTTGCGCAGCGGGCTGTACTGGAAGTTGACGATGAAGTAAGTCTTGCCGTCCTCTTCTGCCGTGGTAACAACGGTGGAAAGGAGGTTCTCGACGTCCTTCTGAGCTTCGTCGGCGATCTTGTACGGGAAGACAGTCTTGCCGTTCTCGAGGGTGACCTGGCTGTCGACGCGGTCCTTCATGTGGATGGCACCGGAGTTGTCGATGTAACCAAAGACATTGCAGGAGACCCAGTCGATGCCATACTTGTCGGTGATGACGAGGGCTTTGGTCTTTTCCCAGTCGTTCTTATAGCGGGCCATCGTCGTTGCGGAGTTCGCCACGATGATGCCGTTTTCGTTATAATCGCACTCTTCATACTCGCCGTCTGCATTCTTCTTGAGGACGCAGCAGTGAGCATACGGGACGGGCATCATGCCGTAGGGCTTGCCCTTGAGTTCTCTCTTCTTCAGAGTCTCGTTCATCTTGTGGAACAGCGAGTAGTAGATGCCGCCGTGTTCGGTGTCGCCGCCGCCAAGACCGACGGTGACGATGGGAAGACGGACGGGGCCGACGATGTTGACGCCCCAGCCGGCGTGGCACTTGCGGAACCAGGTGTTGATGAAACGCTCTTCACCGGCGGTGCAGCCTTCACCGACAGCCATCATGGCAAGGAGCCAGGGCATCTTGCGCTGACCGAGTCTCTTCTCGATGAGGTACTGGCGGGCCGCCTTCAGAAGGAAGTTGGTGGTGGCCAGGCAGAAGTTCGGCTTGCTGACGACGAGATACTCCAGGAAGTCGTCCCGGTCGTATTCCGGCTCAAAAGCGACGGACCAGCCCTGGAACAGGGAGTCGGAGATCATGGTGATGAGGTCCGTGTCGGAGTCCGTATGGATGAGAGCGAGACCACGAAGGTTCTGGGCAGCGGGGTTGCCGCACAGTTTCGGATCGTGGAAGACGCCGACGGTGATGAGGGAACGGTTCCGGTGCACTTCACGCTTCGGGAAACCGATGCGGGTGGAGCCGGAGGTGTAGGTGACGAGGAACTCGGTATCGAGGTCGTTGTCGTCCTTGACTTTGCCTTTGAACTTGGCGGACTTGTCGAGGAACTGGAACCAGGTCATGTGGGTCTTCTTGTTCTTCGCGACATAGTCGAGGGCCTTGTTGTCATAGTGGTAGTACTTGTCGAAGTCCTCTTCATACTCTTTGCATTTTTTGAGGTTTTCCGGCAGGTAATCAGCCAGAGAGATGACGACGACGTTCTTGATCTTGGACTTCGCGACGATGTCTTTGATCTTGTCGTACTCGTCATCGGTGACGAACAGGATCTTATCGGAAACTTCGCCCAGGATGACCTTGATGAACTTCGGGTCATAGTGGCCACCGAAGCAGTTCAGCTTCGCACCGATCTTGTTTGCGCCGAGCATGAGCATGCCGACCGCGGGAACATTGGACAGGCAGCAGGGGATCTCGTCGCCTTTCTTGACGCCGAGAGCCAGCAGCGCTTCTGCCACTTTGTCTGCGGTAGCAAATGCCTCTTTGCGGGAAATAACGGTTCCACGGTAGAAGAACATCTCGTGTTTCGGTTTCTTCTTCATCCAGCGCTCTTTGATGCAGCTGTACCAGGAACGGTTGTACTTCTCTTCGATCTGCTTCAGACCGATATGCCCGTTTTCGCCCCACTTGGTGCTGAACATCCGGTAGGACGGCAGATTCTCACGGCCTTCAAACAGGTCTTTCATCTCTTCAACATGGTAGACTTTGAAGCTCTGATTGGCTTCGTCCAGAATGTTGAACTTCTTTGCTGTGGTACCCATACGTTACTCCTTTAAAAGTATTTGTTGATTGTGCCCATAAAGGCGATACATACAAGGCATACTATACCACATATTGTGAACAGAGTGTAACTAAATATTGCACACAATTTGTAGAAAAATTGTCAAAATGTGACTATTGTTACAAATGTCATACCTTTTCGTACAGCAGGAACCCCTTGACGACCGGGGAAATTTGAGACATTATAGATGAGTAAAATACGTTACAGAACAAATACAGGACAATTGGTTTATTTTGGAGCGCTCCTTATGGAAAGAAAAAACATACGAATTTACATAGCAGTTTCTGCCCTGATCGTCTGTTTTCTGTTTGTTTTCGGTACTTTTCCGGCTCTTCAGAGCTCGGCAAAGTTTGCCAGAGGCACCACCGTCTCCTCTTCCTCGACCACCCGGTCCACCACGACGAAGATCGGCAAGACGAAGTATTCGGACCTCGTCATCCTGAAGCAGAAGGACGGCACCTGGTGGGCCTGCAACAAGCACAACCAGAAGAAGACGGACTATACCGGCGTCGCGCCCACCATGGAAAACGGCTTCTGGTACTGCTACAAAGGCAAAGTCGACAAGAAGTTCACCGGCGTTGCCGAGAACCCCTTTGGCCTCTGGTATTGCAAAAAGGGCCACGCAGACCTCGATTTTGACGGCTACTTCGTCCGCAACTCCATGCAGATCTACCGCATCAACAGCGGTGCCGCGAGCCTTTACACAACCGACCTCGAGCTCTCCGAATACGGCATCAAGAACGGCGTGTACAAGGACGGCTCCAAAGAGGCAAACAAGATCATGGACCTCACGGAACACCTCTTCCGGGAGAACATCTCGAAGGCAGCAGACCACGGTGTCGTCCGGACCAAGGGGCTTGACTGGTTCAAGACGGCGATCATCCTCGCCTGTGCCCTCGCCTTCCTCGGCTATCTCATCTACCACCTGAGAAAAGACAAAAAGCGGAAGGAAGAGGAAGGTGTCGACGACCTCGACCTGTTCTGATATCAAAACAATACTATAAAAAAGAGCGGCCTCTGACGAGGTCGCTCTTCTGTTTTGACGTATATCGCCAAACCCTTATTTCGCTTTGCCCTGGTTGGCAACGGCGTCCATCTTGGCCTTCAGTTCCTCTTCGGAGATGAGGTAACGGTGGCTGATGGGTTTGAGGGTCTCTTCGTCCAGCTCATAGTACAGCGGGATGGCGGTCGGGATGTTGACTTCGAGGATCTGCTCCGGGGTCAGCTCGTCGAGGTACATGACGAGGGAACGCAGGGAGTTGCCGTGTGCGGCGATGAGGACGGTCTTGCCGGCCTTCAGGTCCGGAACGATGTTCTCCTTGAAGTAGGGAACGACACGGGCGATGCAGGTCTCGAGGGACTCGGTGGCGGGCAGTTCGTCGGCCGGAACGGTCTTGAACATCTTCTGGTTCTTCGGGTTGCGCTCGTCATCGTCAGCCAGTGCGGGCGGAGCGACGTCGAAGGAACGTCTCCAGATCTTGACCTGGTCGTCGCCGTACTTGGCGGCGGTCTCAGCCTTGTTGAGGCCCTGGAGCACGCCGTAATGCTTCTCGTTCAGCTGCCATGCGCGGATGACCGGGATGTACTCCTGGTCGAGCTCGCAGAGCACGTTGTTCGCGGTGTGGATGGCTCTCTTGAGGTAAGAGGTGTAGCAGACGTCGAATTCGAAGCCTTCTTCTTTCAGCAGCTGACCGCCGCGTTTGGCTTCTTCGACACCGTTTTCGGACAGGTCGACATCGGTCCAGCCGGTGAACAGGTTGGCCTTGTTCCACTCGGACTCGCCGTGTCTGACTAATACCAGTTTGTAGCTCATAGTTTGCTCCTCCTTGGGGGTGGTTTGTTTGCGCCGGCCGAAGCCGGAGCGCAGACTTTTACAGTATCATTATAAAGGATAACCCCTTTGAAAGAAAGCACTATTTCACTAATTTCGAACAACTTGTCATTCTGATCAAAGAAGGACCCCGAACGAGCCTCGTCCGGGGTCTTTCTCTGTAATTCTTTCTGGTAACAGATGGACTTATCTTCCCTTTTTATTGCTCTGCAGGAAGGGCTGGAGTTTGTCCGTGAGCCTCGGCAGGAAGACGAGGACGACGAACTCGACCGGGATGAGGATGGCGATCTGCAGGACGCGGGAGGCCATCATGCCGGTGTAGGGCGAGCCGTACAGGAGGCTCAGCCAGTAGGACTGCAGCAGCATGCCGAAGGCCAGCTGGTCGAACAGCGTGGTGGCGGCACAAACACCGATCCAGGCCTTCTGGTATTTTTTCGGGTCGTCGATGACTCTCGACAGGTACTCCGGCACATACTTCAGCATGATACCGTAGAGGATGCCGCGCAGGACCGCGGTCACGGTCAGGGGCGGGAAAAAGGCTCCGGTGGGCACCAGCAGGGCGCCGATGATATCGGCGACGGCCGCGGTGACGGCCGCCTTGAAGGGGCCGAGGAGCATACCGGCAACGACGATGGGCACGAAGCCGAAGCCGATGCGGGTGTTCCAGAGGTTGATGGACCCGAAGCGGGACAGGACGATGTCGAGGGCGACCAGCAGTGCCATCGTCACAAGCTGCTGCGTGTTGATCGACAATTCGCGTTTCCAGATGGGCACGTTCATGCGGTTCCCCTCTCTCGTGGCAGTGTTGTTCATCATGATAGTTCCTTCTTTCTCGAGTTTCAAAACCTGAGAAAGTCAAAGCGCGGCAGCATCGGGAACGCGGGAAAACAAAACGCTCCTTCTGCAGCCACTGCTACAAAAGGAGCGAGATATTGCTCTTCTCGTCGGCAGCGGACGCGAATAAGAACCGCGGAGCACATCTCCTTCGTCTGCGGGCGAACTTCCCATCCCGCAGCACTTTACGCTCTTATTCTACTCTGACAGACCAGATATGTGGTTTTCACGGGGTCTCCCCCGTTTTGCACTTTTATCATACAGGAAGATAGAAGTCCTGTATATAACCAATTTTGCGGATTAGCCGTTATTATTTTGCGGCAGCTTTCTCCGCCGCTTCGACCACGTGACGGATCAGAACAGCCGTGGTACCGGAGCCGACACCGCCGGGGACCGGGGTGATGGCCTCGACGATGGGTTCGACTTCGTCGAATGCTACATCGCCAACGAGCTTGTTCTTCTCTTCGGACCAGTTGATGCCGACGTCCAGGACGGTCTGGCCGGGGGCGAAGTAGTCCGCGGTGATCATCTCGGCACGGCCGAGGCAGGCGATGACGATGTCCGCCTCCCCCACGACGCTCGGCATGTCCTTCGTACGGCTGTGGCACACGGTGACCGTGGCGTTGTTGGCCATGAGGAGCATGGCGACGGGCTTGCCGATGACCAGGCTTCTGCCGATGACGACGGCGCGTTTGCCGCTCATCTCGACGCCATTGTACTTCAGGATCTCGATGCAGCTCTCGGCGGTGCAGGGCGCAAAGCCGGCGCCCTTGCCGGAGTAGATGCTCGCCATGGAGCCGCGGGTGATGCCGTCGACGTCCTTTTCCGGCGCCAGTGCCTCACAGGCCTCGTTCTCGTCGAGGTGCTTCGGCAGCGGGCGGAACATGAGGACACCGTGGACGGAGTCATCTTCGTTCAGGGAACGGATAGCGGCCAGCAGTTCGTCCTGCGTGACGTCTGCGGGAAGCAGCACCTGCTTGACCGCGACCCCGTTCTTCTCGGCTCTCTTGAGAGCGCCGCGTTCATATGCGAGGTCATCTTCCCGCTCGCCCACGCGGAGGATGGCGAGCGTCGGAGTGACCCCCTTAGCCTTCAGGGATTCTGCGCGCGCTGTCGTATCCAGGTCCAGCGCATCCGCCGTCGGCTTACCTTTCAATACTGTGCTCATCTGAGACCTCCATAAACCAGTTCAAATGCCTCTTCGGCCATGGGGACATACTTTGCCACCAGAGCGTCGAGTTCTTCGTTCATCTTTTCCGCGTAGTCCCGGTCTTTCATGAGACGGGTGTTGATGGCCACGTTGAGGGCCGCGGAACGGATGGCTGCCTCTGCCATGGCGGCGGCACAGCCGGCATCGGAGATGACCAGGCGGCTGCCTTTCTCGGCATATTCGGCGATGAGGTCCATCGCCTCACAGGACAGACGAAGGATGTTCATGGGCGGTTCTGCGGCGGCGTGCAGGCAGCGTTCGAGTTCCTCGTCTCTGCCGGGGGCGTCCTTCGGGATGCCGTAGGCTTTGGAGAGGGGCTCGAAGGCCTTCGCGTCCTCATCCATCTGGGCGAGGAGCTTGCCGCGGAGTTCTTCGGAAGCCGCATTCAGTTCTTTGATGCGGTCTTCCACGTCAGCATACTTTTTCTTGCCGACGGTGAGGCTGCCGACCATGTTGCCGAGGGCAACGGCCAGGGCGCCTGCCAGCGCGGCAGCGCCACCGCCGCCCGGTGTGGGGGCAGCGGAGGCGAGCTTTGCTGAAAATTGTTCCAAGGAGTTGTTGAGCATGTCCATGGGTGGTTTCCTTTCTTAGAAGAGGCCGGTGATGACGCCGTTCTCGTCGACGTCGATGCGCTCTGCTGCCGGAACTTTCGGCAGACCGGGCATGGTCATGATATCACCGGTGAGGGCGACGACGAAGCCGGCGCCGGCGGAGACCTTCAGGTTGCGGACCGAGATGCGGAAGTCTTTCGGTGCGCCCTTCTTGGTCGCGTCATCGGAGAAGGAGTACTGGGTCTTGGCCATGCAGATCGGCATCTTGTCGAAGCCGAGCTCTTCGAGCTGTTTCAGCTGCTTCGGAGCCTTGTCGACGAGGTCGACACCGTCGGCATGGTAGATCTTCGTGGCGATGGCATTGAGCTTGTCCATGATGGAAGCGTTCTCATCATAGCAGAACTTGAAGTCAGAGGGCTCTTCGCAGAGTCGGACGACTTCTTCGGCCAGCGCGACACCGCCTTCGCCGCCTTTTGCCCAGACTTCGGACAGAGCGACGTTGACGCCGAGTTCGTTGCACTTTGCTTCTACGAGGTCGAGTTCGGCCTTGGTATCGGTCGGGAACGCGTTGATGGCGACGACGACCGGCAGACCGTAGACGTTCTTGATATTGTCAACATGCTGGAGCAGGTTCGGGAGACCGGCTTCCAGAGCTTCGAGGTTTTCGTTGTTCAGGTCTTCCTTGGCAACGCCGCCGTGGTTCTTGAGAGCACGGACAGTAGCGACGATGACGACCGCGGACGGAGCGAGGCCGGCCATACGGCACTTGATGTCAAGGAACTTCTCAGCGCCGAGGTCCGCACCGAAGCCTGCTTCGGTGATGGCATAGTCGCCGAGTTTGAGCGCCATCTTGGTGGCGGTGACGGAGTTGCAGCCGTGGGCGATGTTCGCGAAGGGGCCGCCGTGGATGAAGGCCGGAGTGCCTTCGAGGGTCTGGACGAGGTTCGGTTTCAGAGCGTCCTTCAGAAGGGCTGCGCAGGCGCCCTGAGCCTTGATGTCAGCGACCGTGACGGGCTTGCCGTCGAAGGTGTAGGCGATGACGATGCGGGCAAGACGGGCCTTGAGGTCGGTGATGTCGGAGGCGAGGCAAAGGACTGCCATGATCTCGGACGCGACGGTGATGTCGAAACCGTCCTCACGCGGGACACCCTGCATGCGGCCGCCGAGGCCGTTGACGATGTTTCTGAGCTGACGGTCGTTCATGTCGACCGCGCGCTTCCAGGTGATCTGCTTGACGTCGATACCAAGCGCGTTGCCCTGCTGGATGTGGTTGTCGAGCATGGCAGCGATGAGGTTGTTGGCTGCACCGATGGCGTGGAAGTCGCCGGTGAAGTGGAGGTTGATGTCTTCCATGGGAACGACCTGGGCATATCCGCCGCCGGCCGCGCCGCCTTTGACGCCGAAGACCGGGCCGAGGGACGGCTCACGAAGAGCGACGACGACGTTCTTGCCGATCTTTCTCATGCCGTCTGCGAGACCAACGGTCGTGGTGGTCTTGCCTTCGCCGGCGGGAGTCGGGTTGATGGCGGTAACAAGGATGAGCTTGCCGTTCGGTTTGTCGGCGTTGTCCTTGAGGAGTTTATAGTCGACTTTTGCTTTGTAGTTGCCGTACATTTCGAGATATTTCTCATCGACGCCGGCACGCTCCGCGATAACGCGGATGTTTTCCATTTCGCATTCCTGGGCGATCTGGATATCGGTCTTGAATTCAGCCATGGGATTGTTCCTCCTTGAATATCATTACTTCATTATTATATCTGAGCGTTTGTCAAAAACAAACTATAAATACCTTATTTTTGCGGGGTCGGTCTGCGGCAATCAGCCGGCGTTGACTTTCGCATCGTCCGTGACGATGACCGGGACCGGGACGGGAGCTTCCTGCGGACCGTGGGCGAACCACATGAGAGCGCCGAAGCTGCAGCCGCCGATGATGTTGCCGAGGGTGACCGGTAGCAGGTTGTGGACGATGAAGCCCCACCAGGTCAGGCCCGTAATGTCGAGGCCTGCCGCAGCAGCGGCTTCCACGTATGCCGGGATGTTCTTCGCGAAGAGTCCGGCGGAGATGTAGTACATGTTCGCCACCGAGTGCTCGAAGCCGGCGATGACGAAGAACGCGATGGGAAGGTAGGCACCGATGGCTCTGCCGATGGTGTTCTTGCTTATGAGGCTCATCGCCACAGCAATGCACACAAGGACGTTGCACAGGATGCCGAGGACCACGGCGTTGCCGAAGGTCAGAGCACACTTCCCTGCCGCCACTTTCATGGTGTAGACGGCCACACCGTTGTTGTTGAGGTTCATGGGGCCGCTGTAAGCGCAGGCCATGGCCAGCAGCAGCGAGCCGATGAAGTTTCCGAGGTAGACGTAGAACCAGTTGCGAAGCATGCCCTTCCAGTTCACCTTTTTCTCCATGACGGAGATGGTGATGAGGCAGTTCCCGGTGAAGAGTTCGGCCCCGGTCAGGATGACCATGATGAGGCCGAAGGGGAACAGGAGTCCGGAGACGATCTTCGCGACGGACGGGTTGGTCAGCGCGTGACCGGCGGTGTTCGTGACCGCCGCGCCCATGCCGATGAGGAAGCCGGCCAAAACGCCAAGGACCAGGAGCTTCGTGGCAGGGGACTTTGCCTTTTTCTGCCCGATGAGGGCATAAGAGGTGACAAACTCAGAGGGTGTCTGCATGTTCTGAGCCTCCTTTAGAGATTGCGGGAAAGTTTTGGGCAAGCCCTCTCCTCCTTGTCTGGCCGGTACTGCTTTTCCCCGCCGGAGGAGTGGAACGCCCAACATTTGCTATACATACCTTAACAAATATAAGTCAAGAAAACAGTTGAGAAAATTTACCATTCTTTGTACTAAACTTTTGGTACTGTGGGGCGATGCACATGCGCACTTTCACATGTCGGTGCTATTGTAAATGGTTTTATTAAGAGAAACTATCCGCATTCCTGACCATTTTTTGAAGTCTTATCCGACAAAATGTAGGGGGCAGCCTTTCAGAGGCGGTCCCGGAGAGCGGTGGACAAATCGCCCAAGGGTGGGTACAATAGTGGAAAGCATTTTTCTGGTTGGGGCGATATGCCCCGGGAGTTGTTGATATGACCAAAGCAGACCGGTATCTTGTCGAAGATATCCATAACATTTTAGACAACGGGTTCCAGGATGTGGACCCGCGGCCGAAGTATGAGGACGGCACGCCCGCCTACACGATTTCGGTCAACCACGTCATGCGCAAGTATGACCTCTCGAAGGGTGAGTTCCCCATCTGCACGCTCCGGCCCCAGGCCTGGAAGACGGGCGTCCGGGAGATCTTCACCATTTACCAGAAGCCGACCAACGACCTCGCCGAGATGAGAGAGATGGGCGTCACCTGGTGGGACCCCTGGGACATCGGGGACGGCACCATCGGGCAGCGCTACGGCGCCACCGTCAAACGGTACGACCTCGTCCACAAGATCATCGAGGACATCGAGAAGAACCCCTACGGCCGCCGGAAGGTCATGAGCCTCTGGCAGGAAGCCGACCTTCAGGAGACTCCGGGTCTTGCCCCCTGCGCGTTCCTCACCATGTGGAACGTCCGCGGCGAGTACCTCGACATGTCCATGGTCCAGCGGTCGGGCGATATGCTGACGGCCTCCGGTGCCGGCGGCATCAACGAGATCCAGTACGCGGCGCTCCTTCTGATGGTCGCCCACGTCACGGGCTATAAGCCCGGCGTGTTCACCCACTTCGTGGCGAATGAGCAGATCTACGACCGGCACATCGACAACGCACACGAGATGCTCCGCCGCGCGGAGGTCGCAGCGGCAAACGACGACGGCAAATCGCCGAACCTGCTGCTCCACGCCGAACCGGGTTGCAAGTTCGAGGACATTACCCTCGACGACTTCGAACTCGTCGACTACGAGGCTCAGAAGCCTCAGCTGAAGTTCGAACTCGGCATCTGATCAAAGATAAATAGACCCTGTTGCGGGAAGTCCTGCAGCAGGGTCTCTTGTTTTTTGTTTTGTTCTGAGTTTGTGTGGCAAATCGCCCGGGCTCAGCCGACGACCTTGCCGTTTTTGATGGTATAGGTCTCGCCGTCGAATTTGACTTTGCCGTTCTTCTTCGTGTCGACTTTGCCGTCTTTCAGGTACCAGGATCCGGTGCGGTCACTCATGATGCCGGTGAAGCTGAAGTCCACTTTGGAGTCCACGACACGCCAACGGCCGTACTCATTCTGGAAAATGCCATGCTCTTTGAACGTGACTTTGCCGTTCGTCGTCTTCCACCAGCCGTACCGGTTCTGGTAGATGCCGTTCGCCTTGAAGTTCACCTTGGAGTTCTCGACGCGCCACCAGCCGAAGCCGTTCTGAAAGACGCCGGTCTCCTGGAAGGTAACGAGGCCGTTCGTGGTCTTCCACCAGCCATATTTGTTCGGGTAGATGCCGTTTGCCTTCTTGTCGATCTTGCCGTTGTCGTAGCAGTACCAGTTGTTGTTTTTCGGGTGCTGTTTGATGACGCGCTCGTGGGGGATGCGGTGCTCCGGCAGGACGTCCAGGACCTGTTTCGCGATGTACGCATGGCCCTCGACATTCGGGTGGATGTACAGCATGAAGTTGTTCGCCGCCTCAGAGCCGAAGAGGCCGCCGTCCGAACCGCCGCCGAGGAAGTCGGAGAGGTTCACGGTACCGATGGTCGTGACGTTGAACGCGTCCGCGTAGAGGTAGCAGTCACGGGCCGGGCAAAGCTTCGAGATGTACAGGTTCATCGACTGGATGACCGGGTCGACGAGCTTGCCGATGCTGATGGGGATGCTCGGATGGATGCGGGTGTTGGAGAACGGGTTGTAGAACCCGATGCCGACGATGGTGGCGTTCGGGTTGATCTCACGGATCTTCCGCATCATGACCGGATAGTTCTCCTGGAACTTTTTGAGGCCGGTAAGCGCTGCTTTGGAGATGGTCTCGATGGCAAACTCTGCGCCGTGGGCCAGAGCCACAGCCTGTGCCAGCGCATTGATGACCTCGACGGAGCTACCGTACTCTTTCAGCATCTTCTCGATCTGCCAGGCGGTATAGTCCGGAGATGCCGTCGGGTTCATGACGGTGAACAGGCTCAAGATGAGCGGGAGCTGCAGGTCGTTCGAACCGATGTCCAGGGTGATGAGGTCAGACCGCTTCAGTTCCGCGATGATGCGGGCACGGTTCTCCTCCAGAGTCTTCTGGGCACCCTGGGCGCCGAAGACCGACGCAATGCCCTGGGCCGCCGAGCCGTCGTCATTGTTGTAGGTCGGGTCGACGATCTCACGGACTTCAGACGTCCGCCAGCCGCTGTGGGCTTCGTTGTGGTACTTCTCTTCCCCTTCGATGCCGACGCCGGTGGCGATGACATCCGCGTAACTGTCTTTGACACGGTAGCCCTCTGCCGTCGTGTACTTCTTCTTGACGACGAAGTAGTCCGGGATGCCATACGCCGTCGTGACACTGTCACCAAAGAATGTGTACTCGGCGTACTCGGTGTTGTCTTTGTACAGTGCGAAGGCGGAGATGCAGCTGATGGACAGGACCATCACGAAGGCCATCAGGATAGCGAAGATCCGCTTCACGGGGTGGTTTCTCATTGTTCTGTTCATGTGTTTCACTCCATACTTTAGATAAAACAATCTTAACGGAGAAACCTGAACCGTTTCTGAAAAAGCGAACAAAAAAACTGCCGGCAAAGATACCGGCAGTTCTGCGTTTATCCTGTTTGACGTGGTCTGACTCAGACTTCGTAGTCCATGCAGACTCTGGCCTTGACGTTCGGGCGGACTTTGCCGTCGGCGACCGCCACGTGGTCCGGGTGGACGGCATAGCCTTTGAGTGCTTCGAAGCTTTCTAGCGTGGAGTCCAGCATGAGGTCCGCGTTCGAGGTCTCGAGCGGGTCGATGTTCACGTGGACTTCGAGGAGTCCCGGCACTTTGCCGACGAGGCCTTCGAGCCCCGCCTTGATGCCCGCTTTGATGACGGCCTTCTCGTCCGCGCTGTACTCATCTTTGAGCTGCCATAAAATAATGTGTTTTACCATCTCTGTGTTCCTTCTTTCTGTGGCGATGCACATTTACTGTTCAACAACCCTATTGTAATAGAAAGCGCCCTGCATCCGCAAGGCGCTTTCCTGCATATACACGTTTCTTTATCGGTCTTCCCCGTCCGGGAGAGATGCGAAGGTTTCCATCAGATTGTCGAAGTAGTCATAGTAGGGCTGGATGCGTTCACGATAGCCCATCCAGGACATGTGGTCCTTGTCTTCGACCGGCATGTTGTACCAGATGCCGGGCTTGAAGTCCATATCCTCCGACGTAGCGTCGATGGAGGGCTGGTTCAGCGGAGCGGACTGGCCGGGCACATTGACGAGGCCGTCGCTCGGGAGCCAGGATTTGTCGAAGCCGTAATTCTTCTTGAGGTTCTTCGAGCGGTTGATGTTGACGATGCTGGACGCTGCCATCATCAGAAGGCACATGTTTTTGTTCGGCAGCTGCATGCCGTTGCTGTAATGAGTACGGTTGCCGCGGCGGCAGAAGTAGTAAGCGTTACTGCCGGTAATGCCCTTGCGCATGCCGTTGATCTCAAAGCAGACCGGGACCATCATTTCGTGAAGGATGTTGTCGACGCGATTCGCGGCGTAACGCTTGACACCTTTCATGTGCGGCAGCGGGTTACGGAACTCACGTTTTACGAGTTTCGCCGGTTCTTCCATGAGGCCCCAGATGTCGAGATGCGGGTCGTACCAGCGGGAGAACTTCGTGTTGGCGACGGCCGTAACGATGCCGAGGATGACGTCCGTCAGGAAGTCAGCCGGCTTGTTGCCGAGGATGGTGGCGACCGTCGTGCCGTTGTTGACACCGGACATGGTGGTCGCGGTGTGGAGCCAGTCGTGGCCGCCTTCGAAGAGCGGAGACAGTTCGTCGGCCGGAGTGCCGGCACGCTCTTCTTCGGAACCGTTATACAGAAGTTCCGAGAACGCCAGGACCGTCGGGCCGCCGAAGGAATGGCCGAGGATGTTGATCTTTTTGTGAGGGCCTTCCTCACCCCAGTCTTTCAGAATGCCGGGATAGGTGCGGCCATAGCGGGCATGACCGTACTTCTCGCTGTGGACTTTTCCGTAATCGACCGTGCCGCCCTTCAGGATGGCATAGAGTTCACAGCTGCGGTCCCATCCGCTGTGGAACGGACCGACCGACGGATTGTTGACTTCATAGCCCTGGTCCCGAAGGTGCTTCATCAGATCGCCCCGGAACATGCCCCAGTAGTGCATGACATAGTCCGTCTTGTCATAGCATCCGTAGCCCTCAAAGCCATGGATAAAGATGCTTGGATACCGGTTCAGTCGTTCTTTGTTTGCCATGGTTCAACATCCTTTCTCTTTTAAAACTCTCATCATTCGGCCGGCCCCAACAGTCCGCCGTAAACGCAACGAACTGACCCCTCAAAGCCAGAGGAGTCAGCCCATAACCTGTATTAAATTATACGATTGTGAAACCTTTCCTTTCCATACCAAATATTACGGATTTCCCCCTTCCCTCACCCCGACAAACTGAAATCTATCGATGTGATCGACGCTGAGGCTTCGTCGGAGGTTCATGG
>R21__coassemble_684_pt1 | contig 26720 bp, 21 predicted proteins | sample R21__metabat2_low_PE_053 | metagenome-assembled genome bin R21 | reverse complement strand
TCCTCCTTAGGCAGCCTGGCCCTTCTGGCGGGCATATTCGGCGGCACCCAGAGCGCCCATCAGCTGCGGGTCGACGGAAAGGTCGACGACTTTGATCTTCAGGACCTTTTCGATGGCGTCCTTCAGACCGTCGTTCTTCGCGCAGCCGCCGGTCAGCGTGATGCTGTCGGTCGCGCCGGCTTTCTTCGCCATGACGAAGCAGCGTTTCGCAACGGACATCTCGATGCCGGCTGCGATCTCGTCCATCGCCTTGCCTTCACCGACGAGGGTGATGACTTCGGACTCGGCGAAAACGGTGCACTGTGCGGTGATCGGGATGATGTTCTTCGCCTGAAGGCTCAGTTTCGAGAAGTCGGACAGGGACATCTCGAAGCTTCTGGCCATCGCTTCGAAGAAACGGCCGGTACCCGCGGCGCACTTGTCGTTCATCGCGAAGTTCTTGACGGTACCGTCGGTGTCGATGGCAATACCCTTGACGTCCTGGCCGCCGATGTCGATGATCGCCTTGACGGCGGGGTTCGTGACATGGACGCCCATGGCGTGGCAGGAGATCTCGGAGATGTTCTCGTCCGCGAACGGGACCTTGTTACGGCCGTAGCCGGTACCGATGAGGTACGCAAGGTCGCTCTCAGAGTTCAGTCCGGCCTGGCCGAGGACTTCCTTCATCGCGATGCGGGCGGACTCTTCCGCGTTGATCTTGGATTTGATGGTCGTGCTGCCGACGATCTTGCCGGTCTCATCTAAAATAACTGCTTTCGTGTAGGTAGAACCTACGTCGCATCCACCATAATACTTCATAAGAATACTCTCCTTCTCTTACATCGTGGTCTCGTCGTCGAATTCGACCAGAGACGGGTCTACGGGTTCTTCCTGCATGACTGTGTACATATAGTTGTTGACACGGGCACGCATATCTTTACGGGAAACGGTCCTGGGATCCATGAGGTCGTGCTCGATCCAGATGAGGCGCACACCGTGCTCTCTTGCCTGGTCGTCGAACAGCCCCTGAAGGGTAGACATGTTCTTACAGGATACGTGCTGATACATGATAACGATTTCGGGTCTCCAGATGTCGACCTGACGCCACAGCTCGTCGACAACGTGCTGATAGCCGCCGTTGGTATGACGACGCATGACCATGCGTTCATACAGTCTCGACATATCGCGAAGCGCTTCTTCGGGGTCGCTCGTGTTGAGGTGCTTCGTGAAGTTCAGGCCTTCCATCTCGACCAGGACATTGATGCCCCAGCAGTTGGCGAGCCAGTTGGAGAAGTTTGCATAGTAGTGAGCCGGAACGGACCAGACGATGGCACGGTGGCGCATCTTGCCGACCCAGGGCTCTTCGTGGTTCTCGTAAGCGGTCATCATGAGCTTGTTGACCTTTTCGAAGGTCTTCATGACACGCGGGTCGATACCGCCGTCCATCTCATAGTTCCATTTGCGGAACAGCTCGTAAGCGGGACCGATGAGTTGCGGGGTGTCGGTCTGGTTGACTTCCCATTTCTGCAGTTCGTAGTCGGTCTCCTGATTGAAACGGTCCATGCAGGTGAAGTAGTTTTCCCAGCTCCACTTGGCACCGGTACGCTCTTCGATGAACTTGATACAGTTCTTGACCTCGATGACAGCCTGTTCCATGACCGATTCGTCCTCATAGCGGACGGGGAAGGTCAGATGGAAGGTCGGGAGATCTTTGAACCGTCGGGACGTGTACTCGGAGGCCATGACGGAACCGTCGCAGGGCATGGAGCTCGAGATGAAGCACGCGCCGAGGTGCGGCAGTGCGTCGAGGACGACCGCGCCGCATTCCGAGGTCGGAACGGGGCAGGTGTCGGAGGGCAGACCGTACGCTTCAACAGCGTCGATGTACGGCTCGCAGACCAGCTGGTCGACTTCGGAAACAAGGAAGACCGGGAGCAGCTGATACGGGATGCCGAGCAGGTCGGGGAAACCGGCCATGATCTGACCCATGGTCATCTCATCGAGCAGGACGGTCTGTCTGGACAGTTCTTTGGAGTTACCGTTCTTTTCATCGCCCTTGGCGAGGAAGAGCAGGTTCTCCGTAACGAAACGGAAGATCGCGAAGATGAGTTCGTGATGCATCTTCAGCGCGTTGCCGCGGAGGCCGAGGATCAGCTTGTCCGCGAACGCGTGGGCATTGAAGTAGGAGACCATCCAGCGATAGTGGAACAGCTGGTTCATTGCCGGGATGAGGTCGTTGCCAAACGTGGTGAGCATCATGCCCCACAGTCTCGCCCACTCGTAGAAGTCGATGGCGGTGGACTCGATGCCGCGCCATTCACGGCGGACCATGGCCATCTGACCGGAGCGGTACAGTTTACCAAGGTGTTTTTCACCGTTCAGAAGGAGGTCTTTGCGCTCCGCCATACTCATGTCGAGGACCGCTTTGCACTCCATGGTGAGACGGTCTTTGAAGGCGACCGCGTCGGCGATGCGCGCTTCCTTGACGTCGTTCCAGTCGGTGTTTTTGAACATGTCGGCGATGATGCCGCCGACTTCCTTGAGATTCTTCTTCTGGTCGGCCCAGCTCATCTGGTCCTTCGCCTTGAAGAATTTCGGATTCGGATATTTCGGGGTGTTGTTACTCATGCGGACGCCTCCTTCCGGGACTGGATCCGTTTGATCTCCAGTGCCTCCACGAAGGCCTGGAACCGGGTCCGGAGCTGACCCGAGGAACGGGCGCGGTAAGGTCTGTCGATGGACAGGACCGGCCAGCCGTACTCATCGGTCAGGATGTGGCTTGCAAGCGGACGTTCGAAAGCCCAGAAGTCACAGAACTTCATCTGCTCATAGATGATGCCGTCCGCGTGGAACTCTCTTGCCAGCTGATCCGCGACATCGCGGCGCTGCTGGATCTTCTCCTCGCTCATGTAGCGGGCGCACTGAGAGGTCTGCATGTAATGGCGGCAGATCTGATAGACCAGGTCTTCCTCGTCATTGAGTTCGATGCGCTCTCTGCCGGGGTTCGAGCCGTAGCAGTAACGGTCGGCCACGATGAATGCGCCGCATTCCTCGATGAGTTTGATGAGCTCGGGGTCATCGATCTCGGAGCCGACGATGGCCACTCTGGCACGGTACCAGGGTTTCGGGTCGAGTTCACGGGCCTTGACCTCTTCGAGGGTCTCTTTGAGGTACGGGAGGATGAGCGCCGTCGGGCAGACATAGGACACCAGCGTGCAGATGGCGAATTCATACCCGGTGATGGGGGCGTTCTCCTGCTTTCTCAGTTCGCTGAGTTCGGTGATGACGTCGCACAGTTCGTTGTGCTCTTTGACGGCCGCGCGGATGGCGTCGTCCGAGATGTCCACACCGTAGACGTTCTTGAACTCTTCCAGCAGGCGGAGCCGGACCTGGATGGCCATGTGCTCGACACTGTAGTCCTCGACTTTATAGGGGACGTCCAGGTGCGTGCAGAAGAAGTCCGGTTTCGTGTTACAGTTCAGGACTTCGATGTGTTCGGCGCAGCGGTTCATCGCCGAGCAGGCATCGACTTCCGCGAGGACGTCGAGGTACTGGTAGCCGCCTTCGATGGCACGTTCCAGCACGCTGCGGGCGAACTCGCAGGTATAGTTCGACATGTAATAGGTCGCGATGTCGATGGAGCCCGTGTTCGGGGCACGGAGACGGGTCGAGAAGCAGTTGCCCACATTCAGGAGCACTTCCGGCATGTGGTAACAGGTGTACCCGACGCAGATCTGACCGTCAGCCTGAGCTTTTTTGATCAGTTCATTGTCCTGGTTCTCGAGCAGGTCTTCAAAGTAGATCAGATGTTTTAGATCCTTCATTTACACACCTCTCTCTTTCATAAAAAATCCTTGCCTAAAACCGAATGGCACATTTTCGCAGAAATGTGCCGCTCTCTTTTATAATAATTCAAAAAAGCTGTTCAAGAAAGAACAATCGCGCCAAAAATGTGCAGTATTCCAAAAAAAATAAATCAGCGCGCTATTTTTCTGTGGAATAGTGCGCTGATTTAACAAATTCGTTTTGTTCTGCTTTACGCTCGATCCGGTCGTCCGGTCATTCGCTGTCTGTCCAGCTGTCGCCGAGTCCCACGGAGGCGGCCATGTCTTTGGCGATATGTTCGATGTCCCGGTCACAGCCGTTGCGGAGCCAGTCCTTGATGAGTCCGTACATGCCGTAGGTCCAGAAGACCGAGCTGCGGTAATGGATGCTCTCGCTGACGCCGGGGTGGTTCTTCCGGTACTCTTCGTAGACGAGCTGACGGATGGGTTCCGCGATGGCCTCAGTGACCGCCTGGTTCTGCACGTCCAGAAGGAGCGTCTTGGTCAGGGACAGGTTCCCGGGGGCGATGAGGTACTCGAGGAGTCGGAGATACCGTGCCTTGGTCGTGTCGTTCGCCTGGTCTTCCTCGATCCCCGCGCGGATGACATCGCACAGTTCTTTCCCGTACTTTTCCGCCAGTGCGTTCGTCAAGTCATCGATGCCGTCATAGTAGGCATAAAACGTCGAGCGGGAGATGTTCCCGATGTTCGCGACGTCCCTCACATATACTTTGTCGACGACTTTCTTCTCTTCGATCGCCACCAGGAAAGCGTCCATGATGGCGGCTTTGGTCTGTTCTGCGTGTCTGCCCAATTCACTCCACTCCCCAAATCGATTGCCTTACTTTTCATTATTATTGTTAATCTTTTCTCAAATTGTGACGATTATAAACAAGACCCGCGCCTGCAAAAAGAGCACATTTTTAAAAAGTGTCCAGGTTTTATTCAAAAATGGTCAAGTGCCCAATATTTTTACTTAAAAAAGAACGACAGGTGTCCGAAGACCGCTGTCGTTCGTTTCTCATTTGTTAAATGGCCCGGTCACACCTTCAGCGTGTACTTCGTGACCTTCAGCCTGATCGCGCCGTCCGCAAGGAATGCGATACGGTCCGCGGAAAGGTCTGTCTCGAGGGTGGTGCTCATGACCTTTTCCCCATCGTTGATGAACACTTCGGCGCTGAACCGGTCGAGGAGGATGCGCAGTTTCAGTTTCCCGTCCTCGTGGGACACGGCGGCCTTCCGCTGGTGGATGATGGCTCTGCGGGAGCCGGAATACATGCGGTCGATCTTGACCGTGGACTCTTTGCGGCGGAACCGGACCTCCGTGTAGAAGTCATCGTCTTTTGCGAACCGGATGGCGAATCGCCGGTAAAGGGCCTCCGGGTCGGCGGCCTCCACCTCTACGGTGAGGTCCACCATGCGACCGGAAACACCGTCCAGTTCCCGCTCCTCGGAGGAGAGGACGAGGTCCTCATACACGACTTCGTCGGTGCGCAGTTCCTCCAGTTCCCGGATGGGGGTCTGGTACAGGATACCATCCTTCAGGTGCAGTTCGCGCGGGATGCTCATCTGACCGAACCACGGGGTCGACTTGGTGTGCAGGTTGCAGGTGTCCCAGTTCTGCATCCAGCCGATCATGATGCGGCGGCCGTCCGGAGCGAGGACCGTCTGCGGCGCGTAGAAGTCGATGCCGTAGTCGATGGTATGGTCCCCATCTTCCAGGAACGTCTCGGTCTCTTCGTCATAGCTGCCGGTCAGGTAAAACGTACCGTTGCCGTTCTGGTACTCGAGACCCTTCGGAAGCATGTCCTGAGAGCTGCCGAGCAGTACATATTTCCCGTCCAGTTCGAAAAAGTCGGGGCATTCCCACATGCGGCCGAGCCGGTTGTGGTTCTCCGCGAAGACCTTGTCAAACTTCCAGTGAAGAGCGTCTTCCGAGCGGAAGAGAAGCATCTGTCCGCCGTGACCTTCATGGTTGTTGGCAACGAGGGCCCGGTAGGTGCCATCTGCCACGCGCCAGGGCTTCGGGTCCCGAAAGGCGAATCTGCTGCCGCCCTCCGGAAGGTCCGCCTCGGTCAGGACGGGGTTGCCTTCATATTTTTCATAGTCGAGGCCGTCGCCAAAGGCCAGGTTCTGGGTCTGGATCTCCTGCGTCATGCCGCCCTCGCCGATCTCGTTGACGACACCCGTGTACATGAGCATCTGCCGGCCGTCGGGCAGGGTGATGGCGTTGCCGGAGAAGCATCCGTCCCGGTCATAAAGGCGGTCCGGAGCCAGGGCTGCCGGCAGGTACTCCCAGTGGAGCAGGTCGGTGCTCACCGCGTGGCCCCAGTGCATGGGACCCCAGTGGGAGTCGTACGGGTGGTACTGGTAAAACATGTGGTACTGACCCATATAGTATGAGAAGCCGTTCGGATCGTTCATCCAGCCGACGCGGGCGGACAGATGGAACCCCGGCCGGTCCTCCGGTTTGATATAGGTTTCGATGCCCTCTTCATAGCGGCGGGCATCTCTCAGTGCCTGACTCATGACAAGTACCTCCCCGAAAAATTTGCGCTATTGTATTACCGTTTCATGCTGTCGTCAAGAGCTTCCACGATATTTTTTACGACTTTCGTGACTTTTTTCTGCACTTCTTCCGGAGCATAGGGGAATGTGTAGGACACATCGGCCGCTTCGATGAGCGGAAGGTCGTTCAGGGAGTCTCCGATGCCGAAGAGCTGCACGTCGCCATAGACATCTTTGTAGTACTCCCGGAGGGCCTCGACGCCCTTGCCCTTGGAGCAGCCCTTCGGGGCGATGTCGATCTCGACGACGTTCTGGAACGCGGTGACCGAATCGCCAAAGAGTTCATTGACGAGGGCCACGTTTTCGGCGGCGTCCTCGAGGCTCTCGGTGTGCGCGCTCACCTGGTGGATGAGGCCTTCGGGGATGTCATCGACGCTGTGGATGATGTAGTACTTCCCGGGGTAGTCCATCTCCTCGAAGACACAGATGTCTCCGCCGACGTCGAGGGTCATGCGGAATCCCTTCGGCTGCAGGAGGTCGACGATGCCCTGGGCGACCGCGGGGTCGATGCCCCGTTTGCGGATCTCCTCATAGTGGCGATCGACGATGTTCGCACCGGAACTGGTGATGAAGAAGTCCGGCTCCACGTGCCCCGTGATGAACGGGGTGAGTCCGCCGACCTGGCGGCCCGTGCAGAGGCCGAAGAGGTGGCCGGCCTCCTGGTACTCGCGGATCTTTTCGACAGACTCCTCCGGGAGTTTGTCCGGGTCCGGGGCTTTGTAGAAATAGAGCGTTCCGTCAAAGTCGGAAGCGAATACTTTTTTCATGGGATTTCCTCTCTTTACTCAAACAACAAAGTCGTCTTTTACGGAGGGCTTCAGGTTCCAGATGGTCATGTCCACGTTGTCGCTCTTCGTGTAGAAGTGTTCCCGCTCCGTCGGGTAGACGTGGGCGGTGAAGGTCTTGTCGCCGTCGTTGATGAACAGCTCGACCGAGCAGCGGTCGATGAAGACCCGCATGTTGCGCAGCGGCGCTTCCATGGGCACTTCCAGTTCCTCGAAGACGTTCTCGTTGAAGCGTTTGTCGAGGTCCTTCTTGCTGACCCACAGTTTCTTCTTGTGGGGGCAGTAGTGGATGGTGAAACCGCCGGTGCCGTCTTCTTTTGTGAAAAGGTTCAGGTCGGAGTCTTCGGTCTCTCCCTTCGGGAAGGAGACTTCCAGTTCGCAGAAGGCCGGCAGAGTGCCGTCTTCCGGAGCGGTGCCGTCCCGCAGGTCGTCCATCGCCGGAAGGGGCGTCTTGAAGAGCTTGCCGTCCTTCACCCGCAGTTCGCGGACGAGGGTCATGCTGCCCTCCCAGTCCTCTTCCTCCGTCGGGTAGTGGTTGTCCGGGAGGCCCATCCAGCCGATGAGGATGGCTTTGTCCGGGTCGTCCACGTTGGCGGCGAGCTGGGACGCGTACATATCGAAGCCATAGTCGAGGTAGTGGTAGTCGCCTTCCGGAGTGAAGGTCAGGGTGTCATAGTCCATGGCACCGATGAAATAGACGTTGTGGTTCGTCGAGTTCCCGCGGCCCGGCAGGGTCGTGTACTGCGGGGAGAACAGGAGGACGTCCTTGCCCGAAATGCGCTGGATGCAGGGGCATTCCCACATGCCGCCGAAGTCCTCGAAACCGGGGACGTTCAGCTGACCGGCGAACTCCCAGCCCTCCAGGAGTTTCGGAGACTTGTAGACGAGGACCGTTCCCTTCTTGTCGAGGGTCTGGGCGCCGATGAAGATGTAGTAGGCCTGCTTCTCCTCGACCCAGAAGACCTTCGGGTCTCTCTGGTGCTCGCTGTAGTCGTCCCGGGGCCCGAAGAGGGGCTCGTCCAGTTTGACCGGCACGCCGTTCTCGTCGAGTTTCGCGGCACAGGTGTAGGGGGTGCGGACCCAGTTCTCGTCTCTGTGGTTGCCCGTGTAGAAGAAATAGAGCGAATCGCCCTCGGCGATGGCGGAGCCGGAATGGCAGCCCTTGTTGTCGAAGTCCCGGTCGGGACGCATGCCGACGCCGGCGTTCTCCCAGTGGACCAGGTCGGTGCTCTTCACATGGTACCAGTACTTGAGGCCGTGCACGGCGCCCCAGGGCGTCCACTGATAAAACAGGTGCCAGACCCCGTCGTGGAAGACGAAGCCGTTCGGGTCGCTCGACAAGCCGGTGATGGGCTGGATGTGGTATTTCTGACGGTAGACACTGTCTAAGAGGGCTTCATGGAGCCCTTGGATCTCGTCGGCACTCTGCAGGACGCGGTACCGCTCTTCCAATGTCCATTCACGCATGGGAAAAACCTCCTCGTTTGGGTTTTGGTATCGATTTCAAAATCGTCTATCCCCATTATAAAAGGCGCGAAAAGAAAAGACAATTGGCACACTCCACCATATTAAGGCACCCGTTTTCGGTCGTTTCGCCGAAAAAGACTTGACCCCGTTTTGAGTTAAGGGTAATCTTGTATAAGAGATTTTACAGATACACTATATAAGGGAGTTTTTCCATGGATTTCACCGGTAAGAAAGTATTAGTCGTCGGCCTCGCCCGCAGCGGCATGGCAGCCATCAAAGTCCTTCACAAGCTGGGGGCGGACATCGTCCTCTCGGAGCGCAAGCCCGCGGAGGAGCTGAAAGAGCTCGCCACTCTGAAGGAACTGGGTGTCACCATCGTCGACCAGAGCATGGAGGTCTTCGATCAGAAGTACGACCTCTGTGTCAAGAACCCCGGTGTCCCCTACCGCAGCCCCTTCATGGAAGTGCTGGCGCAGCACGGCGTCCCGGTCATCACCGAGATCGAACTGGCCTTCCAGGTCGCGAAGCCCCAGCACTACATCGCCATCACGGGCACGAACGGAAAGACCACCACGACCACCCTGGTCTATGAGATCCTGAACGCCGCCTTCCCCGGCAAAGCCCACCTGTGCGGCAACATCGGCATCCCGCTGTGCGAGATCGTCATGGAGGAAGGCCTTATGGAGGAGAGCGACCACTACATCGCCCTCGAGATCTCCAACTACCAGCTCGTCAACATCGACCGCTTCCGTCCGGACGTCGCCACCATCATCAACCTGACGCCGGACCACGTGGACTTCATGGGCTCTCTCGAGGCCTACTACAAGTCCAAGACCGAAGTGTACCGCAACATGAAACCGGAGGACACGTTCATCCTGAACGCCGACGACCCGGTCCTCGCCGAATACGTGGAGAAGTACCCGGTCCCGGCCACCGTGAAGTCCTTCAGCCTCGACAACACCGACACGGACAACTACGTGAAGGACGGGGAGCTTTACGTGGGCGATGAAGCAGTCCTGCCTCTGACCTCCGTCCGCCTGCCGGGCAAGCACAACCTGCAGAACGTCATGATCGCCGTGTCCGTCGCCAAAGTCCTCGGCATTGCGAATGAGACCATCAAAGAAGTCGTGGAAGGCTTCATCGGCGTCGAGCACCGCATCGAGTTCGTCCGCGAACTGGACGGCGTCCGCTACTACAACGACTCCAAGGGCACGAACACCGACGCCACCGTCACGGCTCTGAAGGCCTTCGACAAGGGTGTCATCCTGCTCCTCGGCGGCTTTGAGAAAGGCCTGCCCATGGACGACGTCAAAGCCCACCTCGGCTGCGTGAAGAAAGTCATCGGTTTCGGTGCCTGCGGTCCCCGCCTCGTGGCCGACACCGTCGGAGAGGACGGCATCGTCGTCACCACGCTGGATGAAGCCGTCGCGGAAGCCGTGAAGATCGCCGAGCCCGGCGACACCGTGCTCCTGTCCCCCACCACCAGTTCCTTCGACCAGTACACCTGCTTCGAGGAACGGGGCGACCACTTCAAGAAACTTGTCAACGCACTGTAAATTCCAAGAGGATATTTCACATGTCAGATAACCGTTACATCGGCGTCTTCGACTCGGGCATCGGCGGCCTCACGGTCGTCAAGTCCATCGTCGACAGCATGCCGGGAGAAAACATCATCTACTTCGGCGACACGGCCCACGTGCCCTACGGCACCCGCTCCGAACGGCAGATCACCGAGTACGTCCTCGCCGACGTCCGGTTCCTCCGCACGTTCGACATCAAGGCGGTCGTCATCGCCTGCAACACGGCGGACTCCGTTGCCAAGGAGAAGGTCAAGGAAGCTTACCCGGATCTGCCCGTCTTCGGCGTCGTCGACCCGGCCTCCCGCCTGGCGGCCGAGACCACGAAGAACGGGACCATCGGCGTCATCGCCACCAACGCCACCGTCAAGACCGGCGCCTATGAGAAGGCGATCCACAAGTACAACGCGGACGCCACCGTCTACATGGAGGCCTGCCCGCTCCTCGTGCCCCTCGTCGAGAACGGCCGGTTCGAGACCGGAGACCCGGTCATCGAGATCGTCCTGAAAGAGTACCTCGACCCGCTGGTCGAGAAAGGCATCGACACCCTGGTCCTCGGGTGCACCCACTACCCGCTCCTCTACGGGACCATCACCCATCTTTACCCGGAGCTGAACGTCATCAGTTCCTCCGACGCCGCCGCGGCCAAGATGCTCGGCACCCTCATTCAGAACGACACCTGCAATGAGAACACCGAAGCGGAGCAGAGCGAGCGCAAGTACTTCGTATCCGACGACGCCGAGGGCGTCGACAAACTCGCCAGAGTCTTCATGGGAGACGAGCTTGGCGGCACGTTCCAGCAGGTGGACGTGGAATAAACAACATCGAATGAAAAAGGAGTTACCACTATGACCGTTATGGAAGCTGCCCGCAAACTGGGCGCCGCAATCCAGGAAGACCCCCGTTTCGCCGCCTATCAGGATGCCCAGGGCATCGTTGAGAACGACCCGCAGGTCAAAGACCTTAGCGACAACCTGCAGGCCCTGCAGGACCAGTTCAACGCGGAAGCCGTCAAGGAGCAGCCCGATGAAGCGCTGCTGAACGACCTTCAGCAGCAGGGCGCGGCGATGTACCAGACCATCTACCAGACCCCGGCCATGACCCGCATGATGGATGCCAAGGAAGGCATGGACCTCATGATGAACGAAGTCATGAACTACCTCTACCTCGTCATCGGCGGCGCCGACCCGGCCACCGTGGAAGTCACCCCGGAGACCATGCAGCAGATGCAGGCCTAAATGATGCAGATGCAGCAGTAAAGAAAAGATTCGTCGAGGCCCCTTCGCCCGGGGCCTCGACGTTTTTCTTTTGGGTTCTTTTGTATATCTATAGTTGAGTTTTATCATATCTGCCCGTATAATAAAAATAGTTATTTTTACGCGTACAGGAAAATGATAATGAAAGGAACGCATATTATGAGTGAACTTTATCCGAAACTGTTTGAACCGTGGTCCATCGGCAATTGCGAGATCCCGAACCGCATCGCCCTGACTCCCATGCTCATGGAAGTCGCGGAACTGGACGGCACCGCCGGCGACCGCGCGGTCGCGTACTACGCCGAGCGCGCCAAAGGCGGCACCGGCCTCATCGAGACCGAGGTCACCCGTATTTCCGACTGGTCCGGCTGCACCGGCCCCCGCCAGCTGTCCGTCACCTCGGACCGCTGCATCCCCGGCCTCACCCGTCTCGCCGACGCCGTCCATGCGGAAGGCTCCAAGATCTTCGTCCAGCTGCACCACCCGGGTCGTCAGACCTATCAGCTGGTCGTCACGGCCTGGAAGCTCTCCGACACCATCGGCCGTCACTGGAACGGCTGGTGGAAGCTGTTCTTCGGCATGACGAAGTACATGGACTACTTTGAGAAACCCTTCCTCCACAACTTCTACCTGCGCACCGTCTCCGCTTCCGGCGGCGTCCCGGCCGAACTGGCCTGCACGCCCATCGAAGTGAGCCAGAAGGTCCGCGCGCTTACGAAGTGGGAGATCCACAAACTGGAAGATGAATTCGCCGAAGGCGCGCTCCGCTGCAAGAAGGCGGGCATCGACGGCGTCCAGCTGCACTGCTCCCACGGCTATTTCCTGCAGCAGTTCCTCTCTCCGTACACCAATCGCCGCACCGACGAGTATGGCGGTTCTCTCGAGAACCGGACCCGCATCGTGAAGGAGATCATCGAGAAGATCCACAAGCTCTGCGGACCGGACTATCCCATCTCCGCCCGTCTCACCGTCGACGAGTATTACCGCCTCTTCGGTTACGATGTCGGCTACACCCTCGACGAAGGCGTCCGCATCGCGAAGAAACTCGAAGAACTGGGCGTCCAGTACCTCGACCTCTCCTGTGGCACCTATGAGACCATGAACGCCTGGTGCGAACCCACCTCCTATGAGCTCGGCTGGAGAAAAGACAACGCGAAAGCCGTCAAGGAAGCCGTCTCCATCCCCGTCGGTCAGACCGGTATGATCCGGACCCCGGAACAGGCGGAGAAACTCCTCGAAGAAGGTTATCAGGATGTCATCGGCCTCGCCCGTCCCCTGCTCGCCGACCCGTACTGGGGCAACAAGGCGAAGGAAGGCCGCAGCAAGGAGATCAACCGCTGCATCGCCTGCCTGTACTGCATCGAATCCATGATGCACAACGCCCTCGCCGGCGGTCTGCCCGGACAGTGTGCCGTCAACCCGCGCACCTGTAACGAGATCGACTATCCGCTCGTCCCCGAGAAGAACGGCAACGGCAGACAGGTCGTCGTCATCGGTGCCGGCCCCGCCGGTCTCATGGCCGCGAAAGTCTGTGCCGAGAAGGGCTTCAAAGTCACCGTCTTCGAAAAGGCAGACAAAGTCGGCGGTCAGGTCCTCCTGGCAGCGGCTCCCGCACAGAAGAAAAAGATCGGCTGGGTCACCGAAGACTATGAGACCCAGTGCAAACTCCTCGGCGTCGAGTTCCGCATGAACACCGAAGCCTCCGTGGAGAACGTCAAGGCCCTGCAACCCTACGCCATCTTCAACGCGACCGGCGGCACGCCGATCACCCCGAAGATCCCGGGCTACGACCTCCCGAACGTCTACACGCCGGACCAGGTCCTGCGCGGCGACGTCAAGTTCGAAGGCAAGAAGATCGCCGTCATCGGTTCCGGCATGACCGGTCTCGAGACCGCCGAGTTCCTGTCTGACGAAGGCAACGACATCGTCGTCGTCGAAATGGCCGAAGAGCTGGCTCCCGGCACCTGGAACCAGCACAAGATGGACGTCATCCCGAAACTCGAAGAGCGCGGCGCCCTGCTCCTGCCGGGCTGGAAGCTCGTCGAGATGAGAGAAGACAGCGTCGAAGTCGAAGACGTCAAAGTCGCCGGCCGTTACAAGAACGTCCCCTGCGACGCCATCATCATGTCCCTCGGTGTCCGCCCGCTGGGCCTCGATAAGAACATCATGGCTCTCGCCGACCTCACCTTCACCGTTGGTGATGCCGAGAGCGCAGGGCGAATCGCCAAAGCCACCCACGAAGCATACAAGGCCGCCATGGCCCTTTAAGGAAGTAACATCACTATGAGCAACCACGCCAACCCGTACGAACTCACCCAGAGCGGTGCCATGCACATGCAGAACGGCGACATCCACCAGGCCCTGAAGGACCTGGTCGTCGCCAACGACTCCATGCGGAAGATCATGGAAGCGGACCCGTCGGTCGGGAATCGGAACTTCTACGGCATCACCTGCCTGAACCTCGGTTCCGTCTACCAGCAGATGCAGGACTTCGAGTCCTTCCGGGACTGCGCCCGCACCGGCACCAACTACCTCGAGGAAGTTCTGAAGGAACGGGAAAGCCTCGACACGCTGTTCTACCTCGCGTCCGTGTACCTGCAGCTTGGCCAGGCGGATGAGATCCAGGAAAACTATGAGTCTGCGGAGAACTGGTACAGGAAAGCCATCGAGCGCCAGATCCGCGTCACCGAGCAGGACCTCGACCCCGAGGCCTCCCAGTACGTGAAGCAGACCCTGTCTCAGGAGTTCCTCATCCTCACCGGCCTCTACCAGAAGATGCAAAACGAGGAGAAGTACCTCGAGACCCTCGAGCGCACCGTCGACATGAAACTCGCCATCGCGCAGGAGTTCGGCCACCCCTATGACTGGGCCGACGCCGCCATGGGAGAAGAGACCCTCGCCGGCGTCATCGCGCAGAAGGAACCCGCCCGGGCAGAACATCTCTTCCGGGACGCGGTCGCCATCCTCGAAAAGCAGGTCGAACAGGAAGAGGACATCGGCGATGTACTCATCCAGGTCTGCCGGGACTTCAGCGTGTTCCTGCAGCAGCAGGGACGGCAGACGGAGGCCCTCGAGTACTTCGGGAAAGCGGACCAGCTCGCCGCGAAACGCCTCGGTTCGAGAGACGCGAACGTGGCAGACGTCATCGAGCAGGCGTACGACGCCGAGGGCATGCCCCTCCAGGCCGCCGACGACCTCCGGGCACAGATGTTCCCGGACGATGACGAACAGTAAACCATACACGATCCAGGACCTTTCGGAGCGTTCCGAAGGGTCCTGTTTCATTTCTGAGAGTGAGCCGTGAATCGCCCCTTGTGACGGGGGTCTGTTTATGTTAAAGTATTAGCCGTAAAACCCAAACCACTTTGTTCCTGAGGAGGTACACTACAATGGGAATGTTCGATAAACTGCTCGAGAGCCTTGCGGCGTCCCGCAAGACCATCGTGTTCACCGAAGGCACCGACGCCCGCATCCTGGACGCCACTGCCCGCATCCTGAAAGAAGACCTCATGGGTGTTATCCTGTGCGGTAACGTCGACGAAGTCAAAGCAGCCGCTGCGGCCGGCGGCTATGACATCGAAGGCGCCGAGATCCTCGACCCGCTGACCTACGAAGGCATGGAAGACCTCGTTGCCACCATGGTCGAGCTGCGCAAGGGCAAGATGACCGAAGAAGAAGTCCGTGAGCTTCTGAAGAAGTCCAACTACTTCGGCACCATGCTCGTCAAGGCCGGCAAGGCAGACGCTCTGCTCGGCGGCGCCACCTACTCCACCGCGGACACCGTCCGTCCGGCGCTCCAGATCATCAAGACCAAGCCCGGTTCCAACCTCGTCTCCTCTTCCTTCATCCTGTTCCGGGAGAAGGACGGCCAGGAAGAGCGCATCGCCATGGGCGACTGTGCCATCAACCTCGCCTACAACGACCGTCTCGACAAGGACGGCAACGTCGTTCTGAGCGGCGCCCGCCAGCTTGCGGAAGTCGCTGTTGAGACCGCCAAGACCGCATCCTTCTTCGGCATCGACCCGAAGGTCGCAGTCCTCAGCTTCTCCACCTACGGTTCCGGCAAGGGCGGCACCGTCCAGCTGTCCCACGACGCGGTCATCGAGGCCCGCAACATCGACCCCGACCTCGTCATCGACGGTGAGTTCCAGTTCGACGCCGCTGTCTCCGCCGAAGTCGCGAAGACCAAGTGCCCCGACTCCAAGGTCGCCGGCCAGGCCAACACCTTCATCTTCCCGCTCATCGAGGCCGGCAACATCGGCTACAAGATCGCCCAGCGTCTCGGTGGTTACGAAGCTTACGGCCCCATCCTTCAGGGTCTGAACGCTCCCATCAACGACCTCTCCCGCGGCTGCAACGCCGACGAGGTCTACAAGATGGCCATCATCACCGCCGGCATGGCGTAAATCGCCAACGCGGTACAAAACAGCAAAAAGAAAGAGCCCTCCTGCGAGGGCTCTTTTTTCGTTATTCAAATGGGACTCCGAGCTTGTCCAGAATGTTCTTTGCCTGTTGTTTGGCGCCTTCCAGAGTCGGATGGGGGTTGTACCCGATGGCGCCGCCGTCTTCGATCGTGAACTCGAAGAGCGGGACAGCGAAGCCGTCCGAGAACAGCTCGATGTTGTCCATCTCCACATACCGTGCATCGCCCCAGTAGAAGAGGGCATCGACTCGCTTCTTCAGGTTGAGCGCGCTGTAGTACGGCTGCAGGATGTGCTGGAAGAAGTGGTCTCCGCTGAAGGGGATGAGGTCCCAGTGGTAGACCGGATTGTAGAGCCCGCAGACGACGACGGTCGCGTTCGGGTTCAGCTGCCGGATCCGGTTCATGATGGCGGTCGTGTTGACCTGATAGTCGATGACCCATTTGATGAGCGCACTCGACAGCTTCAGGATGTTGCCCGCCCAGGTCAGAGGATTGATCCAGGCTCTGACGAAGGATGCCGCGTTGTCCACGACGGTCGCGATGGAGCCGTATTCCGCGACCAGTTCCGGAATGGTCATCTGACGCTCCCGGATGCGTCCCTGTTCGGCGATGTCATAGATGGCGGCGATGACCGGAAGCCAGACATCGTTGATGCCGACGTCGATCGAGATGAGGTCCGCGTTTTTGATGGCCTCGGTGACTTCGTCGCGGTAAGAATCGAGGTTCGCCTTGGAGACGACACCGTTCGAGAGGTACATGGCCTGGCCCAGCAGGACCCAGTCCGCATAATAGTGATCATCGAGAAGATAGCGGATGTCCGCCGTGCGGGCTCCGGGGAAATGATACTGTCCGAATTCCTTGGCGCCAACGGCTTCGGCGACCAGCATCGGATAGGAGCCTTCGATCTTCTCACAGGGGAGCCAGCGCAGTTTGCGCTCTTTTGACATGGCAACGTACTGGGGCAGTCCCAGACCCGAGCCGCAGCTGTCTCCGATGGAGACATAGCTTTTGTAGTAGGAGCTTTCCTCTGCCTGTGTGGCGGTCGCTCCCTTGATCTCGACGGCGTTCTGAGAGGGTCCCCCGACTGCCTCTGTTGTCTGACCGGTCACTTCTTCCGCAAGTACGGTGATGCCTGCAGCCAGCATCATGACGACTGCGAGCAGAAGCGCGATCCATCGGTTTGTGTGTTTCATAGTTCCTCCATTCGATGTTTATTTGACCATAAAAATACAGGTTTTTAGTACCCGTACAATAACTATGCACCAAACACGTGTACAATTAAATAGTTTTTTATCTGTATTCGGTAAGTTCTCTGTTTTGTACAAGATAGACACCTGTAAATGGTTCAAAATAACGTACGAACATCCTGTTTTTGTGGAACAATGGGCGGTCAAAATGAAACAGAAAATGTTTTTCAAAACGTGGTTGATTAAAAGTTAATTATCAGTTACCTTTAGAGTAGAAAGAGGTGATACCCTATGAAAATCAACGCGTTACTGATGGACCCGAAAGACAACGTCGTCACCTGCGTCAAAGAAGTCCCGCGGGGCGAGACGGTCGCCTACCGTGACGGAGATGCCGTCAGGACCATCGAAGCGAAAGAGACCATTTCCTACTGCCACAAGATCGCGCTGGCCGATATCAAAGAGGGCGATGAAGTCCTCAAGTACGGAGAACTCATCGGAAAGGCCGACACGTTCATTCCCGCAGGGCACTGGGTCTCTCATGAGAACATCCACAGCGTCCCGAGAGACTACGACAGTGAGCTCGTGGAGGACACCGGCGAAGAGGCCACCGACTTCCCGGTCGTGAAGACCGATGACGGGCTGAAATTCTGGGGCTATCGCCGCGCAGAAGGCCGTCCCGGCATCCGCAACCACGTCCTCATCCTGCCGAGCTGTGCCTGCGGTTCCGAGTCGAGCCGCATCGTCGCGAGCCAGGTCCGTGGCGCGGTGAACATCGTCTTCAACACCGGCTGTTCCGACGTCGAAGCGAACACCATGATGAGCCAGAAAGTCCTCACCGGCTTCGCCTGCAATCCGAACGTGTACGGCGTCGTCATCATCGGCCTCGGCTGCGAGACGGTCGGGCATAAGGAACTTCGCGAGAAGATCCAGAAAATGACCTCCAAGCCCGTTGTGTCCTTCGGCATCCAGGATGAAGGCGGCACGCTGAAAACCATCGAGAAGGCCACCAGGGCCGCCCGTGACATGGCCGCCGAAGCCGGGCTCCAGCAGAAGGAGCTGTTCGACATCTCCGAGCTCTTCATGGGCATCGAATGCGGCGGTTCCGACGCCACTTCCGGCATCGCATCCAACCCGGCCGTCGGCGAACTGAGCGACCGCCTCGTCGACCTCGGTGCCACGACCATGATGAGTGAGTCCATCGAGTGGATCGGTGGCGAGCACGTCGTGGCCAGCCGCGCTGCCACCCCGAAGGTCCACAACGAGATCATCGAAGTGTGCCGGGAGTACGAGGAGCACCTGAAAGCCGCCGGGCAGGACTGCCGCGCCGGCCAGCCCACTCCGGGCAACAAGGCGGGCGGCCTCTCCACCCTCGATGAGAAGAGCCTCGGCTGCATCCGCAAGGGCGGCACGAGACCCATCGTCGAAGTGCTTGAACAGGCGAAACAGCCGACGAAACACGGTGCGGTCGTCATGGACACCGCGGGCTATGACATCTCCTCGGTCACCAGCATGGTCGCCGGCGGCTGTCAGGTCGTCGTGTTCACCACCGGCCGTGGCACACCCACCGGAAACGCCATCGTCCCGGTCCTGAAAGTCACCGCCAACGAAGTGACTTACGGCAAGATGGAAGACAACATGGACGTCGACCTCTCCGCCATCATCCGTGGCGAAAAGACGTACCAGGAGATGGGCGGCGAACTGCTGAACATCGTTCACGACGTCTGCAACGGCAAACTGACCAAGGCGGAAGCTTACGGCTTCTCCGACATTGCGATCGACCACGTGTGCCGATTCGTATAAAAGGAAAAGCAGTCCGAAAGGACTGCTTTTTTGATTGCTGCGATTATGCGCCCGAAGGGACTCGACATGTCTTTGCTTCGCAAAGCCATACCGAGCTGCTGCCGCAGCTCCTGCACCTACAAACATGCCACTGGCATGTTTGCTATACGGCGCAGCCTAAAGGTTCGAGTCCCAGGGCGCAAAAAAAGAAAGCCAACCGCGAATGCGATCGGCTTTCTTTTGGCGCGCCCGGAGGGACTCGAACCCCCGACCTTCTGGTTCGTAGCCAGACACTCTATCCAGCTGAGCTACGAGCGCGTGTGCTCAGTGCTGTTCAACAGCGAGAATTATATTAACACAAGGGCTGTCAAAAAGCAACCTTTTTCTGCACTTATTTTTCAAGGGAGTCGTAGTAAGCGAGGAGCTGTTTTTCCATCTCCGGGCACCACCATTCGCGGTAGCCGGCTTTGGTCGGGTGGATGTCGTCGTGCATGTAGAGTTCGCGCTGCTCCGGCGTGATGTCATTGAACTTCTTGCTGTGGTACAGGTCGAGGACACCGATGTCATATTTGTCTTTCAGTTCCATGAGACGGTCGACCATCGCCTTGTAGTCCGCGCTGTCATAGTAGCTGCCGGTGTAGAAGAGGACCGGGCAGTTCCAGGTCTCACGGGCATAAGTGATGATGTACTCCATGGCGCCGGTAGTGGTCGTCACGTCGAAGTTGCCGTCCTTGCTGATGTCGCCGAGAGGACAGTTCAGAGACGCGTCGTTCGTCGAAAGCTGGCAGATGAACAGGTCGATGTCCGCGTCCTTATCGATGTCCTTGATGCGGTCCACATAGGAGCTGCCGCCCTTGTCCGCAAGCGTCGTGCCACTGACCGCTTCCTTGGTCAGTTCCATGCCGAAGCGCTTCTGGAAGTACTCACCGAGGGAGTTTTGCAGAGACGCGGCACCGTAGGTAACTGAAGAGCCCAGGACTGCGAGGTGCTTGCCTTTGCACGTTTGGACATAGCAAAGCCCCGGCGGGGTAGCCGGGGCTTCACTCGTGGGCCGCGCCCACTATGGATGACTGAACATGAAAATCAGTAAGTAGTCATCATTTGAGGTCCGATCAGCCGTGGATCAGTCTCGAGAACATATCCTTCGCGAAGTTCGTGATCGAAGTCTTGACCGAGTCGAAAGCCTTCTGAACGACGGACTGGATCGCGGCACCGATGGTGCTCTTGATCTGCGTGCGGATGTTCTGAGCCGTCTCTTCGACCTTGTAGCCGATGGTGCTGACGATAGACTTCACGGTGTTACCGGTCTTCGTGACGATCTCGGACTTGGTCGGGTTGACGAACGCTGCAGCGATGTTCTTCGTGGACTTGTCGATGAGCTTCGTGGCCGTGGTGGTCGGGCTCTTGTCGAGGTTGTAGAAGTACCAGTCTTCGGTGACATAACCGGCATAGACGGACTTGGCTCTCATCGCCTGCTTGTTGACATAGACCATCAGGTTCTGAGCGGTACGGCCGTTCTCATAGAGGTACTTGTTGAGGCCGGCGACGAAGTCAGACTTCGTGGAGAAGATGGTGTCAAGGCCGAGGCTGTTGAAGCCGATCTGGCCGACGAATGCGGTGAGGGCACCGGTGACGACTTTGCCCATCTCAGCGGTAATGTCGATCTTGTCGGTAAGGATGTTGGTGATCAGGTTGGTCTCTTTGCCGGTGATCTGGTTCAAGAACTTATCGATCGTGCCGGCGAACGTAGTGTTGCGGACGAAGTCATAGAAGCCTTCGAAGAAGTACGGCATGATGAGACCGAGGTCAGCGACCGTGACATACAGCCAGGTCTCGTTCTCCCAGGTCAGGATCATGGTGTAAGCGAGCGGGTTGATCCAGTAGCCTTCCGCAGCTTTGGTCTGGAACATGATGTAGTTGCCGCTGGCCATCTTCTTGCCGACAAGACCAAGTCTCTGTGCGAACGGATAGACGAGGGTGTTGATGATCTTCTCACCATACTTGGCGATGAAGTCTGCCGCGTAGTCAGAAACCTGAATGAGCAGGTTCAGGACCTGGTTGTCCTTGACGAAGTCAGCGTCTGGTTGCTGTTTTCGGAGAATCTTACCACGCCATCTTTGCCATCAACGGTTTCCGATGTTGCCACAAGGACAGCAGGCAGAACCATACCATTCTCTCTGGCAGCGTTGAAGGAAGCAAGCAGTTCCTGGTCTACGCCCGTGAAGAGAGCCATGTAGCTCATGACAATCTTCTGTGCAACTTCGAGGTCGATCGGGACCGTCGTGTTTTCGGTATTGATCAGGTCTTTATGGAGAGCAAGAACTTCTTTATAGTTGAAGACTTCTTCGTCCTTGAAGTTCGCCATTACTTTGTTGAAAGATTTCTCACCTGCATCCTTCATGAACGCAAGGATCGTTTCGACCTGTTCGCGGTTTACCATTGCGAAGTCAGAACCGTTGATCCCAACGCCGGTAACATCGGTATTGGAGAATTCAAACCCGATGTCCAGTTTCTGGATCCAGAAGCCGGGGAAGCGAAGGTCAAAGTCAAAGGAGAGTGCGGTATTATCGATGCCGAAATCACCGCTCCAATGTCTGCCGTTTGCTTCGTCAACAAAAATCGGTTTTCCACCGTTTTCAGTCACTTCGATGATCTGTTCTCTATCAGAATAATCGGTAAGAACATATCCTTCTCCCGCAAATTCTTCGATACGAACTTTATATCTTCCTGCATCGATTTTGCCACTGGTATAGGTATCAAACAGGTAGCCTCTTCCAGCTTCAGCAATATTGATTCCATCGAGAAGCTTGTCCGTTCCATTGGAAAGCGCAAGGTCGATACCTTCAGAAATATTATATGCAAGCTTTGCTGCTTCGTATGCAGCCAATCTTATACCATAATTAAAAATATTGGCCTTCTGAAGGCTGTCATATGCCTGATCCATCGCTTCTTTCAGCTTCTGTGTATTAGCAGCATTAGATTCTTTGTATCTTTCTGCCGCCTCAGAATTGAACTGCAACGACTGGGTCCATTTGATTTCGTCAGTCTTATGCATCGTGATGACCTCTTTGGAGGGGTCATCAAGGCTGGTCAGGGTAATGGTTGCTTCCGGGATGAAATCTTCTTCCCCAAACTGTTTTTCAGCAGCACTCTTAACCACATCGATAAGGTTCGAAAAATTACCCTTTCCATCGCCAATCAGCTTTGTGAAGTCCGGGCCATAGACAACGGCTGCAACTTCACCCTGGGCTGTCTCTTCCGCCAGTGCAGCCAGAGGCATCAGCGAGATCGCCATGACGATCGCCAGCAGAAGCGCGAGGATCTTCTTCGTTCGTTTCTTCATGAATTGATTATCTCCCTTCATAACTTTTTCTCAGTCACACTTTACATACATACAAAAAAGCCGGACCCATCGCGTTCCGTGCGCAACGAGTTCGACTCACTTTTTCATGTTCAGTTTCTCATTTCTCCTTGTACTAATATAACTGTTATTTAAGGACAACGCACTCACATATGTGAAGTTTTTGGAGAGATAATGAATGATTATTATTTTCATTTTTGGCATAATTTTGTCAATCTAAAAGCCAAAGAAAAATCCCCACAGTCGGGCTGTCATTCAGTCAGATTGTGGGGACATTTTTGCTAGTTGGTTATTCAGTTTCAGTGAACTCTCACTCCACCATCTTCACCAGTTCCAGAAGGTCCTGTTCGTCCATGCCACGGACACCGATCGCGTAGTTCCAGATGCCGTTGTCTTTGGCGCCCTTCATGTCCCAGATGGCGAGGTAGAATTTGCCGTTCTTGTCGCCCTTCAGGTCGACGTCCACTTCGCGGCCGTCCTCGAGAGTGAACTCGACTTCCTTCTTCACGTCGTAGACGTTGTAGTCGCCGGAGATGTCGGCGTCATCATCGTCTGCCGCGCTGGCCGGAGCTTTCCGCATGTAGCAGACTTCATCGCCTTCCCCGCCATAGCGGACCTCGATGAGGTTTCCGTTGATGGTGCTCCAGTAGTACTGGGCGTAGTCCGCGCCGTTCACGTTGACCCCTTCCGGGACCGTGAATTTGAACCCGGCAGCTTTCTCCGCTTTCGCCAGAGAGTTGTAAGACTTGACCGGGTTGGCGATCTGTGCCGACTTCGTCGTTTTCTTTGCCGCGTCGGCCGGAGTGGCGGGTTTCTGTGTGCTGCAACCGGTGCCGACCACCAGGAATAGAGCACAGAGGAGCAGTGCCAGGAACGAATTGCGTTTCATAAAGGTACCTCCTTCAAAAAAGCACAAGATATTGTGGTTTTCTTTGAAAACATACTTGTAATTTAAGGGGAAATGGACCATAATATTGTCAATAACATATTACACCATGCAGGCCATTTTTACCATATCGGGGGAGGTAACCAAATGACAGCTGCAGATTTCGCCGCACTCTATGGCTCCACGGAGGAAATGACTGAGCCGTCTGTCCGAGACAACTTCTTCTACACAGAGGAAGATGACGACGACGAAGGCGCCGAGTGGGACTAAACGAAATACCAGTGAAATGAGAAAGAAGAACAGCTCTCCTGGGGGAGGGCTGTTCGCTTTTTTCTGTATTGTTTTGGCGATGTACGGGTCACACGCTCCAGCGGTGGTCTTTGAAGTACTTGACGATGTCCGCCATCGGAGCGGCGAAGCTTCCCTGGACCATCTCGTCCCGTCCGCCGCCGCGGCCGTTCAGGCTCGCGTTGAACTCTTTCGCGAGGCGGCTCAGGGGCAGGCCCTTCGAGGTGGCGATGTACCGGAAGCTCTTCGGCTGACCGTCCGGCCCCATGTCTTTCTCCCCTGCCGTCAGGGCGACGAAGACGCCGTCGCAGAGGTCGCGCCCGCCGTTGGCCAGCGCGCGGATGGCGTCCGTCTCGAGGGACGGCAGGAACACGACAAGGTTGCCGGACGGGTCCGCCCCGGCCTGTTCCTTCAGGAAGGACAGCGCGATATCCGCCTGCTGCACCTGTGCCACGGACAGTTCATGGGTCAGGTGGCCGTTCTGCGCCTGCAGGGCCTCGACGGCTTCCGCCGTCTCCTCCTGCGGAGTGGACGTAAGGTCCACGATGCGCATGATGTTCGTCTGTTTGACGTTATAGTCATCGAGGGCCCAGGGTCCGCAGATCATATGCACGCGGGTGCCGCCGTGGGCCTTCTCGGAATTCACGATCTTGATGAGCCCGATCTCCCCGGTCCGTGCCACGTGGGGCGCGCAGCAGGCGCAGACATCATACCCGGGGATGGTCACGAGGCGCACGTCCTCGGTCAGTTCGAGTTTGCTGCGGTAGTCGAGGTCCGGCAGGGTCGCCGGGTCCGGGTACTCCGCCAGCACTTCGACGTTCTCCCAGACGGCGCGGTTCACCACCCGCTCCACTTCGCGGAGCTGCTCGTCCGTGAGTTCCCCGTTGAAGTCGCAGGTCACATCGCGGTCGCCGAGGTGGAACCCGATGTTGTCGAAGCCGTAGAGGCGATGCACGGTACCGGAGACGAGGTGTTCGCCGGTGTGGTTCTGCATGCGCTCGAAGCGTTGCTCCCAGTCGAGGACGCCGGTCACCTGCGCCCAGGGCGTCACGGCGCCGGTGCAGTAATGGGTGATGATGCCATTATCGGAGACCTGCACGTCCACGACCTTCACGGCAGCACTCAGCGGCGTCTCACAGTCCTTCTTGAACTCCTGCAGGGTGCCGCTGTCCGCATACTGGCCGCCGCCCTCCGGGAAGAAGGCAGTCTTGTTCAGGACGACCGCATAGAGGCCCTTGCGGTCCTCCGCCTCCTCGCAGGAGATGACGGTCGCGGTGAACGCCTTGCAGTACGCGTCCGCATCATAAAGTTTCTCGGTTTTCATCGGGTGATTCATAAGGCTAAAGTCTCGTTTCTTAAGAGTTGGTACCGTTCCAGAAAGCCAGGACGGTCAGAAGAACGGTCACGACAAGGACGATGGTCGCGTTCCGAACGAGAGCGCGCAGCATGCGGGCTCTCAGTTCCGGTGTGGCAGCTTCCGCCTGCGGGACACGCAAAACGATGAGGATGGTGACAGCATCCACCAGGATGAACATCGTGTTGATGATGAAGAGCAGGAACGCACCGCCCATCATGCCCCACTGGAGGTTCGCGAGCGAATAGCCGACGGTGCAGAGCGGTGGCATCAGAGCCGTGGCGATGGCCACGCCGGGAATGACGTTGCTGGTCGTGTCCTTGCGGGTCATGGCGATGATGCCGGCAAGGCCGCCGAACGTCGCGATGAGGATGTCGAACACACTGGGGGACGTACGTCCCAGCAGTTCCGACGTCGCCTCTTTGACCGGAGACAGCCAGAAATAGATGGTGGAGGTCAGGATGGCGGTCACCACCTGGAATACAAACCCGGTCATCGCCTTCTTGAACTTCATCATGTCCGCGGTGGCGATACCGAGACCCATCAGCTGGATCGTCCCCATCAGCGGGGAGATCAGCATGGCGCCGATGATGACGGCCGTCGAGTTGGTGTTCAAACCGATGGACGCGATCAGGATGGCGAAGAACAGGATCGAAAGGTTCATCCCGCTGACCCGTCCTCCGGTGTCCAGACGGGACTTGATGACGTCGTAGTCCGCAGTGTCCCCCTTCAGAGAGAATGCCTGCTTCACGAGGTCTTTCAGCCGGTACTGTCCGTTCAGTGCCTCTTCGACCGAGGCCGGTCTCGGTGTCGGTTCCTCGTCCGGTTTCAGATCTTTCATCAGGTTGTCCCAGGCTTCGGCTTCGCGTTCTTCCCGCTTCTCTTTGAGACGCCCTGTTTCATGTTTTTTCAAAGTGGTTCCTCCGTTTCCGATACCCGGTCCGGGCACAAGAAGTCTGCTAGTAGTATAGCACACCCGCCTTTACCGAACCACCTCCCTGTGGTAGAATTTCACTATACGAATCAGAGAGGAGGGGTCGCGATGTACGAGTCCATGGAAGCACTGTCCGCCGCCTGTGCGGGCTGCACGAAATGCCGCCTGGCGTCCGGCCGGACGAACCTGGTCTTCGGCGTCGGAGACCCGCACGCGAGCATCCTGTTCGTCGGGGAAGGTCCCGGTTATCAGGAGGACGTGCAGGGCGAGCCCTTTGTCGGGCCCTCTGGGCAGCTCCTCGACAAATACCTCGCCGCCATCGACCTCGACCGGCATACGAACGTGTACATCGCGAACATCGTCAAGTGCCGTCCTCCCCAGAACCGGGACCCGCAACCCGACGAGCAGGACATCTGCATCGAGTGGCTCCGGGAGCAGGTGCGGGTGCTCCGGCCGAAGGTCATCGTCTGCCTCGGACGCATCGCGGCACAGAAGCTCATCGACCCCGAGTTCCGGGTCACCCGGGAGCACGGCCAGTTCATCGAGAAGAAGGGCGTCCATATGATGGGCACCTTCCACCCCGCCGCCCTCCTGCGCAACCCGAAACAGAAGCCCGACGCCTTCGACGACTTCCTCGCCCTGCGCGACAAGGTCGCCGAACTGGGTCTACAATAAAGGTCAGATATATTCCATATGCTATAAGCAATCAATCATAAAGAGCCCGTGTCGCCAGATTCGACACGGGCCCTTCTTTTTCTCGCCAAACTGAAATTTGGCTTTGATCTTGCTAGCCGAATTTTTGACAGCGAGTTGCTTTCCTTATGCTCTGCTTCCGGGGAAGGGGAAGCCAAAGAGCGTGGGAGAAAGCCACCTTCCCCTGTCCCCGGGCCCCTACCCTTTCTGGCTTTCTCGCTAGCCAGATAATCATACCTAAACGATGGCTCAAGCCTTTTTGGTCTGATTTTGGTGTTCTGGCAGGGTCTGAAAATCATACCTAAACAATGGCTCGCGCCTTTTTGGTCTGACTTTGGTAGCCTGGTAGGGTCTGAAAA
>R21__coassemble_674_pt1 | contig 26951 bp, 23 predicted proteins | sample R21__metabat2_low_PE_053 | metagenome-assembled genome bin R21 | reverse complement strand
CCGCAAAATCGTTGTGCCGCAACGGGTTCGGAGTTTCAAAAACTCACTCCCACTCGACGGTTGCGGGCGGCTTCGGGGTGAAGTCGTAGAGGACGCGGTTGATGCCCTCGACTTCGGTCGTGATCCGCTGGACGAGGTGGTCCATGAAGGCCGGGTCGAGGTGCTCGACGGAGCATTCGACGACGTCGGTCGTGTTGATGGCACGGATGATGCAGGGCCACTCAAAGCTGCGCTGGCCGTTCGTGACGCCGGTGGACTTGAAGTCCGGGACGACGGTGAAGTACTGCCAGACTTTGCCTTCGAGACCGTTCTTCGCGAACTCTTCGCGGAGGATGGCGTCGGACTCGCGGACCGCTTCGAGACGGTCACGGGTGATGGCGCCGGGGCAGCGGACACCGAGGCCGGGGCCCGGGAACGGCTGACGATAGACCATACCGGCGGGGAGACCGAGCTGGTCGCCGACGACACGGACTTCGTCCTTGAAGAGGATGCGGACGGGCTCGACCAGTTCGAACTGGAGGTCTTCGGGCAGACCGCCTGCGTTGTGGTGCGCCTTGATGCCGGCTTCGGACTCGAGGATGTCCGGCCAGATGGTGCCCTGGGCCAGGAACTCGACGCCTTCGAGTTTGCGGGCTTCGTCCGCGAAGACGTTGATGAACTCTTCGCCGATGATGTGTCTCTTCTGCTCGGGGTCGGTGACACCGGCGAGGAGGTCGAGGAAGCGGTCGACCGCGTCGACATAGATGAGGTTCGCCTTCATCTGGTTGCGGAAGACTTCGATGACCTGCTCGGGTTCGCCTTTGCGAAGCAGGCCGTGGTTGACGTGGACACAGACCAGCTGATCGCCGATCGCCTTGATGAGCAGGGCTGCCACAACAGAGGAATCGACGCCGCCGGACAGGGCCAGCAGGACTTTTTTGTCGCCGACCTGTTCTTTCACGAGCGCGATCTGCTCGTCGATGAACGCCTGGGCGAGCTCGGGGGTGGTGATGCGGACCATATCGTCCGGTCTTCTGATTTCAGCCATAAGGCACCTCCAGAGAATATATCGTGTTTTTTATGTCCCGTCCATTATAGCATTCCACCATGGGTTGTGCTATAGTGAAGTTGTAAGACAATACGCTTCTTTGGGGGAAGGGAGTCGTCATGAAGACTGTAACCGTCAGAAATGTGGAGATCGGAACGGGTATGCCGAAGATCTGCGTACCCATCGCGGGGGAGACCCGGGAGGAGATCCTGAGCCAGGCACGCGCCATCAAAGAGCTGCCGGCGGACCTTGTCGAATGGAGAGTGGACTTTCTCAACAATGTCTCTTCTCTCAGTCTGCTCACGGTCCTGACGTTCCTGTCAGAGCTTCGCAATGAGCTTGGCGATCTACCGCTGCTCTTTACATTCCGCACCAAACGGGAGGGCGGCGAGAAGAGCATCTCGCCCCAGGCGTACGAAGAACTCTACAAGTCCATCATTTCGTCCGGCCTCGTCGACCTCATCGATGTGGAGCTGTTCCTCGGCCCGGAGATCTTTCTCCGACTCGTGAAGGCGGCCCATGAGAACGGTGTCACGGTCGTCGCTTCGAACCACGACTTCAAAAAGACGCCGCCCAAAGAGGAACTCCTCGACCGCTTCGAGACCATGCAGGAACTCGGCGCCGACATCGCGAAGATCGCCGTCATGCCGGAGTCGACGGAAGACGTCGAAGTCCTGATGGATGCCACAGCGACCTTCTCGAAGTACGGGTCCGTTCCCGTGATCTCGATGTCGATGGGCGAACTGGGCCTTGCCAGCCGGACCACCGGCGAACGGTTCGGTTCCACCGTCACCTTCGGTACGGCAGGGAAGGCGTCGGCGCCGGGACAGCTGCCCGCCACCGAATTGAAAGAGATCCTGGAAAGCATCCACGCCGAAGGATAACTTTGTTATAAATTTGCCATTTGGCGTAACGAGTTACACATTGACAAATCGCCAAAAACGTTTATATAATGTATGTGACAAGTTAATGCGCTCCGAGCCATTGTACCTAAAGCGGACGCCATGGGACAATGGACAGGGTGGGTCGGGAAACGGACCTGCCTTCCACCTTTGAAAAGGAGAACTTACCGGGAAAAGGATTCCTATATCCTTAAACGTTTGTTTTGTGGTTCTATTCCATATGAAGCAATTCCTGAGAGAGCTCCTTTTGTGGTGAGAGGGGCTCTTTCCCTTTGTCAAAACAATTTAGATGATGACAGCTGAACATCTCCCTTAGGCTGTTCTCATATGGAATTTGAATACCACCACATTTGTTCAATTCCACAAACATCACCCGGTAAGAACCGTACAAAGCGCGTGCTTTGCACGGTCCTTACTTTTTTGCGGGAAATGTGCATATGAAAACGAAAAGGCCCCCGAACCGTGAGGTTCGAGGGTCTTATTATGATACGTTGGCGATTTAGTCGTAACGCTCGTCGATGACGCGTTTGGACTTCTTCTCGGAGCGGGGCAGCATGCCGAGTTCGACCACTTTGACAATGGGCGTGAAGCCGATCTTCGCCTTGATCTTGTGGGTGAGTTCCTGACCGAGGGCCTGGAAGTCGACCATACCGGATGTGGCTTCGACATAGATGCGCATGGTGTCTCTGCCGTCGAGGTGCGAGATGCGGATCTGGTACTCGGAGGAGGCACCTTCCGTGTCGGCGATGACTTCTTCGATCTGTGCCGGGAAGACGTTGACACCTTTGATCTTGACCATGTCGTCGGTCCGGCCCTTGATGACGTCGAGCCGCGGATGCCTGCAGCCGCAGGGGCAGTCGCCGGGGATGATGCGGGACAGGTCGTGGGTGCGGTACCGGATGAGGGGCGCGCCTTCCTTGACGAGGGTCGTGATGACGATCTCGCCGGGCTCGCCGTCCGGAACGGGCTTCAGGGTCACAGGGTCGATGATCTCGATGTAGAGGAAGTCGTCCCAGTAGTGCATGCCGTTGTCATACTGACAGCTGATGCCGATGCCGGGGCCGTAGATCTCGGTCAGACCGTAGATGTCGTAGAGTTCGATGCCGAGTTCTTCGGAGATGCGCTTCCGCATGGCGTCGCCCCAGCGCTCGGAACCGATGACACCCTTCTTCAGGTGGATCTTGTCCTTGATGCCCCGCTTTTCGATCTCTTCCGCGAGGAGCAGGGCATAGGAGGACGTGGCGCAGAGGACGGTGGACTTCATGTCGACCATCATCTGGAGCTGTTTGTCGGTGTTGCCGGGGCCCATCGGGATACACATGGCGCCGAGTTTTTCTGCACCGGCCTGGAAGCCGATGCCGGCGGTCCAGAGACCGTAACCGGGCGTGATGTGGATGCGGTCCTTGTTCGTGATGCCGGCCATCTCGTAGCAGCGGGCGAACATGGTGGCCCAGTCATCGACATCCTTGCGGGTGTAGGGGATGATGACCGGAAGGCCGGTGGTGCCCGAGGACGAGTGGATGCGGACGATCTCCTCTTCGGGAGCCGTCATGAGTCCAAGGGGGTAAGCGTCTCGGAGGTCCGCTTTCTCGGAGAAGGGGAGGTTTTCGAAGTCCTCGACGGAGGAGACACCGGTAATGCCGGCTTCTTCGAGTTTTTTACCGTAGAAGCTGCCCGCTTTGCGGAGCGCTTCGATCTGGTGATTGACCTGTTCTAACTGAAGGGGAGAGATCTGCACGTTGCAACATCCTTTCCAAATGTTTTTCTGTTCTGAGTTGGCGATTTACGCCTTCTTCGCATAATCAAGTGCCCGGAAGTTGACGTCCCACAGTTTCTCGGGGAGCCGTTCCTTCAGAGCTTCCTTGAGGTCTTCGGCGGTGAGGCCCAGCGCGCCGCTTTCCGCGGCGTAGCCGAGCAGTAAGACGTTCGTGACTTTCGGATTGCCGAGCTCGGCGAGGGCGGCCTCCGTGTCCACGACGGACAGGTGTGCCACGTTGTCTTCGAGGTAGCGGAGCATATCGGCACCGTCATAGGTGCCGCCGGTGAGGGCCGCCGTCACCGGCATGACCGAACGGCTGGCCGTGATGACCTGTCCGTCGGGCTTCAGATAGGGGAGCAGGCGGACGGTCTCGCCGGGTTCGAAGCCGATGAGGATGTCCGCGGTGCCGAGGCGGATCATGGGAGAAGAGACTTCTTCGTCCGCCGCTCCCATCCGAAGGTGGGAGAACACGGAGCCGCCCCGCTGGGCCATACCGATGGTCTCAGCGCTCTGGACGTTGTAACCCTTCTTCATGCCGGCGGCTGCCAGAAGTTTCGAGGCGAGGACGGTCCCCTGACCGCCGATGCCGCACAGTACGATGTTCGTCATCTCGTCACACCTCCAATGCACTTCTTCGGACAGACCTGGTTGCACAGGCCGCAGCCGGTGCAGGTGCCGGGGTCGATCTCGACGTGACCGTCGTGGATGAACAGAGCGGGACAGCCCAGCTCTTTGATGCAGCGGCGGCAGTTGATGCACTCGGACTGGTCCACTTCACAGTACTCCGTCGGCTTGAACAGCGCGATGCAGGGGTACCGGAAGATGATCGCCTTGACGCCGGGCAGCGCGCTGACGCGCTGCACCTCCGGCACGGCGGTGGCAAGGTCCATGGGGTCGAGGCATACGACTTCGGTCACCCCGAGGCCTTCGAGGACCTTGACCGGGTCGATCTTCTCGACGACCTCGCCCATCATGGTGCGGCCGGTGCCCGGGTGGGGCTGGTGGCCGGTCATGGCGGTCGTGGAGTTGTCGAGGATGACCAGGGTCATATCGGCCTGGTTGTAAACGGCGTTGACGACGCCGGTGATGGCGGCCGCAAAGAAGGTGGAGTCACCGACAAAGGCGAAGGCCGTGGTGTCGGGGTCCACTTTCCGAATGCCCTGGGCGATGTTGACGCCGGCGCCCATGCAAAGGCAGGTGTCGCACATGTCGAGCGGCATGGCGTTTCCGAGGGTGTAGCAGCCGATGTCGCCGCCGAAGAATGCCTTTTTGCCCTTCATCGCCTGCTTGACGGCGTAGAAGGAGGCGCGGTGGGGACAGCCGGCGCACAGGACCGGGGGCCGGACCGGCAGCTGCGGCGGTTCCGGGCGGGTGACGGCGTTCGCGCCCTGCAGGCCCGTTCCGAGGAACGCGTCGAGGGCGGCGCCGACCGAGTCTCTGGTGTTCTCGCCGGAGGGGGCGATGTGGTGGCTGAGTTTGCCGTATACTTTCGTGGAAAGTCCGTACTTTCCGCAGAGGTAGGTCAGTTCTTTCTCGATGACCGGGTCCAGCTCTTCGAGGACCAGGACCTCATCGAGGTCTTTTAAAAACGCGAGGGCGAGGTCTTCCGGGAAGGGGAAGGGCGTGCTGACTTTCATCAGTCTCGCCGGGAGCTTCCCGCCCGAGCCGCGGGCTTCCAGCTCTTCCTTCGCGTAGGCGAAGGAGATGCCGCCGGCTGCGACGCCGGTCTTCGGTACATCGCCACCGAGGATATAGTTGCGTTCATACCCGGAGAGCGTTTTGCGAAGCTCCTCGTTGCGGGCTTCGATCTTTGCGTGGTTCGCGAAGGACAGCCGCGGGAAGATGACCCAGCGGGAGCTGTCTTTGACGAAGCCTTCGGGAGTGTTCACGTAGTATTCGCTCTCATCTTTGACGTCGATGGATGCGTAGCCGTGGTCCACGCGGGTCGTGGGACGCAGGAAGACCGGGGTGCCGTACTTCTCGGAGAAGTCGAAGGCCTCCCCAATCATCTCATACGCTTCCTCCGGCGTGGAGGGGTCGAAGCAGGGGACCTTGGAGAAGGCCGCGAAGGTCCGGGTATCCTGCTCGGTCTGCGAGGAGATGGGGCCCGGGTCATCGGCGACGAGGACGACCATGCCGCCCTTCACGCCCACGTATTCGAGGCTCATGAGGGGGTCGGAGGCCACGTTCAGGCCGACCTGCTTCATGGTCACCAGCGCGCGGGCACCGGAGTAGGCGGCACCGGCCGCGAGCTCCATGGCCGCTTTCTCGTTGACGGACCATTCGACGTAGGTGTGTTCAGTTTTCCGTTTGGCGACCGTCTCCAGGACTTCCGAGGAGGGGGTGCCCGGGTAACCGCAGACGACGTTGACGCCTGCCGCCAAAGCGCCCAGCGCGATGGCTTCGTTGCCCATCAGGAATTCGGTATGCATCGGATCACCTTGCTATAAATAAGATTCATTATTAATGCAATTTCTAATAACTATACCACAAACCGCCCGTACATGGTATCCTAGAACTTAGAAAGTAAAGAGAGGACATTCATATGGCACTTTTCGATCGGGTAGACTCCGGGTTCCCGGAACTGGACGAGGCTCTGGATTATTTTCGGATCGGTGACAACGTTGTCTGCCGGCTGTCTGAACTGGGCGATTTTCGCCTGTTCGCGGAAGCCTTCGCGAAGCAGGGCGTCAAGGACGGGCGCAACGTCGTCTATGTCCGGTTCGCGGAACATGCTCCGCTCCTCGGGGAGATGGAGGGCGTCACGCTGACGGAGATCCCGCCGTCCAAACGGTTCGAGCGGTTCACCGTCACGCTGCATGAACTCATCCAGTCCATGCCGGAAGAGACCTACTACATCTTCGACTGTCTGTCCGACCTGCAGACCGCATGGTCCACAGACCTGCTCATCAGTAACTTCTTCACCCTCATCGGGAAACTGACGACGGAAAAGCACGCCATCGCGTATTTCCCCATCATGCGGGCGATGCACTCCTTCGACTGCATGGCGGACATCCGGGAACGGACCTCCGTCTTCCTCGATGTCTTTTCCGATGACAAATACATCTTCATCCGCCCGCTGAAAGTCTGGCAGCGGGACACCCCGACTATGTTCCTGCCCCACGTCTACGACAAGGACGTCCACACGTTCGAACCGGTCATGAGCGGCGTCGTCGCGAGCCGGTTCTACCAGATCATGAACAAGTCGCTGGCGGACTCCTCTGAGTCGTACCAGGACTTCTGGGACCGGTTCTTCCAGCAGAACGAACTCCTGTACCAGAACGGCATCGACATCACGGAAGCGACGAACCGCATGTGCCGGATCATGATCACCCGGGACGAGACCCTGCGGCCGATGGTCCGGGAAAACTTCACGCCGGAAGACTACTTCCAGGTCCGCTCCCGGATGATCGGGACAGGCCTCATCGGCGGTAAGGCGGCCGGCATGCTGATGTCCCGGAAACTCATCGAAAACTATGAGCCCGAGATCTTCGCGCGGCTGGAACCCCACGACTCTTTCTACGTCGGCAACGACGTCTTCTACGCCTACATCATCGAAAACGGCATGTGGGACCTCCGGGTCCGGCAGCGTTCGGAGGAGGGTTACTTCTCCGCCGCCGAGGAGATGGCGGACGCGTTGATGCATGGCGCCTTCTCGCCCAAGATCGAAGAGCAGTTCAAACGGATGCTCGAGTACTACGGCCAGGACCCGTACATCGTCCGTTCCAGTTCCATCCTGGAGGACAGCTTCGGCAACGCGTTCGCCGGAAAGTACGAATCGGTCTTCTGCTCGAACCACGGCACCATGGAAGAGCGTCTCGCGGAGTTTGAGAACGCGGCCCGCATCGTCTATGCCAGTACCATGAGCAAAGCGGCCCTCGACTACCGCAAACGGCGCGGCCTCGACGAGCGCGATGAACAGATGGCGCTGCTCGTCCAGCGCGTGTCCGGCTCCCGGTACGGGGACCACTTCCTGCCGAGTGCCGCCGGCGTCGGCTATTCGACCTCGCCCTACAAGTTCGGCGCCTCCGACGGGGAAGAGAACTCCGGCATGCTGCGGCTCGTCATGGGCCTCGGCACGGCAGCGGTCGACCGGAACCAGGGCTCGTACCCTCGCATCGTCTTCTGCAACGATCCGAAAAAGAAGATCTCCGCGACGGCGGCAGAGAGTCATCAGTATTCCCAGCAGGTCATCGACGCGGTCAATACGAAGACCGGCGCCATCGACGGCCTCGGCATCACCTGGGCAACGAACACCCTGCCGGAGTATCAGCAGCGTCAGCTCCTGTCCCACGACTATGACGCCGAGAGCATGTTCCTGAACCGGGGACAGAAGCGGAAGGTGTTCTACGTCTCCTGCGACGGCATCGTGAACAACGAGCAGCTGATGAACGACTTCAAGACCATCCTGCGCGTCCTTCAGGAGAAGTACGACTACCCCGTCGACATCGAGTTCACCATCAACCTTTCCGACGAAGGGGACTACCGTATCGGTCCGCTCCAGTGCCGCCCCCTGCAGGTCACAAAGGACTCCAAAGTCGTCAAGGTCCCGGAGAATCCGCCGGAGCGGGACATCTTCCTCGAGAGCGTCCACTCCTCCATGGGCATGTCCCGGTCGAAGAAGGTGGACCTCCTCGTGTACGTCGACCCCGTCGGGTACTACAACATGCCCTATAAAGAAAAGTTCAAGGTCCGCACGGCCATCAACGCCGTGAACTGGGCGTACCGTGGGAAGGGCAAGTGCCTCGTCCTCATGGTGCCGGGGCGCATCTGCACCTCGTCTCCGGAACGGGGTGTCCCCACGAGCTTCGCGGACATCTCCGAGTTCGACATCATCGCCGAAGTCGCGGAGACCCGGGCGGGCTACATGCCGGAACTCTCCTACGGCTCACACATCTTCCAGGACCTTGTCGAGGCGGGCATCCTCTACACGGCGGTCTTCCGCAACGAGAAGACGCTGCACTACCGGCCCGAACTCCTCGACGGCGAGCCCAACTGTCTCGAGAAGTTCTACCCGGACGCCGAGGTGCTCCAGGACATCGTCCGTGTCTACGACCTCGAGGACCAGGACTGCCACATCTACTACGACTTCCTGTCCGAGAAACTCCTCGGTCTCATCCACGAACCGTAAACAGAAAAGACCTCCCAGCGAAAGCTGAGAGGTCTTCTTTGGTTGGTTACGCGATTTACGCTTCGGCCTTCCAGAGTCCGTGCAGGTTGCAGTACTCATAGGCTGCGACGACTTCATCGCCATCGGTCAGCGCGAAGGTGGCCTGCGGCTTGCCGTCGACGGGCAGGGGCTTTCTCTGGTTGCCCTCTTTGGTCTCGAGTGCGATCCACGCAATGTGGTGCTCTTCCAGCATCGGATGCTCGACTTCGCCGACCTTGACGGTGACGAGGTTGCCGTCCACTTCGATGACGGGAACGTGTTTCTCCTGGGCAGCATCGGTGGTGCCGGGAACGAGCTCAGACATCTTCTCGCCGCAGCAGACGACGGGGACCCCTTTGTCCTCGGCGAACGCGATGATGTTGCCGCAATGTTTGCAGATGTAGAATTTCATAAGATACCTCCGTAAGATAAAGGGAATAAAACCAATTATGCTTTGCTTTATTATAACGTAATAGACTATAATGGGGCAAGCAAGAAAACCTGTGGCATTTCTATGCCGGAAAGAAGATCCCTATGCTCAGCTCGTTTCTGATCGCGATCAACGCGGTCCTGCCCTTTATGGTCTACCTGGGGTTCGGTTACCTCGCAAGGCGGATCGGCCTCGTCGATGAACCCTTCCTCAATAAACTCAACACGGTCGTGTTCAAGTGCTTTTTCCCGTTCCTCATGTTCTGGAACCTGTACAACGTGGACACGGACTTCCATGTGCGCGGGCGATTCATCGCCATCTGTGTCGGGAGCCTCGTGCTCCTCTGGGTCCTGCTCGGACTCACGGTGCCGCGCCTCGTCAGAGAAAAAGACAAACAGAGCGTCATCATCCAGGCCATCTACCGCTCGAACTTCGTCCTGTTCGGCATCCCGATGGCCGAGAGTGTGTTCGGCCCGACCGGAGCGGCGACCGCAACGGTCCTCGTCGCCATCGTCGTGCCGCTGTACAATGCGTCCGCCGTCATCCTGTTTGAACTCTACCGGGGCGGGGACATCAAACCTCTGAAACTCCTGAAGAACATCGTCACGAACCCGCTCATCCTCGGCGCGCTCATCGGCCTTGCGTTCCTGCTGCTCGGCATCCATCTGCCGGGCTCCCTCGAAAAGCCGATCAGCGAATTCTCCGGCCTCACGACCCCGATGGCCCTCTTCGTGCTCGGCGGCACCCTGCACTTCAGTGCCATCCGGGCGAACCGCCGCTACCTCTGGCCCGCCATCGCCATCAAGCTGGTGGCGCTCCCGCTGGCGGTCACGTTCCTCGCCGGGTTCTTCGGATTTTCCAATGTCGAACGCTTCGTGTTCCTCATCATGTCCGGCGCGCCCGTCGCAGTCTCGTCGTACACGATGGCGGCCAACATGGGCGGCGACGGCGAACTGGCCGGCCAGTTCGTGTTCCTCAGTACCCTTGTGTCCCTCGGGACGCTGTTCGCCTTCATCTTTGTGTACCATATGGTGGGGTTCGTCGCCTGACAAGGCGCATCGCCTGACCGGGTACATCGCCCCAGCTTCGGAGGTGTTTCCATGATCGACAAAGAGACTTACCGGGAACTGTACCGGAAGCTCGACACGGTCTTTCCGGTCCCCTATGACTGCGGGACCATCTGCGGAAAGGCCTGCTGCGGCGTGGCCGGGTATGATCGCGCCATGAACGACGAGGACATGGGCCTCTACCTGTACCCCGGCGAAGACGAACTCCTGAAGGAGGACGCCGACTGGCTGAACTGGTCCGAAGAGACCGTGGAAGAGGAAGACGTCGAAGAAGTGGACGGCCTCTCCGCGCTGTTCCCGCCATCGTTCCTGCAGAAGAAGCTCTGCTTCGTCCGCTGCAAGGACCCGCTGCAGTGCCACCGGGCATACCGTCCCCTCCAGTGCCGGTTCTTCCCGACCCTGCCGCACCTCGTGAATGCCGGGACGAAACGGGAGCGTCTCGTTCTCATCTGGAACGACATGGACCTTCCGTACCTCTGCCCCCTCATCGAGGAAGAGGTGGAGCTCGACAAAGACTGGCTGTCCACCGTCTACGACGTCTGGCAGGTCCTCCTCGAGGACCCCATGGTCCATGACATGGTGGCGATGGACTCTCTCGACCGCATGGACGACGTCGGCATGCCCACCGTCCTCTGGCCGAAATTCCGCTTCCGCCGCTGAACCATCAGCAAATCAACCCTATGAACACAAAACCTCTCAGCTTCCACTGGGAGGTTTTTCTGTTCTGCCTGCTTTCCGCAGACCCACCACCCCGAATTTGTCGAGGCTTCTTATTGGCGATTTACCCCTTGATCCAAACACATTGGCGAAGCTTCCTTGGTAACATCCGCGTTCCAGCAGAGCTGTCCGCGTATTTGGAGGTGCCACGTTGCTCCATTACAGTCAAGGGCACACCTGTGCGCCGCCTCCAAGGCGGTTTCCACCCTGTGACAGCAATTCCGCCCCGTGGCATGGGGCAGACAACATGCCAAAGGGGCACTGCGGCCCTTTGGCCTGCGAGAAATGGTGTACTTTTATGGGAAACAGCTACTTTTTCCAGGGATTTCGTCGAGATTTGGAGTTTTTCCGTTTCCTCGACGAAATGATCAGGTTGTGCCAGACATACTTTCGTCGAGATTTTGGAAATCATCATTTTTTCGACGAAATATGAGGGTTGGAATAGGACAGGGGTCATATTATTTCTTCTGCTTAGTGCAGATTCTTTTTGAATTTCGTCGAGAATCAAAGGATCCTTCCGATTTCGACGAAATCACAGAAAAGCCTTCACAAAGTTTCGTCGAAATCAAGCCATTTTCCCATTTCTCGACGATTATCAATAAAAAAGGCTACCGCGGCGTCCTGCTCAGCGAGAAAGCCGGAAGGGGTCGGGGTCCGGGGACAGGGGAAGGTGGCTTTCTCTCACACTCTTCGACGCGAAGCTAGTGCTGTGCATGGCTTCCCCTTCCCCGGGAGCAGAGGATGAGAGCTGCCATGCCTGTGTGAAAACAATGATTTTTGGAAAATGGACTACAGCAGAGCAAATCCGTCTCGCGTAGTCCATTTTTCGAAGGAATCAGGAAATGCCGAGGCATTGAATTTGAGAAAATGGACTACAGAGTCTGGAATCTTACCTCTGTAGTCCGTTTCTCGGAAGACGTCTTCTCTGCCATCAATCAGAATGGACTACAGAGACCGCCATCGTGTTCCTGTAGTCCATTTTCAAAAAAACGAGACTTGCGCAACCTCAGTCAGACAGAACAAAGGGACTACGGGAGTCAGTTTTCGTCTCCTGTAGTCCCTTTTTGAAAAACAATGCTGGCGGATATCTGATAGACAGTTTTCAGTTTGCAAAATCCGGGAGAAATGCGAAACCCTCTCCGCCCGATGAGGGTGGGGAGGGCTTGATGAAACAGATTAGATGGTGACGGATCAGTATTTGCGTTCGTAGGGGACGGGGCCGGCGTCGGGGGCTTCGTCCGCGGGCGGTGCGTCGTTTTCCGGCGCTGCAGCTGCGTCCGTTGCCGGTGTTGCACCGGTCTCCGGCTCCTCCGCGACCTCGGCTTTTCTTTCTCCTTCCCCTTCGCCGAGATGGGTGGCTTTCAGCTTCGCCCGGTAGGAGATGGCACGCGGGGTCGGCATGTCGTCGAACTGGATGAGGTACGCGGACTTGTTCGCGTTCCGCTCGAGGATGGTGCCGAGCCCCATGACGGGGTGCTCGACCCGGTCGCCGATGTCGAAGAGGGAGTCCTCCTCATCGCCGGTGGACAGGTAGCGGGACTTCATGTCGATGTACTCTTTCGCTTCCTTGATGAGCCCTTCCCGCGGCGGCTCGTCGAAGAGCAGGCGGTCGACGCCGATGTCGAGGATGAACCGGGACGGGTAACGGGGCGTGGCATCGAGGTTGCGGCCTTCCGCCGAGGTCAGCACCAGCTGCTGCTCCGCCCGGGTGACCGCGACGAAGGCGAGGCGGCGTTCCTCTTCCATTTCGTCGAGGGACTTGATCTTCCGGGAGGGGAACGTGCCCTCGTTCATGCCGATGAGGAAGACGATGGGAAACTCGAGGCCCTTGGCGGCGTGGACCGTCATGAGGCGGACCTTGTCCCCGGCCTCCGCCGTGTCGGCATTCGTGAAGAGCGCCGCATGTTTGAGGTAGCCGTCGAGGTCAGTCTCCTCGCCGCAGGACACCTCGTACTCGTAGATGGACTGCTTGAGTTCGGCGAGGTTGTCGAGCCGTTCCTGGGAACCGTTGGTGCGCATCATCTGTTCGTACCCGGACTGGTTGAGAAGGTCCGAGAGCAGTTCCGAGACCGGCCGCCCTTCGTACGTGGCGGAGAAGTCCTCGATGAGGTGGACGAACTGCCGGGCCTTCGTGCCCTTGAACACGTCGTGGTCCAGGTTCTGCCGCAGGGCGTTGTAAAGGGACACGTCGTTCTGCGCGGCGTACTCCTCGAGGAAGGCCATGCGCCGCTGGCCGATGTTCCGCTTCGGCACGTTGCAGACTCTCCGGAACGAGAGGTCGTCCTTGTAGGCGACCATGCGCAGGTAGGAAAGCGCGTCTTTGATCTCCATCCGGTCGAAGAACTGCGTGCCGCTGTAGATGGTGTAGGGGAGTTTCTCTTTGAGGAAAAACTCCTCGATGGGTCTTGTGAGGTAATGGGCCCGGTAGAGGACCGTCATGTCCTTGTACTTCCAGCCGTCTTCGTGCAACGCGCGGATCCTCTGCGCGATCCACTTCGCCTCGTGCTCCGAGTTTGGCGCCATGTGGCAGAGCACCGGCGTGCCGTCGGGCAGTTCCGGGATGAGGTCCTTCTTGATGCGGCTGACATTCTTGTCGATGAGCGCGTTCGCCGCTTCCAGGATGGCCGGTGTCGAACGATAGTTGTGCATCATGTAGATGGTCTTCACGTTCGGGAACTCGGTGTTGAACTGCATGAGGTACCGGTGGTCGGCGCCGCGCCAGGAGTAGATGGTCTGGTCCGGGTCTCCGACGACGAACAGGTTGTTATGGTACCCCGCCAGCACTTTCATGAGCAGATACTGGGGCTGGTCGATGTCCTGGAACTCGTCGATCATGATGTATTCGAGCCGTTCCTGCCACTTGCGTTTGATGTCCGGCTCCTGGGAAAAGATGTACAGCGTGAAGAGCAGGAGGTCGTTGTAGTCGAGTCCGAAGCACTTCTTCTGCTGGTGCAGGTATCCGTAGAAGATGATGTCGTCCTTCTTCGTGGCGGTCTGATATTTTTCATAGAGCTCATCGAGGGTCATGCGGATGAGGTCTTTGTAGTACTCCGGCTTGCGGAACAGCTTCTGGTTTTCGATCATGTCCCGTGCATCGCCAAAGGTCATGTCCCGGAGGGTGAGGCCCCGTTCCTCATAGATGATCTCGAGCATGCTGTCGATGTCCGAGTTGTCGAGGACCAGGAAGTTCTTCGGGTAGCTGACCGCATGGCTGTCCTCCTGCAGGACGGACACACAGAAGCCGTGGAACGTGTTGATGTAGCCCGTGTCGTTGTCGCCGGTCAGCTGGTGGATGCGCTGCCGCATCTCGTTCGCAGCCTTGTTCGTGAAGGTGACACACAGGATGTTGCCGGGCAGGATGCCGATGTCGTTGACGAGGTAGGCGAACCGGTGGGTGAGGGCGCGGGTCTTTCCCGACCCGGCTCCCGCAATGACGCGGATGTAGCCTTCGGTCGTGGTGACAGCTTCTCTCTGCTGTTCGTTCAGCCCTTCGAGCAGGTCGACCATGTAGCATCCTCCTTTACAAATGTATTGATAATATTGTATCAGTCGGAGTGGCGATTTACAATGATTTTTCGAACAAATGTTTTATTTTCGTGGAAAATGACAATATGGTTTCAAATGAAGAAAAAGGAATTGACTTTCAAAATTGGGAAGGTATACTATATGTGTAAAGTTCTCTGAAAGTCTGCCCACCTTGTGGGCGCTTTCCAAACAATCTAAAAGGAGATAGAGAGTTATGAGAAAATCAATCGCTGCCATCCTGACTGCTATGGCAATGGTCGTTGCTCTTGTCCTGCCGATGACTGCCTTCGCTGACGAAGCTGCTCCGGCCGGCAAATCCGCCAAGACCTATGACGAGAAATATGAGGCAACGAAAGACGAGCCCGACTACGACGTCGTCGTCGAAGACTTCGACGAAGAAGTCACCGTCGCAGAGCCCGCTGAAGATGTCACTGTCGTCGTAGACGTCGATGATGACGATGTCAGCCTGATCGACTCCGCCAAAGCTAAGGCAAACGAGCTTGGCGCCAAGATCAAAGCGATCGATATCGACCTTCCCGATGGCGAATTCGACATCGACTATGACCTCACCGGTGGTGCCTGGAAACTGGCTGCTCCGGCGAAGCTGTTCGTCAAAGATGGCAAATCCTATGCCCGTCTGACTTTCAACAAGCCCGACCTTGAAAAGATCATCTTCAACGGCAAAGAGATCCTCCCGACCAAGTGGATCAACGTTGACGGCATCAAGGGCAAACTTCCGGTCTTCGATCTTCCGATCCTTGCCTGGGGCGCTGCCAAGACCTTCGACCTCTACACCAAGAATGGTGACGTCGAGACCTACAGCCTCAACATGAAGAAGTACGATCCGAACTTCAAAGCTCCGGCTTTCAACGCGGACCTTACCGCTGAAGGCGGCAAGATGCTGAACTATGTCGACTCCAACAACGGTGCTCACCATGTCCTGAACCCCGCTGAGACCAGAGTCGCCAAAGAGTCCAAAGCCAAACTGGTCGCTCCCATCGCTGTTCTTGTCGGTGAAGCACTCGTCGGCCTTGCTCTCATGTTCACTTCCCGCAAAAAGAAGAACGACTAAGTTCTGACTGACACGAATGAAAAGTGCATCGCGTTTGCGATGCACTTTTTTTCAACCGTTCGAAAGGAGCGTACCCATGTCCTCTCTGAAACTGGACCGGCATCTCGAGACGAAAGCGAAAGACGAACTGAAGGAAGACCTGGTCGCCGAACAGAAGCGTCAGAAGATCTGGCTCATCCTGACGGTCGTCACCGCGGTCCCGCTCGTCGTCGCCGTCCTCCTGATGGTTTTCACGACTCTCAACAACCCGCTCATCGGCATCACCGCCTTCGTGCTGTTCATCGCCAGCTTCATGCTCTACATGTACAGCCGTCAAAACATAACGGTCCTGAAAGACCTTCTGAAAGATTGATGTGAATCGCCCATTTTTTGGGCGATTCTCTTGCTTTCCGGGCGGTTCTGTGAGAGAATTGTAATACAAAGAGACACAAGAGTTGTCCGGTGCTAACCGGAACTCGCATCATAAGGAGGATATTATGACAGTTTCCGCTAGAGATATGATGATCGCTGCCCGCAAAGGCGGCTACGGTATCGGCGCTTTCAACATCAACAACCTCGAATGGACCCAGTCCGTACTGAAAGGTGCTCAGGAGGCCAATGCCCCCATCATCGTTCAGACTTCCATGGGCGCAGCCAAGTACATGGGCGGCTACAAGCTCGTCGTCGATATGGTCAACGACCTCATCGATTCCATGGGCATCACGGTCCCCATCGCCCTTCACCTCGACCACGGTAACTACGAAGCTGCCAAGGCTTGTATCGATGCAGGGTTCTCCTCCATCATGTTCGACGGTTCCTCGCTCCCCTTCGATGAGAACCTCGAAAAGACCAGAGAACTCGCTCAGATCTGCAAGGACAGAGGCATCTCCCTCGAAGCTGAAGTCGGCGCCATCGGCGGCGAAGAAGACGGCGTCGTCGGTATGGGCGAATGTGCAGACCCCGACGAGTGCAAAGCCATCGCAGACTGCGGTGTCGACATGCTCGCCTGCGGCATCGGCAACATCCACGGTGTCTATCCGGAAGGCTGGCCGGGACTTCGTTTCGACGTCCTCGACGCCATCATCGCCAAAGTCGGCGACGACCTTCCCCTCGTTCTTCACGGCGGCTCGGGCATCCCGGATGCCATGGTCCAGGAAGCGGTCCGCAAGGGCGTTTCCAAGATCAACGTCAACACCGAACTCCAGCTCGTCTTCGCGGCGAAGACCAGAGAGTACATCGAAGCCGGCAAGGACAAGGAAGGCAAGGGCTTCGACCCGCGCAAACTCCTCGCTCCCGGTTTTGCTGCCTGCGTCGACATGGTCAAGTACAAGATCGACGTCTTCGGTTCCACCAACAAAGCATAAGTCATTGAAACCAGCGCTGCCGGACGGCTTTCGTCCGGCAGTTTTTTTGAGGAGAAAGCAACTATGAAACTGGAAGAGATCAGCTCCCTCGTCAGCGAGATCCCGGAGCACTGGTTCCGTCCCGACTGCCCGGAACTGGGCGATGTGGAGGAACTCCTTTACGGGTCCACCTACTATGCCGGAGACGGCAGCGCGCTCCTGAAGCCCTGCTATGTCTACACTCCGTACGGTTATGACCCGGAGGACACCGAGACACGCTACGACATTTTCTATTTCATGCACGGGTTCCTCTGCAACGCGAACTCCATGTTCGAAGGAGACGACGGTGCCATCGGCAATATCTTCGACTGGCTCATTTATGAAAAGAAGACGAAGCCGTTCATCGCCGTAGCCCTCACCTGGGACTACGAGAACGCCATCCGGGACTTCGACACCTCCTATAAGCAGATCCTGCAGTTCCATATGGAATTCCGCCAGGACATCCTGCCGGCGGTCGAGTCGAAGTACCACACATACGCTGAGACCACCGACTCGAAGGGGCTTCGCGCCTCCCGGGACCACCGGGCGTTCGGCGGCTACTCGATGGGCTCCGTCACCACCTGGCAGGTCTATACTCTTTGCGGAGACCTCTGCCGGTATTACGCGCCCCTGGCCTGTGACAGCTGGCCCACCGCTCAGTTCGACGGCGCGAAACAGCCGAAGGAGACCGCCGAAGTGCTGGCGTCTTCCTCCAAGGTGTTCCGTCTCGCTCCGGAAGACTATGTCATCTGGTGCGGCGTCGGTGACCGGGACCAGACCATGATGCAGATGATCCCGCAACTCGTGGAAATGTGGAACTTCGCTCCGGAGGACCGGGACCCGCCGTTCAACAAAGACAACCTGTCCCTCCACCTGCTTCCGGGGTATCAGCACGGCGTGCCCGCCTGCGAACAGCTCCTCGGCATCGTGCTGCCGGAGTTCTTTCCCTTTTGAATCCGTTGCGACAGGCGATTTTTCATGGTAATATAGGAAAGAATGAAAGACTTGTTTCTGAATTGCAACCGAAATGCAACCTTTTCTTTGGGTACATTTTAGGTTCACTGCGTATAGTGAAGCTGCAATTCCAACATAGGAGGAATCAAAATGGCAAAACAGCAGAAACTCACCAGAGAGCAGAAAAAGGGCAAGACGCTGGCGTCCATGAGCTTTACCGCCGGTCTTGCAGCGTTCATCGCCGCCTACAGCGGTTCCGTTCTGAAGAAGGGCTTCCTGTCGAAGGTCTTCACGTTCCTGGCGGGTGCCATGGTCTTCATGACCGCTCTGTTCACCCAGGACAAGGGCGTCGACGCGGATGCAACGGACGTCGACGAATAAACACTGACATAACAGAAAAGAGCTGTGTGACCGAAGGGTCATACAGCTCTTCTTTTTTGTTTTGGCAAAAGGTTCATTCCCGGAACGCGCGAATGGCATCGACGGTCTGTTCCAGGTCGTCTGCCGTATGGACCGCCGAGACGAAGATGGCCTCGAACTGGCTGGGCGCCAGGTAGATGCCGCGGCCCAGCATGTGGCGGAAGTAGCGGGCAAAGAGGTCCGTGTCGCAGGTGAGGGCGTCGTCATAGTTTTCGACGGGCCGGTCGGTGAAGAACACGGACAGAAGGGATCCGGCGCGATTGACGTTCCAGCCCTTTTCCCGGTACGCGGCTTCGAGGACCTGCGCCTTCTCCTCGAGCCTGTCATAGAGGTCCGGGTGCTCTTTCAGCACCGTCAGCTGGGCAAGGCCTGCTGCTGTGGCGACCGGGTTGCCGGACAGGGTGCCCGCCTGGTAGACGGGACCGGTGGGGGCGATGAAGTCCATGAACTCCGCGCGTCCTCCGTAGGCGGCGAGGGGCATGCCTCCTCCGACGACCTTGCCGAGGGTGACGAGGTCCGGCGTGACGCCATAGTACTCGGACGCTCCGCCGAGGGCGAGCCGGAATCCGGTGATGACCTCATCGAAGATGAGCAGGGCGCCGTGCTCCGTACAGATGGTCCGAAGAAACGAAAGGAAGCCGTCCTTCGGCGGGATCACACCCATATTGGCGGCGACCGGCTCCACGATGATGGCGGCAATGTCGTCATTCGCCCGGAACAGGGCTTCGATGGACGCTTCCGAATTGTAGTCGGCCAGCAGCGTGTTTTCCGCATAACCCTTCGGGACCCCGGCGCTGTCCGGCACGCTCTCCGTCAGGAGACCGCTGCCGGCTTTCACCAGCAGGCCGTCGCTGTGGCCGTGGTAGTTGCCCCGGAACTTGATGATCTTATCCTTCCCGGTGACGCCCCGGGCCAGCCGGATGGCGGACATACAGGCTTCCGTCCCGCTGGAGACGAGCCGCACCTTTTCGATGGCGGGGTGGCACTCGCAGATGAGTTTCGCGAGTTCGGTCTCCCGGGTGGTCGGGGCACCGAAGGTCAGACCGTTTCCGACGGCGTCCCGGACGGCGGACAGGATGCGCGTGTCGCCGTGGCCGAGCAGGTTCGGGCCCCAGGACATGACGTAGTCGATGTAGCCGTTCCCGTCGGTGTCATAGATCCTGCTGCCTTCGCCCCGGGCGATGAACAGCGGGTCCATCCCGACGGCGCGGAAGGCGCGGACCGGCGAGTTGACCCCGCCGGGGATATATTGTTGAGCCTCCTCGAAGAGGGGGTTTTTCTTCTGATCAGACATATTCATCCTCCGTGGTCGCTCCCGGGTCACTCGCTGAGCCAGCGGGCGACATCCAGCGCGTGGTAGGTGATGATGCGGTCGGCGCCTGCCCGTTTCATGGACGTGAGGTTCTCGAGCACGATGCGCCGTTCGTCGATCCAGCCGTTTTCCGCGGCGGCCTTCACCATGGAGTACTCACCGGAGACGTTGTAGGCGATGAACGGGACGTCGAACCGTTCTCTGGCCCGGGCGGCGATGTCGCCGTAGGCGAGGGCGGGCTTCACGATGATCATGTCGGCGCCCTCTTCGAGGTCCGCTTCGATCTCTCGCATGGCTTCCTTGCCGTTCGCGGGGTCCATCTGGTAAGACTTACGGTCACCGAACTGCGGCGCCGAGCCGGCGGCGTCCCGGAAGGGTCCGTAGTAGGCGGAGGCGAACTTCGCGGCATAGCTCAGGATGGGGACAAGCTCGAAGCCTGCCTCGTCGAGGGCCGCGCGGATCGCGGCGACTCTGCCGTCCATCATGTCGCTGGGCGCGATGATGTCGGCTCCGGCGGCCGCCAGTGTGACTGCGGCCTTCGCCAGCAGAGGCAGGGTCTCGTCGTTCAGGATGTGCCCCTCGCAGATGAGTCCGCAGTGGCCGTGGCTCGTGTATTCACAGAGGCAGACGTCCGCGATGACCAAAAGTTCCGGATGAGCGGCCTTGATCTGTCGGATGGCTCTCTGCGTGATGCCGTTTTCGTTATAGGCTTCACTGCCCACTTCGTCCTTGTGCTCCGGGATGCCGAAGAGCAGGACGGCCGGGATACCTGCTTCCACGACCTTCGACACTTCCTCTTCAAGGCGGTCGAGGGAGAACTGGTAAATGCCGGGCATGGAGGGGACCGGGTCTTTCCGGTCCGTTCCCTCTGCCACGAAGAGCGGATAGATGAGGTCGCTGACACTCACCGTCGTTTCCCGCACGAAGGAACGCATCTGCTCGGTCGTGCGCAGTCTTCTGAATCGTTTCATGAGTCCTCTCCAGTCTGTCCGCCGCGGGCTTCTTCGAGCCGGCGGACTTCTTCTAAAATGCCGTCGATGGTGGCGGCGGGGGCGATGTGCCCCTCCGTATCATACGTCGCCAGTGCAGCGGCGGTGGGCTTCCCGATGCAGACGGGTGCCGCGCCGTTCAACCGGCCGTTGTTTTCAAAGAATGCGGTCACGCCGCCGGCGCTGGCAAACACCACATAGTCTGTGGAGATGTCCGCCGGTCCAAAGCGGGTGACGGTCTCATAGAGGCCGACATTCCGAAACCGCGTGTTATGTTCCGGGTCGCCCGGCTTCTTCGCACCGAGGAGCAGAGCCGTGCCCTCTCCCGGGAGTTCGCGCTTCAGGGTCTCTCCGTCGAACCGGGAGGGAACGAAGTCCGCCACAAATCCTTTTTCCTTCAGCGCGTCTGCGGTGGCGGCACCGACACAGGCGAATCTCAGCCGGGCCAGTTTCCGTACATCGCCCACCTGCTCGAAGAAAAGGCGGATGGCGTTGGCGCTGAGGAAGCAGAGCCATTCGACATCGGTGAAGTCGAGGTCGGACGCGCGTTCCGCCGGTCGGATGTCGACGAGGGGGAAGGGGACTGCCGAAGGACACTTCGCCCGGAACTTCCGGCAGAAGCCCTCCGTTCCGATGACGCTGATGGAGGGCCCGGAAGCCGGTGCCTGCTCGAGGTGGAACGAAGCGACCTCGCCCACGACCAGGATGGCCGGGGTCTTCGCGTCCTTCGCCACCGTGGAGATGGTCTCCAGAGTGCCGTCATAGCGGACCGCGTCAGCCGCGAACCCTTTGGACAGCACACTGGCCGGCGTCTCCGGTGACTTGCCGTTTTCGATGAGTTCTCCGCAGATCTGCGCGAGGTTGCGAAGGCCCATCAGGAACACGAGGGTCCCTTCCAGTTTGGCAAGGGCCTCGTAGTTTCCTTCTTTCGCGGTCGGGTCCGCGGCGGTGTGACCGGTGACGACGGTGAAGGAACGTGCCTTGCCCCGGTGGGTGACCGGGATGCCGAAGTCCTCCGGGACCGCGACAGCCGAGGTGACGCCGGGCACCAGTTCGAAGGGGATGCCGGCGGCCTGCAGCGCGAGGGCTTCCTCGCCGCCCCGCCCGAAGACGAAGCTGTCGCCGCCTTTGAGCCGCGCGACCCGTTTTCCCTCCTTCGCTTTGGAGATGAGGAGCGCGGTGGTCTCTTCCTGGGGCACGCTGTGAGCGCCGCTGCGTTTTCCGACGAAGATCTTTTCCGCGGCTGCCAGGGCCGGGTCGCTCAGAAGGTCTTCGTCCAGCAGGTCATCATAGAGGATGACCTCGGCTCGGCACAACGCTTCCAGTCCCCGGACCGTGATGAGCCCGGGCCCCGGCCCGGCACCGACCAGCGTGACATGCCCGAGAGCGGTTTTGTCATTCATTCGGTCAGCTCCTCTCCGATCTCCGCACAAATGCGGTCTAAGTCATACCCGGCCCGGGAGGTCTTGCGGTCTCCCAGCAGGGCAGAAAGGCGGTAGCGATAAGACGCGTCGCCCTTTGCCGGTTCCACGTCCGCGTGAACACCGAGGGGGACGGAGCAGTCTGCCTGCAAGAGGCAGAAGAGCGTCCGTTCCGCGTCGAAGCGGGCACGGGAGACCGGGTCGGAGATCTCCCGTAACAGGTGGATGAGTTCCTCATCGCCCGAACGACACTCGACCGCCAGGATCCCCTGGCAGGGAGCGGGCAGGAATTCGCTTGGGGAAAACTCCCGGACGTCGAATTCCTGAACGGCTTTCTCGAACACGGAGATGCCGTCTTCGTCTTTCAGCCGTTCGAGTCCGGCTTTCGCCAGAACGATCCCGTCGTACTCGCCGTCCCGCAGTTTTCGAAGGCGGGTGTCCACATTGCCGCGGATGTTTTCATAGCTGGCGTCCGGGTAGAGCCGCTTGCACTCGAGGATTCTCCGGGGGCTCCCGGTCCCGATGGTCCGGATGGGCACACCTTTGCGGGCCACCAGTACATCGCCCGGGGACGCGGCTTTCGGCACACCGGCAATGGCGAGACCCTTCGCCAGTTCATAGGGGAGGTCCTTGCCGCTGTGGACCGCGAGGTCCGCGGTGCCGTCAAGGAGACAGCGTTCCACTTCCCGGACGAACAGGCCCTGCCCGCCGATGGCGACCAGAGGGTTCGTCCGGTCCCGGTCGCCCCGGGTCGTCACCTCGACGAGTTCGACGGTCTGCCCGAGCGCCTCCAGCGCGGATTTCACGAGTCCCGCCTGGGCGAGGGCCAGCCGGGAGCCCCTGGTGGCAAGTTTCAGTGTTCGCATGGTGTTCTCCTCAAGGTTCGTCGTTCAGTAATTCGTGTAACCGCTGTCGCAGCAGCTTCGCCCGCTCGGACTGTTCCAGTACGGTCTCCTTCAGCTGCAGCTTCAGCGCATAGAGTTCGTCGATGATGTCTTCTGTATTCTCCGGCAGTGCTTCTTCCAGTGTTTTTCGAACATACTGGCCGAAGGCCGGGGTCTTGCCGGCGGTGGTGATGCCCGCCACGAGGTCGCCCCGTTTGACGATGCTCGGGAAGATGAACGTGCAGAGCTCGGCGTCATCCACAATGTTGACCGGGATCTTCTTCTGCCGGCAAAGTTCGGAGATATGTCGGTTGAGTGCCCGGTCGTCGGTGGCGCCGATGACGTAGTCGGCCCGTTCGAGGTCGGCATCTTCGAATGCGCGGTTTTGCAGTACCGGCCAGATGTCGCCGTCCGGGTCCGCTCCGAGGGGGATGTCCCGCTCCCGGCAAAATGCTTCCACCTCTTCGGACGCTTCCGCCACGATGAGCAGCCGGTCCGTGAAGGGCAGGAGTTTCTCGAGCTTTCCGGTCGCTACGCGGCCGCCGCCGACGACCAGCACGGTGCGGTCGTCAATGTTTTCAAAAAAAGGAAACAGCGTCATGCGTCTTCCTCCCCGTCATTCTGTGTCAGGCGCAGGAGCACCCGGGTGAAGGTCCGGAACTCGGAGGCGGAAGCCTCTTCCCGGAACGTGTAGAGGAGCCGCTTCCAGTCCTCGGTCAGAGCCGGGGCGCCGGGCGGCGGGTCGTTCAGCAGAGGAACGATGTCGTGGAATGCGAGGTCCTTGTACACCGTCTCCAGCTCCTCCTCCAGAATGGCGGAGGCCTCTGAGGCGGCATCCTGTTTCAATTCGTTGTTTCGCGCCGCCAGTTCCTGCAGGTCGTCGATGGTGAGGACCGGGGAGAGGGCAGGGTCGATGTCCCGCGGCACCGCCAGGTCCACATAAAGCCGCTCTTTCGGTGCGGTGTCGCGATCGGCTTCCGCCACCCCGTCCGCCGTCACCGTGAAGTGGGGGCTTTTCGTCGCCGAGATGACGATGTCGGCGTCTTTCAGTGCGAGGTACCGCTCCCGGTAATCGACCGCCTTCGCCTTTTCCCGCACCCCGTGCTCCCGCACGGTCGCGAAAAGGTCGAACCGGTCGTAGGACCACAGGTCTTTGAGCAGCTTCCCGCCGATGTCACCGCTGCCTCCGATCATGAGGACGTTCGCCCGTCGGTCGGAGTCCAGCTTCGCCTGCTGCTCGTCCCAGAACCGGACACAGGCGGAGGCGGCGAGCGTGGCGACAGAGACGCTGGTCTTTGACAGCAATGTTTCGGTCTTGACCCGCTTGGCGGCGGTGATGGCGCCTTTGAACACCGTGTTCAGTTCATAGCCGGTCTTTCCGGCTGCATGGGACTCCTCGAATGCGGTCTTCAGCTGGCCTAGGATCTCGTCCTCTCCGAGGACCATGGAGTCGAGTCCCGTGGCTACCCGGTAGAGGTGGCGGATGGCGAGGTCGTCCTTGTAAAAGAAGAGCTTCGGCTTGTATTCCCGGAACCAGGTCTCGATGAAGGGGTATCCATCGCCCACGCCATAGACTTCGAGGCGGTTGCAGGTGGAAAGGAGCACTCCTTCTTCGAGGTCCTCCAGCATCTCGATGCCGTGGGGGAACGATTCCCGCAGAGCGACATCGGTATTGTGGAAATTCAGGGACACACAGAACATGGAACGCCTCCTCTCGAAAGATATCAGTATTATTAAAATCTTATTATGGGGCTATGTAAAAGTCAAATGGCCTGTGTCAGAGAATCCTTCGTTGCGCGGACAACCGGATTCCAGTAGAATGAAAGAGGAAATGAATGTGAAGGAGGAGTCCTATGGCTACCAAGTCTGCACTCTCCCACGGGAAGACCTATACCCGGCGGGAAATGGGCGGCTACCTCATCGGTATGTTCGGCCAGAACCTCATCTATCAAATCGTCAACACCGGTCTGTACTTCTATTTCCAGAACGTCATCTGCCTGCCGGCGATGGCGCTCGGGTGGATCATGACCATCGCCCGGGTCTGGGACGCCATCAACGATCCCATCATGGGCAACTTCGTCGACCGCACCCATACGCGGTGGGGCAAGTGCCGGCCGTACCTCATCTTTGGTCCGCCGGTCATCATGGTGGTCACCATCCTCGCGTTCTTCAACAGCAACTACGCGGACGCCACCACCGCGGGCGGACGGGTCGCCATCATCCTGTGGGCCGCGGTCTCCTACATCCTCTGGGGCATGACCTACACCATCTGCGACATCCCGCTCTGGGGCCTCACATCCGTCATGACGGAAGACGAGAGCGACCGGGCCAAAGCCCTGAGCCTCGCGCGGATCGCCGCCGGGTTCGCCGGTGTCGGAGTCCTCATCGTCCAGGTCTCTCAGGCGGTCGGTTCCTCGTTCGAAGCCTCCGGTCTCAGCCACAGCGAAGCCCAGCGCAAAGGCTTCATCGTCACGGCCATCGCCATGACGGTCCTCTCCACCATCCTCTTCGAATTCGCGGGACTCGCGACGAAGGAGCGGGTGGAAGGCAGCAAGGAACACTACACCATCAAAGAGAACTTCGCCATCATGTGGAAAAACCTGCCCTTCCGGCAGATCCTCATCTCCGGCATCCTCCGGAGCCCCATGCAGCTGATCCTCATCAACGCGATGACGGTCGTCACCTACTACTACGCCAACGGCGACATCATGAACGTCATTGGCAAGAACGGCGTCAACATGCCCATCCTCATCAACATGGTGCTGGTCGGCGGCATGATGTTCGTCGGACAGTTCGCGGCCATGGCGGTCACCCCCGCCCTCATGAAACGCTTCGAGAAGAAGAACCTTTATAACTTCTTCACCCTCATCGGCGCGGTGCCCTACTTCGGCATGTTCGCCCTTTTCCTGTTGTCCGGCGGCGATGTACGTCCCCTTGCCTGGGGCATCCCCTTTGGTGTCCTCATCGCCCTCGCGGGCGCGGCCATGGGGGCGATCAACGTCCTGCAGTCCGTGATGATCGCCGACTGTGTCGACTATGAAGAGTACACCCGCGGCGTTCGGACCGACGGCGTGTTCTTCTCCGGCCAGAGCTTCATCACGAAACTCTCGAGCGGCATTGCCGCGCTCATCTCCTCCGCCGTCTTCGGCTATGTGGGGTACAGCGGCGCCAATGTCGACAAACTGAATGACGCCCTTCACGCCGGCGCGGACTTCCTCTCCTACGACGGCGGCACCGGAGCGGGCCGTTACGCGATGGCCATGATGTTCCTCATCTCCATCCCGCCCGCCATCGGCATGGCCCTCGCGGCTATCCCGACCTGGAAGTATGCTCTGTCCGACGCGGAACACACCCGTATGCTCGACGAACTCGTCGAACGCCGCGCAGAGAAGTGAGAAAAGACCCGGTTGATTATTCGGTCAGCCGGGTCTATAATTTTGTCAGAAGATAAGCCTATCGAAGCAATAGGCAAATGGGGAGGGTTGACCATGGCAGAAGAAAACTTCAAACGCATGAACGCGGAAGAGTTCGCGGACCTCGACCCGGAAACGGTGACGCTCCTCGACCTCAGGGACGAGAACGAATTCCGCCTCAACGGGATCGAAGGTTCCCTGAACATCCCCCTCGACCTTGTCGGGACACAGCTCTCGTCCGTCCCGAAGGACAAGCCGGTCATCGTCTACTGCAAAGTGGGGGTCTGGTCCGAGGCGATCGCCGAAGTCCTGGCCGACCGAGGCTACGATGCCGCGACCCTTGAGGGCGGCTACAATACGTATCTCGCACTGCTCTACGGCATATGATGCCGTGGAGCATTTTTGTATGCTCCTTTTTAGAAAAACTCCCTTGACGGTTCGAAACAAGTATGATATATTAATTCCCGCACGTGAGACGCGCGAGCAACCGAACATGCTGGTGTAGCTCAGTTGGTAGAGCAGCTGATTTGTAATCAGCAGGTCGGGGGT
>R21__coassemble_524_pt1 | contig 31143 bp, 34 predicted proteins | sample R21__metabat2_low_PE_053 | metagenome-assembled genome bin R21 | reverse complement strand
GAATGTGACGGTAATGGAAAAGCACATTTTCTCGCCAATTACCGTCACTCTCCGTTTATTCATGGGAAGTGACGGTAAATTTCAAAGAGAATTCTGCTGGAATCATCGGATATTACCGTCACTGAGTGACCCTTTTCTGAATGTGTGACCGTAATCAAAAAAGGATATTCCGAAAAAACAGGTCGAAGTTTACGGTCACTCCGGGCTTAACCTCAGAACATGACGGTAATCGATAAGCAAAAAGGAGAAAAGTTGCGATTTTTTTACCGTCACTATTTCAAGAAATGATTCTAGTGACGGTAAATTCGCTGCCACGCGACATATTTCAGGTTGGCGAGATAAGGGGGTCCGGAAGGTGAACAGGCGTGCTATAATAAGTTTTGCAATACAAAAGAGAATCCCTTGCAAAGGAGAATGAGATATGAGCAAGAGTGTTGTCATTACCGGGTCGGCCAGAGGACTCGGGTTCGAGATGGCAAAACAGTTTCTGGCGCACAAGTACAATGTCAGCATCTGCGACGTCAACAAGGAGGCTCTGAAGAAAGCGGAAGCAGAACTCAAGAAGCTTGCGCCGAAGAAGGGCATGGTCATCGCGACGCCCTGTGACGTCACGAAGCTTGCAGACCTTGAGAAGCTCTGGGCCGCGTCGGCCAAAGCGTTCGGCGACATTGACGTCTGGGTCAACAACGCCGGCGTCAACCAGCCGATGATCCCGCTGTGGGAACTCGAGCAGAAGACCATCGACCTGCTCGTGGACATCGACCTCAAAGGGGCGATCTACGGCAGCAAGGTCGCCATCGCCCACATGAAGGAACAGGGCCACGGCTGCGTCTACTGCATCGAAGGCTTCGGTGCGGATGACGCTACCCAGCTCGGCCTCACCGCTTATGGCGCTTCCAAGAAAGGCGTCCAGTACCTTGTCCGCGGCCTTGCGACTGAACTCAAGAAGACGGATACTCCGGTCCAGGTCGGTCGGCTGAACCCCGGCATCATGATCACGAACTTCATCACCCACCCGCTGGGTGACGGCGGCGAGATGGAACTCGAAGAGCGGACCAAGAAGGTCTACAACATCCTCGGGGACTACCCCGATGTCGTCGCGAAGTTCCTCGTCAAGGGCATGGTGAAGAACGTCAAGGCGAAGAAGCAGGACGACTACATCGCCTGGCTGACCACGAAGAAGGCCGCATGGCGATTCGCGACGGCTGCCTTCAACAAGAGAGACTTTTTCGCGGAGGAGAAGTGACCTCTGCCGGTCAACGGATCCGCTGAATAAAACAACCAACAGGAAGACCCTGCAGAACATATGCTTTGCAGGGTCTTTTTCTGTTTTTGTTTTTATAAGTTTTTCTTTTGCCCGGGCCATTGCCTCAGAATTTAAAGGCATCGAAGGCGTTCGGGATGGAGTAGCGGTCCACTTCGGAGAGGTGGCACGCGAACAAGGGAGACGGCACGTGGTCGAGGCTCTCGACTTCAATGTCGTAGCCGGTCATGTGCCACTCGACGTGGGAGAAGATGTGTTTCGCCGACGGCAGCGGGAAGACCGAGACTGTGGTCAGGCCGTTGTCTGCCAGGAACCGGTCGAGGGCTTTCGACGAGAGTTCGGCGACCTGCTTTTTGGTGAGTTTCCCGGAAGACTTTTCGGAAGCATCCGCATCGTTCTTTGCGGGCACTAAGAGGTCGTTCGGGAACTCGTAGAGGCCGGCGAGGAGGCCGGAGTCCGGCCGTCTTCCGAGAAGGAGTGCATCGCCACAGTGGACGCGGTAGACGTTGCGATGTTCGATGCGTCTCGCTTTTTTGGCGGGGACCACCGGGACTTCCAGTTCCACGCCCTGTTTGTGGGCTTCACAGAGGTCGGCCCAGGGGCAGCGGAAGCATTCCGGTTCGCCGTTCGGCAGGCACACCGTGGCGCCGAGGTCCATGAGGGCCTGGTTGTAGTCGCCGGGTCGGTCCTTAGGCATCCGTTCCATGTAGTAGTCGTAGGCGACCTTTTTGGCGGCCGGGTCCTTGATGTTCTCCCGGTACAGGTTGCGCCGGGCGTAGACTCTCAGGAGGTTCCCGTCCACCGAGGACACGGGCTGCTGGAACGCGATGGACGCGATGGCGGCCGCGGTGTACTCTCCGATGCCGGAGAGTTTCTGCAGTTCCTTCGCCGTCGAGGGGATCTCGCCGCCGTAGTCCTCCATGATGGTGACCGCCGCTTTGTGCATGTTCCGGATCCGGCTGTAGTAGCCGAGGCCTTCCCACAGTTTGAGGTACGTGTCCTCATCCGCGGCGGCGAGGGAGGCGACATCCGGCAGGGTCGCGAGGAACCGGGCATAGTAGTCTTTGACCGCTTCCACACGGGTCTGCTGGAGCATGATCTCCGAGACCCACACATGGTAGGGCGTCGGGTCCTCCCGCCAGGGCAGGATGCGCCGCTCGGCGTCATACCAGTCCAGTAAGAGTTTGGTATCTTCCTTCAAAAGAGTGGTCTCCTTTTACTTCGTCTTCCAGTTGCGGGCTTCCGGGTCCTGCAGGTCCGCCGCCGCGTAGAGCAGGGCGTTGCAGATGGCCGCCGCCACGTTGCTGCCGCCCTTTCGGCCGAGGGCCACGATGGCGGGCACGCCGAACTCCTCACAGGTCGCGAGCAGTTCTTCTTTGCTCTCCACCACGTTCACGAAACCGACGGGCACCCCGATGATGAGCGCCGGACGGAATCCGTCCCGGATGAGTTCGGAGAGCCGCAGGAGGGCGGTGGGCGCGTTGCCGACGGCATAGACGGCGTTTGGGTGGAGGGTCCTGGCATAGCCCATCGCCATGACGGCCCGGGTCGTCCCGGACTCCTTCGCCGCGGCGGCAACGTTCGGGTCCGCCATGTAGCAGTGGACCGCGCCGCCGACTTTACCGAGGGCCGGTTTGCTGATGCCGGCCTTCGCCATGTTGGTGTCGGTGACGATGCCGCATCCGGAGGCGAGGGCGGCGATGCCCTTCGAGACAGCGCCTTCCGTGAAGGTCAGGTTCGAGGCGTAGTCGAAGTCGGCCGTCGTATGGATGACCCGCTTCACGACCGCTTCCGTCTCCGGAGACAGGGAGATGCCCTGCTCCGCCAGTTCTTCGGCGATGATCCGCATGCTGTTCTGTTCGATTTCGGATGGTTTTATGACAACAGACATAGTATTCTTCTTTCTTTCCGTCAGGCAAGGCCGAGGATCTTGTAGACCGCGTCCATGTCCAGGGCATCCCGGACCGCGGCGGCCAGCTTCGTCAGTTCCTCTTCCTGCTGCTCATCGTGAGACTTCGGGCAGAGCGCTTCGTACGAGATGCCCTTGCGGAAGCAGAGCCAGCGGGCCAGGGCCTCCGTCAGTTCGCCGGAGTCGAAGAGCCCGTGCAGGTAGGTACCGAAGACGTTGCCCCGGACGAATCCGTCCACATGGGCGATGCCGCCCTCTTTCTCCTCTTCGAGGATCTTGCAGAATGACGAGGTGCCGTGGCTCAGCACATCCCAGTCGGTGACACGGGTCGTGCCGTTGTGGATCTCATAGCCGTCCAGCAGGATCTCTCCGGGCGATGTACCGTCTGCCTTTTCGTAGAGTTTCGCGCGGACCGGTTCGAGGACCCTGGCCCGTACTCTCGTCCGGGTCTTCTGGGTTTCGAAGACGGTGCGCAGCGGCAGGAGCCCGAGGCCGCGGAAGGTGCCGCCCTGCTCGACCCCCTCGGGGTCGACGAGTTCCTCGCCCAGCATCTGGTAACCGCCGCAGATGCCGAGGACCGGCACGTCCCGGGCGGCCAGCTTCAGGATCGCGGCCTCGAGGCCCGTCTGCCGGAGCCACAGGAGGTCGGCCACGGTGCTCTTCGTCCCGGGGAGGATAACGAGGTCCGGAGACCCCAGTTCCTCGACGGACTCCACGTAGCGCAGGCCGAGGACCGGATGGTTTTCGAGGGGCGCGAAGTCCGTGAAGTTCGAGATCTTCGGCAGACGGAGGACGGCAACGTCCACCGGCCGCTGCGCCGTCTTGACGCTCAGCGACTCCGCCAGCGAATCCTCTTCATCGAGCTTCACGTGCAGGTACGGGATGACGCCCAGGGTCGGGACACCGGTCAGTTCTTTCAGCTGATTGAGGCCGGAGCCGAGGAGGCGTACATCGCCGCGGAATTTATTGATGAGCAGGCCTTTCACCCGCTCCCGTTCGTTCGGTTCGAGGAGGGCCACCGTGCCGTAGAGCTGCGCGAACACACCGCCCCGGTCGATGTCGCCCGCCAGCAGGACCGGCGCGTCCACCAGTTCGGCGAGACCCATATTGACGAAGTCATCCTTTTTGAGGTTGATCTCCGCGGGGCTCCCGGCCCCTTCGATGACGATGATATCGTTCTCTGCCGCCAGAGACTCATAGGCCTCGAGGACCGACGGGATGAGTTCTTTCTTGAAGGCGTAGTATTCCGCCGCCGGCATGTGCCGCAGCACCTCGCCGTTCACGATGACCTGGCTCCCGGTGTCCGTGCTGGGTTTCAGAAGGACCGGGTTCATGCGCACGTCCGGCTCCTTCCCGCAGGCAGCCGCCTGGACCACCTGGGCGCGGCCCATCTCGAGGCTGTCCTTCGTCACGTAGCTGTTGAGGGCCATGTTCTGGCTCTTGAAGGGCGCGACGCGGTAGCCGTCTTCCGTGAAGATGCGGCAGAGAGCCGTCACCAGAAGGCTCTTTCCGGCACCGGACATGGTGCCCTGTACCATGATCGGCTTAGCCACGTTCCAGCACCTCCTTCAGAGCAGTCATCAGTTTCGTGTTCTCGTCCCGGGTGCGCACCGCGATGCGGACCCAGTGTGCGTCCATTCCCGGGAAGGTCTCCGCCCTCCGCAGGACGATCTCGTATCGTTCTTCCAGCACATCTGCGAGGTCCTCCCGCTCCGTTCGAAGCAGGAAGAAGTTGGCGTCGGACAGCACATACGCCCGGTCCCCGTCTGTGGGAAGCTTCCGGAACCCGAGCGCCTCCAGTCCGCCCGTCAGGAACTGTTTTTCGGTGGCGATATACCGACGTAGTTCGTCAGCATAGTCCTCACACCCGAGCGCCGCCACGCCGGCTTTCTGCGCCGCCGTCGAGATGCTCCAGGGCGCGCCGGCCGCCTGCATCGCCACAGGCCGCTCGCCGTTCGGGGTCAGGAGATAGCCCAGCCGCAGACCGGCGAGGGCGTAGCGTTTCGTGAACGAGTTAAGGACAGAGAGGTCCTGCTTTTTCTGCCATGCGTTCCTCATGACCGCGCGGTACACTTCCGGTGTCTCCGCGAAGTCGAGGAAGCTCGCGTCCCACAGGACGGCGATGCCCTGCTCGGCACATCGGTCCAGCACCCGCTCCAGCAGGTCGGTCGGCGCGCTGACGCCCGTCGGGTTGTTCGGCGAGCAGAAGACGAAGAGGTCCAGGTCCGACGTCAGCCGGGTCAGGAGGTCTTCGGTCCAGACGAAGCCGTTCTCCGGGCGGAGGAGCGCCTGTTTCGTCTCACAGCCGGTCAGGGCCAGCGCCTTCTCGTACTCCGAGAAGGTCGGCTGCAGGACCATTGCCCGCTTCGGCTTCACCGCGGCGGCATACCGGTAGATGAGGTCGGCCGCGCCGTTGCCGCAGAGGACCCGGTCCTCCGGGACGCCTTCCCGCTCCGCGACCGCCGCGCAGAGTTCCGCGCAGTCCGGGTCCGGGTACCGGGCAAGTCCGTCCCCGGCAGCCAGGTCGGCCAGGACCGCGCGCACGGCGTCCGGCACCCCCAGAGGGCTGATATTCGCGGAGAAGTCCGTCTGGCCTACCCGCGCCCTGCCGCCGTGGTCGAAGGGCCTCGTGTTGTATGTGTCGTTCATCAGTACATGATCCAATCGTTGTAATAGCAGATGGCAAAGCGGATGACGAGACCCAGGAACAGGCAGAGGAAGGAGCCGACCAGCATCATACGGTTCGCTTTGCGGATATCCTTCGGGGTGATCTTCCGGGTCTTGTCGCCGATGTATTCCTTCTCCACCGGTTCCCCGAAATAGGAAATGGGTCCGGCGAGGCGGACGCCGAGGGAACCGGCACAGGCGGACTCGGTCTGGCCCGCGTTGGGGCTCGCATGTTTCCGGCGGTCCCGTTTCCAGATGCGGAACGCACCCTTCGCGCTGTTGCCGGTGAGGCCGGCTGCCGCCATCCACAGGAAGGCGGAGATGCGGCTCGGGATCCAGTTGGCCACGTCATCCAGTTTCGCGGGTCCGCGGCCGAAGTTGATATACTTTTCGTTCTTGTAGCCCACCATGCTGTCCATCGTGTTGATGGCCTTGTAGGTCAGGGCCAGCGGAGCGCCGCCCACCAGCATGCAGAGGAGCGGAGCGATGACGCCGTCCGAGAAGTTCTCGGCGACGGTCTCGACCGCCGCGCGGGTCACGCCGCCGGGGGTCAGATTTTCCGTGTCCCGTCCGACGATGCGGGAGACCTGTTTGCGGGCTTTTTCTAAATCGCCACTTTCCAGGGCTTTCTGTACCAGGCTGCTTTCGGTCGCGAGGTCTTTCATGGCGAGGCACTGCCAGCAGAGCAGAGACTGCATCGCGAGGTAGAGCCAGGGGGTGACTTCATAACAGAGCCACAGGAAGTCGAAGACCACGATGAGGGTCAGGAACGGCAGCAGGAAGGCCATGAGGCGTCCGGCAGCCCGCTCCCCTTTCTCGGTCTTCGGGAACCACTTGCGCAGACGACGTTCCATCGCCGTCGTGGCGCGGCCCAGCTGGACCACGGGGTGCGGCATCCATTCCGGGTCTCCCAGCAGAAGATCCAGCGCGAAGCCGATCAGGATCGATACATATGTCAGCATGTGGTGCCACCTCCCAGTGTTTCGATATGGCCGTCTTTCAGGACTGCGAAGCCCCCGCAGGGGATGTTGTATTCGTACCAGTGTTTTTCCGGCTGAGCGAACCGCTCGAGGATGGTGCCGAGGACACCGCCATGGGACACGACCAGTGCCCGTTCCACCCGCTCGGTCCGGCAGGTCTCGAGGAGAGACTCGAAGCAGACCGCGACGTCGTCCCGGAACACATCCGGGAAGTCTCCGCCGGGGATGGGCCCTTCACAGTTGGTGTCGAGCCACGCCGTGTAGGCCGGGTCGTCCTTCATGTCTTCAAAGGAGCGCCCTTCGAAGTCTCCGAAGTCGATCTCCCGCAGTTCCGGGACCGCCACCAGCGGCACGTCTCTTCCATCCAGAAGGATGGCTGTCGTCTGCAGCGTCCGCTTCATCGGGGAACAGAAGACCATGTCCGGCGTGTGCTCCTCCAGAAAAGTTTTTATGTCAGAGCGTTCGAGTTCCTGCCGCCCGAGGTCCGAAAGGTCCGGGTCCAGGGCGCCGCAGTACTGCCGCCGCTCGGTGTATTCGGTTTTTCCGTGTCGTACCAGAATGAATTCCATAGAGTCGTTTACTCGCTTTTATTTCAGTTTCTTCGCAATGCCGGCGACCACGCGGTACACTTCGTCCGCCTGTTCCGCCAGCAGGATGGAGAGCCGTCCGGCCGCTTCTCTGGCCGCCCGTTCCCCTTCGTCGACGGGCACGAGCCCGCTGCCGACTTCGGTCGAAAGGATGATGTCATAATTCGCTGCCAGTTCGCCGGTGATCTGTCCCAGACGTTCCGAAGAACCGGAGTCCGTCAGGAAGGCTGCCGCATCTTCACAGACCCGCAGGTCGGAGAGCTGCTTGCCCGTAACTTCGGCATACGCCTTCGCCGCGTCGTGTTTGCCGCTGTAAAGGGGCCCGATGAACAGTACCATAGAGCGCCTCCTTACTGCAGGGACGCCGCGACCGCGACGGCCACGAGCATCCAGACTTCACACTTGCAGAGGAACCACCCGGCGAGATCGCCGTTGATGCCCTCAAAATGTTTCTGGGCGATGTACCGATACCAGAAGAACACAGCGACAGCTGCCATGACCACGAAGAACCCTGCCGGGAACCGGCGGTCGACGATGTCCATCGCCATGAACAGCAGCACCAGAACGACCAGCACGACCGCGAGTCCGTTCCGAACGCCCTTCTTGTTCGCGTCATCCGCGAAGGACTTCGCGAGCCCGGTGTCTTTCGCCATCGGGAATGTGGCCACCGCCAGACCGGACAGCGACCGGGAGAGGACGAAGGTCAGGCCGACCAGCAGCCACTCTTCGAGGCTCTTCTCCGCGAGGACCGTGCAGGCGGCGAACCAGAGCAGGAAATAGATGGCCAGATGGATGACCGCAAAGGACCCGACGTGGGGGTCTTTCATGATCTCCAGCTTTTTCGCCTTGTCTCCGTGGCTGCTGAGGGCGTCCACCGTGTCGGCATAGCCGTCGAGGTGGATGCCGCCGACGACCAGGACGGGCAGGGCGGTCAGGAGCGCGCCGGTCAGGAGTTCCGGCAAATCGAACTGACGGCACACCGCCGCGAGAAGGACCCAGCAGAGCCCGAGGACGAGGCCCACCATCGGGAAAGCCAGCATCGAGTACTTCCGGTTCTTCTCGTTCCACTCCACCTGGGGGACCGGGACGCGGGAGAACATGCCGAAGGCCACGAGAATGGTCTCAAAGAATGTCTTCATGTCAGTCGTCCTCCTTTGTAGTAGTCCGGCAGGCCGGCGACGACGTCACAGACTCCGTCCGCGAAGGCCGCGACGTCACGGTTCAGCTGCGCGAGGCAGCGCAGATAGTTGTCCACACCGGGGTCGTTCGACGGGCCGTCTCCGAACACATCGTTGGAGACCAGGACCAGTGTCCCGACGTTCCGGTGGATCGTTTTCAATGGTTCGACGAGGGGCAGGACCCGGGAAGAGACCTGTTCCTCCGTCATCGGGGCCAGTGCCTCTTCGACCCGTGACGGGGCAAAGAGTTCGTTGGCGACCAGGTTCCCGAAGTCGTCGAGCAGGACGACCGGTCTGCGGTCCGCAGACTTCGGCACTTCCGAGGCCAGGCGTTCCGCGAACGCGGCCAGTGTATCGCCATCCGGGCATTCGACGGTCTCATACCCTTTCCCGACCCGGCGGTCCCGGTGCTTCTTCACCCGCTCCCGGCTCTCGTCGTCCGGGGCAGTCATGGTGGCGATGTACCAGAGCGGAGTCCCTCGACCCGCCGCTGCCGTTTCCGCGAGACGCTCCGCGTACTCGCTCTTTCCGGAGGCAGCGCCTCCCAGCACCAGTGTCGTCATAATTCTTTGTACGGCTCGATGCCGCCCTCTTCGAAGGTGTACGCCTCTTCGAACACGGTCAGGGCCATGTCGAGGAGCGGCACACAGGCCACGCCGCCGGTGCCTTCGCCGAGGCGCATGCCGGCCGAGATGGGAGCCGTCTTCCCGAGGGCCGCCAGGACCATCTGTCCCGCCGGCTCCGCGGACACGTGGCTCGCGAAGATCGCCTTCGTGGCGTTCGGGCAGATCCGCGCCGCGCACAGCGCCGCCACGGCGCTGGGGAACCCGTCCGCCAGGACCGGGACGCCGCACTTCGCGCCGCCGAGGTACAGGCCGCACATGCCGGCGAGGTCGAACCCGCCGAGGGTCTGCAGTACGTCTAAGGGAGCCTCCGGGTCGGGGTGGTTCACACGGATGGCTTCCCGGATGACCTCCATCTTTCTGATGAGGGCTTTGTCGGTGAGGCCGGCGCCTTTTCCGGTGACGCTGTCCGGGTCTTTCCCGAGCAGCACCGCCGCCACCGCGCTGGAGGACGTCGTGTTCCCGATGCCCATCTCACCGGCGATGAGGAGACCGGCGCCGTTTTCTTTCAGTTCTTCGACGAGACGGATGCCTTCGTACAGCGCGGCGAACAGCTGCTCCCGGGTCATGGCCGGGCCATGCATCAGGTTCGCGGTCCCGGGGGCCACGGCACACTGCCGAAGTTCGGGCGGTACATCGCCCACGCTTTCCGGTGCCACCATGCCGATGTCCACCGGCAGCACCTCGACGCCGGCCACCGACGCCATGCGGTTGACCGAGGAACGGCCCGCCGCCAGCTGGTTCGCCACGAGTCGGGTGACCTCCTGACCGGTCTGGGTCACGCCCTCCGCCACGACGCCGTTGTCCGCGCAGAAGATGACCGCGACTCGTTTTCCGAGGTCCGGGGTCAGGGTCTCCTCGAGGGTGCACAGGTCTGTGACCATCCCCTCCAGCACACCGAGGCTCCCGAGGGGTTTCGCGCAGGCATTCCACTTCTCGCGGGCCTTTCTGCGAAACGGCTCGTTCACCGGGGTCATGGAGGATATGGTCTCCAGGACATATTGCGTTTTCGAGTCTGTCGTACTCATCATGTCATCTCTTTTGGAACTTGCGGGCGGCAGTGGCCAGGCGGGCACACAGGTCCGGGGAGCCGGCAAAGTACAGGTGCGGGAACCCCGCATAGAGGGTCTCCGTCCCGAAGCCGGTCTCATAGGACCGTCCGCTCACCGGTTTTGTGGCGATGTACGCCCCGCCCCGTTCCGAGCTTTCGTAGTAATGGAAATTGTGGATGCGCACCGGAGTGCCGGCGGCCGCCACCAATGTGTTTTCTGTGGAAGTCAGTTCGGCATACCCGAACCGGACCGGTCTCCCGGTCTTTTCCGCCGTTCCCGGCAGGACACCGGCCATGGGGAACGTCTCCCCCTCCGGCATCGTCAGACTCTGTCCGAGGTACAGGAACCCGCCGCACTCCGCGACCGTGGGCAGTCCGCGTTCGATGGCGTCCTTCACGGCGTTCCGCATTCCCTCGTTCGAGGACAGTGCTTCCGCATGGAGCTCCGGGTACCCGCCGGGCAGGTACAGCGCATGGATGTGTTCCGGCAGGTGGTCGTCTCTCATCGGAGAGAAGAAGACGGGCTCCATGCCGGCTTCCCGGAATGCGTCCAGGGTCTCATCGTAGCAGAACCGGAATGCTTCATCGGACGCGACCGCGATGCGGACGTCCGGGGTCGGGAAGTCTGACGAGGAGATTTCCGCCCATTCTGAACGGTCGAGCGTTTCGGCCGGTGCATCGCCCAGTGCCAGCAGGGCATCGAGGTCGATGTTCGCCTCCGCGGCGTCCGCCAGCAGGTCGAGTTTCTGTTGCAGTTCCGGGTCCTCTTCCGCGGCCACAAGACCGAGGTGGCGGCTTTCGAACCGAGCGACCTCAAGATGTGGCAGGAACCCGAGCACCGGGAGCCCGGTCTCGTTTTCCAGCATGGGCTTCAGAGAACGGTACAGCATCTCGGAGCAGTCCGACAGGATGAGCCCGCGGATGTGGCTGTCGAGGGACGCCGCGTCTCTGCCGCGTACCGACGTTGCGCTGTCCGGGACAGTCTGCAGGCCTTTCACGAGAGCGCTCAGTGACAGACTCGCGCCCTTCGGACGGACGACCAGGACGACGGGCAGGTCGAGAACGTCTGCCACGTGCCAGGCACTGGCCTGTGGAGTGACGCCGCCGACGCCGTCATAAAAGCCCATGACCCCTTCCGCCACCACGGTGTCCGCGCCGGCGGAGTACCGGGCGAAGAGCGTCTTCAGCCGGTCTTCCGGGGTAAGGTACAGGTCGAGGTTGTGGCAGGGGATGCCGAGGGCCGCCCGGTGGAACATCGGGTCGATGTAGTCCGGACCGCACTTGAAGGCGTGGACCCTGCAGCCTCTTCGTTTCAGCGCCGTCAGCACCGCGCAGGTGACCGTGGTCTTCCCGCTGCCGGAGGCCGGCGCCGCGAACAGGAGTTTATTCATGGCAGTTCCCCGTGATCACGAAGACCGGGTTCTGCGCTTTCATCATGTGGTAGGAGCCGACGGCGGTCGTGCGGGCCACAGACACTTCCGAGACCTCGGCGTCGATGCCGTGGTACTGGAACGCGTGGAGCGCCGCCTCGAGGGTCTCGAGGGTGATGGCGGTCACACAGATACGTGCGTCCTTGTTGGACGCCAGGACCGCATCGATGATTTCTTCGAGGTTCCCGCGGGAGCCGCCGATGAAGACGGCGTCCGGGGCCGGCCAGGTGTCGAGCTTGTCGGGGGCGTTCCCCTCTTCGACCGTGAGGTTCCAGGCACAGAACCGTTCCCGGTTCCGGCGCGCGAGGACCAGCGCTTCGGGGTCACACTCGATGGCGAACGCTTTGCCCTCCTTCGCCTGCAGGGCCAGTTCCACACTGACGCTGCCGGTGCCGGCGCCGATGTCCCAGACCGTGTCGGTCGGGGCCACGCCCAGTTTGGCGAGGGCCACCGCGCGGACTTCCCGTTTGGTCATCGGGACCTTGCCCCGCTCGAAGGAGCTGTCCGGGTACCCGCCGCTGCGGGCCGGCAGCATGGGAGCCGCCTCGACCAGGAGAAGGTTCAGAGCGGTGGCCTCCCGGTCCACAAGGCTCCGGACGGTGCCGAAGCTGATGTTTTCGGTCTCATAGGTGAGGTCTTCCGCCAGGACCGCGGAGAGGTTGCCGAGGCCGGCATCCGCGAGGGTCCGGCACAGGTCCTTCACGCCGACTTTTCCGCCGGTCAGGAAGCAGGTGGTCTTCCCCTTCATGACTTCGGCCACCGGGTCGCAGGCGACACCGTGGGCGGAGACCAGGTTCCAGTCCTGCCAGGGCCGGCCGAGCCGGGCCGCGAGGATCTGGATGCTGGAGACACCGGGGATGACTTCCGCCTTCATGCCGGCTTCCTTCAGTTTCGGCAGGAGGATGCGGGCGCCGGAGTAGAACCCGGTGTCGCCGCTGTAGACGACCACGGCCGTCTCGATGGACGGTTCGCGGGCCGCTTCATCCCGTTTCAGGTGTTCGAAGACTTCCGCCGTGTCCTTGATGGAAACCCGGTTCTCGGTGACGTCCTCCGGCAGTTCCTTCAGAGACCGCTCCCATCCGTAGATGACATCAGCCTGCATCAGGGCCCGAAGGGCTTCTCCGGTCAGAGTCGGGAACGTACCGCCGCCGATGGCGGTGAGATAGGTGATCATAGTTGTGCCTCCAGAAATTCTTTCACGGTCAGGCCCTCTTCCTCCGGCGGCGCGATGACCAGGAGCGGTACGCCGGTCTGCTCCGCCGCTTCCACCTTTTCCGGGAAGCCGCCGGTGGGACCGCCGTCCTTGGTCACGAAGAACCGGATGTCCTTCTGGCGCAGCAGCGCCACGTTGAGGTCTGTGGAGAAGGGTCCCTGCATCGCCACGATGTTCCGCCTCGGGATGCCCAGGGCCTCACAGGCCGCCAGGTTCTCTGTCGAGGGCAGCACACGGGGGATGAGCCGTTCCGGGGAGAGCCCGGCAAAACTGCCCAGTTCCTTCGTCCCGGTGGCCAGCAGGATGTTGCCTTCCGTGGGTCTCAGTGCGTCTGCCACATCTGCGGCAGAGCCATAGTAGTGTATGTTCGCGGGCGATGTACCCGTTTCGTTCGATGTGAGTGTGCGCCGGACCCGGACATATTCGGTCCCGGTCTCCTGTGCCGCCTCCTTCAGGAGCGCGGTCACTTCGGTGGCGTAGGGGTGTGTGGCGTCGACCACGAGGTCGCAGCTCTGCATGAGAGCGCGCATCTCCTCCGGACCTTTGCGCCCGGTGAGGATGTCGACGCCCTCCACCTGTGCCTGCTCTTCCCGGCCGTAGTCGGTCGCGACACAGACGGTGACTTCGTCGCCACGGGCAGCCAGGTTCTCGGAAATGACACGGCCTTCGGTGGTGCCGCCAAACAACAGGATCTTCATGGGGTCCCTCCTGTCAGGTCATATCCCCGGGGCGTGACCATCCGCCCCCGCAGGGCCTTCGTCTCGGACGTGCCGATGAACACGGTCGTGAACATGTCGACTTCGGCGTCCCGGAGTTCACCGAGTGTGGTCAGGGTCTTCTCTTCCCCGTCTCTCCCGATGTTGCGGACGAAGCCGCAGACCGTCTCGGGCGATTTGCCGTTTGCCAGCAGGATGTCACACGCCTTCTGCAGATGGTCTTTCCGTTTCTTCGAAGACGGGTTGTAGAGCGCGATGGGAAAGTCGCCGAGGGCGGCCGCTTTCAGCCGGCGCTCGATGAGGTCCCAGGGCGTCAGCAGGTCGGACAGCGAGAGGACGCAGAAGTCGTTGCTGAGGGGCGCGCCGAGCACAGCGGCACCGGACAGCGCGGCGGTGACACCGGCCACCACACAGACGTCCACATCGGGCCACTGTCCCGCCAGTTCCAGCACGGGGCTCGCCATGCCGTAGACACCGGCGTCTCCGCTGCAGACGAGCGCGGTGGTCTGACCGCTGTCCGCGCACTCCAGTGCCTGCAGGCAGCGCTCGGTCTCCTGACGCATGCCGGTGGTCCGGTAGTCCTTGTCCGGGAACAGGGGCTTCACGAGGTCCGTGTAGACCGGGTACCCGTAGATGACATCGGACTCCTCGAGGGCACGCATCGCCAACGCGGTGAAATATTCTTTTTTCCCGGGGCCGATGCCCACGACAAAGAGCCGTTTCATGGTTTACAGTTCCTCCGGTCCGCAGGTCCAGTCGAGGGCGAGCGGGCGTTCCGCGGCAGCGAGGGTGACCTCGTTGCCGGTGGTTTTTTCTTTGATGAGGGTTCCGCCGGAGAGCAGTTTCGCGCTGCGCTCACAGACGTTGTCGACGCCGGTGACGTTGCGGACGAAAAAGCTCGCGGTGAACTCCCCTTCCACCTCCCGCAGCCGGGCGGCGGAGAAGGTGATGAGCTGCCAGTCATGGACGGTGCAGAAGGCCAGGAGCCCCGGCTCGTCCTTTTTGATGTCGATGCTGCCCACCGCGTCGATGGACTCTTCGAGCAGGTCCAGTTCCCCGAGGATCTGGGTCAGGAGCAGTTCGAAGTTCACGGGGAGCACGTTGCGTTTGCAGCCGGCGCCGAGCACGACGTTCCGCGGGACCGCCAGCAGGGCTTCCGGGTACAGCTTCGCGGCGTCCCGCCGGTTCGTGATGAGGATGTCCGGCTTCTGTTTCAGCGGCCGCAGTTCCCCTTCCAGGGTCCGATGGAGTTCCTCCACCTCGACGCCCTTGGGCGATGCACCGGCAATGGGCCACTCCGTCGCGACCTTCACGGTCTCGCCGGCAAGGAGCGACGCCGAGATGTGTTTGATGCGTTCGGTGTTTTTGATGACGAGGCCCTGTTTCCGGGTCCACTCGTCGATGGCGAACACGTTGTTGACGTCCGTCGCCGTCGTGATGACCGGCGTGGCGCCGATGCGCTCGGCGATGGCCCGGGCCAGGTCGTTGGCGCCGCCCAGGTGGCCGGAGAGGATGGGGATGGCATAGGAGCCGCCCTCATCGACCACGACGACGGCCGGGTCGGTCACTTTGCTCTTCACGAAGGGCGCGATGGCCCGCACCGCGATGCCGGCGGCGCCGACGAACACGAGGGCGTCGGACTGGTCGAACATCTGGGTGGTCCACTCCGAGAGGCTGAGCGGCTCGTTGCAGCGGGCCACGGTCATCGTGAGGCGCGGCGCGCCGTTCGAGAGCTTCGGCGGACGTTCGGTGAAGGTGGTATGGATGCGTTCTGCCAGAGCGTGTCCTCTGGCGGTGAACGAGAGAATGTCGATCTTCAAGACTCAGGGTCTCCTTTCGCGGTCCGGAACCCGGTGGTAAAGGTCGGGTCATAGAGTTTGCTGCGTTCCGGGGTTTCCGTCAGGAAGTCACCCACAAAGATGAGCGCGGTGGCTTTGATGCCCTCCCGCTCCGCGGTCTCGGCCAGGGTCCCGACCGTGCAGTACACGGTCTTCTCCTCGGGCCAGGTCGCCTTGTATACGATGGCGGCAGGCGATTCCTCCGTGAAGGCGCCCTTGCAGAGGGCCTCCTCCACTTCCTTCAGCAGACCCGCCGACAGGAAGATGGCCATGGACGAGCCGTGGGCCGCCAGTTTTTCGAGGGCTTCTTTCTCCGGGACCGGGGTCCGGCCCGCCATGCGGGTCAGGATGAGGGTCTGGGAGATGCCGGGCAGCGTGAACTCCGCATTCAATGCGGCCGCCGCGCCGAACACACTGGAGACGCCGGGGGTCACGTCATACGGGATGCCCTTCGCGTCCAGCGCGTCCATCTGTTCCCGGATGGCGCCATACATGCTGGGGTCTCCGGTGTGGAGGCGGACCGTGGTGTGGTGCATCGCCTCCTGCTCCTCCATGACGGCCAGGACTTCTTCGAGGGTCATGGTGGCACTGTTATAGACAGCGCAGCCTTCTTTGGCGCGCAGTAAGTGTTTCGGATTCACGAGGCTTCCGGCGTAGATGATGCAGTCCGCCTCTTCGAGGAGTTTCGCGCCCCGCAGCGTGATGAGGTCTTCCGCTCCGGGACCGGCTCCGACAAAATGGATCATGTCGTTTCCTCCGTGGGTTTGACGATGAGGATGGTGAAGTAGCTGCAGGTGGACTCCGGCGCTTCCAGCAGAGCCGTTTCGAACTCCAGAAGGTTCGGGTACATCTGCTCGCCGGGCATGCCGCAGTTCACGACGACCGACGTGCTGTTCGCGAAGCCCTTTTCCTTCAGCGCTTCCAGTGTCTCCGGCAGGGTCCGCACGGTTTTCATGAGGACCTTGGTCCCGTATTCATCAAGAAGGCGATTCACCTGTTCGCTGTCCGCAGCACCGGGCACGATGATGACCGGCGTGTCCGCTTCGGTCAGGGAAGTGCCAAGGGCGGCAGCGCCCGCGCAGAAACTGGTGACACCTGGCACGAACTTCACTTCATAGCCGTCCGCCTTCAGAAGGTCTGCGACATACTGGCAGGTGGAGTAGACGGAGACATCGCCGAGGTTCAGCATGGCGACGTCGAGGCCCTTGTCGAGGTAGCCTTCGATAGTTTCCGCCGCATTGCGATGAGAGGCTTTCTGCACGCTCTCCACTTTCGTCATGGGGAAGTTCAGGGGCAGGATGGTCTTCGCGGCCCAGAAGGATTCGTCACTGGCCTCCGCCATGCGGGACCCGAAGGACAGTTCGAGGAACCGGGAGATGCCGGCTTTGGCGATGTCCCAGGCGACCATGCCGCCGTTCTTCGTCTGCGGAGCCATGATGACCGGGCAGTGCATGATGGTCTGCACCGCGTTCAGGGTCAGGTGGCCGCAGTCTCCGGGACCGACGCTGACCCCGTAGAAGGTGCCCTTTCCGGTCTCGGTCTTATGGAATTTCGGGAGGTTCGAGACGTACGCCGCATGGTTGTGCTCATGGGCATGGGAATGGGTATGGCCATGGTGTTCGTGGGCATGGTCATGCTTGTGTTCTGCCATGGTCTTTGTCCTCCTTCCAGTGTTGCAATAATTCTTCTGCCGGTTTCGTGACGGCCAGCAGTCCGTGGACGTTCGAGAAGATGACCGCGCCGACGGTAAGTCTTTCATCCGGCGTGCCTGCCGGAAGGGCTTTTTCCGCCCGGGTCGACAGATTCTTTTGTACCGCCTCCGAGACCCGTTTCATGACGGCACCTTTGAGGCCGGCTTCGTCCAGCAGGTCCAGCGCCGCGTCGGTCGTGGCCGCGTCCAGGATGCGCTTCGTGAGTTCGGCCGGTGCGCCGCAGACGGCAGCGTGGGCCGCCAGCAGTTCCATCCGGCTGTCCGCCACGGAGGAGTGGGTGTTCATGATGTTCCCCGCCACTTTGACGAGTTTGCCGATGTGGCCGGCGAGCAGGATCTCTTCAAAGCCGATGGAGACGGCGGCATCCAGCGCATCGCCCACATAGTTCGAGATCTTCACGACGGGCACGTCCAGGTCGGACCAGCCCTGTGCGTCGAGGAAGTCTTTTCCGTAGTTGCCGGGGGTCAGGAGGACGGAGTGGCGATGTACCCCTTCCTCTTTCCGAAGTTCGTACGCCTGGCGGAGTTCCACCGCGATGGTGTCCTTCAGCGCCTGTTCGCTCATGGGTTCGACGATGCCGGAGGTCCCGAGGACCGAGAGTCCGCCTTCGACCCCCAGTTTCGGGTTGAAGGTCTTCTTCGCTCTCTCCTCCCCGCCGGGGATGGAGATGATGACGGTGACGGCACCGGAGGTCGCGGGGTCGTACTCCAGTTCCTCACAGGCGTCGAGGACCGCGTCTCTGATCATCTGCCGCGGCACCCGGTTGATGGCTGCATTTCCCACCGGCTGATCGAGGCCCGGTTTCGTGACCCGGCCGACCCCTTCCCCGCCGTCGATGACAACGAGGTCCGGCGAGGGCTCTCCGAGAGAGACCGTCGCCACCACGGACATCCCGTCCGTCACGTCCGGGTCATCCCCGGCGTCTTTGCGGACCGAGCAGCGGGCGGCGCCGCCCGGCAGGCGGTCACAGGACTCCGGCGCCACTTCGACCGTCCAGCCCTTCGGGGTCCGGACGGACAGGGTCTTCGGAGCGTTCCCGGTCAGGAGGAGTGTGACGGCGCCCCCGGCCGCCAGTGCCGCGCAGGTGCCGGTGGTGTACCCGCAGCGCAGCTGCTTCGTGCCGCTCTGCACGAAGTGGTCAAAGGCCATGGCGCTCCCCTCCTTTTATAATTTCAAACAGTTCATTACATCTGAATGCCTAAATTCTTACCCTTTAGAATATCACAGAAAGACCCTCTTATCAATTTTCAAGGCCGGCAGGAAGACAAAAAACAGGACCTCGAACGAGGTCCTGTTTGGTTTCGTTTGCGTTTTACTTACCGGTGCCGAGGATCTCCGCGACCATGTCGGCCGGGGTGTCGGCAATGCAGGTGGCGCCGTACGACTCGAGTTCTTCCCGGGTGCGGAAGCCCCAGAGCGCCGAGATGCAGGGCAGTCCGGCGTTCTGTGCCGTTTTGAGGTCCACGTCGGAATCGCCGATATAGACGGTGCGGGACGGTTCGGCGGAGAGTTCGTTCATCGCCAGAAAAACGCTGTCCGGCGCGGGTTTCCGGGCCATGCCCTCCCGCTCGCCGATGGCGATGTCCATGTGGAAGAAGTCGTCGTTCAGGTTTTGCACGGCGCCGTCGATCTTGTTGGAGACGATCGCCATTTTGATGCCGTGCTCCTGCAGCACTTTGACCGCTTCCTGAATGCCGTCATAGGGACCGGTCGTGTCGGTCTGGCACTCGGCATAGGCCGCCTTGAACGTGGCGAAGGCCTCTTCGAAGAAGGGGTTCTTCTCCCCGCCCGGGACCGCGTGGTCCATGAGGTTGCGGATGCCGTTGCCGACGAAGTGGCGCATCTCTTCCAGAGTGCGTTCCTGCCAGCCGAACCGGTGCATCGCCGCATTGACCGCGGTCGTGAGGTCGGTCAGGGTGTAGAGCAGCGTTCCGTCCAGGTCGAAGATGACGGTGTCGTATTTCGGGGTCGTGTTGGTCATACTTTGGAACTGTGCTCCTTCAGAAGGCGATATTTCTCATCCCAGAGTTCCTGAGAGAGGTCGACATAGTAGTTATGCGGGTGCTCGAAACGGGTGACTTCCTCCCAGAGGGTGTCGACCTGTTCCTTGCAGTACTTCTGGATCTCGGCGATAGGCTTGCGCTCGAAGACGCATTTTCCGCCGACGAAGACGGGCTCGAGGAGCTTGCGGGCCGTGTAGTTTTCGAGGGTCTTCTGCTTCCAGGTGTAGTCCGGGTCGAAGAGCAGGTACGGCTTGGTGTCGTCGATGACCTCGTCGGCCAGGGTGAGGACGTCCGCTTCCGCCTTGCCGGTCTCCTTGTCATAGAGACGCCAGACTTCCTTGACACCGGGGGTGGTGATCTTGGTGACGTTCTCGGAGATCTTGATCTTCGGGATGATCTTGCCGTCTTCCTCGATGGCGCAGAGTTTGTAGACGCCGTCCAGGACCGGAGAGGACTTGGCGGTGATCATGCGTTCGCCGACGCCGAAGGAGGTGATCTCCGCGCCCTGCTCGAGCATGTCGGAGATGAGGTACTCGTCGAGGGAGTTGGAGGCGACGATGCCGCAGTCCGGGAACCCGGCGTCGTCGAGCATCTTACGGGCCTTCTTGGACAGGTAAGTGATGTCGCCGGAGTCGATGCGGATGCCCTTCGGACGGAACCCTTTCGGGACGACTTCCCGGTTGAAGGCTTCGATGGCGTTCGGGACACCGGACTTCAGGACGTTGAACGTGTCGACGAGAAGCGTGCAGTTGTCCGGGTACTCTTTCGCATAGGCGAGGAACGCGTCGAGCTCGGTGTCGAACATCTGGACCCAGCTGTGGGCCATGGTGCCGAGGGCCGGGATGCCGTAGTCTCTGCCGTCAAGGGCACAGGCAGTACCGACCGCGCCGCCGATGTAAGCCGCCCGGGCGCCGTGGATGGCCGCCATGGCACCGTGGGAACGGCGGGAGCCGAACTCCATGACCGCTCTGCCGTCCGCCGCGCGGACGATACGGTTGGCCTTGGTGGCGATGAGGCTCTGGTGGTTAAAGAGCATCAGCATGGCCGTCTCGATGAACTGGGCCTGGATGACCGGGCCGCGGACATGGACGACGGGTTCGTTCGGGAAGACCGGAGTGCCTTCGGGAATGGCCCACACGTCGCAGGCGAACTCGAAGTTCCGGAGATAGTCGAGGAAGTCGTCCGCGAACCCGCAGGTCTTCAGGTACGCGAGGTCCTCCTCGGTGAAGTGCAGGTTGTTCAGGTAGTCCACCATCTGCTCGAGACCGGCCGCGATGACGTAGCCGCCGTTGTCCGGGATATGACGGTAGAACAGGTCGAAGTGGCCGATGGTGTCCTTCAGCCCGTTATGGAAATAGCCACCACCCATGGTCAGCTCATAGAAGTCGGTGAGCATGGTGATGTTGAGGTCTTTGTCGAAGTAATTGCTTTTCAGTTCGTTGCTCAAAGGGAACGCCTCCTCCTTTGTTTCAGTAAAAGTATTATAGCACCGCGGAAAAACCCCTTCAACGATTGATAAATCTTTGATATAATCATTTTGCTATTTTAGAAAATACGGAGGCGATGTACCGTGAGGAACCGGGAACAGTACCGGGGCACGAAAAACATCTGCGGCATCCGCATCGAGCGGCTGCGCAAGGAACTGGGGCTCAAGCAGAAGGACCTCTGCGAGTCCATGGCCCTGCAGGGCGTCCCGATGGCGCCGTCGGTGCTCTCGAAGATCGAAGGCCAGCACCGGGCCATCAACGACTATGAACTTCTGGCCATTGCCAACACGTTAGACATCTCGGTCGACGACCTGCTCGGCCGCAACGAATAAGGAGGCCTCCCATGCAAAAGACTCTTGCGGAGCGCTGGAAGCTGGCACTGAAGATGTATGTGTCGTTCTTCCAGATCGGCCTCTTCACCTTCGGCGGCGGGTACGCCATGCTGCCGATGCTCGAAAAGGAATGTGTCGACAAGCACGGCTGGACGACGAGAGAGGAACTCCTCGACATCTTCGCCCTCGCCCAGTGCACGCCCGGCATCATCGCGGTCAACACCGCCACCTTCCTCGGCAAAAAGCAGGCGGGGCTCCCCGGCGCTGTCATGGCGACCCTCGGGGTCGTCTCCCCCAGTCTGGTCATCATCTCGCTCATCGCCGCATTGCTGAAAAACTTTGCGGACCTCGAGCCCGTCCAGCACGCGCTGGCCGGCGTCCGAGCCGCCGTCACGGCGCTCATCTTCGCTTCGGTGTACAAGATGGCAAAGGGCGCTTTGAAGGATCCGCTCTCCTGGGGAGTCGCGATCGTCGCGTTCCTGCTGGTGGCACTCTTCGGGGCTTCTCCGGTGGGCATCGTGGTCGCCGCCGCCCTCATCGGGTTCCTGTTCTTCGGCGGACTGAAGAAGACCGGAAAGGAGGATGACGCATGAGCACGCTCCTTCTCCTCTGTCTGAACTTCTTCAAGACCGGCCTTCTGGCAGTCGGCGGCGGACTGGCCACCCTGCCCTTCATCACGGACATGTCGAACGCCCATCCGGACTGGTTCACGAAAGCGGACATCGCCAACATGGTGGCCGTTTCCGAGTCGACGCCCGGGCCCATTGGCATCAACATGGCAACCTATGTGGGCTACCACATGTTCGGCATCCCCGGCGCCATCCTGACGACCGTCAGTCTGGTCCTGCCGTCGTTCATCATCATCGTCATCCTCGCGGGCATCATGGATAAGTATTCCGAGAACCGCATCGTCAAAGCGGTGTTCGCAGGACTCCGTCCCGCCGCCATCGGCCTCATTGCCGCAGCCGGGTTCTCGGTCCTCCTCATCGCCCTGTTCCCCGGCTACTCTGGCTCCACAGTGTTCGACATGAGCGGCATCACCGCGCTGTTCTCCTGGAAGTCTCTGGTCCTGTTCGCGCTCGTCATGGTGGCCACGCAGCTGCCGAAGCTCAAGGACCTGCACCCGGTGGCGTACATCGCCATTGCCGCGGTCGTCGGCATCGTGTTCCGGTTCTGATAACAGAGAAATTGCACATATAAAAGTAAGGCCCCGCCGTTTTGGCGAGGCCTTTTTCGATGAGTTTTCTTGTGTTTACTGTTCCATGACCTGTTCGGTGATCAGTTTCTGGATGGAGTATTTGGACGCCATCTGTTTCAGCTGACCGCTGGTGTAGGCAGTGACGAAGTAGTCGTTCATCTGCTGCGCCAGTTCAGAACCCTTGCGGAACGCGAAGCCGATCTTGTTGTTCTTCAGACGGAAGGAACGGGCAAGGTCGGGGAACTCGTTGCCTTTCCCGATAGCGGTAGTGGCAAAGATGGAGTTCACGATGGCCGCGTCGGCGGAGCCGTCGGAGACCGCTTTCAGGGCGTTCTCGGTGGTGTCCTTCGCCATGATGATGAAGCCGTTTTCCTTGGCCAGCGTCTCATGGGTGGAGCCGTCGAGGACCGCGAACTTCAGCTGAAGGCAATCCTCCGCAGACGTGTACTTCCGGGCGTTGGCCGCCTTGGTGACGACAATCTGTGAGTTATTGAGGTAAGCCTTCGTGCATTCCATGACCGCACGGCGTTCGGCCGTCAGAGTCAGAGCGGAAGCGACACAGTCGATGGTCTTGTCGTTCAGGAGATGCTCCATCTGAGTCCAGTCGATCTCCTTGAACTCGACATCGACGCCGAGCTTCTTGCCAAAGCCTCTCGCGAGGTCGGCGGCAAGGCCGGTCCACTCCCCTTCATCGTTGAGCTGCGTCAGCGGCGGCGCGTCGATGACGCCGACGACGAGGGTGCCCTTGTCTTTGATGTAGTCAAGGTCTGCGGTGGTAGATTTGCTGCATCCGCTGACCGCCAGCATGCCGATGAGAAGCACGGCAGTCAGCAGGATGGAAAGATATTTTTTCATAACATGACCCTCCTTACAGTTTCAAGCCCTGGGATCAGCCCGGATAGAACGGGTAGAAGATCGGCAGCAGGATCATGCTGACGATGAAGCAGACCACAGAGACTGCGAGGCCGGGGACCACGAAGTCCTTGAAACGGACATTACCGGGGCCGAGGATCATGGCGTTGGCCGGGATGGCCATCGGGGTACAGACCGCGACGGAGGAGGCGATGAAGACCGCGATGACGACGGCGCGGGGGTCCGCACCGATGGTTTCGGCGATGGTCCAGGAGATGGGGCACAGCAGCGTACAGGCGGCGGTGTTACTCATGACCTGAGTCAGGATCCAGGTGAGCAGCCACATGGCAGCCATGATGATGAAGGTGCCGGAGTTGCCGGTAAGGGCGATGACCTTGTCCGCGATGATCTGGCCGGCGCCGGTGTTGTTCATGGCCGCGCCGAGCGGGGACATGAAGGCCAGCATGAAGACGGTCAGGAGTTCGAAGGACTTGAACGCCTCTTTCTCGGTGAGGATGCCGGCGGCAACGATGAGGATGGCGCCGACACAGGCGATGATGTGGATGGGCGGCAGGAAGTCGACATAGTCGGTCAGGACCATCAGGGTGACGGTGGCGACGAGGTCGACGGCCGTAAAGATGGAATGCCATTTCGGGATGGCGCTGTAATCGGTGTTCGTCTCACCCATTTCGCCGGCGGGACGGTCCTTGATGAGCTTGTTCCCGAAGAAGAACATGAAGACGGCGACGGCGAGGAGCATCGGGATGCCGATCTTGGCATACTCGAAGAACCCGACATGCATCGTGCCGTTCGAATAGGTCTCGATGGTGTTTTTGGCGATGAGGTTACCGGGCGAACCGATGACCGTGAAGTCAGCACCCAGCGTCGCACCCATGACGAGCGGCAGGAGCAGCTTGACGGGTTTGATGTCGGCCGCTCTGGCGATACCCATGACGATGGGCAGCAGGACGGCGACGGTACCGGAGTTGGAAACGAATCCGGACATGATGCCCGACAGCAGGATGACGACCAGGATGAGGCCTCTCTCGCTGTGGGTCAGTTTCATGACCTTCTGTGACACCTTGTACGCAAGGCCCGTCTTGAAGAACGCGGCGCCGATAACGCACATGGCGATGATGAGGATGACGTTCGAATTGATAACGTCGGTGAAAATGTCTCCGACCTCGATGATGCCGAGGAAATAAAGGACGACCGGCACGCAGAACGCAACGAGGCCCATCGGCAGAATATCGATGACGAAGAGGATGATCGCGACTACCAGGACGATCAGAGTGATGGCAGCCTGTGACATCAGTATCCCTCCCTTTTAAAATCTTTTCACAAAAACTCACGATATAACCATCAGGTTTTGTGCCATCTTCACAATAACATATCCGCATAATGCGGGCAAGTTACAATTCATTGAATAATTCTCTGAAATCATCTAAAATAGGTGTATATTTCAGGCGCTCCGGACTGGAAACTGTTCGGAAGAAAGGATATCAACGTGAAAAAAAGACTCTGGCTCCACTTCACGGCAGTCGTTATGACCATGGTCATGTTCATCGCCATGGCTGTCCCCGCATTCGCCGTGACCGAAACCAAAGCCGTCGAAGCACAGGCGGTCACGACCGTCATACAGGGAAAAAAGAAAAAGACCATCTTCATCGGCGACTCCCGCACCGCGAACCTGCGGCAGGTCCGACATAACGGGAAACTCATCTACGACCTCCTTCAGCAGGACGGCAGCATCCTCTGGGACTTCAAGTGGGGTGCCACGTTCGTCGACCTCACGACCACCCTTGTCCCCCGTCTCGAGATGAACGGCCTCGACACCATCGACAACAAGACGAAGATCGTCCTGTGGATGGGCTACAACGACACGAGCGACACGCCGACCGCAGTGGTGGAGGAGTACATCGCCTACTATAACGTGATGGCCATGACCTGGATCGCCCGCGGCGCGAAGGTCTACGTCATGAACGTCGGCCCGGCCGGACGCATGCCCGGCGCGACGAAAAAGCAGAAGCAGGGGTATACCGAACGCAATAAAGTCATCCAGACCTTCAACGAGAAACTCAGTGTGAGCCTGCTCCCGCAGATCAAATACATCGACTGCTACGGCTACCTGAAGGACACCGGCTACGGCACGACGGACGGCACGCACTACAACGCTTCCACCAGCAAGAAGATCTACAGCTTCGCCCTCAACGCCATCCGGTAAAACGGCGTTTGGTCCGTTTCATAAAAACAAAAAACTGACTTCTTTCCACGATCCTGTGGAGCGAAGTCAGTTTTCTTTTTTATCGTTTTGCTGCGCGCCGGGGTCAATCGCCCAGGATCTCATCGAGCAGGGCTTTGCACCCGAGGTTCACGTCGTCCCAGGTGGCCTGAAAGTTTCCGGTGTACCAGGGGTCCGCGACATCCCGGTTGATGCCGGCGTGTTCGAGCAGGAGGCTCACCTTGTTCTGGTCGTCCTCTCCGATGATGCGGTCACACCAGCGGCGATTCATCGCGTCCATGAGGATGACGTAGTCGTAATACTCATACTCTTTGCGGGACATCTGATGGGCGTGGTGGCCTTTGCAGGAGATGCCGTGTTCATTCAGCACACGCTGTGCCGGCGGGTAGACCGGGTTGCCGATTTCCTCTGTCGAAACGGCCGCCGAGGCGATTTCAAACCGGTCCGCGACGCCTTCGCGCCGCACCATGTCTTTCATCACGTACTCCGCCATGGGGCTTCTGCAGATGTTGCCGTGGCAGACAAACAGGACTTTGGTCATGGAACGCTCTCCTTTTTCAACGATTACGAATCGATTGTACCATAATACTGACGCCAGGGCTGAAGTTTTTCAAATGTTCTGGCGGCGGTGAACACATCTTCATCGCGGAACTTTCTGCCGACGATTTGCATTCCGACGGGCAGTCCGTTTGGAAGGAACCCTGCGGGGACGCTGGCGGCGGGGTGTCCGGTGAAGTTTGCAAGGAACGTTTCCGCAAAGCCGATGAGGCGATTCACGGGTGTGCCGTTCACCAGTTCCGGCCCGAGTGTGTTGCCGTCCTCCGCGTTCCGGGGAGGCATGCAGCAGGCCGTCGGAGAAATGATGAGATCGTAGTGCTCGAAGATGTCTTCGTGGGCGTCCAGCAGTTCGGTGCGGGCACAGTTGAACTTGTAGTAGTCAAGGACGCCGCCTTTGGCGACCTGCTCCTTGTAATAGATGAACTCTTCCGGCAGTTCCTCGCGGTGGTCCCCGATGAGGTCGAAGCCGTTCTGTTTGTCCAGCTCGATCTCGATGGTGCTGTCCACGCTGATGCTGCGGCACCAGATGTCCGCGTACTCATCCGCGGTCCGGGGCAGGTGGAAGTCCACCGGTTCGACGATGGCACCCGCTTCTTTGAAACGATTCGACGCCCGCTCCACGAGTTCCAGCACTTCCGGTTCCACCGGGAAGATGCCGAAGTCCGGGGTGAAGGCGATGCGCCAGCCCTCCATGGGACGTTCCATCAGCTTTGTGAAGTCCCGCTTCGGATGGTTCAGGCTCAGCGGGTCTCTCGGGTCGTAACGGCCCATATAGTTCAGAAGGATGGCCCAGTCTTCGACCGTTTTGGTCAGGCCGCCATTGAAGCAGTACGGATGAGTCGCGGACCAGGCATCCGGACGACAGACGCTTGGGATGGTCCCGACCGACGCCTTGAACCCGAAGAGGTTGCACCAGGCGGCGGGGATGCGGATGGATCCGCCGGCATCGCCACCCTCGGCGATGGGGACGAGTCCGCCGGCCACGGCCGCGGCACTGCCGCCCGAGGAGCCGCCGGAGTTGTACCGGGTGCCGAAGGGGTTGCGGGTCGGACCGTAGAGCTTGTTGTCGGTCGCTCCGCGGAAGCCGTAGGCCGGGGCATTGGTCTTGCCGATGGCGATGCCGCCCGCCGCCTCCATGGCTTTCGTGAATTCCGAGTCGATGGGGTCCTGTTTGATGAGGCACTTCACACCGCCGTGGGAATGGGTCCAGCCCTTCTTCGAGGGCAGGAAATCCTTCAGCGCGAAGGGGACACCGGCAAAGGGCCCGACGTCTTCGCCCGCGGCAAGACGCGCTTCCAGTTCTTTGGCGGCTTCTTCCGCGTATTCGAATTTCGTATAGACGAACGCATTCAGATCCTGATTATGTTCTTCGATGCGCCCTTCAAAATACCGGACCACTTCCGTGGGGGAAATGTATCCGGCATTCACTTCTCTTCCGATCTCTGCTGCGGAGAGCAGTTCCAGGTTTTTCATCGTATATCGCCTCAGCTTTCGAGGACGCCGTTCGGGCAGTACTTGTCGAGGTACTCCTGTCCGACGTTTCTCTCTTTCCACTTCTGTGCCACATGGTAGCCGAGAGGTGAGAAGATGACTTCAGAAAGCAGTTCGAAGGCCGCGCAGAGGACCGAGGCACCCACACACTGGGCGATCGTCCAGCGGACCGGTAACGCGCCCGGCAGGTTCGGGAAGACCACGAATGCCAGGAAGACGAACAGGAAGTTGTCGACGCACTGGGACAGGAAGGTCGAGATGTAGGAACGGAACGCGAACGCCTTTCTGCCATCCGGATTCTGACGGAAGAACCGTCTTCCGATGAAGACGTTCGTGTAGTTGTTGGTCAGGGCCGCGACGATATAGGCGATGGTGCTCGCTAGCAGGATGGACCACTGTCCGCCGACGACCATGTCGAGGGACGGGCGGTCAAAGATGCGGCTCAGGATGACGCAGATAAAGCACACCACCAGGTTGACGGCGATGGCGACGATGGACAGCATGTTGGCCGCCTTCGCGCCGAAGTGGCGGGTGACGATGTCGACAAATAAAAAAGACATCCAGGAAACAGTGATCCCTGCGTTCAAGGCGAGCCAGGGCAATGACACGAGGGTGATGCGCGCGAGGAAGTTCATGAGAACGACCGCGAGTATGAAAATGAGAGTCATGGCCACCGGCACAGAGCGAAGCAGCGCTGCTACCATGGTAGTCTTTCGTTTTAAAGTATTCATGATGTGTTCTCCTTGGTTTTCGTTTCTATAGCGAAGGATTTAGAGGCCGAACTCCGCTGATTTGTTTTGGTGCTGTGTATTATAGCACTTCCCTTTAAAAAAGCAACCTTACCGCAGGGGTTTTCCGCATTTCGGACAGTAGTCGAAGTCGTCGACGATGGGATAGCCGCAATGAGGGCAGTACCGGACATCGGCGCCGTTCGACGCGTTGTTCTGCGAATCGCCAAAGAAAAAGTCTTTGATGCTGCCACCGAACCCGCCGTTCGCGTAGTAATTGGCGCTCGAAGACCGGAAGCAGTCTTTCTCCGTGATCTCTACGTCTCTTCCCCGCTCCACGGCGCGGCCGACCTCGGCGTTCAGTTCGAAAACTTCGCCGTTCGGCAGCTGGACATAGTAGCGCTTGTTCCACTTGAAGGTCGGAATGAAGAACAGGAGGAGCTGCGTGAAGGTCACGAAGACCGTCACGTTCACGGCCCTTCCGAGGTGGGTGAAGTACACGAGTTTTTCGTAGTAGAGGGCATTCTGCCCGTCGTTGACACCGATCATTAAGAACATGGTCAGTCCTCCTTGTTCTGAGTTTCCGTGTTTTGCTCCGGGGTTTCCACCAGGAAATCCCGATAGTGGTCCACCATCCGCGCTCTGCAGATGACCTCGATGACGAGGCCGTCTTCCGTATAGTGCTCTTCGATGACCGCGCTGTCGTCCCGCACGATGGACGCCTGGGACAGTTCCTCGAAGGGGAACCGGAACCGGGCTCTCGTCCTCTGTTCCGGGAACGCTTTTTCGAGGGCTTCCAGCAGCATCGTGAGGCCGGAGCCGTTCCGGGCCGAGATGTAGATGCTGTTTCCGGCGATGTGTGGCTGCTCGAAGATGAGGTCGCACTTGTTCATGATCTGCAGCGTCGGGATGCCTTCGGCACCGAGGTCTTTCAGGACCTCTTCCGTCACCCGCAGGTGGTCTTCGTACTCAGGGGATGACGCGTCGCAGATGTTCAGAATGACGTCCGCGGCCGCCGCTTCTTCGAGCGTCGAGTGGAACGCCTCGACCAGCTGGTGAGGCAGGTTCCGGACGAGGCCGACCGTGTCGACCAGCATGACCTGTCTGCCCGAGGGCAGGCGGAGCGCCCGAGACGTCGGGTCCAGCGTTGCGAAGAGCTTGTCTTCGGCGAGGACGCCGGCTTCGGTCAGGGCGTTCATCAGGGTCGACTTGCCGGCGTTGGTGTAGCCCACCAGCGCGACGGTCTCGACACCGGTCTTTTCCCGGCGGGCGCGGAGCATGTTCCGCCGCTTTTCAACGTTCTTCAGTTCCTGGCGGATGGCCCTTATGCGCCGCTCGATGTGCCGCCGGTCCGTCTCGAGTTTCGTCTCACCGGGGCCGCGGGTACCGATGCCGGCGCCGAGCCGTGAGAGGCTCGTGCCCTGTCCGGCGAGCCGGGGCAGGCGGTACTGCAGCTGCGCGAGTTCGACCTGGAGACGGCCCTCTCTCGAGCGCGCCCGCTGGGCAAAGATGTCGAGGATGAGGGTCGTGCGGTCGATGACGCGGGCCCCGGTCGCCTTCTCGATGTTGCGAAGCTGCGTCGGTGAGAGTTCACCGTCGAAGATGAGGAGGTCGCAGAGGTCCGCGTCCACCATCTCTTTGAGTTCTTCGATCTTCCCGGTGCCGAGGTACAGGGCGGCATCGGCTGACGGGCGCGCCTGCAGGACCGTTCCGACGACATCGGCGCCGGCGGTCTTCGCCAGTTCTCTCAGTTCTTCGAGGGAGACTTCAGCTTCGCTCCTCGCCCAGCCCGTCGCGCTGACGGCCGCCGTAATGGCTTCCGCTTCGGAGAGCGTCTGCCGTCCGGTGTCGAGGGCGCAGAGGACCGCCCGTTCTGTTGCCTGTTGTTCTGTCATGTGTTCTCCAGATGCATCAGGGCCCGCGGGATGTGGCAGTACCCGTTCGGATGCTTGTCGAGGTATTTCTGGTGGTATTCTTCCGCTGTATAGAAGTTGTCGAGGGGCCCGACTTCGACCGCCAGCGGCCGGCCGACCTTTTCGGCGACTTCGTCCATGACGGTCCTGATGCAGTTCAGGGTCTCCCGGTTCTCTTCCGGTACATCGCCCACCTCAAAATAGATGCCGGTGCGGTACTGGGTGCCGATATCGTTCCCCTGTCGGTTCACCGACGTCGGGTCGATCGTCATGAAGTAATAGCGCAGAAGGTCTTCGGTCGACATCTGTGCTTCATCGAAGACGACACGGACGGTCTCCGCATGGCCGGTGTCCCGGTAGCAGACGTCCTCATAGCTGGGTGCCTCGGTCTTCCCGTTGGCATACCCGACTTCCGTCTCCTTCACCGCGTCGAACTGGTCGAGGAACTTCTGCGTCCCCCAGAAACAGCCCCCGGCAAGGTACAGTGTTTTCATGTTCATGCCCCCTGGATCTGGCAGGAGCGCATGGTCTCAAGCGCCGCGTCATGTTTTTCCGGCGTGACACCGGCGCAGCATGCCGGGTCGATGGAGATGACCGCTTCCGGCATGGTCGCTTTCAGAAGCAGCGCATTGGACGCCACGCAGATGTCGGTGCAGAGGCCTACGAGTTCGAAGGTCACATCGCCTTCTGCCTCTTCGTACTTTTCTTTCATGGCAGCCGCCAGTTCGGTGGACCCGAAGGTCGGTTTATTGAAGACATGGTCTTCCGGAATCAGTGCCGTGATTTCCGGACGGATTTCCCATCCTTCGGTACCTTCGATGCAGTGCTCCACCGGCAGGTTCTTCCCCTCCTGCGTCTGCAGGTAGTCCGGCTGGTGTGTGTCTCTGGTCGCAAAGACTTCCCCATCCGGATCGGCGATGTACTGCTTTATCTTATCAACGACATTGCCCACGATCGCGACCGCTTCGGGAGTCCCCAGCGAGCCATCGATGAAGTCGTTCTGCATATCGATCACAAGCAGGTACTTTTTCATGGCATATGCCTCCTGATCACTATTCTTTATTCTCTGCCCCCTAGTTTACCATAAAACAATAGAATCTCAACAAACCCACCCCACTCCCCAACAAACTGAAATCTATCGATGTGATCGACGCTGAGGCTTCGTCGGAGG
>R21__coassemble_504_pt1 | contig 31921 bp, 24 predicted proteins | sample R21__metabat2_low_PE_053 | metagenome-assembled genome bin R21 | reverse complement strand
AGATCTACACACGGAGTCTCGTCGCCAGCGCCTTCTTTTTATAACTTACATGCTATAAACACACCCCAACCCGCCCCGCTCCGTTGGGCGGGGCTCTTCTCTGGTTTTGTATTCAGTCTTTGCGGGAGTTCCACCAGGTGAGGGCCATGAGGTTCAGGATGGTGGTCATCGTGAGCATCTTGCCCTTGGTCATGGTGTTGGCAAAAAGTGCCATGGACTTCGAGACTTCGCCGGACTTCAGCATTTTGGTGGAGCAGAAGTTCTCGGTGTAGTCGAAGCACAGCATGAGGTACGGCAGTGCGGTCTTCCAGTCTGCCTTGCCGCCGAACTTCGTCAGGAACAGAGCGAAGAACGTGGAGTAGATGAGCGGGAACACGTTGTCGGTCTTCAAAAGCGTGTTCCGGTAAAGGTCCGTGCCCTTGTCGGTCAGCGCGTCCAGGAACTCCTGCATCTTCTCCTGCGAGTTCATGAAGGACAGGTCGAAGATCATCTTCCCGTCCGCTTCCTTCTGGACTTTCGGGATGAGCACAAAGGTCTCGACCCCTTCGAACAGCATCGTCAGTGCGCCGCTCGCATACAGTGCCAGTTTCCCGGCGTCACTTTTCGCGAAGTTTTCCAGCTGTTTCATTTCAATGCACCTCTCGAATGTTCAAATGCTCCTTTTCCTGTTTGACTTGCTTTTGGTTCTTGCACCCGGCCGCAAGCTTCTCCTTCTTCCGACGGTAGGACGGCAACCCTGTCAGACATCTTCCTCCCGGAAGTCGAGGGCCAGTTCTTCGTGGGTCGGGGTCATCTTGGTCAGCTTGACGCCGGCGGCTTCGAACATGCGCTTCGAGGCCACGTTCATGTCGGTGCCGTCGTACTTGTCGGACAGGTACACGACTTCCTTGATTCCGCTCTGGATGATGGCCTTCGCGCACTCGTTGCAGGGGAACAGCGCCACGTAGATCTTGCAGCCGGACAGGTTGCCGCCGGCGTGGTTCAGGATGGCGTTGAGTTCCGCATGACAGACGAAGGGGTACTTGGTCTCGAGTGCGGAGCCGGTGCGGGCCCAGGGGAAGTCGTTGTCGTCGCAGCCGATGGGCAGGCCGTTGTACCCGACGGACATGATCTTATTGTTCTGGTTCACGATGCACGCGCCCACCTGTGTGTTCGGGTCCTTGGACCGCATGGCAGACAGCAGCGCAATGCCCATGAAGTATTCGTCCCAGGAAATGTAGTCTTCTCTCTTCGGCATGTCAGAGTTCCTTTCCGTTTGGCGATTTACCTCGCCTCTTTCGAATGTTTCCTCAAAAATTATAGCACGAGAAGCGAAACGGGTCGAGACCCTGCCAAAAGCCCCGCCGGAGCAGAAGTGCTCGGGCGGGGACTTTTCAACGTTATGCAGTTCCTTAGTTCACAGCGGCGTTCCAGGCGGCGCGGTTCGCGGGAAAGTCGACGGAGATGACTTCCTTGCCGTTTACGCGCTTGTACTGGTACGTGCCGTCGACCGGCAGCGCGATGCTGGAAGTCTCATACTGGTCCATCGTCGCGAAGACGAGGATGAGGAACAGGAGTTCCGGAATGGTGAGGTCGGTCTTCACGCGCAGCATGTACTTCGCGACGACCTGGACCTGTCTGTCCACCGGCAGCGAGAGCAGCTGCTTCATGGACGCGCTCAGCACCTTGCGCTGGCGTTCGGTGCGGCCGAAGTCGAGGCCGACGTACCGCACGCGGGCATAGGCCAGGGCCTGCATGCCGTTGAACCGGTACGTACCGCCTTTCACCGGCAGCGCGTCCGGGTTGTCTTTCCGGTGGTAGATCTCCTTGTTCTGGTCCGACGTGTACTTGTTGATGACCGGGACTTCCTTCTTCGTCACCTTCATCTCGACACCGCCGATGTCGTTGACGAACTCGATGAGGTCACCGAAGTTCACGACCATGAATGCGTCGATCTTGATGCCGTAGTTCTGAAGGATCGTCTTCTTCAGGAGCGACGCGCCACCGTAGTTGTAGGCTTCGTTGAGCCGTTCCTGCCCGTGGCCGGGGATGTCCACGTAGCTGTCCCGCAGGAGCGACGTCATGACGAGCTTCTGCGACAGCGGGTTCACGGTGAGGACCATCATGGCGTCGGACCGGCCGGCGTAGTCGTTCTGCCGGGAGTCCACGCCCACGATGAGGACGTTGTAGAGTTTCGCATTCGTCAGGAGCGTTCCCACGTCCGCGGCCACGTCACCGGTCATCGGGATGTCGAGGAGGTCCGTGAGTTTTTCCGCATAGGCTTCGATGTCGAAGCCGGCGGAGGCGGCAGTGTTTTCGGCGATCCGCGTCACACTCTTCGTACGAGTCCCGAGGGCAAAGGCGCCGGTCGCCGTCGTCGCCACCATGAGGCAGACGGCGAGGAGCGCCGCAAAAAAGCGTTTCCAAAGCTTGCGTTTCATGATTCCAATCTCCTTTAAAGAGAAAAACTCGCAGAACAATCTTTAAAAAGACCATACTGCCTGGGGCCATACGTGTGTCTTTCTACACATGACCCCTTTTCACAACATACAGTTTACCATACCCGCCACGAGACCCTCAACCACAAAGGTTACATAGCACGCAGGCCGTGCCGAGCCCCTTCCGTAAATCGCCCCTTGTCATTTCGCACAAGGAAAACGGCAGGTTTTTGTTGACTTTGCACGTTCCATTCTCTTTATCAAACGAGTAAAATTGAAGTGTAACTGGACAAAATGATAAAAGTGTTGAGCAAAAGTGGACAAGTATATTCGGGAAGCTGTTGGTCTGCGCTGAGACTGAGCGCATGGTTTGGAGAGGATGTGCAAAGATTCATGGGACACTTCAATAAGTACAGTGAGAAGAAAAACAGATGGATGCTCACCGGCGAGTTCGCGAAACAGGGCTACGACTGGTGGTGGCATTCGCTGACCGCGATCGACGAGGAGACCGGCAAAGAGAAACCGTTCTTCTTCGAATACTTCACCTGCAGCCCGAAACGCGGCGGCAAGAAGCCTGTCTTCGGCCAGCTGCCGGAGAACAAGAAAAAAGGCAAAAAACCGTCCTACCTCATGGTCAAGGCCGGCATGTGGGGCGCGCCCGACAAGATGCAGCTCCACCGGTTCTTCGGCTGGAAGGACGTCAAGATCACGAAGAAGGCACCCTTCTTCGTCCAGGCAGATGACTGCTACTGCGATGAGCACCACATGAAGGGCTCCATCCACATCGACCCGAAAGACGCGGCCGCTCACCCCGAGTGGATGTGCGACGGCGGCGACCTCGAGTGGGACCTCGAGATCCTTCCGGAGATCGCCTGGAACGTCGGCTGGGGCACATCGCCCTTCTTCCTTGCCACCAAGGCATATGACATGTACTGGCACGGCAACGGCATCAAGTGCGGGTACAAAGGCTGGATCAAAGCGAACGGCAAGAGCTACAAAGTCGAGCCCGAGACCTGCTACGGCTACGAAGACAAGAACTGGGGCCGCGATTTCACGACTCCGTGGGTCTGGCTGTCCTCGAACTGCCTGACCTCCAACATCACCGGCAAGAAACTCGAGAACTCCGTCTTCGAGATCGGCGGCGGCCGCCCGGTCGTCTACCACATTCCGCTCCCGAGACAGCTCCTCGGCTGCTTCTACTATGAGGGCGAAGAGTACGAGTTCAACTTCTCGAAGTTCTGGGAACTCTCGACCACCAAATTCTCCTTCGACGAAGACGACGAGGAAGTCCACTGGCACGTCAAGCAAAGCACCAAGAAGGGCATCCTCATCACCGAACTCCACTGCAAGAAGGAAGACATGCTGCTCGTCAACTACGAGTCCCCGGACGGCGAGAAACGGTTCGGCACGCTCTGGAACGGCGGCAACGGCTATGGCGATTTGAAACTGTACCGCAGAAAGTTCTGGTTCTTCAAGAAACTGGTCGATGACGTCCACGCAACGAACATCGGCTGTGAATACGGAGAGTACGACTACTAACGCTCTCCCTTTGGCGCAAAAGCATGTTTCTTCTTTCGAAACAACTCCAATACGAGAAGACCCCGCTCCGGCTGTGCCGGGCGGGGTTTTCTCGTGTCGTCCTTTGCCTTTTATTATAAAAGGTATATAATAAACACGACCCCCGTTCGGGGAAGCAACCTCCGGAAAGGAGCTCCTCAACATGAGTGACGAAAAGAAAACCACTGAGACCACCGTCGTGGAAGAGCGGGTCGAGTGGCTGACGAAGGAGAACATCAAGAAGATCCTCCTCATCGCCCTCGCCATCATCCTCATGCTCGTTTTCTTCCAGAAGATCGGCGTGGTCTTTGTATATCTCAAGAAGTTCTGGGACATCATCTTCCCCTTCGTCTTCGGCGCGAGCTTCGCGTTCGTCGTGAACGTGCCGATGGTACAGATCGAGAACAAGTTCCTCGGGAAGATGCCCTTCAAGGGCAAGCGGATCCTTGCCTGGTTCATCACGCTGGTGCTCATCCTCGCGGTCATTGCCGGCGCCATGTTCATCGTCATCCCGCAGATCGTCGACACCGCGAAGCATGTTGCCGCCAACGTACAGAACATCGGCAGTCTCTCCGACATTCAGGCCTGGCTCATCCAGAAGTTCCCGCAGACGGAGAGCCTCATCGCCAAAGTGGACGTCAGCTACAAGTCCCTCGTCGAAAAGGCGATGGACTGGGTCCAGAAGTCCGGAAGCCAGCTCCTCAACTCCGGTGTCGGTGTCGTTTCGAACATCGTGTCCGGCGTAGCCACGTTCTTCATCGGCTTCGCGTTCTCGGTCTACGTGCTGTTCCGCAAGGAAGCGCTGGCCGTTCAGGGCAAGAAAGTGCTCTACGCGCTGTTCCCGAACCATGTCAATGAGCGCATCCTCAAGGTCTTCAGCCTGTCCTACAAGACCTTCTCTAATTTCATCCGCGGCCAGGTCCTCGAAGCCTGCATCCTCGGCCTCATGTTCTTCATCACGATGACCATTTTCCGCATGCCGTACGCCATCCTGTGTGCGGTGCTCATCGCCATCACCGCTTTGATCCCCATCTTCGGTGCCTTCCTTGGCGGCGGTATTTCTACCCTGCTCATCCTCACGGTGAGCCCGAAACTGGCCCTCATCTTCATGGGCATGTTCCTCGTTCTGCAGCAGATCGAAGGCAAGCTCATCTACCCCCACGTCGTCGGTTCCTCCGTCGGCCTGCCGGGCATCTGGGTGCTCTTTGCCATCACCGTCGGTGGCGAGCTCCTGGGCGTTGCCGGCATGCTCATCTTCGTGCCCCTGTGTTCCGTCCTCTACGCGCTGTTCCGCGAGTTCGTATACAACCGCCTCGCCGTACGCCAGGTGACGCCGGACAAGTGGGCCATCAAACCACCGGAAGCCGCCCGGGGCGAACCCATCAAGGTCGTCAAACCGGAAGAAGCGAAAGAACGGCTCCAGAAACTCAAAGAGCGGAAGTCCCGTGCCGCAGCCGCGGCAGACGAAGCGCAGGAGTCCATCGCCGACGTCATCGAAGACGGTCGCGATACACCGGAAGAATAACCATACATCGCCTTACAGAAAAGGACCTGTTCCCTTGCGGGAGCAGGTCCTCGTTTTGTTTCGCACAGGCGCGGTCCGGTCACAGTTTCCAGCCGACCGCCTCTCGGCGGGCAGCGATGAAGTTTTGGTAGATGCCGGGTTTCGCGAGGAGTTCCTCGTGGGTGCCGGACTCGACGATACGCCCATGGTCGACGACATAGATGCAGTCGGCCTGTTCCACTGTCTTCAGCCGGTGAGCGATCATGATGACCGTCTTCTCCGCAGTCAGGGCCTCGATAGCGTCCATCAGGTCTTTTTCGTTCTCCGGGTCCACATTCGCGGTGGCCTCATCGAGGATGATGACCGGGGCATCTTTCATAATGGCCCGGGCAATGGAGATGCGTTGCCGTTCGCCGCCGGACAGGGACGCGCCGCCGGAGCCGATGACCGTATCGTACCCGTCGGGAAGAGCCATGATGAAGTCGTGACAACAGGCTTTCTTCGCCGCAGCGATGACCTCTTCCATCGGCGCTTCCGGATGGCCGAAGCGGATGTTGTTCGCGACGGTATCCTTGAACAGGTAGACGTTCTGGAACACGAAGCTGAAGTTCTCCATAAGGGAGTCCATGTCATAGTTCCTGACATCCACGCCGTCGAGGCGGACCGTGCCGGAGTCCACGTCCCAGAACCGGGCCAGCAGGTTGACGAGAGTCGTCTTGCCGCCGCCGGACGGGCCGACGAGCGCAACGGTGGACTTCTCCGGTATGGTCAGGGACACGCCGTCGATGACCTGTTTCTCCTCATACTTGAACGTGATGTCCTCCGTGGACAGCGTTCTCGAAGCGGGGGTCCGCACATCGCCCGAGAGATCGATCTGGGGAATCGCGAGGATCTCGCCGGCCCGGTCGACGCTCATGTCCACCGTTCGCAGCAGCGCGGAGTAGTTCCCGGCGGACTCGAGGCTCGCGTAGACGATGAAGGCCGAGATGACCATGACGATGGCCGTGAGCGCGTCCATGGTCCCCTGCGCGAAGAACAGGCAGGAGAAGAACACCATGGCGACGCCGGTGAGTTTGGCGATGGCGCTCTGTACCGCCATCCGCGGCACAAGGGTCATCTCCATTCCAATGTTCGCCTTGACGTTTTCCGAAATGGCATCGTTCAGCTCCCGGCTCTTGGCGCCGACGAGGTGGTATGCCTTGACTTCGGCCATGCCGCGGAGATATTCCACGACTTTTTCCACAAGTTTCTCGTCCGCGTCGAGTTTTTTCGGAGACATCCGTCCGGAGGCCTTCTGCAGCGCGTTGTTCGCCACCAGATACAGCAGGAACCCGCAGAGCAGGACGAGGGCGATGCGCCAGTCGAAGAACGCGAGCAGGACCAGGATGACAAAGGTCGTCAGAAGACCTTCCGCCACCATCATGACCACACGGGTGGCCACGTTTTCGAGGTTCCCCATGACGTTGGTCGTCACGGAGGTGATCTGTCCGAGGCTCTTCCGGTTGAAGTAACCCATGGGCAGGTACCGCATGTGCTCGGCGATCTCGATGCGCTTTTCGGCACACGCGTTGTAGCCGCCCTCGGTCTGCAGCATCGATGACTTCGACTTGATGAGGCCGGCGCCGGCGATCGACACCAGCATGATGCCAAGGGACAGGAGGATATCTTTTGTCGTGACAGAACCGTTCAGGAGCGCGCGGACCATGACTGCGATGGCGGGGATCTTCAGCGCGTCAAAGATGGCCTGGAACAGCCCCAGCAGAATGGACCGCTGGAACTTTTTCCGGTTCTCTTCTCCGCAAAACGCGAGGAATTTGCGATAGATTTCAAGCATGGACCACACCTCCCTTCGGGTTTTCCGTATCCGGGGCAGTTGCACGGTCCGCGTCTCTGGCGGCGATGTGCGCCTCCCACATGGAACGGTACAGGTCGCTCGACGCCAGCAGTTCCGCGTGGGTGCCGGACGCGTCGACGGCGCCGTCTTTGATCAGGTAGAGACAGTCTGCATCCGCAACCGTGGACAGCCGGTGAGCGATGACGATGAGCGTCTTGCCCTGTACCAGCTTCGCAACGGAGCGCTGGATGACCGCTTCGTTTTCGGGGTCGGTGTAGGCCGTAGCCTCGTCCAGGATGACGATGGGAGTTGCCTTCAGCATGGCGCGGGCAATGGCGATCCGCTGCCGCTCGCCGCCGGACAGATGCCCGCCGGAGGAGCCGACGACGGTGTCATACCCGTTTTCGAGACCCAGGATGAAGTCGTGACAGCCGGACTGTCTGGCGGCCTCTTCCACTTCCTCATCGGTGGCGTTCGCCCGACCGAGCCGGATATTTTCCCGGACGGTCATGTTGAAGAGGTAGTTCTCCTGGGACACGTAGGCCACTTTGTCTGAGTAGGCATCCAGCGGGATCTCCCGGATGTCCGTTCCGCCGAGAGAGATGGAACCGGAAGCCACATCCCACAGAGAGGCGATGAGTCGCGCGATCGTGGACTTGCCGGAACCCGAAGGCCCGACCAGTGCCACATAGGACCCTTCCGGAATGTCCATCGACACACCGTGAAGGACTTCTTTTTCATGATACGAGAAACGGACGTCGCGCAACGCGAGGTCGTTGTGCTCCGGTACATCGCCCACCTCGGGACGGACCATTTCCGGCGCGTCGATGATGCTGCGGACTTCGTCGACGATGAAGCCCATCATGCGGATGTCGTCCGAGTAGCTCATGGCCGTGACCAGCGGTGTGATGAGGCCCACGGACAGGATGATGATGGTGACGAAGTCGGCCGGAGTCAGGGTCCCGTGCTTCACGAGCAGACCGCCGATCGGCAGAATGGAGACCATGGTCGCCGGCATGATGACCAGCGCGAAGGTCATCGGCAGGATGTAGTGGCGCATCCAGTCCACATAGGCAGCGGCGCCTTCCTTCGCGTCCCGAACGAACTTCTCATAGCTGGACTTCATTTTGCCAAAGACCTTGATGACCTGGATACCCTCGATGTACTCGACCGAGGTGTTGTTGAGCTCTTTTGTCGCCCGCATCGCGCGGTCGCTGAATTCCTGGCTGCCCGTCATCATCGTGATGTAACAGGCAAGCCCGATGGGAATCGTGATGAGAGACGCGAAGCCCATCCGCCAGTCGATCGTAAAGATGTAACCGAGGATGAGCAGCGGGACGAGGAAGTTCGCGGTCATCTCCGGCACGATGTGAGCGAGCGTCGTCTCGATGGCGTCGATGCGCTCAACGAGGATGTTCTTAAGGGCGCCGGCGGTCCGGTCGAGGACCGTGCCGAGCGGCATTCGTGTCAGTTTGTCTGTCGCTTTTTTACGGATCTCACCGAGGACCGCGAAGGTCGCTTTGTGGGACGTTGCGGTGCTCAGCGCGTGGAACAGGACCCGCAGCAGCCAGAACAGGGCGATGAACCCTGCCCGCACCGCGTAGTACGGCACGTCCCGGACCCCGTCCATCATCGCGTGGACGACCTGTGCCACGAAGAGGTACGGCGCGACCGAGCAAAGAACGCCGATGATCGCGAGGACCACGCTCAAAACGAACTTGGGTTTGTGTTCCCCCGCCTGACTCAGGACCCAGGCGAACGCCGAAGGCTCTTTCGGGGTTTTTTCGGTTTTGGGTTTCTTTGGCTTGGTGTCTCTGGCCAAAGGACCACCTCCTTTTGAGAGTTACCTTATGCTAACGACAACAGTATAGCATGACCGGGGAGCCGCGACCCGCTCCATAACGTTCTTTTCGCTCCAAAAGATTCTATGGTATACTATAAAAAGAAAAAAAGAGGGGAGGAAACACCATGCTTCAACAACCGCTGTCTGACGGCAGCATCCTGATGCGCGCCACCGAAGAAGACGACGCGGAAGGGTTCGTCCATGCGGTATGGCTCTTCCCCGGAGTGGGCCTCATGTTCATCGACATCCGCTCGTTCCACTGGCCGAACGGAGACTTTGACGGGTCGATCGGAACTCTCCAGGACGGGGTCCTGCTCCTCAACTACTCTGTGACCGGGAGCTGCAAAGCCCTTCTCGACAACGACAATTATGTGTTGCAAAAGCAGGGAGACCTCTCCCTCTCCGGTCAGTTCGCGACGGAAGACTACTTTTACCCGGACGGCTACTACCAGGGGCTCGAGTTCATCATAGACCCCGTGGCCGCGGAACAGGCGCTTGGCACCGGAGCCGACAGCGGCATCCCGCACTGGTTCGGCCTGGACTTTCAGGCCTTCACAGACCGGTACGACGTCCGTGGCCGTACGAAGATCGGTGCCTGCCCCCAGTCGTTCCGTGCCCTTCTCTCTGACATTTGGGCGATGTACCCCTTCGGCGCGGAAACACCGGTCCTCTCTCCGGAAACGCTGGCTGTCCTGCGCACACAGGTGCTCCGGCTCCTCCAGATGTTCCAGTTCGACGCCTCCCCCTTCACCGCCACCCACCGGCCGACGTTCCGCTCGACACAGCTGCGGGTCGCGGAACAGGCGGCACGCCTTCTGCGGGAAGACCTGCGCCGGGACTGGACCCTGCCGGAACTGGCGGTCAAACTCGGCGTCAGCGAGTCGAGTCTCAAGCGCTACTTCCAGAGTGTCTACGACTGCAGTGTCGCGAAGTACCAGCGCAATGCCCGCATGGCGCGAGCCGCGGAACTGCTCCGCAGTCCCGAGCACCGGGCCCTGTCCGTTCTGGACGTCGCCCTCGAGGTCGGGTACGAGAACCAGTCCAAGTTTGCGGCGGCGTTCAAGCGCATGTTCGGTGAATCGCCCCTCGAATACAAGAAGAACGCTATATTATAGCTATATTATAATAGTATAGAAGAAGGACCTGTCCCCTTGCGGGAGCAGGTCCTCTTGTGTTATGCGGCAAACGCTTTCGCGTGTTGCTTTTGGTTATGCTTCTTTCGGAGCTTCGACAGGGGATGCGCCTTTCAGCATGCCGTACTTCGTGAGCGGTTTGCGGAGGACCGCTTTGGCGATGTACGCACCCAGCGCTGCAGCAACCAGGACCGCGACCAGAAAGAGGACGCACTTCAGCGCGCCGGCGTTGTTGTTGATGAGAGCGTCGGCATAGTCTTCGCCCATCTCCTCGATGGCCTGACCGTGGCACCACTCCGGCATGACCCAGACGTTGATCTGCGCGCCGACGCGGGCGATGGCGAACACGAGGTAGCTGACCAGCGTTCCGACGAAGCTGTCATAGCCCATCGCCATACGGACGAGGTCCGGGCAGATGAGGCCGATGAGTGTGCAGATGAGGTACGGCGGGTTGCTGAGCGAGCCGCCCAGAAGGCCGTAGAGCAGGAAGATGACACCGACGATGGTCATGGTGCCGTACCGCTGCTCTCTGGCGGCGATGTAGAAGTAAGGGATGCCGGCGATGAGCAGAGCGATCGGGACACCGTAGACCCAGAAGAACGGGCCAAGGAAGCCGAGGCAGTCACCGGCGAAGAAGCAGAGGAGCGTCAGGACCGCGTACCCGATGGTGACGCCGATCTCTTTCCCGCTCCATTTTGTTGGCATAGCTTTTGACATAGTTTCTCACTCTCCTGAGGGGATTTTCGTTGACAGATGGCCAAATTAGCCTCCGCTAACCACATTATATAGTAATAGATGATATACGATTTGTCTGCTCCATTTTGTCGTTTTAGCTCCAAAAAAGTCAGCTTGAATGGGCGATTTGGGCCGGTTTTTTACTTAAATTTTGTCGGTCAATCGCCCAAAATGTGTCAAATTGTTGGGGAACCTGTCAAAAACCGAACGACTTTTCGAACAAATGCTCTTGCACATTTCACATTGACCCACCCCCGGTCACATGGTAAACTGCCTTCCCGTCAGATGGTGTTTTGCACAAAACACGGCCCACAAATTTATGCAAAAGATACAACACTTCACTAACCAGCTTCTCTCTTGTTAACCACGGCCGCGTTTTCAGACAGTAACCCAAATGAAAAAAGTAAAGAGAAGCATAGATCCATGAACCAAACACATGGCGCAAAACACCCTGTGAAAGGAGCATGAAATATGCGTAAACTGAAAATCCTGTTTAGTATGGCTCTGGTGCTCGCGACGATGGTCCTCTGCATGGTCCCGTCCTTCGCAGCCACCAGCAACAAAGACAAAGTCTATACCGCACTCGTCAAGAACGGCCTCTCCTCTGCTGCAGCCTGCGGCGTCATGGCCAACATTGAAAAAGAGTCGAACTTCAACCCCTCCGCCGGCAGCACTTCCGGTGCCTACGGTCTCTGCCAGTGGACCGGCGCCCGCCGTTCCAACCTGTTCAGCTTCTGCAGCAACAACGGCTACAGCAGCAACTCCGTCGAAGGCCAGGTCGCCTTCCTCTGCATGAGCTGCGCGGCGCCTACTCCGGCGTCCTGAACAGCCTCAAGAGCGTTGCCAACTCCGCAGACGGTGCCTACAACGCCGGTTACCGCTTCTGCTATGACTTCGAACGTCCTGCCAACAAGGGCAGCCGCTCCTCCCAGCGTGGCTCCGTCGCCAGAAGTTCTTACTGGCCGACTTACAAGACCCGCGATGAAGAGATCAAGAAGGCCGAAGCCGAAGCCAAGAAAAAGGCTGAAGAAGAAGCCAAGAAACAGCAGGTCATCGACCTCGTCAAGGTCTTCGACCACTACGGCATCGTCGCTGAGTTCATCAACGCGTAACGCTGTCGCAACCACAGAACGGCACATTCCATACTAACACAAACAACTCAACAGGAAACAAAGGACCTGAGCGAAACACGCTCAGGTCTTTTTCTGTTTGTTGCGCGGTTGCGACGGGAAGGAGGCGTAAATCGCCCAGGTGTGCTATACTCGGTTAGCAAAAACTAACCTTAACAAAGCAAACTCAAGCGAAAGAAGGATCTTTATGAGCAAAGTAAGCGATACCATGGTCATCCCGCTGTACGGGCGGAAGCTGTGCTCGGAACTGTACCCCGAGCTCTTCAAGGACGAGGCGGCCGAACGGCTGGTCGCGTCCCTCGACTACGACTTCAGCGACATCGAGAAGAAGGCGAACTCTGCGGCGATGCGTTTCGGTGCCCTCGAAGTGGCCTGCCGCCAGACAGACCTCGGCCTCGAGGTGCTGGACTACCTGAAGGCACACCCGAAAGCAGCCGTCGTCAACCTCGGCTGCGGCCTCGACACCACCTTTGAACGCGTGGATAACGGGCAGTGCACCGGGTACAACCTGGACTTCCCGGACATGATCGACCTGCGAAACGAACTGCTGCCGGCGGGCGAGCGGGAGTACAACGTGCCCTGCGACCTCAACGACTTCTCCTGGATGGACAAGATCGACGCTTCCAACGGCGCCGTCTTCTTCGCGGCCGGTGTCTTCTACTACTTCCGCTTCGAGGAACTGAAGAAGCTGTTCCCGGCCATGGAGGCCCGCTTCCCGGGCTGCGTCCTGGCTTTCGACTCCTGCAACAAGTTCGGTGCCAAGGCGATGAAGAAGACGTTCATCAAGGACGCCGGCATTACTGACGTCGACGCATTCTTCTACACCTCTGATGCCGTGACGGACCTGGCGCCCTGGTTCTCTCACCCGGACACCGCCATCTCCACGAAGGGCTACATGGAAGGCTACCAGCCCCTGCCGGACCACGTCGGGAAACTGGCGAAGGTCCTCGCGAAGATCGGGGACAACGGGGTCAAGATGCAGATCGTCCGCGTGGCGTTCGGTGGCGAGCTGCCGAAGCCGGAGACAGACAAAGCTGCTGCCAAAAAGGCGGGAAAAAAGGCCGTCAGCAAAGCAGCCTCGAACAAGACCTCCAGCGAGAAGAAACTCTACATCCCCGTCCTCGGAAAGTACTTCAACCAGACCCGCAAACCGGAAGGCGTCATGGGCAAGATGATGCTCGCCGGCATGAACTCCGGCCACGCGAAACTCGCGGACTGGGGCATGCAGTACCTGCCGGAACTCACGGTGGACCGCGCGGTCGACCTCGGCTGCGGCGCCGGCCGGAACGCCGGGGAACTGGCGAAACGCTACAAAGGCGCGAAGGTCACCGCCGTCGACTACTCCGAAGAGTCCGTCAAGGCGGCGGCGAAATACAACGCGAAAGCTGTGAAGGCCGGCACGGTGACGGTTCAGCAGGGCAACGTGGCCGACCTCGACCTCGAGTCCGGCGTCTATGACCTCGCCACCGCGTTCGAGACCATCTACTTCTGGCCCGGCCTCGAGAAGAGTTTCTCCGAAGTCTGCCGCGTCCTGAAGAAGGGCGGCACCTTCCTCATCACGAACGAGTCCGACGGCCTCGACAAAACGGCCCAGACCTTCCAGAAGATCATCGACGGCATGAACCTCTACACCGCCGAAGACATTACCGCAGCCCTGAAAGCCGCCGGCTTCTCCAAAGTCGAGTGCACACACCACAAGAAGAACCCGTGGATCGCCATTGTAGCCACGAAGTGAACCGGGCAAATCGCCCAAAAGGAGAATCAACATGAAACAGCAGACCTACCCTGATTATAAAAACTGGATCCCGGAGTGGATGCGCATCGGCGCGGACGTGCTCGGTGTCGTCGGCGTCGCCGTATGCCTCTGGACGAACAAGATGTATTACACGTTTTCCTACAATGGAAAGCGGAAACTGTCGAAGACCATCGTCGAAGGGACCGCGGAGTACGTCACTCTGCCGGAAGGCGGCGTCGGCCTCGATGTCGGTTGCGGCAGCGGCGCGCTCACTATCGCCTGCGCGAAGAAAAACCCGCAGGGGACCATGGTCGGCATCGATCGCTGGGGCAAAGAGTATATGGACTTCAGCAACGCGCTTTGCGTGAAGAATGCCGAAGCGGAAGGCGTCGCCGACCGTGTCTCGTTCCGCCAGGGAGACGCCGTCAAGCTCGACTTCCCGGACGAGACCTTCGACGCGGTCACGAGCAACTACGTGTACCACAACATCTCCGGCAAGGACAAGCAGGAGCTCCTCCGCGAGACCCTGCGCGTCCTGAAAAAAGGCGGCACATTCGCGATCCACGACATCATGTCCCCCGCCCGTTATGGCGATATGGACGCGTTCGTCGCCGAGCTCAAAGCCGAAGGCTACGAAGACGTCCAGCTCATCGACACGACCCGCGGCAAGTTCATCGGCCGCGCCGAGTCCATGGTCATGGACCTCGCCGGCTCAAAACTCCTCGTCGGCACAAAGTAAGCGGAGGAAAAGACCGCTGCTGCTCAGTAGCGGCTCAGCCGTTACTACTCAGTAGTGGCTCAGTCGTTGCTACTCAGTAGCGGCTCAGTCGTTGCTGCTCTGTTGTGGTCTTTTCTGGTTGAGCGACAATCTCTTACTACAAAACCCATACAAATTCGTCCGTTGAGGGCGATTTGTATGGGTTTTCTTATGCTTCGGGAGCACTCTCTGTATTGTTGTTCATACAAATCCTGTTGCTGAGCCGGATTTGTATGAATAATTCTGCGCGGCCAGGCGTGGTATCGCCAGATAGTTCATACAAATGACGCTGTCGCCGCGGATTTGTATGAATGATTCTGCGAAACCAGGCGTTGAATCGCCAAAAAGTACATACAAATAGTGCTGTCGCTGCAGATTTGTATGAATGGTTCTGCGAGAACCGGCGCTGAATCGCCTAAAAGTTCATACAAATGGCGCTGTCGCCACAGATTTGTATGAGCGCACCACAGATTTGTATGAACGCTTCTGCAAAACCAGGCGCTAAATCGCCTAAAAGTTCATACAAATGGCGCTGTCGCCGCTGCTTTGTATGAGCGCGGACCAGAGTTCCTACGAGCGCCACACCTAGTCTGAAGGAGTGCGCCCCCAACCCTGCTGTCAGGACAAAGAAAAGTTCATACAAACAGCCGAGCAATGCCGGAGTTGTATGAACTGCTTCTTTGCAATGGCGTCTCTACGCAATAGAGTTAAGTGCCTGACCAGCTATTCCTTTTTGCCAAACCGGGCTTCCAGGACCCGCTCGAACTGATCCATCGTGAACGGGTGGTCCTGCGTTTCGAACGTGAACAGGAAGTTTTCGCCGATCACGTACCCGTTCTCGAGGTACAGCCGCAACTTGTCGATGAAACTGTTTTGGTAGTACTCTGCGTCATCGACCATGCCAAAGTGCTCGAAAATGACCTCGGTTCGAGTGACGGGGTCGAGGATCGTGAAGTCGGGATACCGGTAGGTGGTCCTCCCGTGGTCATTCAGCGTGATCCGCTTCTCGTAGAGGTAAGCGTAGTCATGGTGGAACAGATAGTTTGCCTGCATCCCCTCGGACTTGGACTGCACAAGGTCCCCTTTTTCTGTCGGGTAGAGACGTGTCCCTTCGGCCTTTTGTTTCTGAACATAGTTCTGGGACAGCCAGCGAGCCCGGTACGAGGCATCGCTTTCGACCGCTGGGGCGATGTAGTCCTGTTTTCCTTCGTGACATTGCAAAAAGACATCTTCTACTTTGTCTTTGTCGCAATAAGCGATCACATTCCTGAGTGCGGATAATTCCTTTTTCGCAATGGGGAGTGCTTTTCGGTCGTACTCCTTCTGGGCGAGCCTCGCGATGGTTTTTTGCTGAGACTGTTTCAAGTAGATTCGACCGGAGTCGTTGTGCATCACAAGGTACCTCGAATAAGTGCCCTTTGCTGTTTTGCTGACGACAAGACTTCCTTCGGGTGCATTGGCAAGCCGCTTTTCCAATTTGGCGATGAGCTGTTCCAGAAACCGTTCCCGTTTCTGGAATTCTGTTTTGGGCAAAGTGGCGGTCAGGCCATAATGGTAAATTGCCATGTCCTTCTCCTTTCAGTGATAGCGGGGATACGGGAGAATGAACAGAAAAAGCTTAGCACGGGAAAGAGGTTGCGTCAAATCAGTGAGTACCGTTTTTGTATTATGCAAACGTGTGTTATAATGAGTTAGCAAAGCCTAACCGATTCAAAAAGACAACGATGAAAGCAGAAAGAGCAAGGAGACGACACCATGAAAACTCAGAAGTATTCCATCAAGAAAGATGGGTTTTACGGGCTTTATTTCCCGGTAGAGGATACGGCAAAGAAAAAAGGCGCAGCCCGAAAGAAGGCAGAGAAGAAACACGCAACGGAGTCCGGGACCGCTGGAAGCAGCGCCATCATCCTTATGCTGGGGGACTCGCCGGAGGATACGCTGGCGAAGGCCGGCGCGAAGTGGTTCCTGAAGCACGGCATCAGTGTGATGACCATGTCGCCGGAGAAGAAGGACTACGGGCACCACAACTACCCGCTGGAGCGGATCGGCGCGGCCATCCGGGTCTTACAGGACAAAGGCCACACCAACATCGGCATTGCCGGCCTTTCGACGACCGGCATGGTCGCGCTGACCGCGGCGTCGTTCTACCCGGAGCTTTCTCTGACCATCGCCATGTCTGCGTCAGACTTCGTCATGGAAGGCTTCTACCAGGACAACCTGGACGGCGCACACGAACGCCCCGGCGACGGGACGGAGTCGTCCCTCTCCTGGAAGGGCGAGCCGCTGCCGTTTTTACAGTACGCGTATCGCCACCCGGAATACTGGGAGAAGATCTCCGCCGAGTCCAAAGCAACCGGCAACATGGTCGCTGCCCGCGGCATGTTCGACGAGTCCGAGCGCCGAAACCCGGTGAGCGAAGACGCGCGCATCAAGGTGGAAAACATTAAAGGACATATCGTGTTCATCGGGGCGGAAGACGACGCGCTTTGGGACACCTGCAAGTACACGCGGCGCATGGTCGAGGTCCTGCAGAACACGCCCGGCAGCGCCACCTTCGACGCGCTCCTCTATGAGAACGGCACCCACTTCGTCCTGCCGGCCACCATGCTGACGGACCTGCTGCCGGTGGGCATCACGGCGTTCATCGCGCTGGCCTTCCAAGAAGGCCGTAAACACCCGCTGGCCTGCAAAAAGACCCGCGAGGACATCGACGAAAAGCTCACCGCCATCCTGGAAACCTGGAAGGCGAACGCATGAACCGGAACAGTAAATAAGGGCCCGCACCGGCGGACCCTGCAATAAAGAAAGGAAGAATAACAATGAAAAAGCAAAAACTCATCTCGACCCTTCTGGCCCTTGTCATGGCTGTGTCCATGTGCAGTGCTTTTGCAGTCAGCTCGAGTGCAATCTCCGTTGGCGCAGAGACCAGTGTCTCCAACGTGGCCGGCCTGCCGAAATTGGACCAGAAAAAGCTGGATACCAGCAAGATGAAGAAGAACGATCCCCGGAAGCCCTTCGTCGGCGTTTGGCGTCTGGTCCTTGGTGCAAAGGTCGGCGGCGCGGAACAGAAAATCGCTACAGACCTCGTTACGGTCGCCTGGTACAACGACGGCACTGCGGAGACCTATCTGCTGGGCAAGCTGCAGAACAGCTACAAGTACAAAGCAGACGGTAAAGTCTATACGGCCATTGAACCCGACGAAACTGACAATTCCACCTATGCCTTCTCGAAAGACGGCAACATGCTGTACTTCTACTATTTCGATACCGATAACATCGTGTTCGGCTACGAGCGCATCGCCTGAAAAGGAGAAATACTATGAAAAAAACCAACGTCATCAGCACGCTGTTGTCCCTGTGTCTTGCACTGGCGATGTGCATCGCCCTGGCAGTACCCGGCTTTGCGGCTTCGCAGAAGAACCCGCTCTTCGCCGGTGGTTCGGGCACGAAGGCCGACCCCTATGAGATCGCCAATGTCCAGCAGCTGCTCGCCATCAACACGGACCTCGGCGCGAACTACGAGCTGGTCGCTGACATCGACTTCTCGAACGTCAAAGCCTGGCTGCCCATCGGCTACTACAGCATCGACATCGAAGCCATGATGGCCGGCTCGGAAGAGGTGCCGGAAGCGCTCGCGTTCCACGGCACCTTCGACGGCAACGGCCACACCATGAAGAACCTGAAACTGGCGGCACCCGGACTTTTTGGGACCGGTGTCTTCGGCTTCACGAGCGGCAACGCCTACCTGCATGATGTCAACATCGAAGATTTCGCGGTCACATCCGCTCTCATCGCCGGCTCCCTTGTCGGCTGGGCCAGCGGCAAAACCGTCATCGAGAACGTCAACGTCAAAAACGCCAACAATAAGGGCCTGTCCATGGTCGGCGCCCTCTGCGGCAGCTCCAACGGCGATGTGACTGTGAAGAACGTCAAAGTGAACGGCGGCTCCGCGATCGGCGGCGTCTCCCTGCTGGACGGCAACGTAGAACTCCTGCCCGGTTACGGCCAGGTGGGCGGCGTCATCGGCGGTGCCGACGGCACGGCTTTCGCGAACTGCTCTGTCAAGAACTTCAAAGTCGTCAACAAGATCAGCGGCAACGACGGCTTCGGCGGTCTGGCCGGCTGCGCGAACGAAGCGAAATACGTGAAGAACTGCAGCGTGGAGAACGTGACCATCAAGGCCACGGCCGGACCGGTCGGTTACATCGGCGGCCTGGTCGGCCACACCGGCACCGAGGCCGGCATCAAGAAGGCCTCCAAAGCGTCCAAGATCACCGGCTGTTCGGTCAAGAACGTCAAGATCATCGCGTCGGATGAAGCGCAGTGTGTCGGCGGTCTCGTCGGCGGCGGCACCTATCGCTCCGACGAACAGTCCGAGCCCTTCGCCTATGCCGTCTCCAACTGCTCTGTGACCAACGTCACCATGAAGACCGGCGGCAGCATCATCGGCTCCATCGCGGGCTACACCGGCAACAACTCGTCCGTCAAGTCCTGCACGGCGAAGAACGTCAAGCTCAACGGCAAGACGCTCTATGCGAAAGTCGGTGCGGACCCGAGCGTCATCCCCTACACCGAACTGACCCAGTTCGGCGGCGCTCTTTAAGCCGACCCTCAAGCGGCACCGCCCGCATAACGACGAAAGACCTGAGCGTTTGTCCGCTCAGGTCTTTTTCTGTCAGCAGTTGCCGACGTGGCAGAGGCTTTTGCTTGACGTACGTCAAGTAGTTTGATACCATAAACATGGAAACCGGGAGGTGGAACGATGAAAAATGACATGATCACGGAGAAACAGGATCTGCACCATTTGACCTGGAGCAAAGTAAGGAACTCGTCCGGAACAGCCGGGTCGTTTCTGAAAGCATATTCAGACCTTGGCGGTCACAAAACCTACTATAAGCTCTCTAACTATGACAGCGTTCATGGCATCACCGGGCACGAATGTGTCAATGAACTCATCGTCGATCGCCTCCTGTCGCTTCTTGGGGTGGAACACCTCCATTACCAGCTGCTCCACGCTGACATTCTTCTGGACGATCAACCGACAGAAACCTGGCTCTGTTCCTCAGACGACTTCAAACAGCCGGGAGAAACGAAGATCGCGCTGGATGCTTACTATCAGGCTGAGCGAATGGTCGGTGAATCGCCCCTCGATTTCTGTATTCGGAACGGCTGGGCCTCCTACGTTTACGAAATGCTTGTGGTCGACTATCTGATCCTGAACCGGGACCGCCACGGCGCCAATATGGAGGTGCTCCGAAACGGAAAGGCCCGCACGGTACGCCTCGCGCCGCTCTTTGACCACGGGTTGTCACTTTTGTTTTCCTGCCGTTCGTCCGGCGATCTACGGGCCGCAGACATCATGGAAGACAAACCGGTCCAGTCCTTTGTCGGAAGTCATTCTGCCCGGGAGAACCTCGAGTTGATCCCTCCCGGAAAAGAGCCGAACTTCCGCCCCCTGCAGCCTTCCGACCGGGAGGTCCTCCTCGCAGGACTGGACGCGGTATTGCCGGAGGAATGGCTGGAGAAGATCTGGCAAATGATTTGGAACAGGTGGTGTGAATATGAGGATTTTCGCGATTCGCGACGGTAATGCGGACGTCCCAAAAGACCTCGCATACCTTTTCTATTATGAAAAAGACAAGACCTTCTATATCGAACTCCCGGAAGGGGCTGATGAGTGGGAGACCCCGCTTCTACTGTCGAGCTTCGTCAAACGCGGGGAAACGACCGTGAACCCGTACTGGAGCAAGTTGTGGGTGCAGCAGCGGATCATACCGACGGACCGTCAGAACCTCGGACAGGTCCTGCGAGACAACGGTCTCGAACTGTATGATGAATTCGATCTTCTCATGCTGGCCGACGGGCGATGTGCCCAGGACGATTATTATTTGACGGAACGAAAAGAGAGCGAACTTCCCACGGAAATACGGGAGCGGATCGCCCACCGGGTCGAAGACGTGGTACCGCTGCCACAGTACCATCTCCTGGTGTTCTTTTCCGGCGGGGCCATTCAAAAAGTGGATGCCCTTCCGTTGATCGGAGACGTCGTTCCGTTTGCCCCGCTGCTAAGGGACCCCTCGCTGTTCGAAACCGTCCAGGTCCAGGCCGGCGGATACGGAGTTTGCTGGGGAACTAGCCTGGAGCTCTCAAAAAAAGACCTTTACGAGTCCGGGACACCGGTCCCGCTGAGCGCAGATGACTTTGCGTCATTCGTCGCAAGACGTGTCATCACGACTGCAGAAGCCTGCGAGCTGCTGGGCTGCTCGCGGCAGAACATCGACGACCTGGTCCGGCGGGACAAATTACACCCGGTGAAGGCCGGCGGCCGCACCAAACTGTTCCTGCGAAGCGAAGTGGAACAACGCCGCTGGGGCATCGACATTTAAAACAAAAGACCTGAGCGTGATTCGCTCAGGTCTTTTTCGTTCAGCAGTTGCCGACGTATACATATTGCAGGTACTCGCGGGCGAGGTCCGCGAAGCGGTAGACAAGCGCCGGGTCCGTGGCCGGGCGGTCCGTGTATTTCCAGCAGGGGAAAAACCGGGTGACGTGGAGCGGGATGCGGTTGCCCCACCCGTTTTGCAGGGAGGCGATCCACTGTACCATCTCCCGGAACTCCTCTTCGTCATCGTTCATGCCGGGGACGACGAGGTTCGTCAGTTCCAGGTGGCAGCGGTCCGCGGCCATCATGATAGCATACTGGACGGTTTCGAGGTCTCCCTTCAGTACATCGCGATAGGTCTCTTTGCGGAAGGCTTTGAGGTCGAAGTTCACGGCGTCCGTCAGGGGCAGGACCTGTTGGAGGATTTCCGGCTCTGCGGTCCCGTTGCTGACGAGGACTGTCTTCATCCCTTTGCGCTTGCAGGCTTTGAACGTGTCCCGCACGAACTCGTAGTTGATGAGGGGCTCGTTGTAGGTGAACGCGATGCCGATGTTCCCCTTCGGCTGCAGTTTCTCCGCCAAAGCGACGAGCTGGTCCGGGGAGTAGAACTGCGATCCGATGTCGTCGTCCCCCGCCTGGGCGATCTCATGGTTCTGGCAGAACGGGCAGCGCAGGTTGCAGCCATAGCTGCCGACCGAGAGGATCATGCTCCCGGGCCGGAACCGCGCCAGAGGTTTCTTTTCGATCGGGTCCAGCTGCAACGCGGTCACTTTACCGTACGCATCACTCACGACCCGGCGGTCCAGACACTTTCGCGCCCGGCAGAAACCGAGCTGGTTCCCGCTGAGCTCACAATGTCGAAAACAAACATCACAGGTTGCCGGCATACGGTCACCCCCTGTTGAATCTTAGCCCCACAACTCGGACAGCCGGGGGACGATCTGTTTCTTGCGACTCATGACGTGCGGCAGGAAGACGGCGTTGTTCGCCGCCGGTTGGCCGTACGCGTTCGTAATGGTCTGGTCGTCGCCGATGTAGAGAAGCTCGGTGCCCTCTTTCAGGACGTCGGTCAGCATGATGAGGATGTAGTCGTAACCGCGGTCCTCTTTGCGCGCCTTCATCGCCGCGAGCATCTCGTCCTGACGGCTCAGGAGCTCGTCCGAGTTGAGGCACGTGACCTGCCCGATGCCGAGCTTGTGGTCCGCGATCAGGAACTCCTTGAAGTCGGTGAAGATCAGCTCGTCGACCGGCTTGCTGAGGTCCGCGCCGGCAAAGACCGTGTTCCCCACTTCCTCGAGCGTGACCTCGGCAATGCGGGCCATGCGCTCCGCGATGACCTTGTCATGCGGCGTACAGGTGGGCGATTTGAACATGACCGTGTCAGAAATGATGGCGGAACACAGGAGTCCCGCGATCTTCTTGGACGGCATGATGCCCTTCTCCTGGTACATGCCGGAGATGATGGTGGCGGTGGAGCCCAGCACTTCGTTGCGGAAGAAGATGGGCCCGGTGGTCTGGATATCCGCAAGGCGGTGGTGGTCGATGATGCCGAGCACTTCCGCTTCGCTGAGCCCGGGCACCGTCTGAGACAGTTCGTTGTGGTCCACGAGCACGACGCGTTTACGCTTCGGGCGGATCATGTGGTACCGGCCCATGGTGCCGACGACTTTGTCGTTCTCATCGAGGATGGGGTACGCGCGGTACCGGGAGTTCAGGAGCACGTCCTTCACGTCGTCGAGGTAGTCGTCGAGGTGGAAGACTTTGAGGTTCTCGGCGGCGCAGATGCGGTCGATCGGCAGCGCCAGGTTGATCATCCGCGCGGTCCGGTAGGCCGACAGCGGCGATGTAATGATCAACGTCTCGGACGTGTCATTGCGGAATTCTTCCGATACATCTGCCTGGCAGATGACCACGGCCTTCACGCCGATGTCCAGCGCATGGCGGACCATGTCCGCCTGCTGGCCACAGACGACGATGCTGTTCGGGTTGTTGAACAGCATGCCTTCATGGGCGGTGGGGACGGCGATGATCACATCGCCCGAGAGTTCCTCGGGAATGCCCGCGGGCTGGTTGACGATCTGCCCCTCGAGAACAGAGAGCAGGTTGTAGACGGGGACGTTGTCCACATGGGGCGCGTCCACGTTTTTCATGCTGTGGGTGGCAATGTCTCCGGTGGTGAGCATACCGTAAAGGCTGCCGTCGTCCTCCACGACCGGGATGACAGACGGGGCTCCATCGCCCTGCTTCATGGTCTCCCATGCGTGGAAGATGGTGACGCTGCGGTCCATGGCGGGCGGGGTGTCGAAGACGAGGTCCCGCACCTGGGTGCGGACGTTCGAGATGAGCACCGGCGGTTCCGCGTCGAACTTGTCGAGCACACGCTGGGTCTCATCGGACACGTTACCGAGGCGGGCCGCCACATATTCCCGGTCACCGAGCGCGTTGCGCAGCGCCGCATAGGCGATAGCGGACACAATGGAGTCGGTGTCGGGGTTCTGGTGTCCGGTGACATAGACCGGGTCTTTTACAATAGAGTCCATACTGGGTCTCACTTTCTAAGTAGAGGTTTGCTTTTACCAGCCTTTTCTTTTGCACCCCTATTTTACCCTACTTGGGCGATTTACAAAAGAGAGAAATAAGCTACCCGTAAAGTTCCCCGAAAAATACTGGTCAGTTATTCACCGCACTCCAATCTTTTGTTGTAAAGTACGTGGTGACGCCGTTCACCGTTTTGCTGGATCGAATGCCGTTTTCGTCATAGGTATAGCTGTAGACATCTGCGGTCCCATTCGGATCCGTACTCGTCAATGGTAAGCTTCAAATATATTCCATATTGCTACAAGCATCATTAGGAATAACATAATACTATAAAAAAGAACCCAAAAAGATGATTTTTCAAAGAGTAGTCGGCCTACCAAAGAAACGACAAACAGTATGGCAATAATAATAATCAAAATACCCACATGGTTAAACAAAAGACCACCTCACTCTCGCCCAAATAGAGACTCTTGAATACGGCCGACCATATATTACTGCTTTTAACTGGTTCCTATAATAACCTTTGCGAACAGATTGATACAGGCCAAAGGTCCACCCAACAGTAATAACAATTCTCATTGTGTTATTTATATATTTTGAATGATCGACATAGTAACCCGCAACACCTGTTACGGCGCCCCATACGCCTGCAATTACCGCAATCACTTTTGAGACTGTTACATCTGGGATTAAAGCCGCAATTGCGCCAGCGAAAGTGCTTATTCCGTTGATCCATGCCAATCCCTTTGCAACAGTTTTAACCTTAACCCACAGTACTTTTGATGCATATTTTGTGTAAGATTTTAGGACTCTAATATACTTTTTGTATTTCAGTTTTAGCTTTGCTTCTCCACTATAATCAAGATTATTGACACAATCATTTCCGCAATATACAAAAAGATTGTCTCCACAATAGGACTGTCGATCTTCTTCAAAAACATAAGGATAGTCAGAATTTATAAATCTATTAATTAAAGAGTTGTAATACCTGCTCTGTAAGTAATAATACCCCGTCTCCTGATCCAGATAATAGCCTCTGTACCGCAGCGGGTTCGCGTTTGCGATGGCGAGCTGTGTCGAGTTTCCTGCTGTGGCCGGTGTCACTGCAAGGACTTCTCCCCAGGCACCATAGGTGTAGGTGGCGATGAGGGAACCTGTATTGTCGGTAATGCCAATGACGTCTCCCATCTGGTTAGTCAAATAGAAGTAGTGAGTCCCATTGTAGAGGAAGCCTGTCGGGTTGCCGGAGTTGTCATACTGGAAATACATGGTGTTCGTCCCGTCGGTTTGAGACAGGATGACACCATCTTTTGTTGTGAAGTAGGTGGTCACTCCGTTGACAGTCTTGCTGGACCGGATGCCGGACTCGTCATAAGTATAACTGTAGACGTCTGCCGTGCCGTTCTCGTCTTCCGGGTTCACGGTGATCTGAGAGAGCGTTCTTCCGTTCGTCCACTCGAACTCCATGTTGCCATAGGTCAGGACATTGCCGTTGGCATCGTAAGTCAGGCTCGTGCCGTTGACGGAAGTTAGTTCATCCTGCCACAAAGACTCTACGAAAAATCATCCGCCAAATTGCAAGTATCGACAATCCAAATAACGTATCCATTTTATTTCCTCCGATATGACAGTTTTGACGGCCTAAAAAACTGTTTGGCCGCCATCAACCAATTCAATATCTAACAATTTCATGGTATGTTGCTCGTAGATTACTCGATATGTTTCGTTTGGCGTTAGTGCGTCAGTAGAAAGGACATCCAGAACTGTCTGCAGATCTGCTTCCAAATATATCCGCTCATCTCCTACTTTTTGAAATATAATTTTATCTGGTCCAGCCATTCTGCCAAAGCCTGGTTCATTTTTTATATAACATACATTTTCCTCAACAATTAGGGGGTTATAGTAGACATATAAATTGTTGATAGAAAATGAGAGTCCTACGAGCAAAAAAATTGCTACAAAACAATAGTACCATGGCTTATTCTTATCGACACTTTTTCCTATCCATAATAACAACAGAAAAAAACACATTACCCCAAGTAAAGCAACAAGACCAGCCGTCTTAAATGCGGAAATTGGCCATATTCGATACATTATTTCACCCTCCTTCATCTCAAATATCTTTGTATTGTTGCCAATTTCCCGCCTTGCTTTGAAGGCAATAGGCTAAGCGCTAAAGAAATAGCAGCGCTGATACCCGATTGTTGCAACAATTTCTGACCATATGATTTTGAAAAGAAAGAGCGTAATGTTTTAGGTTGAAACCACCCCGGATTCGTTTTCTTAAATCTTGCGCCCAAGAAATTCCCAACATAGCCATACGCCGTGTTTTTTATAATTGCAAAAGTAAGACCTTTTAATGTTTTTTTACCTGTGATGATTCTTCTCTCGACGCAATCAATAAATGATTGAACTAGCGCGCCTGAAAAAGCAGCTAACAAATTGCTATATTTCCGTAGGGCTGGGCGTTTTATCAATGCCATTAGAATAACATTGTTCACAGCCATTCCCGTGGCATAACCCGTCACATTTCTAAATATTTTACGCCCTCTATAATGTCTCTTCACAATATTGGTTATTATTTGTGACAAAGCGGCAATCACCGCAGAAACTATCGCCATCGCCAAATAGATTTTTAAAGTAAATTGTCCGGTTGAATCCTCATAAGAGGGAGAACTATTATAGCAATATGCAAATAGATTCGTGCCTGCTGTTTCAGACTTAATAATTCTAGAAATTATGATGTTGTCTGCATTTATAAAGCGTGAGACGTAAGAATCATAATACCTACTCTGCAGGTAATAATATCCTGTTTCTTGATCTTGGTAGTAGCCCCTATACCGTAGCGGATTCGTGTTGGCGATGGCAAGCTGTGTCGTGTTTCCGGCTGTTGCAGGAGTCACAGACAGCACGTCTCCCCAGGCTCCGTAAGTGTAGGTGGCAATCAGGGAGCCCGTGTTATCGGTGATGCCGATGACATCGCCCATCTGGTTGGTCAGGTAGAGGTACTGAGTGCCATTATAAAGGAAGCCGGTCGGGTTGCCGGAGTTGTCATACTGGAAATACATGGTGTTTGTCCCGTCTGTCTGGGACAGGATGACACCATCTTTTGTTGTGAAGTAGGTGGTCACTCCGTTGACCGTTTTGCTGGACCGGATGCCGGACTCGTCATAAGTATAGCTATAGACGTCGGCTGTGCCGTTCGGGTCGGTTGGATTGACCGTGATCTGCGAGAGTGTTCTTCCGTTGGTCCACTCAAACTCCATGTTGCCATAGGTCAGGACGTTACCATTGGCGTCATAAGTCAGACTCGTACCGTTGACTGAGGTCAGTTCATCCGGCCAGACAGCGTTGCCGTAGCTAAAGTTCGTAGTTTCCGCAGGAAATGATGTATCATCATAAACTTTGGTCTTTGAGAGGATGTTTCCTCGCTGGTCGTAGCTGTAAGTTTCAGTGAATCCATTGGCGGTGTCTACGGTCTGCGTCAACTGGCCATACTGGTCGTAAGTGTAGGTCTGCTCCGCAGTACCATAGCCGGTACTCGTGATCCGGTTCTTGGAGTCGTAGGTGTTCACCACATCGATCGTGGTGTTATCGGCAAGCGTGATCGCCTTGCTCGTGATGTTCTCTTTCGAGTCATAGCTGTAAGCCGTCGTGAACGCAGGGCTGTTGTTAAAGCTCACTGCTTCCGTGGCCACATTATTGCTGTTGTTGTTCGTAAAGGTGTAGTTCACCGAATTTGAGCCAGCCGTGAACGTGGTCGACCGGTTCGTGACCTGACTCGAATAACTTGTGCCAAAGTGGCTCTCGTTGATGGTCGTGACCACAGCGTCTTCGCTGTCCACCTGGTCTTCGTTAGAGGACTGGGTGTAAGTCTGGACCACCGAGTCGTCGCTCAGCTTTGTAACTGTTACGCTATCATTGCTGCCATAAGTATACCTTAAACCGGTGTCATAATTCACCTTTTCGGTGAGCTCATTGTCGGAATTGTAACTGTAAGTCACATAGGCTGCATTGTTATCGTTCCGCTTTTCAGAAATCAGATTCTTGTTGGAGTCGTAATAATAGTTGATGACGTCATCGTTCGCATAGGTCACTGTCTGAAGAAGGTTTGTGGCGTTCTCATAACCATAGAGGACTTTCTGGACACCGTTCACCTGGACCTGCGTCAGTTCCCCATGGTCTCTGTAATAGAACTTGTAAATGTCGAATTCTTCTCGGGTCTTGCATCCTCTGTCGTATTGTGGCGATTTACCCGTTTCAATTAGTAAAAACATTCTCTATATACATGGAAAATAAAAACCATATGTGCTCAAAATCTCTTTGATTTCTGCATCTTCTTTATTTGACAAATTAAAATATCTGTTTTGTTCTTTATAATACACGATTGGGCATGTGTCACACGCAAACCAAAAGTGATGCTCCTGCCCATTTTCGTCTATGAGAGTCATAGATACATCTTCGCCGAATCCACAAGATGGATTATCCCATCGAAGAACTCTATGGTTCATATTTTTATATAGTTGTTTTAAATCTTCTTGTAATACTTGAACAGTATTATCTGTATAATCAAAGCGGACAGAACCTGTTGTAGGTTCCGGAATGTTTGTGGTCCCAAACCAGAGAAATAGGATTAGCACTACAATGGGGATTAGTCCAAATATCACTTTTTTTATATGTACACCGAGCCTTTTTAATTGAATCGAAGAGGAAATATTCACGCTTTTTATGCACTATAAATCTCACCTTCACCTTTACGAACTGATGGACCACAATATGACATACAGAATTGCCGAAGCAATAATATATGCTACCAAATATTGTTTTTTCTTAGTAATTATCAGCAAGACACCGACAACAATCGATACAATCCAAAATAGGATAAAAAGTAAATTAGACAATTTTATAACCCCCTCCTGTGACAAGCGTTACATATGTCCTATAAGTTTTTTTAGTAGTCAGCTTTAGCTTTTTCCCTTCATATTTTTTAGTCGTCACTAAGTACGTTCGAATTGTTACTCTAAAATTAATATACACAATTATGGACTTCCCGATTTTTTGAGAGTTCGACAAAGTGAGATCAATAATTTGAGCTATTTTACTAATTATAAATATGACCGCATTAGCTGTTGCGCTGATATACAAATCCGGAATGTAATGTGCTGCCACAAAGGCGATGTCAGATGCAAATGATGCTAATCTTGCTCGATTTCTAATGTCACTAACTTTTATTTTTTTGGGTATAGTAAATTTTCTGTATTCTTTTCCTATCTGCCTTATGGATTTTTTTACGTTACTTTCGCTCTCGCAAGTCCCCAAGCATCATAATAATTTATTGGATCGTTTCCGCAATAGGAAAACAATGAAAACCCTGCAAACGTAGCAGACGTGAACAACAACACTTCTGAATCATCCGGAGATAAAAAGCGAGCAAATTTTGGAGAATAGAATCTTGACTGAATATAGTAGTTCTTTGTTTCAGAATCATAGTAATATCCCCGATATCGCAACGGATTGGCATTCGCAATCGCAAGCTGAGTTGCGTCATTGGCTGTAGCCGGTGTTGTAGACAAGAGTTCACCCCAAGCACCGTAGGTGTAGTTTGCAATTACTGTTCCGGCTGCATTGGTAATGGCGAAGATGTCACCCATTTGGTTCGTCAGGTAGAAGTACTGGTTCCCATTGTAAATAAAGCCTGTCGGGTTGCCGGAGTTGTCATACTGGAAATACATGGTGTTTGTCCCGTCTGTCTGAGACAGGATGATGCCATCTTTTGTTGTAAAGTAGGTGGCAACTCCGTTGACGGTTTTGCTTGTTCTAATGCCGCTTTCATCGTAAGTGTAAGAGTAGATGTCCGCCGTGCCATTCGGGTCCGTCGGGTTCACGGTGATCTCACTAAGGACCCGTCCATTCGTCCATTCGAACTCCATGTTGCCATAGGTCAGGACATTGCCATTGGCGTCATAAGTCAGGCTTGTGCCATTGACGGAAGTGAGTTCATCCTCCCAGGCAGAGTTGCCATAGGTGAAAGTGGTCGTCTCTGCCGGAGTATTCACATCATCGTAGACCTTGGTTTTAGTGAAGGTATTCTTTTTATATCAAACCTTTTTCTTTCAATATGCTATTTACCGATTGACTAGATTTATATAACTTTTCAGAGTCGACATCATTGCAGCTGAAATAAATAGTTCCATTCTCTGTAATAGAATAAAGTCCATAGTAATATCTAGCTTTACAGTCTTGATAATAAAAATAAATAGGATAATACTCGACAGCCTCATCCACTACAAACGAGGGCTTTTCATCTGCTGTCGCCTCAATAAAATCTCTACCAAATAAATCAAGTTCGTTTGTTTCTGTTATCTCTAACGTATTTGACCCTGACTCTATTATGATTCTACTGATGGTTGCCCCTTGTCTGTAATCCGGAAGTTTATACGATGTGTCTACGTATAGATAATAATCTCCCATTTTGTCAGGATCAAATTCTAAAAACATTGATAAATCTTCGTCTACGAAGCCGTATGCTGAATTGTTAGGAGTTTTTTGATTTTCTTTTTTTTCTCCATAATAAACTTTTCTTAAAATACGTTTTTCAGACTCCGAAACATCCCAATACGCAGATAGGTCTCTCCCGTTCCCATCTCCTTCTCCAAATTCAACATTGTTGTACAAAAGTACAGGTTCTTCATATACATCTAGTGCTTTCCAGGTGCATCCGCTTAATAATATTGAAATCATCACGGAAAATACAATCATTACATATGATATCTTTTTCATGTCGGACCTCCTCATGCGGATACCAAATTGGGCGTTTGGGTTGCCACTTCCCTTAACATCACACTCTTCATTAGTGCCGCTGTGATTTTTGGTGCTAATTCAACTGCTACATAAGCAATAGATCCCATCGCATAAGAAGCTGCTGAACCAAGGGCAGCACAAGCAGAGACGACCGCCACTTTTGCTGCTGCTTTCGTATAATTGTTTATTTGTAGCCCAATAAAAATCGTATAATACATAATGGTTTGATTGTTCGATGCATATTTCTCCGTTATGGAGCCAACAAACGCTTCCGAGCCTGGACCTTGGACATAATAACCTCTGAGAGTATGGGTACCATTCTTCAGTGTACCTCCGAATACATAGCCAGCAAAAGAAACACGGACAGTATATGCTCCACTAATTGACAAGCTCTTCTTTTTCGTTTTCCCTCCAAGTGATTGTTTTTTTAAGCGATCTGATGAGTCGTTTGCCTTTGCGTTTAATTCTACCCCTAAGTAGACAGAGCAACCCGCAAATTTCTTATAAAATACCTGTATCGGCTTGTTCTTTTTGGAGGCATGTTTTATCACATAATTAACCAATGCGCTCGCTCGCTTCTTATTTTTCTGTTGTTTGGTTGCTTTTCCATCAAAATCATTATTGTTGATCGGGTTATTTGAACAATATAAGAATAGGTTATTCCCAACCCTATCGTCCTTTGAGATTAATGCAATCCCAAATAAATCAGCATTAACATATCTACCTAATAACGAGGAATAGTATCTACTCTGCAGATAATAGTATCCTGTCTCAGCGTCCCAGTAATACCCCCTGTACCGCAATGGATTCACGTTAGCGAGGGTGAGCTGAGAAGTGTTGCCGGTTGTGGCCGGTGTCACGGCTAGTACTTCGCCCCAGGCGCCATAGGTGTAGGTGGCGATGAGTGAGCCCGTTGAGTCAGTAATGCCGATAACATCGCCCATTTGGTTGGTCAGATAGAAGTACTGAGCCCCGTTGTACAGGAAGCCTGTTGGGTTCCCGGAGTTGTCATACTGGAAGTACATGGTGTTCGTCCCGTCTGTCTGAGACAGGATAACGCCATCTTTTGTTGTGAAGGTTGTCGTGGTTCCATTGACCGTTTTACTGGAGCGGATGCCGTTTTCGTCATAAGTGTAACTATAGACATCTGCCGTCCCATTCGGGTCTTCCGGGTTTACAGTGATCTCGCTGAGCACTCTGCCATTCGTCCATTCAAACTCCATGTTGCCATAAGTCAGGACATTGCCATTTGCGTCGTAAGTCAGGCTCGTGCCGTTGACCGAGGTCAGTTCATCCGGCCAGGCAGAGTTACCGTAGGTGAAGGTGGTCGTCTCTGCCGGGACATTCACATCATCGTAGACCTTGGTCTTTGTGAGGATGTTCCCTCTTTGGTCGTAACTGTAAGTTTCGGTGAACTCGTTTGCTGTGTCCACCGTCTGGGTCAGCTGACCATACTGGTCATACGTATAGGTCTGCTCCGCAGAGCCATAGCCGGTGCTTGTGATCCGGTTCTTGGAGTCGTAGGTGTTCACCACATCGATCGTGGTGTTATCGG
>R21__coassemble_464_pt1 | contig 33542 bp, 34 predicted proteins | sample R21__metabat2_low_PE_053 | metagenome-assembled genome bin R21 | reverse complement strand
GGGTTGGGGCGCGGGCCCCCGGGTCGGGGGGCTTCCCCCCCCGCTTTTGGCCCCCCCCCCCCCCGCAAGCAGCGCATTAGAACAGACCTCCATGTTGAGGGGTTCGGGTTCATTGTTGGACGCGGTCAGGTTTTGTAGTGTATAATGAATGGTAGCAAAGATACTGAAGGAGGAATCCGTTATGAGTAAAACATTGGTCACTTATTTCTCGGCGTCCGGCGTGACGGCGAATAAGGGACAGAAGATCGCGCAGAAGATCGGCGCGGATACATTCGAAATCAAACCGGCCGTGCCGTATACGTCTGCGGACCTCAACTGGCAGAACAGCCAGAGCCGCAGCAGTGTGGAGTGCAAGGACCCGACCTGCCGTCCGGAGATCGTGGACGGCACCGTGGACCTGTCCGCCTATGACACGGTTTACATCGGTTACCCCATCTGGTGGTACACCGCGCCGAACATCATCAACACCTTCATCGAAGCCAACCTGGACGGCCTCAAGGGCAAACAGATCGTCCTCTTCATGACCTCAGGCAGCAGTGGCATCGCAAAGTCCGTCAAGGACCTGCAGGGCAAGTATCCGGAGCTGAACTTCCGGGCGGAATAAGGAGTAGCGCATGAACAATGAGAGAACCTTCCATCCGGGAGACCGGGTGCAGCATTTCAAACGGGAACTGGTGGACCCGAATACCACGCAGTACCTGTACCAGATCGTCGGGGTGGCCATCCACTCCGAGAGCCGTGAGCCGCTGATGATCTACCAGGCACTTTACGATGACTACCAGCTCTACGCCCGGCCCTACGACATGTTCATGTCGGAGGTCGACCGTGAGAAGTACCCGGACATCAAACAGAAGTACCGGTTCGAGAAAGTCAGCGACTGAGACCCGGACTCCGCCGGGAAGAACGGCAGTCCACAGGAGGAAATGACATGTATTCATCATTTGCCAGCATGAGCAATTCGCCACTCATCTTCTGGTTCACCATCGGCATGCTGATCGCGGTGCCCATCGCCATGTTCATCATCGGTATCCGGGGCGTGCGGAAGGACAACCCGAACGACAAGCGCGCCGGGTATGCCATGCTGAAACTGGCCGGGGTCGTGACGTTCCTGGTCCTTGCGGCCGGGGTGTTCCTCTTCGCCAACGGTGCGTTCCGCCAGCCGGCAGAGACGGCGGTCATCCTGTCGACCCTCTTCTGAGGCGATTTGCCGCGTGCAGTTCAGGCGCCGTTTGAAAAACAACATAAAAAAGAAAAGAGAGACTCGAAACGAGTCTCTCTTTTTTGTTGTTTTTGTGCAGGCAGGCTCAGGGCTCAGCCTGACAGTTACACGCCTCAGCCTTCTGCCGGGGCATCTTTCTTCTTCTTTGCGTAGTCGCCGAGGAAGCGCATGTCTTCGCCTCTCTTGCGACGGGCATAGTACTCTGCCGTAGCGGAGAAGACGACGTCGCCCGAAGAGTTCAGAGCGGTCTCGACGGAGTCCTGGATGACGCCGATGATGAAACCGACTTCGACGGCCTGCATGGCAATGTCGTTGGAGATGCCGAAGAACGAGCACGCCATGGGGATGAGCAGCAGGGAACCGCCGGCCACACCGGAAGCGCCGCAGGCGGCGAGGGTGGACAGGAAGCTCAGCGCGATGGCGGTGGGGATGGAGACTTCCACGCCCATGGTCTTCGCAACGGACAGCGACATGATGGTAATAACAGCTGCGGCACCGTCCATGTTGATGGTGGCACCGAGCGGGATGGACACAGAGTAGAAGTCCTTCTCAAGACCGAGCTTCTCGCAGGTGGCCATGTTGACCGGGATGTTCGCGGCGGAACTCCGGGTGAAGAACGCGGTGATGCCGGACTCCCGAAGAGCCGTCAGTGTCAGCGGGTACGGGTTCCGTTTCAGGAACAGTGCGGCGATGAACGGGTCGGTGACCAGCGTGACGAACAGCATGGAGCCAACGAGGGTCGCCACCAGTTTGCCGTAGACGGTGAAGATGGCGAGGCCGTTCTCGGAGACCGCGTTGAAGACGAGGCCCATGACGCCGAACGGGGCGAGCAGGATGATCCAGGTGACGACCTTGTTGATCATGTCGGCGATCTCCTGGATGATCGTGTTGGTCTTCTCAGAACCGATCGCCTTCAGGGCAAGGCCGAACAAAACGGCCCAGAACAGGATGCCGATGTAGTTCGCGTTCGCGAGGGCGGACACGGGGTTCGTGACCATATTGTTGAGGAGGTTCGTCCAGACTTCGCCGACACCGGAGGGAGCGGCCTGCTCCGCGGCATCGCCGGTCAGTTTCATGGTGACCGGGAAGATGTACGAGGTGATGACGGCGACGATCGACGCGACGAACGTACTGGTCATGTAAAGGAAGATGACGGTCCGGAACCGGGAGCCGATGCCCGTGCTGGAGTTCGCGAGGGAGCTCATGATGAGCACGAAGACCAGGATGGGCGCGATGCCCTTCAAGGACCCGACGAAGATGGAGCCGAGCAGTCCGATGACCGGCATGTTCGGGAACAGGAGTCCCAGCGCAAGACCGATGACGAGACCGATGAGGATCCGCAGGATGGCATTCATGTCTTTCCATTTCTGGACGACGGTTTTGAGTGCGTTCACGGTAAAACCTACTTTCGCAAAGTGTATAGTGGTTTTATCTTACCATATTACAGGAAGAATCGGAAGAGCCGGACTGCTCCGCGGTAGTAGAGTTCTTCCGCGCGCTCCATGGCTTCGGACAGCGGGATGCATCCGTCGACGGTGGTCAGAAGGGACTGGATGCCGCAATCGTAGATCTTCTCGTAGTCTTTGCCGAGGCTGCCGCACAGCGCGACGGCGGGAATGCCCTTTGCCTTGCAGCGTTCGCCGACGCCCTGCAGGACTTTGCCGAAGGCGCTCTGCCAGTCGGTCCGGCCTTCACCGGTGACGACCAGGTCGACGCCTTCGAGGCGGTCGTCGAACCCGATGAGGTCGAGCACGGTGTTGATGCCGGATTTCATTTCGGCGCCGCAGAACAGGAGCAGTGCCGCGCCAAGGCCGCCGGCCGCGCCGGTACCGGGCGTCTCGTTCGGGTCGATCCCGAACTCTTCGATGAGGAGCCGCCGGTAGTTCTGCATGCCGTCTTCGAGCGCGGCCTGCATCTCCGGCGTGGCGCCCTTCTGGGCACCGAAAGTGTACGTGGCGCCGTCGGGTCCGGTGAGCGGGTTCGTGACGTCGCACATGACGGTGATCTTCGCGTCCCCCACGCGGGGGTCCAGTCCGGAGCAGTCCATGCGGACGACCTTCGCGAGGTCTTCGCCGCGGCCGATGAGTTCGTTCCCGTCAGCATCGTAGAACTTCACGCCGAGGGCGGCCGCAAAGCCCATGCCGCCGTCGTTCGTGGCGGAGCCGCCGATGGCGATGGACAGGTCCGTATACCCGGTGTCCAGCGCGGCTTTCACCATCTCGCCGGTGCCGTAGGTGGTGGCGAGGAGCGGGTTACGCTGGTCTTCCGGGACGAGGGGCAGGCCGGAGGCGGCCGCCATCTCGAGGACGGCTTCGGTTCCGGAGAGCGCGCCGTACGAGGCGAACTGGTTCTCCATGAGCGGGCCGTGGACCGGGACGGTAACGAGTCTGCCGCCGCGGGCTTTGACGACCGCCTCGACGGTGCCTTCGCCGCCGTCCGCCACGGGGACGCCGGAGCATTCGCACTCGCCGAAGACGTCGTGCGCCGCCTTCGTCAGCAGTTCGATGGTTTGTTCACTGGACAGCGTTCCTTTGAACGAGTCCGAAGCAAATAACAGTTTCATGTGGTGTTCTCCTTAGTGCAGGGACACTGCCATAATGGATAAAAACGGATGGATCTTGAATTTCGAGATCGCGACGATCATGATGACGATCGCGACCAGGAACGCAAGGATCATAGGAATACCTGTCATAATAATACCTCTCTTTTCTCCCCAAAACTCCAGGGGGACTTTGGTGGTTCTATTATATAAAGCAAATCTTTACACCGTAAATAATCGGTTTACACAAGAAACAAATGTGAAATTCGTCAAAACTGACAGTTGCATTATTTAGGCTGGTGTAGTTGACCGGCCACAAGCATGCTGCTGCGGGAGGTGTTCAGGTGTACATACATTGCGTATTTGGCGCCCCGAACATCGTGATGCGCGATCGCATGGACGATCTCCCGATGTTCTTCGATTGTCCTCAGGCGGAATTTGTCCCGGGTGAACCCGATGTTCAACTGGACTGACGATGCAACAATAGGCATCAGTTTTCGAATGATGGAATTGCCGGAACACTCTCCGATGATTTCGTGGAACCGGGCATCTTCCCGCAGATAGGGCTGGTTGTCGCGGATCAGGTCTTCGATCAGACCGCATTGGCGGTAGAGTTCTTCAATCTGGCTTTCCGTCGCCCGCTCCGCGGCGATGGCGGCGATCTCGGGTTCCAGAAGGAGCCGGACTTCAAGCATGTCAAAGACCATGTCGTCGGTGATGTCCGTGAAAGAGAGCCCCAGCGGGTCCTCCGGAATGCCGTCTTTGAAGGAGATGAATGTCCCCGCACCCTGGCGTACGTCCAGGACGTTGCGGGAGACCAGTTCCCGGATCGCTTCCCGGATGGTCCCTCTGCCTACATGAAGCTGTTCCGCGAGTTCATACTCGTTGGGAAGTCGTTGCCCAGGTTGCAGATGCTCGTCCCGGATGAACTGGAGCAGGTTATTTACAGTTTGTTTGGTCTTGTTCTGGTTGTCTTGATTCATATCAGTACCCCCCTGTAAAACCATCATACCGTAATTCTCGCTGGAAATCCACAAATTGGTATGATGAATTTTTGAAAATTTCAGGATTCATCTTGTGCAGGTGCCATAAGAATAATCCAGTATTGATGGGGAAAATGACGTTTTTCGCGAACTGTCTCAATTTTGTATTGACTTTCATATGGCCAAAAACATATGATGAGTTCGCCAAATGTGAACGTATCGAAATTGAGGGAGGAACCAATATGAAGAACCATCCGATCCGTAGAGGACTGGCCTTCGTGATGCTGCTCTGTTTCTGCCTGAGCGTTCTGACCGGTTGTCAGAATGCGCCCGGCGAGAACGAGCCGCTGACATTCCGAATGGCAGTCGTCGACGGAGAACAATCGCCGGTCTACCAGGGCGCCGTTGCCATGGCAGACGCAGTGGAGCGGGAGACCATGGGCCGCATCAAAGTGGTCGTGGTGTCCGGCGGTGCCCTTGGCGATGAACGTGGGTCGGTCGAATTATGCCAGAGCGGAGATATCGATATCGCCAGCGCGGCCAATTCGGTCCTGACTAACTTTATCCCGGAGATGAACATCCTCGATCAGCCGTATCTCTGGGAAACAGAAGAACAGGCTCACGCCGCAGTCGACGGCCCGGTCGGCGACCTGATCGAAGACGCGGCTTACCAAAAGCTCCATGTCCATGTGATCGGTTATCTGGAATCCGGATTCCGGGACACGTTTTCTAAAAAGCCCATCCGGTCCATCGCCGATTTCAAGGGGATCAAGATCCGTACGATGCAGAATTCCTACCATATGGCGGCGTTCTCGTCGTTCGGCGCAATGCCCACCGCCATGGCATACAGTGAGGTCTTCACCGCACTGCAGCAGGGAACGATCGATGCCTGCGAAAATGCCGTCAGTAACTGCCTGTCGAACGGATACTATGAGGTGACAAAGCATATCACGTTCACACACCATGCTTTCACTTATATCCCTGTCATGATGTCCGACCCCGCCTGGAACCTGATCCCGGAAGACCTGAGGGAGCCGTTTTTGAGAGGTTGCTATGAAGGGTATCAGACGGAGCGGAAACTGCTGAAAGAAGCCAACGAAGACGCGGTCCTCGAGCTGAAGAAAAAAGGCGTCGAGTTCCACGAAATCGATCGGACTGCCCTCAGACAGTCTTATGAAAAAGCTGCGGCAGCCGGCGGCTACCGGTTCGACCCGGCCTGGCAGGCCGCTGTCGACGAAGTCCTTTCCACCAGTCACGGAGGTGAGACGACATGAAAAAAGCATTGAACGCGCTGACGAACGTGGAAAAGGGGATCGTGATCCTCACGTTCAGCCTGATGGTCATCTGCTCGTTCCTTCAGGTCATCAACCGAAACTTTTTCAAACTGCCGATCGGGTGGTTCGATGAAGCATCCACTTACTGCATGATCTATATGGCACTGATCGGGACCGAACTTGGCCTGAGAGATGGTACTCAGATTGCGGTGACCGCTGTGGTCGACAAACTCAAAGGAGTTTCCCGGACCGTCGTCCGGTGCATCTCCAAGGCCGTGGTGCTCGTGTTCTCCGGAAGTGTTTTGTATAATGCGATCGAACTGGTGTCTCGCCAGGCGGCCACGGGACAGAATTCTCCCGCACTGCACCTCCCGATGACGGTGCCCTATGCCGCATTGGTGATCAGCTTTGCGATCATTGTGATCGTCCAGCTCGGAGAACTCGTCACACTCATCATGGAAGCGGTCAGGAAAGAAAACCCGGAAGAGGAGGCGAATGAAGCATGACGACTGCACTTCTTCTCTTTGGCACGATGGCCCTGTTCCTGGTCATCGGTGTGCCAATCGCCTTTGCCCTCGGCGCATCCGTCTGGTCGACGATCATGTTCAGTCCGGACTTTCTGGTCCACACGGACATTATCGCGCAGCGGATGTTCGGCGGTCTGGAAAGCACCTCCATCATGGCCATTCCATTCTTTGTACTTGCCGGTAACCTGATGACCAAAGGCGGCATTTCCCGCCGTCTGGTCGAGTTTGCCAACAGCATCGTTGGCGGAGTCCGGGGCGGCATGGCTCTGGCCCTGGTCCTGTCCTGCGCCTTCTTTGCCGCACTGTCCGGTTCTGCTCCCGCGACGGTCATCGCGATCGGCTCGATGCTCTATCCGGAAATGGTCAAGATGGGATATCCCAAAGACCGCACGTCGGGTCTTCTGGTCGTCTCCGGTGGCCTTGGCCCCATCATTCCGCCCAGCATCATCATGGTCGTCTTCTGTACGATCACGGGCGCGTCGGTTGGCGATATGTTCAAGTCGGGCCTGTTCATCGGTGTGGTGATCATGCTGGTCCTCATGGCGGTCGTATTGTTCATCGCCCAGAAAGAACAGTGGCCGAAAAGTGAGACCCGGCCGACCCTCAAGGAGTTCGGCAAGACCTTCGTGAGCGCGATCCCTGCGATCCTGCTTCCGGTCATCATCCTTGGCGGGATCTACTCCGGATATCTTACCCCGACCGAATCCGCGGCTGTTGCCGTTGTATGGGCGCTGATCGTCGGCCTCGGCATTTACAAAGAAGTCAAATGGAAAGACCTGCCGGGCATCATCCTCGACAGCGCGAAAGGGTCGGCCATGATCCTGTTCATCATCGCGACTTCGACCGCTTTCTCCTGGATCTTCGCTTACTCGGGCATTTCCGGTCAGCTGGTCCATGGGATCACGAATATGCATCTCAGCAGAGCACTGTTCTGTCTGGTCGTCGCGCTGATCCTTCTGGTGTTCGGCATGTTCCTGGAAGGAATCGCGACCTGTGTCCTGATGGTACCCATCCTGTGGCCCATCGCCGCTGCACTGGGTGTGGATGTCATCCATTTCGGTATGATCGTTTCCATCTCCAATGTCATTGGCACGATGACGCCTCCGGTCGCGGTCAACATCTTCTCTGCCGCGTCCGTTTCGAAGTTGAAGATCGGTGAGATCTCCAAGGGCGAGATCCCTTTCTTCATCGGATATCTGGCAGTGTTCCTGCTGGTCGTCCTGTTCCCGGAACTGGCGACGCTGCTGGTGTGACACCGTAACACGATAGAAAGGGAGTTTTATATATGATAAGTCAAAAAGAACGTATGGAGCGGTGGCGTTTCCAGTCTCCGGAAGAGCCCGGCTTCCATCCGGTCATCGTTCCGGACCGTGCGGAGTGCACGGAAACGAGGGTCTACCGGCTGAATCTTCAACGTGGAGAGACCTATGAACTCGAAACGAAAGACCTGGAAATGCACCCGGTGCTGATCCAGGGCCACGCGATCGTATCCGGACCGTTTGACAAAGAACTGGATATGGAACGATTCGATGCATGCTATGCCCCGGGAAATGAGACGCTTTTCTTCCGGGCGATCGACGACTGCATCTTTTACATCGCCGCTGCGGTCGATGAAGGATACGGAAAACCGTTTTTCCGAAAATACGATCCGACTCTTCCCATCGGGGACATCCATCAGATCCACGGAGAAGGGGCAGGAAGACGTGAAGTCATGTTCACCCTGGCTCCGCAGGATGAGGCATCCCGTCTCCTTTGCGGACTCACCTGGTCCGGCGAAGGGACCTGGACCAGCTGGCCTCCGCACCAGCACGAAAAGGACCTCGAAGAAGTTTACTGCTATTTCGATATGCCCAAGCCGCGGTTCGGGTTCCATGTGAGCTATCTGGACAGCGGAGCCGTCGATGAGATGGTGGTGCATCCGGTCTGTTCCGGCACCATGGTGGAAGTCCCGGCCGGTTACCACCCGACGGTGGCAGCTCCGGGCGGTGTGAATGCTTACCTCTGGGTCATGGGTGCGCTGCGCCACAGCAGCAGACGGTACGATCTGGCGACCCCGGACCCGGCATATGATATCAAAAAAGGAGAATAACTCATGAATCTGAATGATCTTACAGGAAAGAAAGCAATCGTGACCGGCGCCGCGCAGGGCCTCAGCTATGGCATGGCCGAAGGTCTCATGGAGGCTGGCGCAGAGGTCTGCATCATGGACCTGAACCCAAAGGCGGAAGAGGTCGCAAAGGCATTTTGTGAGCGTGGCTTCCGCTGCAGCGCAGTCGTCGCGGACCTCTCGAAAGACGGGGTACGGGAAGACGCGTTCCAGAAAGCAGTCGAGGCACTCGGCGGACACCTTGACATCCTCGTCAACGGCGCCGGTGTCCAGAGACGTCACCCCAGTGAAGAGTTCCCGCTGGAGGACTGGGACTTTGTGATCAACGTGAACCTCCGCAGCGTATTTGCTCTCTGTCAGCTGGCGGGACAGACGTTCCTGAAGCAGGGCAGCAAGGGCAAGATCGTGAACATCGCATCCATGCTCGCATTTTTCGGCGGTTATACGGTCCCGGCCTATGCCGCGTCGAAAGGCGGCGTCGCACAGCTGACGAAGGCCCTTTGCAACGAGTGGGCCGGAAAAGGGATCAACGTCAACGCGCTTGCTCCCGGCTATATGGCAACGGAGATGAACACGGCGCTGTTAGACCCCGCGAATCCCCGTTATGAGGCGATCACCAACCGCATCCCTGCTGGCGAGTGGGGAACTCCGGATGACATGAAGGGCCCGGTGGTCTGGCTCGCTTCGGATGCATCCGATTACATCAATGGCGCCGTCATCCCGGTCGATGGCGGATATCTGGTACGCTGAGTAAGAAAGGAATCGTGCAATGAAAGTGATCATTACCGATTGCGACCATGACAGTATCGCGATCGAACAGAAGGTCCTGGCGGATGCCGGGATGGAACTGAAACTCTGTCAGGCAGTAACGGAAGACGAAGTGATCGAACAGTGCCAGGGCGCCGAGATCTTCATCGTACAGTATGCAAAGATCTCGGACCGGGTCATGGAACACTGCCCTGACCTGAAATACATCGTTCGTTACGGAGTCGGTGTAGACTCTGTCGACGTCGAAGCGGCGACCCGTCGCGGCATCCAGGTCGGGAATGTGCCGGACTACGGTATGAACGAAGTGGCCGACCACGCAATCTCCCTGTCCCTTGCGCTTCTTCGAAAGATCGTCCTGATGAACGACCATACCAAGCAGAAGACCTGGGACTACACCGCATCCATTCCGATCCATCGCTTCAGCGAGATGACCGCCGGTGTCGTCGGCCTGGGCCGTATCGGACGGAACTATGCGCAGAAAATGCATGCTCTCGGTTTCCGTGTCATCGGATATGACCCCTACTTCCAGCCGTCTGCGGAAACGGATGCCTATGTCCGCCCTGTGGCGATGGACGAACTCATCGCGGAATCGGATGTCATTTCGATCCATTGTCCTCTCAACGGCAATGATAACCTGTTCTCGGCCGAGACCTTCCGGAAAATGAAGGACACGGCGGTCCTCATCAACGTGGCCCGCGGCGGCATCATCAACGAAGAAGACCTGGAAGCCGCTCTTGAAAACGGCGAGATCGGCGGTGCCGGTCTCGACTGCATGATCGGTGAACCGGTCATGCCGGACGCACCGCTGTTCCGTCATGAGAATGTCCTGGTAACGCCGCATATGGCCTGGTATTCCGAAGAAGCCGCATCGGAACTCAAACGAAAAGTTGCGGAAGAAGCGGTCCGGTTCGCCAGCGGTGAGCCGATCCACTATCCCGTCAACCGGGTTTGATGAGAGTGGAAAGGAAGATCAGTACCATGACTCGTACAGAATTATATGATGCAATCGAACGCGTTGGCCTTGTGCCGGTCATCAAGATCAGCGAAAAGGCAGATGCCTCCGGTCTGGCGAAAGCACTGACCGAAGGCGGCCTGCCTGCCGCGGAAGTCACCTTCCGGACCTCTGCCGCCCCTGAGGCCATCCGAAAGATGAAGGCGACCTGCCCGCAAATGATCGTAGGTGCCGGCACCGTGCTCTCAATGTCCCAGGTCGATGCCGCGGCAGATGCCGGCGCTGACTTCGTCGTCACGCCGGGTCTGGATCCGGAAATCGTTCGTTATTGCGGATTCAAAGAGATCCCGATCATTCCGGGCGTCAGCTCCGCCAGCGGGATCCAGGAGGCAATCTCGCTGGGTCTCAACGTCGTGAAGTTTTTCCCGGCAGAGCTCTCCGGCGGTCTGAAGGCGATCAAAACCATGTCTGGGCCGTTTGGTTCCGTCCGTTTCATGCCGACCGGAGGCATCAATGCGTCGAACCTGAGAGACTATCTGAATGACCGGTCGATCCTGGCCTGCGGAGGGACCTGGATGGTCCCCGAAGAGGCGCTGGAAGCCGGTGACTTCGACACGATCCGGCATCTGACGGAGGAAGCGGTCCGGACCATGCTGGGGTTCCGCCTGGCTCATATCGGTATTAATAGTGAGGATGGGGCAGAGGCAAAGCAGACCGCACAGATGATCCAGAGTCTGTTCGCTTTCCAGCCCAACGAGAACCCGGGTTCGATTTTCATGGATTCTTACTTTGAGATCATGAAAACTCCGTTCCTCGGAGAGAAGGGGCACATCGCCATCGCGACCAGCAGTGTCGAACGCGGGAAGTGCTATCTGGAGCGGAAGGGATTCCGCTTCCGGGAAGACAGCGCTGTTTTCCGTCCTGACGGAACGATGCAGGCTGTTTATCTGGAGCAGGAAGTTGCCGGTTTCGCGATCCATCTGGTCCGCGACCCGCAACTGGGCTGAAAAGGAGACGATAACTATGGGTAAATGCATCTTATTCGGGGAACCGATGGCGCTTCTTATTGCGGATGAAGTCGGCCCGCTGGAGCAGGTCGAGCATTTTACAAGAGCCATGTCCGGCGCGGAAGTGAATGTTTCGATCGGTCTGACTCGGCTCGGACACTCGGTGGAATATCTGACCCGGCTGGGAGATGATCCCTTTGGTCACTACATCGCCAATGCGCTGCAGGACGCGGGCATCGGAACTTCCCTCATTTCCTTTGACCCGGTCTACCGGACCGGCATCCAGTTGAAGAACCGGGTGACGGATGGGTCTGACCCCTGTGCGCCTTACTATCGGAAGGGGTCCGCCGCTTCCCATATCAGTAAAAAAGAAATCGATGAGATCGACCTTGACGGGGTAGACCTCATCCATGTCACAGGGATTCCGCCGGCTCTGTCGCAGACCGCGCGGGAGGCGACGTTCCGGCTGGTGGAGCGGGCGAAAGAGAAGGGCATCTTCCTGACTTTTGACCCGAATCTGCGTCCCGCACTCTGGGAGGACCTGGAAACCATGATCTCGGTCGTCAACCAGCTCGCTTCCATGGCAGATGTCGTGCTACCGGGCATCGCAGAATGCGAGACCCTCGCCGGAACAGCAGACCTGGAGGAGGCGGCCGACTTTTACCACCGGCTGGGAGTCCGTACTGTCGTCATCAAAGACGGTTCCAAAGGGGCTTTTGTCTCGGTGGAAGGAGAACCTTCCTGTCATGTGGAAGGATTCCACGTTGAGAAAGTGGTCGATACGGTCGGTGCCGGTGATGGTTTCGCCGTCGGTGTACTGAGTGGTCTGCTGGAAGGCCTGCCCCTCAAGGACAGCGTCCGGCGCGGCAACGCCATCGGAGCGATCCAGGTCACCAGTATCAGCGACAATGCGGCGCTTCCGGAGCGGGACGCGTTGCAGGCATTTATGATGAAATAACCGAATGGGATAACAAAAAAAGATCGCACGTGAGTGCGATCTTTTTTAGATCTTCGTCTGAGGCAGGAAGTTCGCCACCGAGTTGTCGACGATGCTGCCAATCTTCGCTGCCAGTTCGGGGGGCGATTTGTCGAACCCGTTTTCGACCCACAACAGGATGACCTGCTTGGCACCGTGGGACAGGAACGTGAAGAGCATATCGAGGTCTTCCTGGGGAAGGCCCGTGCCGAGTTCCCGCCAGTATTCGATGACCGGTACCCGGGCCGTCTCGATGATCCGTCGCAGGTAGTTCGGGTCTCCGTTGCGGGAGAGCAGGACGAGGGACATTGCTTTGTGCTCGATGATCAGCTCGAATACCCGCTGCAGGAGCATGGAGTATCCGTTTTCCTGCACCGTGTTGTCGATGAGGTCGACGACGAGGCGGATGAATTCGTCCTCGATGCGCTGGAGGAGGTTCATCGGGTTCGGATAGTGGGCATAGAACGTGTTGCGGTTGATGCCCGCTTCACGGCACAGTTCCGTGGTCGTGATCTGTTCGATGGACTTGCCCCGCATGAGTTTGAGCAATGCGGCTTCCAGAGCCATTTCCGTTTTGATGACGCGTCGGTCAGTTTTCAATGTCGTCACTCCCGGTAATGAACGTAAAGTTTTGTTGTATACAGTATAGCAAAACTGTACACCAAAGCATATACAGCACGGTCGTTATCGAACAGAATTCGGAAAAACGCTATGGAACTTTGTCCATGTTTCCTTTACTCTATGCGTAGAAAACTCCTTCAGGCGAATCCCATCGCCTCCATTCGATACATACTGTACACAGGAAAAGAGCTGCTTAGGGGAGCGGCTCTTTTCCTTTTTATGCCGTTTTGCAGAAGGTCAAAAACGGGTCGAAAAACAGAAACTGTTCTGTTCTTATCGTTTTTTTGAACAAAGCCGCAGTTTTGTTGCACCACTGCTTTTCCTGGTGTACATTGGAAAGTGGAAATGTCCATATCGTTCGACCAAAACAGGAAGGAGAAAGAGTATGTACGAGAAACTGTTGAGTGAGGGGAAAATCGGAAATCTGACCCTCAAGAACCGCGTCGTCATGACGGCGATGGGCGTCGACTGTGCCGAACCGGACGGGACTGCCGGGAAACGAGTCCAGGACTACTATGTGGAACGCGCCAAAGGCGGTGTCGGCCTCATCGTCACCGAGGTCACCCGTGTCAATGACAGCCACGGTGTTGCCCTCGGCGGACAGCTGTCCATGAGCAATGACAAGGTCATCCCCGCGTTCACGGAAATGGTCGACAAGATCCATTTCTACGGCACGAAGATCTTCGTCCAGCTGCACCACCCGGGTCGTCAGAACCTGGCTGCCATGGCTACCAGCTGGGGCATGCTAGAAAAGGTCGGTGCTGTGGTGCCTCATTTCTGGGAACTCATGTTCCAGGCAGGCTCTATGGTGGATACCGGCGTCATGCTGAATTCCCCGATGGTGAAGTATGCATCTAAAATGATGCTGCCGGTCGTCGGCGCGTCGAATATCCCGCTGAAACTCGGTGAGACCCCGTTCCACGACCAGCCCACCCGTGCACTCACCAAATGGGAGATCAAACGTCTGGAGCAGCAGTTCATCGATGCCGCGGTCCGTGTCCAGAAGACCGGCGCGGACGGTGTGGAACTCCACGGCGCACATGGTTACCTCATCCAGCAGTTCCTGTCCCCTTACACGAATACCAGAAAAGATGAGTACGGCGGCTCGCTCGAAAACCGGATGCGTTTTGTCGTCAACATCCTGCAGGGCATCAAAAAAGCCTGTGGTCAGGACTTCCCGGTCATGGTCCGTGTCGCGGTCGAAGAATTCTACGACACGATCGGCTATCCGGAACTCGGCCTCAAGCTGCCGGAAGGCGTCGAGATCTGCAAACGGTTGGAAGAAGCCGGAGCAGACGCGATCAACGTCTCCTGTGGCACCTATGAGACCGCCAACACGATCATCGAGCCCATCAGCTATGAGCCCGGCTGGAGAACGTACCTCGCCAAAGCCGTCAAGGAAGTCGTCAACATCCCTGTCTGCGGCGTCGGCGTCATTCGTACTCCGGAGCAGGCGGAAGAACTGCTCGAAAACGGCACGCAGGACCTCATCGGTCTCGGCCGTCCCATGCTGGCAGACCCCTACTGGGTCAAAAAGGCGGAAGAAGGGCGCAGCAAAGAGATCCAGCGTTGCATCTCCTGCGTCACCTGCTTTGAGACCGACATGCTCAACGCTCTGAACGGTCAGCCCTGCGAATGCGCGGTGAACCCGATCTGCTGCCGTGAAAACATCTACAACGAATCTACCATGCTGAAGGGGTCCGCTGACAAGACGGTCGTCGTTATCGGAGCCGGTCCTGCCGGTCTGACCGCCGCCAGAGTCGCAGCCGACCGTGGGTTCAAAACGGTCCTCCTCGAGAAGGAGCAGGTGGCCGGCGGTCAGCTGAACCTCGCCAAGGCTCCGCCTCATAAAGACAAGATGCAGTGGGCGATCGACGACCTCGAGACCCGTGCCAAAGCGGCCGGTGCCGACATCAAATACGGTGTCGATGTGACCGCAGACACTCTGAAAGCCTACGACCCCTATGCCGTCATCGTTGCCACCGGTGGCACGCCCATCGTCCCGAAGATCCCGGGTGTCGACGGCGCCAATGTTTGCACTGCCGCAGACATCCTGGACGGCAAGGTCAAACTGGAAGGCAAGAAAGTCGCCGTCATCGGCTCCGGTCTGACCGGACTCGAGACCGCGGAACTGCTCGCGGAGCAGGGCAACCAGGTCACCGTCGCCGAGATGCAGAAAGAGATCGGCCCCGGCGTCTATGTCCAGGTCTACTTCGATGTCGTTCCCAAACTGGACAAACTCGGCGTCAACATGCTGGCCGGTCACAAACTCATCCAGATCGATGACTCCTCGATCGTCCTGGAGACGAAGGACGAGCTCCGCAAGACCATCGATGTCGATGCCGTCGTTCTGTCGCTTGGAGTCCGTCCGGTCGACGATCTGGAAGCCGTGGCAAAATCTGTCTGCGAAACGGTCAAATGCATCGGCGACGCGAACAAGCCCGGCAAGATCGTCCACGCCACCAGAGCCGGCCTCGAAGCCGCCTGGAACCTGTAAGTGTGGTATAATGGTCCCAGCTCAACATTTGAGAGGGGATCACAAAGTGACAAAACTGATTCACGATAAGTACGAATGCCCCCGTAACGAACTCTGTTTACGGGGGTTCTTATTCCGCCCGAAGGGAAACGGGCCCTTTCCGACCGTCGTCGTTGGCTATAAAACCCTGCTGGGACAGCTCGCCGCGCGGCAGTATGCTGCCTTGCTTGCCGACATGGGCTATGCAGTATTCTGCTATGGCTTTGACGGGAGCGGGTCCGGCAACCGGTCGCTCGCCGCGGAATGTGAGGACCTGAAAGCGGTCATCGAATATGCTGGGAAACAGCCTTACACCGACATGGAGGACCTCTGCCTGATGGGCGTCTCCAAAGGAGCCCCTGTTCCCGCGGCCCTCGCGGCAGAACTGGGCTCAGACAGGGTTAAGAAACTGCTCCTGATCTGCCCGGCCCTCACCCCGGACTCTTCCGGAATGGTCACCGGCTACCATGGACCGGTCTTCCTTTGCTCCGGCACGAAGGACCTCTGTGAGGCATACAAAGAGGCACCGCTGGTCGTTCACGCCTGCCTCCGGGACATCGAGCAGGGCATCCCGTTCCTGCCCCACGCAATGGACGCCCGTAACACTGTCAGGGAGTTCATGGCCGGACGGCAGGAAGTCATGCGGGTCGACGTCAAACTCACCACCATGACCTTCAAGCTCAAGGGAGCGCTCCTTGACTGGGACATCCCCTTCGGCGGAAAGGCGATCGGCGACTTCTTCAACGGAACGGTCCGCGAAGGTGCCCATGACCAGCGCTACTACGGCTTCGGTACGGCAGATGTTACCGCCGATTACTATATCGATGGCAAAGACTGCGCCAAAGAAGACGCGACCGTCCATGTCGTGAACAAAGGTGTCTCCAAAAAGGAGCGGGCGGCAGCGGCGAAAGCGTTCCTGGCAAACGCACAGCCGAAGACCGCAAGCCCCTGGAAACCGGTCGTTACGACCACGAGCAAAACCCTCGACTTCATGAACCACACCGAGGCGTTTGCCCGCCTGCGTCAGCGCGGACTCAAAGGCCCGCTCGTCCGCATCTTCATGGACTACAACGCCACAAAGTAAGAAAGTACAAAAGCTCCGGGATTTTTCTCGGAGCTTTTCTCTTTGTGTTATAATGAGGTCAGAGTCAAACTTGAAAACTGCAAGGAGGAAATAACATGAAACTGAGATATCAACCCTGGTTCCAGAAGATCTACAACCACATCGCCCCGGGGTACCTCATTTTCCGTGCCGTGGACCTTGTCCTCGACAAGGCGCAGAACGAGAAGGAGATGCTCTATGACCACGAAGGTGAGATCGAGGTCACGAAGGACATCCTGTACACGGCGAACCCGGATTGGGCGAAAGAGGGCAAACTCGACATCTACCGCAAGAAGTGCGACGGCCCTCAGCCGGTGCTGTTCTACACCCACGGCGGCGGGTTCGACGCCGGGCGCAAATACCACCGCCGCGGCATGTCCACCTGGATGGCGAAGACCGGCATCTGTGTCGTGAACATCGACTTCGGCCTGTCTCCCATCTATACGTTCAAAGAGACCCTCCACATGATCGTCGAGGCGGCGAACTGGGTCGTGGCCCACGCGGACGAGTACAACTTCGACCTCTCGAAAGTCATGGTCGGCGGCGACTCCTCCGGCGGCTGGTGCGCGCTGTACCTGCTGGACCTCGCGACGAACGAGACCCTCCATGAGCAGCTCGGCATCCCGGCCCTGCGCCTGAAACCCTCCGCGGCGTACCTCAACTGCGGCATGTACGACCTGCGGAAAATGCTCCATACCTTCCCGGTGGCTCCCGTCTCCGGCGTCCTCACTTACGACACCATGGGCCACGGCAAACGGACCTTCGAACAGAGCCCGGACAAGGAGCTCATCAGCCCCATCAACTTCGTGAACGCGGACTTCCCGCGCACCCTGTTCCTGTCCTACTCGAAGTGGGACGCGCTCTGCTACGGTCAGACCCAGAACCTCATGAAGCTCCTCGACAAGTACGGCGTACCGTATGAGGAGTACCACACCACCAACCCGCTTCAGAACCACTGCTTCATGTTCAACTGGGCGGAGGGTCAGTGCATGGAGAACAACACCCGCGTCTGGAATTACATCAAGAAGTTCGTGGAGTCCTGAGGGCCCCGGAAAGGAAACGCACATGCTGGTTGAACTGCTGCCGCCTTTGGCGATCCGCCTCATCTACGCGGTACTCATCGCCATCAATGTCATCGCGTTCGCTGCCTACGGCATCGACAAGAAGCGGGCGATCCACGACGAGTGGCGCATCCCCGAAGCGACGCTCCTGACCCTGGCCGCCGCCTGCGGCTCCGTCGGCGCGCTCTTCGGCATGTACACGTTCCGCCACAAGACCCGGAAACCGAAGTTCGCCTACGGTGTGCCGCTCATGCTCTTCGTGCACCTGGCACTGTTCTACTGGCTCTTCTTATAAGAATCAAGATAAGAATCAAAGCTTAATAACAAGAAAAAGGACGTCTTCAAAGGCGTCCTTTTATGGTATTGTAAAAGTGGCAAAACTCTTACGTGAAATCAGGGGCGACGCGCAGTGGCTCCGGACCTGGGAAGGAGAAAGCTTATGGCAAAGAAACGCAAACTCATCGACTACACCGAATGGGTGAAACTGAACGGCGACAAGCAGAACATCCGTGTCTACACCTATGACAAGAAGGCGCCTGTCCTTCTGTTCCTGCATGGCGGCCCCGGCGTCTGTGACCGCCACTGGGTCCTTCACTATCAGAAGAAGCTTGCAGAAAACTACACCATGGTCCTCTGGGACCAGAGAGCTTCCGGCAAGAGCTACAAGTACTTCAAGACCAAGAAGCAGGACCTCAGCGTGGAGCTGTACAAGAGCGACGCAAAGCAGCTGATCGACTACCTGTGCAAGAAGTTCAAGAAGGATAAGATCGTTGTCTTCGGCCATTCCTGGGGCACCGTCCTCGGTACGCCGGTGTGTTATGAGTACCCGGACCACATCGCCGCATATGTCGGACAGGGCCAGGTCGTCAACGGCGAGATGAACGAGGACCTCTCCTACAAGTTCGTCATGGAAGAGGCCGCGAAGGCGAAGGACAAGAAGGTCATCAAGACCCTCAAGGACCACCCGCCGGTCAAGGGCGTCTATGACGACTACTCCATTATGAGGGCGCAGCGCGATGCTCTCTCCAAGTACGGCGGCGAAGAGTGGAAGAACCGGGGCGGCATGGTCCAGACCCTGATCATCCCCTTCCTCAAGTTCGATGGCTACCACCTCAGAGACCTGCCGAAGTACGCGAAAGGCGCCCTGTACCTCACGGACATCCTCTGGCCGGACGTCATCTCCTGCGACTTCTTCAAGAGCGTACCCGAACTCAAGATGCCGGTCCTCATGACCATCGGCTGCCACGACTACAACACGCCCTTCGAAGCGGCCCGTCAGTGGTACGACGGTCTGAAAGCTCCCCGCAAGGAATGGGTCTGGTTCGAAGACTCCGCTCACTCTCCCATCAAGGAAGAGCCCGACGTCTGGTACGACGCCGTCAAGACCTTCCTCGACAGCCTGGACCTGAAGTGAGCCCAGCGTTAAGAGCAAAACAAACTTGAAGCACAAAAGGACGACCCTTCCCGGTCGTCCTTTTTATAGTTTTTTCTATAAGTGTTATAATAGTTTCAGACTATACCTCCAAAGGAGCTTTGTTATGAATGAGACTACCAGACTTGCGTTGAAGATCCTCGCGACGGTCGCGCTCGTGGTCATTGTTTATATGGCGTTCTCGTACCTGGCGGCTGCGGTCATTGCGCATACGGCTTACGTGTTCGAATGGTCGGACGTGCTTGTTCCGGTCCTGCTCGGGTTCGTCGCGGAGTACCGGGACATCACGCTGCTCGTCAAGAATATCCGCGGTGGAAAGGACTGAGGCTATGGCGATGTACCAGCTGGAACTTGCCGGCAAACTCGTCAAGCTGTACGGGCTGCCGAAAGATAGAGTGGAAGCCGCGAATGGTAACGCCTTGAACAACTCCGCTGACCCTCTCCGCTTGCCGGTCGTCTTCCTAAACACTGTTGCCGGCGAGGGCGAGGCCGTGTGGACCGCGTGCCGGAAGCTCGGCGCAAAGGACTTCGTGCTGGCCGTCGTAGAGCGCGTCAACTGGTCGGACGACATGACGCCCTGGCCGTCGGAGGCTCAGGCGAAGTGGGAAGCGAAGTGCAACGGGCGCGCGGACCTGTACCTTGAGAAACTTGAGGGCGTCATCCTGCCCGGCGTGCTTGAGGAACTGCGCACACGGGGCATTGAGCCTGCGTGGGTCGGCCTCGCCGGGTATTCGCTCGGCGGACTCTTCGCACTTTACACGCTTTGGAAGACCGACGCATTCACGCGCGTCGCCTCCGCGTCGGGTTCCCTCTGGTACCCGGACTTCCCGGAGTACTGCGCGTCCCATCCGCTCGCCGCCGTTCCGGAGCGCGTCTACCTCTCCCTCGGCAGCAAAGAGTCCCGCAGCAAACGCACGCGGGACCTGAACAAGCGCACCGAGGCCATCGGAGAACTCTTCCGAACCGCCGGCGCCGAGACCACCTTCGAACTCAACCCAGGCAACCACATCCACGAGGCCGACCGGCGCATGGCGAAAGGTATCCTGTGGCTCTTAAAGGACTAACGCCTTTGCGCAGGCAAGGCAAAAAAGGTCTATACAACGCCGTTTTTCAGAAGTAAAATGAGGGCGGAGTCAGTGAAGACTCCCGTTCAAGCTTTGGAATCAGGAGAGTATTAACATGAAAAACATCCAGAAAGGCACCTGGCAGCATCTGCTGGTCGTCATTTTCATTTTTGTTGTGGCAAGCATCACCCTTTATCCGCTCTTCGACTTTGGCTACGCCCACCTCATCACCCATTCTCCCTTCGTCTATAACGTCGTGGACCACGCTGTAACACCGTCATCCATCGGTGTCATCCTCGCCCTCATTTTCTGGGCAATCGACCGTCCAAAGAAGGACAATACAGACGAAAAATAACGAGTCGCTCTCAATCATATAAAAAGGACGTCCATTGGACGTCCTTTTTCTTTTATTCAGTTGGCGATGCACTGCCTAAACTCAGCAGCGGATCGCGCGGCCGGTGGTCTTCAGCGCTTCGGCGTTGATCGTGTCGCCGTCGAGGACGCAGACACCGTTGATGTAGACGGAGTCGATGCCGAAGGACTTCGTCTGGTCCGGGACGCCGGCTTTCAGCTCGGCCTCGTCGAAGATGGTGAGGTCTGCATAGTAGCCTTCCTTCAGGTAGCCGCGGTCGGTGAAGCCGAAGCGGTCGGCGGTGGCGCCGGTCATCTTGCGGATGGTCTTCGGCATGGGCGCGCCCGTGCCGAGGAGAGCGTCGCGCAGGAACTTCGGGAAGCAGTCGTAGATCGCCGGGTTCTGGACACCGTGTTCCTCGACCCACGCGTCGGTCATGAAGAGGCAGAGGTCGTTCTTCTCGAACTCGGAGATGATCTCCGGGGTGGAGTACGGGCCCATGTTGACGCGGCCTGCGAAGTTGGAAGCTTCGCAGAGCATGAGGTACGCGTCGAGGTCTTTCATGCCTTCCTCTTTGGCGATCTCGTGGACGGTCTTGCCCTCGAAGCGTTCATAGCCGGGGCCGATGTACGCGACCTGGATGTCCTTGAAGCCAAAGCCGAGGAGCACGCTCGTCGCCTTGACGAGGGCCGCGAGTTTGATCCGGTTGATGGGCTTTTTGCGCTCTTCCGGCGTCATGCCCTGGTACCAGCCCGGCAGGATGACCGTGATGACGGACACGCCGAGGCACTCGTTGTAGATGTCGAACATGACGTCGACGCCTTCCGCGCGCATCTCGTTGATCATTTTGAGGAGCTCATCCTTGTCCTTGAAGGAACTCCGGCCGACGAAGATGGCGTGGGAGTACTGGAGCTTCAGGTTCGTGCCCTTCGAGATCTCGACGAGCTCGTCGAACGCGCGCAGCAGGTGCGAACGGCCGAGGAGTTCGGGGTAGGACATGGAGGTCTTGGACTCCGCGCGGGGGTGGACGGTCAGGGGCTTGTCGTACTTGACACACAGGTCCGCGACCTTCTTCATCTCGGGAACATCCGCGTACAGGCCCGGGTCGTACATGAGGCCGAGGGAAATGCCGGCAGCGCCCTGCTGCAGGTTCTTCTCGAGGATGGCGAGCATCTTCGTGGTCTCTTCCTCGGTCAGTTGGCGATTTACGGACCCGGACACGGCAGCACGAGCGGAGCAGTGGCCGACGAGAGCCGCGATGTTACAGGGCGTGTTCCGGTCGATGGCCTCGAAGAACGAGTCCATGTCGCCGTACTCGCCGGTGGTCTTGTCGAAGCGGAAGAGGCCGGCGCCCATGAGGTCGACGTGCTCACAGCCGGGCTCGAAGCCGGTCTCGGAGATGCCGCAGTTGCCGGTGACGAACGTGGTCATGCCCTGGCGGATGAACGGTTCGAAGTAGGGCAGCGGGTCCTTCTTGATGGCGAACCAGTCGTTGTGGGAGTGTTCGTCGATGAAGCCGGACGAGATGGATTTTCCCGTCAGGTCGACGACCTTGTCCGCGTCCTCGCCGAGGTCTTTGCCGACGGCGACGATGCGGTCGTCTTCGATGAGTACATCGCCAATGAAGGCATCTGCGCCGGTCCCATCGTAGACTTTGCCGTTTTTGAATAAGGTTTTCATAGGGGTATCTCCTGTGTCCAAAAATAATTACATTCTTACTATAGCACCCGTCCGAAGGCGCACGCAAGGGTGGTTCGGCGAGTGGCTCCGGCGCACTGGCATTTTGTGTAAAAAAGACAGCAAAATGGGTGCAAAGTTTTCCGCCGTTTTCGGTTCATACGAAGGTTATTTTCGTGTATACTAATGGAAGTGAAATAACCTCAGGAACGGAGACAGAAACTATGCTCAACCAGAAGACGAATACCATCCCGAAAGTGGGACTCGCACTCGTGCTCGTCCTGGTCGTGGTGTACCAGTTCTCCGTCTCCGCGTACGCAGAACTGAGACCCGGCCCCCGGGAAGGCTTCTATGAAGACGACGGCATCGTGTACCTCTACGAGGGAGGCGTACGCAGCGCGAAGTCCGGCGAGTACAAGGCCGAAGGCGGCACGTTCACCCTTGACGAAGGCAAGGTGACCGCCGCGCTCCTGAACGTCCCGAAAGTCAACCAGCTGCCGAAGTACCCGACTGGCTGTGAAGGCGCTTCCGCCGCGGCAGTCCTGCAGTTTTACGGCCTCGACGTCACGCTCGACGAGATGATCGATGCCATCCCGCGCGAGAACATCGAGTTCCGGGACGGCAAACGGTACGCCCCCTCCATCGAGGAGAAGTTCGTGGGCGACCCGCGTGGCGGCTACACCTCCAACAACCCGGGCTACGGCGCGTTCTCCCCGGTCGTGGCAAAGGCCATGAACAATGTGCTTGCGAAACACGAGAGCAGCAAGGTCGCACTCAACATCACGGGCGCCACCGTCGCCGACCTCTTCCGGAACCTGCGAAACGGGAACCCGATGGTCATCTGGGCCACCTACAACATGACGACACCGGAGTACAAGAACTCCTGGTACGTCAACGAGACCGGCGAGTACTTCTCCTACCCGAGAGGCACCCATGTCATGGTCCTCCGGGGCTACGATGAGAAGAACGTCTACATCATGGACCCGAACGGCGGCAGCTACAAGACTTTCACCCGCACCGCCTTCGAGAGCAAGTTTGAACTCCTCGGCAACCAGGCCGTCGTGGTCCGCTGACCAACAAAGAAAACAACAGAAAACAGAGAACCGCTACCCGAACGGGCAGCGGTTCTCTTTCTTTAGTGAAAGACAGGGGAAGTCTTTACGAAGGTAGGTTTACTTTTTGAATTCCGGCGTGAGTTTCTTCTTCGCGAGGTCTGCCACACGGTTGCCCATGCCCTTCAGGACGAAGGGAACGAGGGTCTCGTAGGTGGTGCCCCAGGCGTCTTTCTCACGGGTGAGGTGGATGGCGTCGAACTTGCAGCGGGTCGTGCAGATGCCGCAGCCGATGCAGATCTTGTCGTCGACTCTGGCGGCACCGCAGGACAGGCAGCGGGCGGTCTCGGCCTTGACCTGCTCTTCGGTGAACGCAAGGCGCTCGTCGGAGAAGGTCTTGACTTTCTCAGGCGCTTTGCCGGGAGCCTGACGGACCGCGTGGTCGTAGCAGTTGATGACAAGGTTGTCCTTGTCGATCATGTGGAAGTTGTCTCTCTTCATGCGGCCGATGGTGAGGCTGTGGCCCCAGACATAGCGGTGGACAGAGTCGGCGCCTTCCTTACCGGCGGCAATGGCGCGGATGGCGAAGTTCGGACCGGTGTAGACGTCGCCGCCGACGAAGACGTCGGGTTCAGCGGTCTGGTAGGTCCACTCGTCGGCCTGGGCCGTGCCGTTGCGGTTGGTCTTGACCTTGGTGCCGTCGAGGAGGCCGCCCCACTGGATGGACTGGCCGATGGCGGCGAGGACATAGTCCGCGTCGAGGGTCATGGTGTCGTTCTCATCGTACTTCGGGCTGAAGCGGTGGTCTGCGTCAAACACGGAGACACACTTCTTGAACACGACCGCTTTGACTTTGCCGTTCTCGACGACGAATTCCTTCGGGCCCCAGCCGCACTCGACGACGATGTTTTCTTCCTCGGCTTCGAGGACCTCATCGTCCGCGGCGGGCATTTCCTCGCGCTGCTCGAGGCAGAGCATGGTGACCTTGTCAGCACCGTAGCGGGCAGCGGTACGGGCGACGTCGACAGCGACGTTACCACCACCGACGACGACCACGTTGCCGGAGAGTTTCGGGATGCGCTCGAACGCGACATCGCGCAGGAAGTCGATACCGGAGAGGACGCCTTCCGCGTCTTCGCCTTCGACACCGAGCTTGCGGCCGCCCTGGGCACCGATCGCCACGTAGAAGCCTTTGTAGCCTTCCTCACGGAGCTGCTGGATGGTGACGTCCTTGCCGACTTCGACGCCGCACTTGATGTCGACACCGAGCTTCCGGACGACGTCGATCTCCGCGTTGACGAGCTTCTTCTCGAGGCGGAAGTTCGGCATACCGAAGGTCATCATACCACCGGGGACCTCTTCCTTCTCGAAGACGGTGACGTCGTGGCCGAGGATGGCGAGGTAGTAGGCGGCGGACAGGCCGGCGGGGCCGGAACCGATGACGGCGACTTTATGGCCGCGGTCGTTGAACTTCTCGGGGACCCACGGGTCTTTGGTGTTCATTTCGAGTTCGGCGATGTACCGCTTGACTTCGTCGATCGCCACAGGGGCATCGATGTCGCCACGCGTACAGACCTGCTCGCAGAAGCGGGCACAGATGCGTCCGCAGACGGCCGGGAACGGGTTCTCTTTCTTGATGAGCTGGAGGGCTTCCTCGTAGCGGCCTTCGGAGGCCATGCGCAGGTAACCCTGAACGGCGATGTGCGCCGGGCAGTTGGTCTTGCAGGGAGCCGTGCCGGTCTCGGGAACGACATGGTCTCTGTCGGTGTAGAACTTGTCGCCCTCCCAGTCCTTCGGGAGCATGACGATCTTGTCGTCGGCGGTGATGTGCTGCTTGATCTCCACCGGGGTCTTCTGGCAGAGCTTCTGACCGAGCTTGACCGCGTTCTGCGGGCAGACTTCGACGCAGCCGCCGCAGGCGACGCAGTTGTGCGGGTCGACATGGGCTCTGTAGTTCGAAGAGGACATGTTCGGGGTGGAGGTGTACCAGGAGGTCTTCAGCGCCATGCAGGTCTCCCAGTGACAGTTGCAGATGAACAGGCTTTCGTCGGGGCCGTCCACGTTGGACAGCTGATGGACGCAGCCGTGGTCCTCGGCCTTCTGGATAATGGCTTCGGCTTCCGCGCGGTCGATGCGGCGGGCCTTGCCGGTGCGGACGAGGTGGTCCGCGTACTTGCCGAGGCTGATGCAGTACTCGTCGAGGAGGTCATCGGATCCCTTTTCCATCATCTCACGGAGACGACGGCATTCGCAGTACGCGACCGCGAGGTGGCCTTCGTTGCGGTCGAGCCACCAGGAGATCTCCTCGCGGTTCGCTCTGTGCTCGTTGCCTTCGATGGAGCTTTCGACGGGGATCGCGCGCATGATGGCGGTACCCATCGGAGCGAAGCCGGTGATGAGTTTCTGCAGGTTCAGGATGTAGTTGATGAAGCCCGGCGCCGTTTCCGGGTACTTCGATGTGAGCTCGCCGGACATGGTGACGTTCTCCATGGAGCCCGGCGCGAAGATGGGCAGCAGGAACATGTCCACGCCCTGGTCGTCCGAGGTGTACTCGATGACGCCGATCTCCGCCATTTTCGCGGCGAGTTCGGCACAGGCTTCGACGCTCATGCCCTGGACCTTCGCAAGCTGCTCGATGTAGTACGGCTTGCGCAGCTTCATCTTCAGGACGAAGTCGACCATCTCGTCGGTCAGCATGCGGTTCCAGAAGACGTATTCCCAGGAGTTCTCCGTGGGGAACGGGTTCAGGAAGTTGACATGCGTGATCATCTTCAGCAGGTTCTTCCGGACCGGCTGGTTCGTGGTTTCCTTGTAGTACTCTTCGAGGCACTTCAGGTCGCCATGGTCAAGGTTCGTTGGAAATCGTTCTAACATAGTTTCCCTCCCATTAACAAATATCAAAAACTTGCCAGTTTCAGTATAGACGAGGAGGCGCATTCCGTGGGCGATTTACCGTGGAACAATATTTGCATTCTATTCCATGAAGGAATAGAATAAAGATAATGTTTTATAAAAAGAGGAAGTTAACACAATGGCGGAACGGACAAACATGAAGGACCGCACCCAGGAAGCCATCCTGAATGCGTTCAATACGCTCATCGAGAAAAACGACTTTGATAAGATCACCATCCAGATGATCATCGACGAAGCCGGCGTCGGCCGCACGACCTTCTACCGGTACTTCAAGGACAAGTACGACGTCATGAACTACAACTACATGCGCTACCTGCAGGAGTACCTCATGTCCGGCAAGGTCCAGACCTTTGAGGACTTCTTCCAGATCATGACTTCCGAAGGCACGGAGTTCTTCCGGCACATCCAGAAGATCTTCGACTCCAACGGCGCGAACTCCTTCCAGAACTACCTGTACGAAGCGTCGTTCTACGCCGTGCAGATGGTCTTCGCCATGCGCGGCCACCCGCAGCTGACGCCCGCCGAGTACCTCCAGTACTCGTTCCTCTGCCACGGCATCCCGCACCTCTACGAGTCCTGGATCAAGGGCGAGTACCAGGGCCTCACTTCGGAGGAAGCTGCCAAGGCGATCTACGACATCCTCCCGGAACCGGTCCGGGGCAACCTCTGGGAATTCGGATCATAAAAAAAGGACGACCGTTCATCGGTCAAAAACGCCACCATAACGACCGTTCGTGGCGAATTTCGAACCTCTCGTCGGAAACCTCTTGACAGGCTTCCCGAAAAATGCTAAGCGTAAAGGGACCCCAATGTTCCTGAGCAAAAGACTCTTCACCAATTTGGTGAAGAGTCTTTTTTATTTTGTATCAAGGAGGTCACCCTATGCAACCATGGGTCCTGGAGATGCTTCGGCATCAAGAGGAGAACCAAACTCTTCTGAAAGAAATCGATAGAGAGCTTCGGTATGCGCCGAAGGGAAACTTGCAGATCTCTCATTACAGAGGCGCTGCCCGATACTACCGGAGCAGGAAATCCGAAGGAAAAGGGAAGGAGTATCTGGGTGAGAAAAAGGCAACTCTCCGGGATGCTCTTGCCCAGAAGGCATATGATCTGGAACTGCGAAAAGCAGTGGAACAAGAGCAGGAATTGATCCAGTCTGTGGGGATACAGATCCCACAGACCCCAATTGAAGTGTATGAGGCTTTGCCGGAAGAGATCCGGGCAATGGTAGAGCCGCTTGTCCTGCCGGATGAAGAATACATAGAACGCTGGCTCAAAATAATGTCGGAGAAAGCATCGGGAGAAGACTATCGGTCCAGAGTCGAGGTCATCTATCACAATATCTACGAAAAGTATGAGATTCCATATGTTTATGAGCCCAGTCTTCATCTGGATGGGTACGGACCTGCAAGACCGGATTTTGCGGTCCTCAATGTCCGCACCCGTCAGACGCTGTATCATGAACATTTCGGCATGATGGACGATGAAGAATACCGAAATAATAACATCTGGAAACTTCGCTGCTATCACAAGAATGGCTACTATGAAGGCATCAACTTTTTCGTGACCATGGAGAGCGATGGCAGAATGATTGACTATGAAGAAGCAGAGCAAATCGTCAAAAAGTATTGCCTTTGACGGTTTGCTTCTGGGAATTATCTGGGAAATCGGTCAGGCAGGGCATATCGCGCTGCTCTGACCGATTTGAAAGTGTGGATTCCAAAATTATCGGTCAAAGCCGGTCTTTGGGGCCTGCTTTGACCGACCTGCACCGTGTGGCTTTTTCGAAAGTCGTTCATCTCATGCTATTTTCACAGCTTCTGACCGATTATATGGAGAATTATTCTCCTGGCCAGGCAGGCGAGAAAGACTCAAATTCCCTTCACCAGTGGGAAGCGCCTGTTTCAGGCATAAAAGTCGGTCTGGCAGAGCAAAAAAGGCTCTGCCGACCGACTTTCCCGGAAGTCACACTTTAGCCGTCGGTTCGGGGAAGCATATTCAGCCTTTCCCGACCGACTTCTCGGAAAACCATGAAATCAGAGAGGCAAATCCCGTTGACAATGCGCATAAAGTGCGCATATACTCAAGGAAGGAAACATAACCTGAAGGAGGTGGGCGCATGGAAACTACAAAACGTGCATACCCTGTGTTCATCAAGGAGGACGGGAAGCAGAGCCTGGTCTATATCCCGGACTGGGACCTCTTTACGGAGGGAGACAGTATGGCGGATGCCATTGCGATGGCACGGGACGCTATCGGCCTTGCCTGGGTGGACTGTGTGGGACATGAACCGGTCCCGTCATCATATAATGACGCGAAGAAGAAAGCGAAGAAGCAGGCAGACGATGCCGACTTCCATTACTCAGACGGCATCCTGACCTACGTGGATGTCGACGTGGTCAAGTATAGTGAAAAACTGCGCAACCGAGCGGTGCGGAAAAATGTAACACTTCCGTACTGGCTGAACGAAAAAGCAGAAGAAATGGGCATCAATTTTTCGAGAGTCCTGCAGGACGCGCTGCTGCAGGCAGTCGAAGGCTGACAAAGCGAAGAGACAAAAACAGAATAAGAAAACAAAAAAGGACGACCGACAGGGTCGTCCTTTGTTTTTCTGGTTCTTACTTTTCCAGTGCGGTTTCCAACAGGGAGACGAACGCGGAGCGGAAGGCTTCGTCGTCTGCAGCGGTGCGCTTTTTCGCACCGCGGAGCTTGACGTGGGAGCCTTTGCGCCGGGCGTCTTTCGTGATCGCCCGCCGGGTCAGCAGGTCTTCAATGTTCGCTTCGCTGTAGACCTTCCCGAACGGTCCGATGCCGTACGCTTTCTTCGCCAGCACCATGGCCGCGAGCCCGTAGTCCTGCGTGACCACGATGTCTCCGGCGGCAGTGCCGTTCACCAGCGCGAAGTCGACCGCATCCGCTCCGGCGCCGATGGTCTTCACCTCGGCATAGTCCGAGCGCAGCACGTGGTTCGTGTCCGTGTACAACACAACGGGCACTCCTCGCTGCCTTGCCTCTGCCACGACGATCTCCGTGACCGGGCACGCATCCGCGTCGACCAGAACTTTCATAGTCTCTCTCCTTTGGGCGATCCACCCATTGTTATGCGACTCCTCGCGCCAGCGCGTACAGCGCCGCCAGGAACACGAGGTTCCATAGGGTGAACTCGCCGAAGTACCGCCCCTTCATGGCGCGGTCGGACGCGGCGTAGAGCCGGTACGTGATGAGGCTTGCCATGGAGGCGATGAGTGTCCCCAGTCCACCAAGGTTCACACCGATCAGAAGGCCGGTGCCGTCCGTCGTGAACTTCGAGAGCAGCAGCGCGGCAGGGACGTTCGAAATGACCTGCGACGCCAGGATGCCGGTCTCCACTTCGCGGCCGCGTACGGCGTTCTCGAGGAATTCCCGCACGTCCGGCAGGCTCCCGACGTTGCCGATGAACACGAAGAAAAACACGAACGTGAGGAGCAGGGAATAGTCCACCATGCGGAGCAACCGGTAGTTCTCGATGACTACGACCGCCAGCACAGCGACCAGCAACACCCGCCAGTCCAGCACCCGTGCCACGGACAACAAACAAAGCAGGAACAGTGCCGCATACACGAAGAACGTCTTCCGGTGGAACGAATGGAAAGCGCTTCCCTCAGACAAAGAAGCCGCCCCGCCGGGCACCATCACCAAAGTCAGCGCCACGAGCAGCGCCAGAGACAGCGCGGTGTACGGCGCCATGGTGCGGAAGAACACACCGAGGGACAGGTCATACCGGCTGTAGAGGTACAGGTTCTGCGGGTTGCCGATGGGCGTCAGCATACTGCCGAGGTTCGCCGCCAGCGTCTCGAGGACCAGCGTGTGCACCAGGGCCTTCTCGCTGCCCGCCATCTGCCGGAACACGAGCAGGGTGAAGGGGACGAGGGTGATCAGCGTCACGTCGTTCGTCAGGAACATGCTGAACCCGAAGCAGAGGAGCACGAGCAGCAGCGCGATGACCCGCATGGAGCTCACCTTCCGCAGCAGGAACTCGGTCAGCACGCGGAACGTGCCCGCGGTCCGAAGCCCCGCCACCACCGCCATGAGGGAGAACAAAAGCCCCAGCACCCTCCAGTCCACATACGAGACGTACGACAGAGAAGGTGGCACGAAAAAGCACGACACCAAAGCCAGCACGGCCGACACCACGAGCACGGTCTGCGACCGCAGAAACTGGACCAAGGTCTGCACAGGGCACCCCTCCTCTCAAAAAACTTTCCCAATTATACCACAAAAAGGACGACGCGAGGTCGTCCTTTCTTTCTGTGGCGATATACGTTCTCAGAACAGGAACTGCGCTAAGAAGTTGACATCCTTCATCGCCTCGCGACGGGCTTTCAGGCCCATCTTCGGCATGGGGATCTCCACGAAGGGCACGTCGAGGTCCTTGGCGGCGAGTTCCGGAATGGTGAAGAGCTTGTCTTCGTAGGCATCGAAGTGCGGCTCGGTCGGGTGGCCGGTGGCGGCACGGTACTTCTTGATGAAGTAGCGGCGGAAGAAGCCGGCGAGGTACAGCGGCAGGCGCGAGATGTCCAGGTTGGCGGGCAGCGCGGGCTGCATCGCGATGACCGTGCGCAGCGCCACGTTGAAGACCTCACCTTCACCGCGGAGCCAGAAGAACGGCGTGATGGCATCGGCGGCCGCTTTGGTGACTTCGCCGCAGCCGATCTTGATGCCCGGCAGTTTTTTCAGCTCCTCGACGGTGTACGCGTGGCCGTCTTCGCCGAGCCAGTACCGGACGCCGTTCAGCTCGGCGCCGTCACCGTAGATGATATTCACCCGGCGGTACTTGTTCAGCGGGTACGTGTAGCCCCGTAGCATGCATTCGAAGGTGGTCGCCATGGAAGCGCCGTCGAAGCCGGCGTTGACCGCTTCCATCTCCTGGGCGAGGGACCGCGGGTTGCCGTCGATCTTCTCGAGTTTCGGGGCGCGGTCGTTGGTCCAGCCGGCGTAGCCGTGGACGCGGGGCCAGTTCTTGTGGAATTTGTCGGTCATGACACTGGGCTCGGCGGGCTCGAAGGGCGTGATCCGCTTCTCGCCGATGATCTCCACATTCGGGTCGCCGAAGTTCCGCGCGCTGGCCTCGATGAGCAGCTTGTTCTTGCTCGGGTCAAAGCCCATGAGCTCCGTGACCACGCGGTCCACTTCGACCGAGTTGGAGCCGCAGACGATGCGGTTCATCTCGACCGGGATGTTCGGGCCCGGCGTGTTTCCGCCACCGCCGATGATGGCATCGACGACGGTCAGGTCCGGCTTGAACAGGTACAGAAGGTCCGCGAGTTTCTTGTTGATCTTCCAGTTATGGTTGCGGTACCGCATGTTCGGCGAGAACGTGCCCATGCCGTTCTTGAAGCCGAGCGTGACACCTGTGTAAACGTTGGTCTTGGTCTTCGGGACGGAGACGTACAGCCGCTCGCCCTCGATGACTTCCCGGAAGCTCTGAGGCACATAAACGTCCTGCCCGACTTCGGCGTGGGGGACGAAGTAGTGCACCATGGGCTCCTCTTCGAAGAAGGTCATCTTGATGCCGTAGTGTTTGGCGATCCGGTCATAGCCGGTCATACGAGCGTACAGCCAGGTAACGAGGCCGGAGCCTTCGCCGATGAGGACATCGCACCCGAGTTCGACCAGGTTCTCGACGACCGCGTCGAACACGCGCGGGTCGGTGGTCTGCGGATTGTCTTCCTTGAACCGACCGGCTTCCTTCAGGTACACGAAGACCAGGTTCGGCTTGATGAGCACCTTGCGCCCGCGGAACTTGTCTTTCCAGCCGGTGGCGGCGTCCAGGTCGTCGAGGCTCTTGCGGACGGTCTGCTTGATCGCCTTGACGTCCGGCCGCGCGTCATACGCGGGCGTGCCGTAGTCCTTCGGCAGGCGCACATGGTTCCCAAAGTAGTTCATTGCCGGCGCCTCGGTAATGACTACCGTATTCTTCTCATACTGGAGTCCCATAGTTTTCTCTCCCTTACACATTATTGACAAGTGTTTGCCTGACACCTTCAATATAGCATTTGGCGATGCACCGCATCAACCTCAGAAACGTAAAGAAAAATATGGTGAGGAACGATAGAGGGATGACCCCGGCATTTCTGCTTAACTGTTGGTTTCGGTGTGCCCACCCACCCCTGAATAGCACCGCTTCTTCACAGCGTCAAGGTTGCTGCGGGAGCGGGCTCCCTTGCCCCGCGGAAAGCGGCTGCTTCGCAGACCTTGACCCTGTTTCGAATCGGTGCAAGGAGGCAGACATCGGCTGAAAGGCAGAGTGTGCCTTTCAGCCCGAAAATACGAAACAACAACCACCATAACGACCGTTCGCAGCGAATTTCGAACCGTTCGTCGAAAACCGCTTGACACGCCTCTCAAAAAAGGGTAAACGTTAAGAGACCAAAGCTTCAAACCTCCTTTGAACATCTCTTTTCTGAATGGAAAAGAAGGCTGACTCAAAGGAGGTTTTCGTATATGTCAATACAACAACGAGATCAAAGCAGGTTGGAAAAAATCGTGGAGCATTGTGATGATATTTTACAGACTTTTAGCTCTACAGAAATGGATGAAGCTGTTTTTCTGGAAAATAAGCTTTACCAAAAAGCGATAGCGTTTGATATCATGCAAATCGGAGAACTGGTTGCAGCGTTATCGGACGATTTTAAAAGAAATCATAAGGCAGTTCCATGGCAGCAAATCAAGGGTGTCCGAAACCGGATAGTCCATCAATATGGAGAAGTCAATCAGAATGTTTTGTGGAAGATAGCAGCTGAAGATATTCCTGAATTAAAAGAGTATTGCGTTAAGGCTCTTGGGAATATTGAATTGTAACGCATAATGCGTTACAATGGCCATGGTGATAGTTATGAGTAAAACAGCAACCTTGAATATGAGAATCGACCCCGAAACTAAAGCCGCAGCAGAGGCTGTGTTGAACCAACTTGGACTTTCCATGTCAACAGCAGTGGAGATTTATCTTCGTCAGATCGTTCTGAATGGTGAGATTCCGTTTTACATCACAGCTGTTCCTCAAGAAGGGACGAAGCGCGTGCTGACGCTGAAAGAAATACGTGAAAAGGTTATTCCTCTTGCCAAAAAGCATGGGGTCGGGAATCTCTATTTGTTTGGCTCCTATGCCAGAGGTGAAGCGACACAAACATCTGACGTGGACTTCCATGTGGACCCCGGAGAGGCGCAAGGCCTGAAATTCTTTGGGTTCCAGGACGAATTAGAAGAGGCGTTAGGGAAAAAGGTGGACCTGATCTCTACTTCCTCTATGGATGAACAGTTCCGCAAAGAAATCCGCCCGGACGAAATCCTGCTTTATGCAAAAGAATAAAAGGGGCCGTGTCAAAATGGTGAATCCACCATCTTGGCTCGGCCCTTCTTCTT
>R21__coassemble_459_pt1 | contig 33779 bp, 23 predicted proteins | sample R21__metabat2_low_PE_053 | metagenome-assembled genome bin R21 | reverse complement strand
GGCTCCTACCTCCAGGGCGACGTGGGCGTGCCGCTGTGGGAGGGGGGGCCGTCCGCCCCGATTGACCCCGAGTTCGCCTTCGTCGTCGATGCCCGGCGTGTCGATGATGACGACCGGTCCGATGGGCAGGAGTTCCATCGCCTTCAGGACCGGGTCCGTGGTCGTGCCGCGGACGTCCGAGACGAGGGCCAGCTCCTGGTTGGTGACGGCGTTCACGACGCTGGACTTGCCGGCGTTGCGGATGCCGAAGAACCCGATGTGGACGCGCTCGCCCGAAGGTGTGTCGTTCAACGTGTTAGTGTTGCGGATCTCACTCATGGCCGTCACCTCCTCCTGTATCATTTCGTTTGTATTCTTTCTTGTCGCCCCGGTCGATGAGGACTTCATAGCCGGCAGCCGCCATGCGGCGCTTCAGGTCTTCCATGCCGGAGTACGCGTCATCGTTGACGCCGGCTTTGCCTTCGTACAGGGCATACTGTTTGCGAGTGTTCTCCGGCGACAGGTTCGGCATGATGACGTTGGCGCCGTGGTCGAGGCCCATCTCCCGTCCGAGGGGATGGATGGTCCCGAGCGCCGTGGTCGCCGGGAGCAGCACGTCCGGCAGCATGAGCCGCAGGATGCTGAGGTGGTAAAGCGTGTCCTCGAGGGTCCCCTCCGGCATGTCCCGGAAGGGCGTATCGTGGTGGGGGATGAAGGGCCCGATGCCCACCATGTCCGGGCGGAACTCCTGCAGGAAGACGAAGTCTCTCGCAAGGTCTGCCGGGGTCTGGTACGGTGCGCCGACCATGAAGCCGGCTCCGACGGCGTATCCGAGCTCCCGCAGGTCGCGAAGGCACTGCATGCGGTGCTCGAAGCTCATGTCCGCCGGGTGGAGTTTTTCGTAGTGCTCCTTCGTGGCGGTCTCGTGCCGCAGCAGGTACCGGTCCGCGCCGGCGTCCTTCAGGGCCGCGTAACTCTCGTAAGACCGCTCGCCGAGGGACAGGGTGACGGCGCAGTCGGGGTATTCGGTTTTGATGTGTCGTATGATGTCGCAAAGCACGTCGTCGGTGAAATGCCCGTCTTCGCCGCCCTGCAAAACGAACGTACGAAAACCCAGGTCATAGCCGCTGCGGACGCAGTGCATGATCTGGGTTTCACTCAGTCTGTATCGTGGAAGGTCGGGGTTCGATTTACGGATGCCGCAATAGTAGCAGTCGTTATTACACACGTTGGAAAGTTCCACTAACCCCCGTATGAAGATGGCTCTGCCGTAAATGTCGTCCCGGACAGCCGCCGCACGTTCCTGCAGCAGCCTTGCACCCTCATCGGACCGGTGAGACACCAGGTACTCGAACTGCTCTTCCGTCAGTCGCGCGCCGGCGCTCAGCGAATCAATGATTGAAAACAATTTGTCCATTGATAACACCGTATTCTCTTTTCCTTGGGCGATGTACGCCCTCTTGCTCCTCTATTCTACTCCAATTATTAAGAGGAAACAACTATTTGATGCAAAAGAGCAGGCCGGTCGGCCTGCTCTTTACAAAGCTGTCAAGGCATCAAACCGTCTCATTTTTCTAATCTTTTTCAAAGATTCCGTAAAGTCTATTCCGTAAAGTGACCGTTTGCAGTATGATGAATGAAAACAAAAACGCGTATCAAAAGAAAAAGATGACAGAGCGCGTCACATTCAGTGATCGATCGTCGTCTTATTCGTTAGAAGCAGTCTGTCTTCGGGAGCCACCAGCGCTTCGGCAGGCAACCGGTCAGAACGCAAAAAAGCATCAGAACTCAGAAAGTCACGGTATTCCCCATGAGCAAAAGAACTCCCAAGGTAGAAAAAGACAACGCCCGGGCAGCGGCGAGCGAGCCGGCTCAGGCCGCAGCGTCTGCAAGCGAGAACGCGTCGGCAGCGGAGAAGGCACGGAAACCCCGCCTCACTCCCAAACAGAAGAAATGGCTCATCGCTGGCATTGCGCTGCTTGTGGCGGCCGCGGTGGCGGTGACAGCGGTCGTGCTGCACAAAAAGCATCGCGGCGGCGACGAAGGCCTCGGCGTGGAAGTGGTGACTGTGGCGAAGCAGGACATGAGTCAGAGCATTTCAGTCACCGGCAAGGTGGCGAGCTCGAAGACCATGTCGGTGACGTCGGACCTTACGGCGAAGGTGAAGACGCTGAACGTCGAACTGGGGGACCATGTCAAAAAGGGCGATGTACTCCTCACCTTCGACATCTCTGACCTCGATGAACAGATCAAAACGCTCGAGCAGCAGACCTCCCGCGCGGCGAAGGCGAAAGCCCGGGAAAAGGAAAAGCTGCAGCGGGCTCTTGACCAGGCGGTCGCCGACGGCAACGAAGCCGTGAAGGACGCCGCCGCGGAGGCGGATAAGGCGTACCAGGCATGGGCGAAGCTCGCCGCGGACCCGGAGGCGGAAGCGGAAGAAGTTGACGCCGCGAAGGACGCGTACTATGCGGCCGAGAAAGCGGTCAACGCCGCCGTGAAGGAGGGCAACGCGAACGTCAATGCGGCCCAGGAAGCCATCGAAGACGCCGATTACGCCACGAATGATGACGACAATGACACGGCCAAAGAGCTTGCGAAACTGTATCGCCAACGCAATAACGCGACCATCAAAGCGGAGCAGGACGGCATTGTCACTCAGCTGAACACCTCGGTCGGCAGCACGCCGGAAGGTACGCTCATGCGTATTGAGGACGACACGGCGCTCACCATTCAGGTGGGGGTCAAGGCGAAGGACATTGTGCGCCTCGAGAAGGGCATGCGGGCGGAACTGACCTCGGATGCCTACCCCGACCAGACCTTTTCCGGGACCGTCACCAAAGTCGTGAACTTCACGAGCAGCGAGGCCGGTTCGGACGGTGAAGAAGGCGGGGACTCGGGCGATGGATACCGGGCAAACATCACGATCGACGAGGGCGATGGACTGCTTCTCGGCATGGGCGTCAAAGTAAAGATCTACCTGCAGGAAGGGGAAGAGGCCATGGCAGTCCCCTATGACAGCATTATTGAAGAAGATGGCACGTCATACGTGTACCGCGCGGTGCCGGACGAGAAGGACCCTGAGCAGGCGACCTTTGAAAAGGTGCGCGTGAATCCCGGAGAACCCGGCGACTACTACACCGGTGTCGCGAGTGAAGACCTCAGCATCGGAGATCTCGTCGTCTCGTCCCCGGACATGGTGAGCGAGGGCGACACCGCCCCGTACTTCGTCTCGGACGGCAAAGACTTCACGGAGGAAGAAACGGAATGACTGCGCCCGTGGATCGCCCCGTCATTCACATGCGGGACATTGTGAAAACCTATTACATCGGGCAGCCGAACGAGCTCGAAATTCTCCACGGCATCAGCCTCACGGTCCATACCGGGGAGTTCGTCGCCATTGTCGGTGAGTCCGGCTCCGGCAAGAGTACGCTCATGAACGTCATCGGCGCTCTGGACCGTCCCACCTCCGGCACGTACGCGCTGGACGGCGAGGAGGTCGACACGCTGGACGACGCGGCGTTGAGCCGCATTCGAAACAAGAAGATCGGCTTTGTGTTTCAGAGCTTCAATCTCATCCCCCGGGTCTCGGCCCTCGAGAACGTGGAGGTGCCGCTGCTCTACGCGGGCGTTCCGGCGAAGGAGCGCAGAGAGCGGGCGATGGAACTCCTTACCATGGTCGGCATGCAGGACCGGGCGGACCACCAGCCGAACGAGCTGTCCGGCGGACAGAACCAGCGGGTGGCCATTGCCCGTGCCATGGCGAACGACCCGGCTATTCTGCTGGCGGATGAGCCCACCGGAGCGCTGGACTCCGAGACGAGCCACCTCGTCATGGACCTGTTCCACCAGCTGCACGAGGAGCGGGGCAAGACCATCGTGCTCATTACGCACTCGAAGGAACTGGCGGCGGAGACGGAGCGCATTGTGACCCTCTCCGACGGCCGCATTGTCGCGGACTCCGCGGAGCGGGCCCGCCGTGTGGTCGTGCGTCCGAAGAAGGAGGTGCGCCTGTGAACCTCCGGGAAAACCTGCGTCAGGCAGTCGCGAACCTCCGTGTGAACCGCATGCGGACGTTTCTCACCATGCTGGGCATCATCATTGGCATTTCCGCCGTCATCACCATTACCACCCTCGGCTCGTCTCTGCAGAAGACGCTGGAACTGAGCTTTCAGTCCATCGGCGGCACGAATCAGATCCAGGCCTTCATGCAATACAACGACGTCGAAGATGACGAGTACACCAACTTCGAGTGGAAGGACGAGGACTACATCACCCTCGAGGACCTGGACGCGTTCCAGGAAGCCTTCGACGGCCGTGTGCGCAACGTCATCCTCGAGAGTTTTATGGGCGATGCATCGGTCGCCTTTCCCGAAAACACCTCTGCCGATCCCGGCAAGGCGTCAGTCATCGGCACGACCCGGGGTTACCTCGAAAACCATGGGCTCAAACTGCTGCGGGGCCGAGACCTCACGGCCCGGGACCAGAGCGAAAAGAAGGCCGTGGCACTGGTGTCGGACCTTTTTGTGAAACATGTCTGCGGCGGTACATCGCCCATCGGCAAGGCCGTTGACATCGAGCAGTCGAGCGGCCAGGTGGCCCGCGTGTACGTTGTAGGGGTCTACCGGTTCGACCGGACCCAGCTGCGCGCTATGACTCAGGGGGAGGAAGGCTCCAAACCTGTGGCGGAAAAGGACATTTCGACGAACATCCTGTTGCCGTACCGCTTCGTGAAGGAGAACCTGAACGATGAAATGTACAGCGAGCCAGGCGTCTCGGACTTCACCATAACGGCGGAGCCCGGGGAGGACGTTGTGGTGCTGCAGGACGACATCAAGAACTGGTTCGCCGAGAACAAGTGGGCGGACAACGGGCATTTCGCACTGGAAACCTGGAGCAGCATGGAGGACCTCGAACAGATCCAAAACGTGCTGCGCATCGTGACACTGGTCATCGCTGTTATTGCGGCTATCTCGCTGCTGGTCGGGGGAGTCGGTGTCATGAATATTATGCTGGTGTCGGTCGTGGAGCGCACAAAGGAGATCGGCATCCGCAAAGCCCTCGGCGCCCAGAACAAAGACATTGAGCGGCAGTTTTTGTCGGAGACGGTATTCATCTGTCTCATCGGCGGTCTGCTCGGTGTGGTTTTGGGCCTGATCCTTGGCTTTGCGGGCGCGCAGGTCGGCTCGAGCATCATACAGGCCCGCGTGCCGGACATGGAGGAACTCGCCCATGTGACGGTGCAACCCTCCATGCTCGCTATTCTCGTGTCCGTCGGCTTCTCTATGCTGACCGGCCTCGTCTTCGGCCTGTACCCCGCCCGCCGCGCTGCCCGCATGAGTCCGATCGACGCACTGCGGTATGAGTAAGCGGGAAAGTGCCGGAGCGGGAAGCCCGCCGGAAAAGCGCAGCAAGTAAAGAACTCTCAAGAGACCATTCTCCAAGCTTACTTCAAGCTCAGACGAATGGTCTCTTTTATTGTATTTTTAAGTTTTTTGTATTAGGATAGAACGGTAGATAGAAAGGTACCTGTTTATTCTGCGCGGGAAGCGCAGCAAGAGAGTTTTGAAAGGAGTGGCCCTATGGCACATCCACCTCCCGGAGGACCTTACCGGGGAATGACGGCCGAGGAAAAGGCGGCGGCGCCGAAGCTGACGAAAGCAATGGCGGCGCGCATCCTGAGTTACCTCGCCCCTTACAAATGGAAATTCGTACTCGTGATCGTGGTGGTCCTCATCTCCGCGGCACTTGGGGTCGTCCCGTCCCTGCTCACCGGGCGGATGGTCGACGACGGTCTCATCGCCGGCAACTTCCGCATCCTGGTCGAGCTGATCATCGCGTCCTTCCTCGTGACGCTGGTGTCGAACCTGTTCGGCCTTTTGGAAGTATGGCTCAACACGTCGATCGCTCAGGGCATCATCTACGACATGAAGACGCAGATGTACGAGCAGTTCCAGCGACAGCCGTACCAGTACTTCGTCGAGAGCAAACAGGGCGAGATCATCACCCGCATGACGGGCGATGTGAACGGCGTCCAGAGCGTCGTCTCCTCCACGATGACGAACTCCATCAAGAACATCGCGACCGTCGTCGTCTCCATCGTGGCACTGTTCCAGTGCAACTGGGTGCTGGCCCTGACCGGCATGGCCGTCGTCCCGTTCTTCATCCTCCCGACCAGAGTCACCGGCAAGCGCCGCTGGCTCATCGCCCGGGACAGTCAGGAGAAGTACGATGAGGCCAACTCGCTGCTCGGCGAGACCCTGTCCGAGAGCGGCATCCTTCTCGTGTGGCTCTTCGGCAGACAGAAGAGGGAAGCGGAGCGGTTCAAGAGCATCAGCTCGGACCTCTACTCGCTGAACATCAAAGAGATGCTCGCCGGCCGGTCGTTCTTCATGTTCATGAACATCTTCACGAACTTCGGCCCGCTGCTCCTGTACCTCGTCGGCGGCATCCTGATGCTCCGCATGCAGGGCGGCCCCCAGGTGACGGTCGGTGAGATCACCGCCGCCATCGCCATCCTCGGGCGCATCTATCGCCCCGTCAACGAACTCATGAACGTCAGCGTCGACCTCACCCGGTCTCTCGCCCTGTTCGAGCGCATCTTCCAGACGATGGACATGGTGCCGAGCATCGTGGACCGGGAAGGCGCCGAGGCTCCCGCCGTTATCCGCGGCGAGATCGAATATAGCGACGTACACTTCGCATATAAAGAAGACGGCCCTGAGATCCTGCAGGGTGTCAGCTTCCACGTGAAGCCCAGCGAGACCTATGCGCTGGTCGGCTCCTCCGGCGCGGGCAAGTCCACGATGATCTCCCTGGTCCCGCGGCTCTACGACGCCCTTGGCGGTGCGGTCTGCATCGACGGAAAAGACGTCCGGGACTGGCCGCTGCAGGAATTGCGGAAGCACATCGGCTTCGTCACGCAGGACACGTTCCTGTTCAACGACACCATCCGGGCAAACCTGCTCTACGCGAAACCCGAAGCCACCGATGAAGAACTCATGGATGCCTGCCGTCGGGCCGGCATCGCGGACTTCATCGAAGAACTGAAAGACGGCCTCGACACCTTCGTCGGCAACCGCGGTGTCCGCCTCTCCGGCGGCGAGAAACAGCGGCTGTCCCTGGCGCGGGTCATCCTGAAAGACCCCGAGGTCATCCTCCTCGACGAGGCGACGGCGTCCCTCGACTCCGTCTCCGAAAGCCACATCCAGGAAGCGCTGGCTCCGCTGCTCAAAGAGAAGACCTCACTGGTCGTCGCCCACCGACTGTCCACCATCCTGGACTCCGACTGCATCCTCGTTCTGAAGGACGGCCACATCGTGGCCTCCGGCAAACACGCGGAGCTTATCGCGTCCAGTGAAGACTACAAGACCTTCTATGACACCCAGTTCAAAGCGGGAGACGAGGCGCAGAGCCAGCGCCGCCGCGCACTTCGCGAGCAGCGCACCGAGGCGGAAGTGTCCGCCCTCGCCTGGCGCCGCAGCCAGGGCCACTGGCAGGAACTGGGAGACTTCGAATCCTATTATTGATCGCTGCTTTTGAAAGGAAGAACGAACATGACAAGAGAAGAACTTGTGAAAGCAGTCTGGGAGGAACAGCACCGTCAGCACGGGCTCGTGCGCCGGAAACACCACGGCGGGAAGGACCCGCACCACGGCCCCCACGGAGATGGTCACCGTCCGCCCGCCCGGCAGGAACATCTGCTCCACATCCTGAAGCAGAACCCGTCCATCAACCAGAAGGACTTTGCCGAAAAGGTCCATGTCCGTCCCCAGTCCCTCGGCGAGATGCTCACGAAGATGGAGGAGAACGGCCTCATCGTACGGAAGAAAGACCCGTCTGACGGTCGCGCCATCCTCGTGGACCTGACCCCGGCCGGCGAAGCCGCCGAACAGGCACACCACGAGAAAGTCCGAAAGGACATCGAGGCCCGGTACGCCGCCCTCACGGACGAGGAACTGGCAGAGTACCTGCGCCTCACACAGAAGATCAACGAGACGCTGGAAGCGTCAGAATAACGGGGAAGAGGAGAGTTTTCTCCTCTTCTTTCTGTTTGGCATCAGTTGTTCGGCAGGTTGTTCTCAGCAGGTTGCACAACAATTGATAAAAAGATTTAACCAAAACAACGAAAACTGGAAAAAACGTAGAAAATGCATTGACTTCCATCAACTCCGGTCCTATAATCGTGGCGTAATGAAGGCGACCCCCTGCGGGGAAGCCACCTTTTTACGGCAAATTGATTAACAGCATTAACCAAATGGAGGAACACACATCATGAAGTACTTTTTAGACAGCGCCAAAATGGATGAGATCAAAGAGGCATACCACACCTTCGGTATCGACGGCGTCACCACGAACCCGAAACACATCAAGCTTTCCGGCAAACCGTTCATGACCGTCATCGAAGAGATGGCTGCCTGGGTCAAGGAAGAAGGCCTCGAGGGGAAGGACAAGTTCCCGATCTCCGTCGAAGTCAACCCGCACCTGGACGATGCCGAGGAGATCTGCGCCAAAGCCCGTGAGATCTCCGCGCTGAGCGACAACTTTGTCATCAAGATCCCCTGCACCGAGGCAGGCGTGGCTGCTGCCCGCACCCTTGAGAAGGAAGGCATCCGCACCAACCTGACCCTCGTCTTCAGCCCCGCACAGGCTCTGTGGGCCGGCAAAAACGGTTCCCTCTTCGTGTCCCCGTTCCTCGGCTGGAAAGAGGCCAACGGCGAAGACTGCAAGGCTTACATCCAGAACATCGTTGATATCTATAAAAACTACGGCTTCTACGGCAAGACCCAGATCATCTGTGCTGCCGTTCGTACTCCGAAGCAGATCGTTGACTGCGCCGTCGCCGGTGCGGACATCGTGACCGCCGGCCTCGCTGTCTACAAAGACGCGATCCACCACCCCTACACCAACCAGGGTCTCGGCGTTTTCCAGGCTGCCTGGGACGAGACCGCCGGCAACTGATCACGACATAACGAGCAGAGGAGATCCAAACTATGAAAATCGGTTTTATCGGACTCGGCATCATGGGCGAGTCCATGTGTGAAAACATCGTAAAGAAACATGACGACAAGGTCTATGTCTTCGACTTTGTCAAAGAAAAAGTGGACCAGCTGGCAGCCCTCGGCGCCATTCCCTGCAACTCCACTCTGGAAGTCGCGGAGAACGTCGACGTCCTCATCTCCATGGTCCCGAAATCGGAGCACTCCAAAGCCGTTTACGGCGAAGCGCTCCCGGCCATGGGCCCCGGCAAGATCTGCATCGACATGAGCACGATCGACCCGTCGGTCTCCATGCAGATCGCGAAAGAGATCAAGGCCACCGGCGCTCAGTTCGCGGACGCTCCGGTCGTCAAGTCCAAACCCGCCGCCATTGCCGGTGAACTCGGCATCCTGGTCGGCTGTGATGAGGAGCTCTTCCCGCAGATCGCCCCCATCCTCGCCTACATGGGCTGCAACATCATCCGCATGGGCGGCAACGGCAACGGCCTCGTCATGAAGATCTGCCACAACGCCCTCGTCTCCCAGATCCAGAACGGTGTCAACGAGACCCTGACCCTGGCGGACAAGTACGGCATCGGCATCGACGACTTCGTCACGGCTGTTTCCTACGGCGGCGCCCAGAACTTCTACCTCGACTCCAAGAAGGAGGCCCTGAAGGCCGAAAACTGGACGACCGCATTCTCCATCCAGAACATGCACAAGGACGTCCACATCTGCCTCTCCATGGCAGAGGAAAAGGGCTTCGCAATGCCCGGCGAAGAGAATGCCGCCCGCGTCTATGACAAGGCGCTCGACATGGGCATCGGCGGAGAAGACTTCTGCGCCACCATGAAAGCGGTCCGCAGCTGAGGAGGCATCACCATGCATGAGACAGCGCTGAAACTCAGCGAACTCAACGACCTCGACATCCGCCCGGTCACGTCGGAACACTTCAAGACCTTCGGAAGAGTGCTGGAGGGGTACGACTTCTCCGACCTCATCCGCTACATGATCGACGAGACGGACATCCCTGCGGAGGGGAACACGTACATCGCCTCTGTGCCCGAGATGGAAGAGCTCCCGGTCGTGGGCGATGTAGAGAAGTACCTCTACGGCGGCATGCCGGTCCAGGTCGGCTACTGCAACGGACGAAACACGACCTATAACGGGTTTGAATACCATAAAGGCTCCGAGATCAACATCGCGGCCACCGACTTCTGCCTGGTCCTCGGCCATGTCTGGGACATCGAGAATAATACGATCGACGGCAGCAAAGCCACGGTCTTCTTCGTCCCCCAGGGCACGGCCATCGAGATGTACCAGACCACCCTGCACCTGTCGCCCTGCCGCGTCACCGACGAAGGCTTCAAGGGCATCGTCATCCTGCCGAAGGGCACCAACACGGAGCCCATGGAGAGCAGGGAAGGGGCAGACCCCGAAAACGTCCTGCTCCTGCAGAAGAACAAGTGGGTCCTGGCCCACCCCGAACGGGAACCGCTGATCCGCCAGGGCGCGCACCCCGGCTTCCTCGGCCCCAACCGGGAGATCAAATATTGACATAAGTCAAATGTGACGTAACATAAAGAAAGAAAATTGGGAGGATACTCACATGACACACATCGGGTTTACCCTGACCACGTTTATCCTGGTCACGGCCCTTGTCGGTGTCATTGCCGCGAAGATGACCGGCAAGGACAATGACAAGACCACGAAGGGATATTTCCTGGCAGGCAGCGGCCTCGGCGGCGCGTTCATCGCGGGCTCCATGCTGCTGACCAACTTATCCGCAGAAAACCTCGTAGGACTTTCCGGACAGTCTTACGGAGCCAACATGTCCGGTATGGCGTGGGAAGCCACCGCGGTCATCGCGACCATCGTAATGGCGTTCATCTTCCTGCCGCTGTATTTGAAGAAGGGCTACACGACCCTGCCGGAGTTCATGGAAGAACGGTACGGCGTCACCGTGCGTCGCATGGTCTCGCTCCTGTTCCTCGTCGGATACCTGCTCGTCGGTATCCCGGTCTGTCTGTATGCGGGCGCCATCGCCTTCAACCAGATCTTCAACCTCAGTGCCATCTTCGGCATCTCCACGAGAATGTCCCTGACCATCATGATCGTCGCCATCGGCATCATCGGCGCTCTTTACGCGGTCGTCGGCGGTCTGAAGTCCGTCGCCATCTCCGATACCATCAACGGCATCCTGCTCATCCTCGGTTCCGTCATGGTCGTCGTGTTCGGCTTCACGAAGGTCGGCCAGAACCTCGGCGGCGGTTTTGCCACCGGTCTCATGGACGTCATCAACAATTCTCCGGAAAAACTCAATGCCATCGGCGGAAAGACCGACCCGGTCCCCTTCGCCTGTATCTTCACCGGTATGCTCCTCGCGAACCTGTTCTACTGGGGCACCAACCAGGTCCTCATCCAGAGAGCTCTGGGTGCGAAGAACCTGAAAGAAGGCCAGAAGGGCGTTCTCTTCAGCGGTCTTCTCAAAATGCTCGTCCCGTTCCTGCTCGTCGTCCCCGGCGTCATCGCGTCCCGCCTTGTCCCCGGCCTTGAGAGCAACGACTTCGCATACGGCGCACTCGTCAACGCGTCTCTTCCGTGGCCGGTCGTCGGCATCTTCTGCGCCGCCCTCTTCGGCTCCATCATCTCCACCTATGACTCGTTCCTGAACGCGGCTTCCACCATCTTCATGATGGACCTGTTCCGCCCCATCTTCCGCCCCGACATGTCGGAAGAAAAGACGGTCTCCGTCGCGAAGAAGATCGGCTGGCTGTTCGCCGCATTCGCCATCGTCTTCACTCCGTTCCTCGACGTTCTGAGCCAGGGTCTCTATGACTTCGGCCGGAGCTTTACCGGATTCTACAACATCCCGATCATCACCATGGTCCTGGTCGGTATCTTCTGGAAGAAGGGCTCCTCTCTCGGCGCCATCTGTGCCACCGTCTGGCATGTCTTCTTCTACTCGGGCTTCAAATTCTGGTTCAAGTATGTCCCGGTCTTCGAGCCCATCACCCACATCAACTACATGCACATCTATGCCATCTCCTTCCTGGTCATGCTGGCCATCATCGCGGTCTGCGCGAAGATCAAGCCGAACGAGAAGACCTTCTCCGACAAGACGAGCAGAACGGACAATTACGATATGAGACCCTGGAACAACCGTGTTCCCTTTGCCGTCGGTCTTGTTTCGTTCCTCATCTATGAGTACTACATCTTCTCTCCGGCAGGTCTCGCCACCACGAACCACGCCTGGGGCAGAATGGCCATCTTCACCATCGCGCTCCTCGTCGAGTTCGCAGGCCTTGCCTACATCTGCAAGACGAGAAAGAACGATACCGATGACACCGACAGCACCGACAGCGAGAACGGCGTAAAGACCGTCAAAAAGGTCGAGGCCCACGCCGTGCATGAAGCGGTTGAAGAGACTGCCGCACCGGAGCTCATCGAATCCGCTGCACAGACCGTCAAGGAGATCGTCATCGACGCCAAAGAACCCGTCCGGGTCACCGTTTCGGTCGTGCCCGAGGCGTAAACGCGCTGCTGCGCAAAAGGAGTTTCTCATGAAATTCGAATGCAACGAAAACAGCTTCTGCCTTTCACAAAACGGGGTGGTCCTTCTGGACCACTCTGCGGCAGCGCCCTGCCTCTATGTCGGCATGGGTGAAGAGAGCGTCGACATGTATCGCGGCAACTTCAAGATCGAAGACTATGTCGTGGAACGCGTCCCGCTGACCCTGACCGATGCGGTCGAGGAGAACGGTGGTTACCACCTGTTCTTCGGCGATTTACTGGAAGCGGTCCTGACTCTCTCCGACACCGTTGCCACGGTGAAATTCGTTTCGAAGAACGAGAAGATCAACCGCGTCTGGATCCGCGTCGCCGCGGACAAAGAGGAGCACATCTACGGCTGCGGCGAGCAGATGTCCTACTTCGACCTGCGCGGCCGTCACTTCCCGCTGTGGACGTCCGAGCCGGGCGTCGGCAGAGACAAGACCACCTACGTCACCTGGCGCTCCGACGTGGAGAACAAAGCGGGCGGCGACTACTACAATACGAACTATCCCCAGCCTACCTTCGTCTCGACGAAGAAGTACTGGTGCAACGTGAAGTCCACCGCCTATGCGGACTTCGACTTCCGCCACGACGACTTCCACGAACTCCAGGTCTGGGAAGTCCCGGAAGAGATCCGTTTTGAAACGGCGGACACGTACATCGCCCTTCTGAAAACACTCACCGACTACTTCGGCCGTCAGCCGGAGCTGCCGGACTGGGTCTATAACGGCCTCGTCATCGGCGCACAGGGCGGCAACGAGCGGTCCTTCGGCATCCTCGACAAGTGCCTCGATGCTGGCGTCAAAGTCTCCGGACTCTGGTGCCAGGACTGGGTCGGCAAACGCGTCACCTCCTTCGGCAAACGCCTCCAGTGGAACTGGAAGTACAACCGGGAGATGTACCCGGACCTGCCCGAGAAGATCAAAGAGATCAACGAAAAGGGCGTCCGGTTCCTCGGCTACGTCAACCCGTACCTCGTCAAGGGCTCCGAACTCTTCGACGAAGCGGCGGAAAAGGGTTACTTCGCCCGGAAGTCCGACGGGGAATACTACCTTGTGGACTTCGGTGAATTCGACTGCGGCGTCATCGACCTCACGGACCCCGAAGCGTTCGAATGGTTCAAGGGCGTCATCAAAGAGTACAGCATCGGCATCGGCATCGACGGCTGGATGGCGGACTTCGGCGAGTACCTCCCGACGGACGACATCGTGCTCCACAGCGGGAAACCCGCCATGATCGAGCACAACCACTGGCCGGCCCTCTGGGCAAAATGCAACTACGAAGCCGTGAAGGAAGCGGGGAAACTCGGCGAAGTCGTCTACTTCATGAGAGCGGGCGCCGCCGGTTCCCAGAAATACTGCACGCTCCTCTGGGCGGGCGACCAGTCCGTGGACTTCAGCATCCACGACGGCCTTGCCACCGTCATCGTGGCGGCCCTCAGCTCCGGCATGACCGGCTGCGGCCTCAACCACTCCGACATCGGCGGCTACACGTCTCTGTTCGGCAACGTCAGAACGAAGGAAGTCTTCCTGCGCTGGGCCGAAATGGCCGCCTTCACTCCGTTCATGCGGACCCATGAAGGCAACCGCCCGGACGACTGCTTCCAGTTCTACGATGATGACGACACCCTGCAGCGCATGGCGCGGCTCACCACCATCTACACCATGCTGGCTCCCTATACGAAGCAGCTCGTCAAAGAGAACGCCGAGACCGGCACACCGGTCCAGCGGGCCCTGTTCCTCCACTACGAGGACGACCCGAAGGCGTATGAGGTCCAGACCGAATACCTTTACGGCAGAGACCTGCTCGTGGCTCCGGTCTACCTCGGCGAACAGACGACGAGAGAAGTCTACCTGCCGAAGGACCACTGGGTCCATCTGTGGACCGGCGAAGAGTTCGAGGGTGGCACCGTCACGGTGGACGCGCCCCTCGGCCACACGCCCGTCTTCTATCGCAAGGGCTGTGACATGGAAGACCTCTTCCGGGAAGTCGGTCAGCTGAAATGATCCGACACATCCTCTTCTGGCTGGTGGTCTTCGCCACCAACATCATCCAGGGGATCACCGGCTTTGCCGGCACCATCCTCGCCATGCCGCCGAGCATCCTGCTCGTCGGGTATGACACCGCAAAACCCATCCTCAACGTGCTGGGCATCCTCGCGGGCCTTTTTGTGTTCGTGACGCAGGCCCGGCACGTCAACTGGAAAGAATTCGGCAAAGTCGTCGCGGTCATGACCGTCGGCATCCTCGGCGGGTTCGGCATCAAAGCTCTCCTCCACGGCGACATGTCCGTTCTCTATATCCTTCTGGGGCTCTTCGTCATCGGGCTCGCGATCCACGGCTTGTGGACCATTTACCACCCGAAGGAAGAGACCGAACCGAAGTCCGGGGCGCTCCGTACCGCGGAGAACTATGCGATGCTCCTGAGCTCCGGTGTCGTCCACGGCATTTTCGTTTCCGGCGGCCCGCTGCTCATCGCGTACCTGTCCCGGGTCCTCCGTGAGAAGACGACGTTCCGCGCGACCATCTCGACCGTGTGGATCGTCCTTAACTCGATCATCCTCGTCGATGACCTGCGGACCGGTCTCTGGACCATGCCCCTTCTGAAAGAACAGCTCATCGTCCTGCCCTTCTTCTTCGCAGGCATGCTGCTCGGCTCGAAACTCTACCACAGGATGAACCAGGCCACGTTCGTGAAACTGACCTATGTCCTCCTGTTTATCTCCGGCGTCATCCTTCTCTTTAAATAAATCGCCGGTTCCCTATGAAAAGAGTGAAACCTATGAAACAGTTCCAAGTGGCCTATGTGCCCATCGGCGTGCCGACCTTCCACCTGGAAAGCGCGCAGATCCAGTTCGAAAAATCGATCGAGGCCATCCGCTCCGTGACGGAGGACTGCGTGTTCCCGGAGGAGATGCTTCTCAGCATCGACAAGCTCGACGCGTTCCTTGACACCGTGGAGCCGGACCTCGTCATCCTGCAGAACATCACGTTCGCGAACGCGGCCTACGCCTCTGACGTCGCGCGCCGCATCTCCTGCCCGGTCCTCCTCTGGACCCTGCGGGAACCGGTCATCGATGGCGGTCGTCTCCGCCTCAACTCCCTGACCGGTGCCTACTCCGCCGCGAATGCCTTCATGACACTCCGCGACGGTCAGTTCGAGTATCTGTTCGGGGCTCCGGACGAAGCGCGTGTCATCCGCAAACTGGGTGCCACGGTCCGTGCCGCGAAACTGAAACACGACATGAAAGACCTCACCATCTCCCAGGTCGGACATACGCCCCAGGGCTTCGGCTTTGGCCGGGCGATGGACGCGGAGATGCAGAAGACCTTCGGCGCCACCGTCGAGTCCATCGAGGCCCGCGAACTCATCAACCAGGCGAAGTCCTTCACCGATGAGGAGTGCGCGCAGTACCTCGCCGACCTCGACCACGCCACCGTCGGCCTTGACCAGACTCCGTCGAAGAACAAACTCGACTTCGCCCGCGTCTCGAAGGCATACCAGGACTACGTCAAAGAGCACCACATCGGCGCGCTGTCCTCCCGGTGCTGGCCCGACTTCTTCACGGACTTCGGCACCCCGGTCTGCGCCGTCCTCGGCATCCTGAACGACCTCGGTGTGGCCGCCAGCTGTGAAGCGGACACCTACGGTGCCCTCTCCATGTACATGGGCATGCAGCTGTCCGGCAAACCGGTCTTCTTCGGCGATCCGGTCTCCCTGGACGAGAGCGAGAACACCGTCACCTTCTGGCATTGCGGCACGGCCGCCTGCTCCCTTGCGGACCCGAAGACGGGCGCCACCATCGGTGTCCACCCGAACCGCAAGATCGGCCCCGCCATGGACTTCGGCTGCGCGCCGGCAGACCATGTCACCGTGTTCCGCGTCGGCCGCAAGGCGGACGGCACCTTCCGGTTCTTCGTCGCCACCGGCTCCGCGCTGGAGAAGCCGAAACAGTTCATTGGTACCAGCACGGTCATCCAGACCGACACGAACGCCTTCGACCTCGTCGACCGGAGCGTCCGTGACTGCTGGGAACCCCACTTCGTCGTGGTCTATGACGATGTAAAGGAAGAACTCGAGACCCTTGCCCGAATGCTCGGTGTCGAAGTGTGCGAGTACTGATCCTCAACAATTGATTATTTCCAAGTTTCTATTTCTCCTATTTCTCAAAAATATCGCGGTCCTGTGCGGCCGCGATATTTTTTAAAGATTTTAACGAATGCCGTTTTCTGCTATAATGAAAACCAGAAAGGGGTGGCTGCCCTGTGAAGAAAACCGGTATCAACCTCGAAAATGTCAAACAGAGAAACAAAGCCTCCATCCTGAGGCTCCTCAATAAAAACGGCCCCATGTCCCGCAAGGACATCGCCGCGGAAGTCGGTCTCACCCCGGCTTCCGTCACGCTGCTCACGAACGAGATGATCGAGACGGGCTACCTCCGGGAAGTGGGGGAGGTCCAGGAGGAGAAGCGCGCCGGACGGCGGAAGATCCTCGTCTCCATCGTCTATGACTGGAAATGCGTGCTGGCGATCAGCATCGAGAAACGGAAGACCGTCGTGTCGCTCTGCACGCTGGACGGAGCTCCTTTGGCGGGCACGACCCTGAAGACGGAGACCGATGTGGCACCGGAAGCGTTCCTGTCAAGCGTGGCGCAGCGTGCCCGGGACCTGCTTTTCGACGCGGGGAAGGGCCCCGGCGACCTGCTGGGCGCCGGTGTCTGTCTGCCCGGCATCGCGAACCGGGCGACCGGCGTGAGCAAGGCGGCCTACGGCATCTGGGACGAATCGGTCCCGGTGGCGGAGCTGCTCTCAGACGCCCTCCACTGTCCCGTCATCCTCGAGAACAACATCCGCGCGTTCGCGGAGGGCGAACTGCTCTACGGCCTCGGCCGCGCCTGCGACGACCTCTTCCTGCTCCGCTGGGGCCCCGGCGTCGGCTCTGCCATCGTCGTCGACAAAAAGATCCACGACGGACTGCAGCACCGCGCCGGTGAGATCGGCCACTGCAACATCGAGCCGAACGGACTGCCCTGCCGCTGCGGCCGGACCGGCTGTCTCGAGACCCGGGTCTCGACCGACGCGCTGACCGAGGAGATCCGCGGCCTCTTCTCAAAAGAACAGACCCCGAAACTCTATGAGCAGTTCGAAGGGGACAGAGACCGGCTCATCGAAGACGCGCTGACCGGACTGCTGAAGGAAGTCTCCTCCGCGGAAGAACTCGACCCGCCGGTCGCGGAAGCCGTCGAACACGCGGTCCGGACCCTCGCCCGGACGTTCGGGAACGTGGCGACCATCCTGGCGCCGGAACACGTGGCGCTGTTCGGCTCCATGTTCGAAGGCGCGTTCGTGCGGGAATCCTTCCGAAAGGCCTGCACTTCCTTCGACCCGTCTTACGACGCGCCCTATATCCGGCTCGCCGAGACATACAAAAAACTCAACTATCTCGGCCCGGCCGCGGTGGCCATCCGGACCCTGTTCCTCGAACAGCCGGAATGAGCGACCGGAGATCACGCAATAAAATAAGACCCGCAGCCGTTCGGTTGCGGGTCTGTTGTTTTGTGTCAGTGGATCGCCTCAGATGAGGTAGAGGAGGTACGTGTTGCCGGTGGGGTAGACCTGAAGGCCTTTGGCGGTCTTCTCTTTGACCGCGAGGCAGGTGGTCTCCTGGCTGATGGGCAGGAGCAGACCGTTCTTCGTGAGGTATTCCTCTGCGGCGAAGCAGTAGCCGGTGACCGTTTCAGCGTCTCTGGCGGAGGACGCGAGGGTGATGAGGTGGTCATACTCGTCCGAGGCGAGGTTCAGGAGGTTCGCTTCGGTGTCGCCGGAGAACTGACGGAGCACGCCGATGGCGTTGAGCTCGGAGCAGTGCTGCGGCGCGAAGGCCACATCGAACTGGCCGGCGACCAGCGCCTGGTTGAGTTCTTCTTCGGTGTCCCGGGTGTCGATGGTGGTCGACAGGGCGGTGCCGAAGACTTTCTGCCAGTTCTGGACGATGGACTGGGCCGCCTGTTTGTCCTCTTTGAGGCACAGGAACGTGATGGCAAAGGATGTGGGAGCGGGCTCATCTTCCGTGGCGACCGCTTCGAACTTCTCCATGGCGGTGGCATAGGACTTTTTGGCCTTCTTCAGGTCGAACCCGGGGCCTTTGGCAGGGCCGGCAGTCTCCCGGTACAGGGTGCCGGAGACTGCGTTGCAGCAGTCCGGGACGATCCCCTGTGCAAGGGCATTGCCGGTCTTGGACAGCTTGGAAATGTCGGTGGCACGGGCGAGCGCGAGGCGCAGGTCCTCGTTCCCGGCGAAGTTGGAGTCCATGTTGAACATCAGGACGTTCACGGTGTTCGCGTATTCGGTGACCTCGAACCCTTTCGGCAGGTTCGTGGCAGCGGAGGCATGAAGGACCGCCCCGTCAAGGATGCCTTCATCGGAATTGAAGTCGGCGAGGATATCGTACTCGGTGCCGCCTTCTTCGACGGTCTCTTTGCCGGGGACCAGCGTGCACTGGTCGATGTCGCCGGGGGTCAGGCCCACATAGTCATCGTTTCGGACGAGGGTGAGCGATTTGCCGTTCGGGTCCATATACGAGAGGTAGTAGGGACCATTGCAGAGGAGCATGGAGGCCGTGAGGCCGTAGCGGCCGGCCGTCTTTGCGAAGAAGGTGCGGCTGCAGGGCATGGCGCAGGGGGAACCCAGCGCGGTCAGGAAGTTGCCGTCGGGAGCGGAGAGCTTGATGCGGACCGTTTTCTCGTCGACTGCGGAGACCCCGAGCTGGGACGCTTTGAGTTCACCGGCAAAAACGGCGGGCGCGTTCTGGATACCGAAGAGGCGGGACGCGCCGGGGGCGTTGGTGTTTTTCGCGACCGCTCTCTGCAGGCCGAAGACGAAGTCGTCGGCGGTCATGGCGGTGGGGAAGTTCTGGATGAAGTCCTGCCCGAGGGGGTTCTTTGAGGACGCTTCCGTGCTGTCGGCGTCCGGAACGTGCCATTTGAGGCCGTCCCGCAGGATGAACGTATAGGTGAGGCCGTCATCGGAGATGCTCCAGTGGTCGGCGGCGCCGGGCTGGACATTTCCCTTCTCGTCGATCCGGACGAGGCCTTCGAAACAGTTGGCGGCGACCGTGGACATGGCCACGGTATCGGAAATGGCGGGGTCGCAGCTGACGGGGATGCTGTCCACCGGAAGGGTCAGAGTCTCTTCTTCCGGGGAGCATGCGGCAAACAGCAGGACCGTCATGAGGACTGCGAGGATGCAGGACAATACTTTTTTCCACATGGGGTGGCGGGCTCCTCTCGATGAATCGCGATATAGGGTACAAAATCAGTAATATTCTAGCACAGCGAAGGCGCAAAGAAAAGCGCCGAAACCGCATAGAACTTTGCAGGCATTTTGTTGAAAAGGGAAGGTCGCTTGTGTATAATTTATGTGTATATGTAAAATTCCCCGGAGAAGTAATAGGAGGAATCGAAATGGAATTTGAACTGAGCGTAAAAAAGATGACACTGCGCGAGCAGATCAGCTTTCTTACCGGTAAAGACTTCTGGCATACTGCCTCAGTCGACCGGCTGGCAGTCCCGTCCGTCATGATGTCCGATGGCCCCACCGGCCTTCGCAAGATGAACGGCATCGGGACCATCAAAGCCATCTGTTTCCCGTCCGCGGCGGCCATCGCCAGCGCATGGGACAAGGAAGGCACCAGAGCATTCGGCGAAAAGCTGGGCGATGAGTGCCGTGCGGAGCGTCTCGCGGTCCTGCTGGGCCCCGGCATCTGCATCAAACGTTCTCCGCTCTGCGGCAGAAACTTCGAATATTATTCGGAAGACCCGTTTCTGGCCGGTACCCTGGCTGCGAATTACATCAATGGCGTCCAGTCGAAAGGCGTCGGTACCTCGCTGAAGCATTTCGCGTGCAACAGCACCGAGGACTTCCGCTTCAAGGCCGATTCCATCGTCGACGAGAGAGCACTCCGGGAAATCTATCTCCGCGGCTTTGAGATCGCGGTCCGTCACGCACAGCCCTGGACCGTCATGATGGCCTACAACAAGATCAACGGCAAATACTGCACCGAGAACAGCTACCTCATGCAGGACATCCTGCGCGGCGAATGGGGCTTCGAAGGCCTGACCGTCAGTGACTGGACGGCCACCGCCGACCGTGTGAAAGCCCTGAAGGCCGGCCTCGACCTCGAAATGCCCGGTGCCGGTTACTACACCATCAGCAAGGTCGCGAAAGCCTACAGAGACGGCGAGGTCTCTCAGGAAGAGATCGAGACGAGCGCACGCCGCGTCCTGCGTCTGCTCGACAAGTCCACCGAAGGTTCCCTCGGTGGTGCCGCCACGACCTGGGACAAGGAAGCCGACCACGCCTATGCCGTCGAGCTTGCCAAGAAGTGCCCGGTCCTTCTGAAAAACGACAACGACCTTCTTCCCTTCAAGAAGTCCGATAAAGTCGCCATCATCGGCGCCCGTGCCAGGAACCCGCTCGTCCAGGGCGGCGGCTCGGCCCACATCAACGCTTACCACGTCGACGCTCCCTTCACCGCGTTCGAGAACCTCGGTATGGACCTCACCTATGCGGACGGTTACGACCTCAAGATGCTCGACGAAGTGAACCAGGGTCTCATCGACGAAGCAAAGGCCAAAGCGGCCGCAGCCGAAAAGGTCCTGCTCTTCGTCTCCTGCTCCGACATGGATGTCCAGGAAGGCTTCGACCACACCACCATGGACCTCCCGAGAGCGATGAACGCCCTCGTCGACGCCGTTGCCGCGGTCAACAAGAACGTCGCCGTCATCCTGTCCACCGGCAGCGCCGTGGTCCTGCCCTGGGCCGACAAAGTCGGTGCCATCCTGCAGACCTACCTGCTCGGTGAAGGCTTCGGTTCCGCTCTCCCGGCCCTCGTCCTCGGCGAAGTTTCCCCGAGCGGCAAGCTCGCGGAGACCTATCCGAAGGCACTGAGAGACGTTCCCTGCCTCGCAGACCTCAAGGTCGACCACAACTGCAACCTCAAATTCCGCGAATCCATCTTCGTCGGCTATCGTTACTACGACACCGCCGAGAAGGAAGTCGCCTATCCCTTCGGCTACGGCCTCTCCTACTCGAAGTTCGAGTACTCCGACCTCAAGGTCGTCAAAGCGGACGATGACAAAGTCGCGGTCTGCTTCAACATCAAGAACGTCGGCGGCATGAAGGCCGACGAGATCGCCCAGGTCTATGTCGGAGCATGCTTCGCTTCGAAAGTATATCGCGCCAGAAAAGAACTCAAAGAGTTCGCCAGAGTCTCCCTCGAACCCGGTGAGACCGCCAATGTAGAGCTCTGCCTCGACAAGTGCGCGTTCGAGTACTACAGCGCGGACCTCGACAAGTGGGTCACCGAAGCCGGTACCTACAAGATCATGATCGGCGCCTCCTCGAGAGACATCCGTCTCAGCGCGGACATCGACATCGCGTCTGCGGACGACCTGTCCAAAGAAAGCGATTACGCCGAGTTCGCTCCCCACTACTTCAAGGCGAACATCGCCGAAGTCTCTGACACCGAGTTCTACAATGTCCTCGGCTACGACCTCGACGAGTACCTGCCCGACTCCAGCGACCTCCGCCTGACCCAGGCCGACACCATTGCCGATGCCACCGCCAGCAAGCCCGGCAGACGCATCAACAACGCGCTCGACATGGTCGCGTCCATCCCGTTCATTCCGGAGAACTACAAGAAGCTCGTCGTCGACTCCGTCAAGACCATGCCCCTCAACCGGATGGTCCACGCCTCCAAGGGCATCTTCTCCGACAACATGGCGGACGGCGTCGTCACCCTTCTGAACGGCGGCACCGTCGTCGACATGGTGAAGCTCATGGCCCTCGGTGTCCCGGATACCGCGAAAGCCATCCTGGTCCCGTTCATCCAGAAGAAAGCAGTCGCGAAGCCGAAGAAGAAAAAAGGCATCTAACTGACATACACGGAAAGTCGCCAATTCTCTGGCGGCTTTTCTTTTAAGGAGAGTTCCATGAACCAGACAGCACGCTCGTGCCTCATCGTAACGTCCCGCGTCGACAGCGCGGACCGGCTTTCCGTCGACCCTTTGGCATATGACGCCATCATCTGCGCGGACAAAGGTCTGCAGGTGGCGGAGGCCATGGACCTTTTGGGCGATGTACCGGTCTACCTCATCGGCGACTACGACTCCGGCACCCCGCCCACCGAAGCGGAGAAGGCGGCGGCCTCCGGTCTCGTCGTCCTGCCCTGCGTCAAGGACATGACGGACAGCGAAGCGGCCATCGACCTCGCGGTCTCCAAAGGCTTCGGACGCATCCATGTGCTCGGCGGCCTCGGCGGCCGGTTCGACCACTCGATGGGCAACCTCGGCATGCTGGCGAAGTATGTCGACGACCCGCGTGTCGTGGAACTGTGGTTCGAAGACGGTCAGAACCGGGTCTTCCTGAAGACGCCCGGCACGTTCCGCGTCCCGGCGCCCGGCACGGCGCTTCCGGACGGCGGTCCCGTGAACCGCTTTGCCTACTTCGGGCTCATCGCCTACGGCGGCCCCGTCGAAGGGCTGACCATCACCGGCGCGAAGTACCCGCTCTCCGCCCACACGCTGACTCCGGACACGACGCTCGGCGTTTCGAACGAAGTCGCCGCCGGCGCACCGTACTCCACCATCACTCACAAGGAAGGCCTCCTGCTGGTAGTGCTTTCCAGTGATTGAACGGCGAGAGCGATATTTTTCCGGAGAAGAAAGAATTTCGCCGAGCCATATAAACAATGAAAAAGGCTCCTGCCAATGGCAGGAGCCTTACTTGTTTTACTTATACTTCCTGTGCGTCCAGGGCGTAGGCCGCTTCGAGGGCTACCTTGATGGCGCCTTCGACGGCGTGGACAGCATCCGGGGTCAGGAGGTCTGCGTCGTCACGCTCGCCACGGTAGAAGGCGGGAGCGTTGTCGGGCAGCGAGGAGATCTGGGCGGCGGAGAGGCCGGCCTTGTCGTAGACCTTGAGGTTGCCCTTGTGGTACTTCGGGTTGTGGTCGGTGAGAAGGACGCCGGCGTTGGCGGCGGCTTCGTCGATCAGCCTGGAAGCCTTACGGCCCTTCGTGACCGCGTTCAGCGAGTCGGGGTCGTAGATGGAGTCGAAGCACAGGATGGTGGTGTCGAGGGCGTCGAGGTCCGCCTTGAAGTCGCGGACGAAGGCTTTGGCGCCGGCGTTCTTCGCTTCCTTGGAGGAGGTCAGAAGGACGCAGAGCTCGGTGCTCTCGAGCCGGAGGTCCTGTTCGGCCATGTACCGCATGGCGCCGCAGGCGGCATAGGAGCCCAGCAGGTTGTCAGCGACACCGGGGAACGAGGAACCGGTGGAAACGGTCCGGCTCAGGATGAGCGGGAAGATGGCGAAGACCGGGAGCACGTAAGCGGCGTACTCGAGCTCGTCCTGGAACCCGAAGTTCAGGGTGCCGTTGTCGACGAGCAGCATGACCACACAGAAGGCGATGTACAGGATGACGCCCAGCAGGGTCAGGATCTTCAGGAGCGCGGCGGTGCCGCGGGAGATGTTGCGTTTGAAGGGAGCGTCGAGGTTCGCTTCGAAGATGATGCGGGCCGCGGGCTCTCCTTTGGACTTCCGGCGGGCGAAGACGTTGACGTCTTCCACGCTCTTGGAGGTGCCGCCGAACACGCCGAGAGCGGCGAGCAGGGACAGAAGAGCAGTGACCAGAGCCGCCAGGATGAAGTAGGGGTTCAGGATGCTGAACAGGATGGCGAAGACTGCGGTGGCCAGCAGGAAGATGAAGGTCAGAAGGTTCGACGTGATGTACGCCTTCTGCTTCGCGTAGAAGCTGACTTCATCGACTTCGTCGCAGAACTCTTTGAGGTCCTTCGTCAGCTGATCGCGCAGGACGAGTTCGGCTTTGCCGCCGGCCTGACGCTTGTTGGTGTCGGCGTTTTCCATGAAGCTCTTGGAAGAACGTACCGCGTAGTTGCAGCACTCACGGACTTTGCCGTCGTACCGCTCGAACGTCTCGTTGGCTTTCATACTATTATGCCTCCTCTTCGTCGAAGTCAAAATCGTCGAAGTCATCATCGGTATCTTCCTTCGCGCCGCAGACCGAGCAGTCATGGCGGTGGGTCAGGTCGATCTTGTCGATGGTGGCGTTTTCACAATTGTAGATGAACAGCTTGCCCTTCATGGCGACCGGGGCGCCCAGCAGGTACTGCAGGACCGAGGTGGACATGAGAGACGCGATGATGGAGGAAACGCCGCTGACGCTGCCGTAGTTGTCTTCCGGCGGCATCTCTTCTCCGTAGAAGCAGGCGAGGCACGGAGTCTCCTGGGGCAGGATGAACCCTGCGGTGCCGATGAAGCCGTTGGTCTTGCCGAGCACGAAGGGCTTGTCGAGTTCGACACAGGCCTCGTTGACCAGCATCTGGGTCTGCGGATTGTTGACGGCGAGCACGATGATGTCGTACTGGCTGACGATCTCGTAGACGTTGTCCTTATTGATGGCCGTGGCATGGGGGATGATGTTGATGAGGCTGTTGTAGGCCTTCAGTTTCCGGGTGGCGGAAATGACCTTTAACGTCCCCAGGTCCTCTTCGAAATGGATGAAGGCATTCAGATTGGACGTGCCGACGATGTTGTGGTCGGCGACACCGATGGTGCCGACGCCGGCAGACGCGAGATTGTACATGAGGGTGCTGCCGATGGAGCTCGCACCGATGACAAGGACGCTGGCGTCCTCCAGCAGCTGCTGGCCTTCGCCACTGAATTCCTGGATCATGCCCTGGCGGGAATATCGTTCAGAGTTCATACACATTTTCCTCCGGTTACTATTATAACGTTTTAGATTATAGCAGTTGACCTGTTGAGTGTAAACATATTTCTGGGCGAAAATCTAAAAATGATTGGTTGTATTGTCCAAATGGAACAAGATTGTCCGATAACGGTCTGTTCATAAAAAAGAGCCTCCCGTTCGGGAGGCTCGATGTGTAAAGACGGACTTAATGGTCGATCCAATCTTTGGCTCTTTCGATGGCTTTCTTCCAGCCGCCGTAGAGCTCGTCGCGAGTGGCAGCGTCCATTTCCGGATAGTAGATCTTGGAGACTTCGCGGTTCTCGGCGATCTCGTCGAGGTCTTTCCAGAAACCGACAGCAAGACCGGCGCAGTATGCGCAGCCGAGCGCGGTGGTCTCGACGATCTTCGGACGGTTGACTTCGCAGTCGAGGACGTCGGACTGGATCTGCATCATGATGTCGGAGACGGAAGCACCGCCGTCGACACGGATGGACTTGATCTCCATGCCGGAGTCTTCTCTCATGGCGTTGACGAGGTCAGCGCACTGATAGCAGATGGCTTCGATGACGGCACGGCAGAAGTGTGCGCGATTGACGCCACGGGTGAGGCCGACGATGCAGCCACGGGCGTACATATCCCAGTACGGAGCACCGAGACCGGTGAATGCGGGGACGAGGTAGATGCCGTTGGCATCCGGGACGGACTCGGCGAGTTCGTCGCAGCGGGGAGCCTTGTCGATCATCTGCAGCTCATCGCGCAGCCACTGGATGGTGGCGCCGCAGTTGAAGGCGGAGCCTTCGAGGCAGTAGGTGATGTCGTCATCGGACAGCGCCCAGGCGATACCGGAGATGAGGTTGCTCTTGGACTCGACTCTCTGTTTGCCGGTGTTCATGAGCAGGAAGCAGCCGGTGCCATAGGTGGACTTGACGATGCCATCCTGGAAGGCGCACTGGCCGAAGAGGGCGGCGGGCTGGTCGCCGATGGCGCCGGAGACGGGGGTGCCTTCGAGGCCTTCAAGACCGGCGATGCCGGGGGCGACGAGGCCGTAGACCTGGCTGGAGGGAACGACCTTCGGAAGGATGCTCATGGGGATGCCCATGAGGTCGCAGAGCTCTTCATCCCACGACAGGGTGTTGATGTTGAAGAGCATGGTACGGGTGGCGTTGGAGTAGTCCGTGACATGGACAGCGCTCTCGGGATGGGTGGCGCCGCCGGTCAGGTTCCAGATAAGCCATGTGTCGATGGTACCGAAGAGGAGTTTGCCTTCGTCAGCAAGTTCCTGGGCTTCCGGGACGTTGTCGAGGAGCCAGCGGATCTTGGTGGCGGAGAAGTAGGCGTCGACGATGAGGCCGGTCTTCTGTTTGATGGTCTCAAGGTGTCCTTCCGCCTTCAGCTTCTCGGCATAGTCCGCGGTACGGCGGCACTGCCAGACGATGGCGTTGTGGACGGGACGGCCGGTCGTCTTGTCCCAGAGGATGGTGGTCTCGCGCTGGTTGGTGACACCGATGGCGGCGATGTCGGCGGGATCGATCTCGCCTTCGCCGAGGATGGTGGCGACGCACTGGAGTTCGGTCATGAGGATGTCTTCCGGACGATGTTCTACCCAGCCTGCATGCGGATAGATCTGCTCGAACTCTCTCTGGGATTTGGTGACGATCTTGCCATACTTGTCAAAGATGATCGCTCTGGAGCTCGTAGTGCCCTGGTCCAGAGCCATTACATATTTGGCCATAGCAAAGTTCCTCCTTTTATGAAACAATTTTTACATACTTGATACAACTCCCGCATGACGGACGCGGAATTTTTTAGCGAAATTGCTAATCTGATGGTAAAGAATGAGGCGCTGAGCAGGACTCAGCGCCTCTTCAATTACTATTTTAGTACAGTAAAATTGTTTTTACAAGTACTTATTCTTCCGGAGCGTACAACGCTACGAGACGTTTGAGATGCTCGAGGCGTTCCTTCGCTTCGGCAGCGCTCTGATCGAACAGTTCGTCTGCCTTCTCCGGGAAGGACCGTTTGAGGGAGGAATACCGGACTTCGTTCATGATGAAGTCTTTATACTCTTCGGTCGGGTCTTTGCTGTCAAGGGTGAACGGGTTCTTGCCTTCGGCGATGAGGGCCGGGTTGTAGCGGAACAGATGCCAGTAACCGGAGGTGACGGCTCTCTTCTCTTCGGTCATCGCGATGGTCAGACCGCCCTTGATACCGTGGTTGATACACGGAGCATAGGCGATGATGATGGACGGGCCCTTGTAAGCTTCCGCTTCGTGGATGGCCTTCAGGGTCTGGTTGTAGTCAGCACCCATGGCGACCTGAGCGACATAGACATAACCATAGCTCATGGCGATGCCGGCGAGGTCCTTTTTCTTCACGGTCTTACCGGAAGCTGCGAACTTCGCGATGGCGCCGGTACGGGTGGACTTGGAGGCCTGTCCGCCGGTGTTGGAGTAAACTTCGGTATCGAAGACCATGATGTTGACGTCTTCGTTGGAAGCAAGGACGTGGTCGAGACCGCCGAAACCGATGTCATAGGCCCAGCCGTCGCCGCCGAAGATCCACTGGGACTTCTTGGCGAGGTAGTCCTTGTCACCGAGGACGTCTTCGACTGCCTTCTGAGCTTCTGCATCGTCGAGCTTGACGCCGGACAGGATGGCAGCGAGTTCAGCAGCCGGAGCCGCGTTGGTGGTCGCGTCGTTGTAGGTCTCCATCCAGGCCTGAGCCTTGGCTTTGACGTCTTCCGGAGCCACAGCGGCGATCTTGTCGACGTCGACGAGGAGACGCTCACGGATCTGCTTGTTGGCAAGCATCATGCCGTAACCGAACTCGGCGTTGTCCTCGAACAGGGAGTTGGACCATGCCGGACCCTTGCCTTCCGCGTCTTTGCAGTACGGAGTGGAGGGAGCGGAGTTGCCCCAGATGGAGGAGCAGCCGGTGGCGTTGGCGATGTACATCTTGTTGCCATAGAGCTGAGTGACGAGCTTCGCGTACGGAGTCTCACCGCAGCCGGCGCAGGCGCCGGAGAACTCAAGGTAGGGTTTCTTGAACTGGGAACCCTTGACGGTGGTCTCTTTGAACTTCTCGATGACTTCGGCCTTCTCGGGCAGCCCGACGGCATACTCGAATGCGAAGTGCTCGGTCTTCTGGCCCTCGAAGGGCTTCATGACGATGGCCTTTCTGGCCGGGTCTTTGGCGCCTGCCGGGCAGATGTTCACGCAGGAACCGCAGCCGGAGCAGTCGTAAGCGGAGACGGTGATGCCGAACTTGTAGCCGGGCATGCCGCGAAGGTCGACGAGCTTCATGGAAGCCGGAGCGGCCTCAGCCTCAGCCTCGGTCAGAGCGACCGGACGGATGACGGCGTGCGGGCAGACATAGGCACACTGGTTACACTGGATACATTTGTCGGGCTGCCACTCCGGAACGAAGAGGGAAACGCCGCGTTTCTCCAGAGCGGAGGAACCGAGGGGCTGTTTGCCTTCGACATAGTCGGAGAAGACAGAGACGGGGATGTCGTCGCCGTGCTGATCGTTGGTCGGGACGAGGACGTTGTCCATGAACTTCTTGAGTTCCGGATCTTTGACTTCGAAGAGCGGGGTCTTCGGAGTGTCGGTCGCGTCGGCCCATGCAGCCGGGACTTCGACTTTGGTCATGGCGGTGAAGCCCTTGTCGATGGCTTCGTGGTTCATGCGGACGATGTCTTCGCCCTTTCTGGAGAAGGACTTGGTGGCAGCGTCTTTCATGAGCTGGAGTGCTTCCTCACCGGGGATGATCTGAGTCAGGTTGAAGAACGCGGACTGCAGGATGGTGGAAACACGGTTGCCAAGGCCGACTTCCTGTGCGATGGAGGAAGCGTCGATGGTATAGAACTGGATGTTGTGCTTGGCGATGAACTGTTTGACCTTAGCCGGGATGTGCTCGTCGAGCTCTTCCTGGGTCTTCCAGAGGCAGTTGAGCAGGAAGGTGCCGCCGTCTTTCAGATCCTGGACCATGTCGTAGCGCTCGATGTAGGACTCGTTGTGGCAGGCGACAAAGTCAGCGGAGTTGATGAGGTAGGCGGAGTTGATGGGCTGATCGCCGAAACGAAGGTGGGAGACGGTGATACCGCCGGATTTCTTCGAGTCGTATGCGAAGTAGGCCTGGACCTTCTTGTCGGTGTGGTCACCGATGATCTTGATGGAGTTCTTGTTGGCACCGACGGTACCGTCAGAGCCGAGACCCCAGAACTTACAGGAATAGGTTCCCTTCGGGACAGTGTCGAGGACGGGGGCGATGGGCAGGCTCAGGTTGCTGACATCGTCGTGGATGGCGATGGTGAAGTGCTCCTTCGGCTCATCGGCTTCCATGTTCTCGAAGATCGGGATGATGTGGGACGGAGTGGTGTCTTTACCACCGAGACCGAAGCGGCCGCCGTAGACGGGAACGCTGTCGAACTCAGTGCCCTTCAGGGCAGCGATGACATCGAGGTAAAGGGGCTCGCCGTAGGAGCCGGGCTCCTTGGTTCTGTCGAGGACAGAGATCTTCTTGACGGTCTTCGGAAGAGCGGCAACAAGATACTTCTGGGAGAACGGTCTGTAAAGATGGCACTTGACGAGACCGACTTTGGCGCCGTGAGCGTTCAGGTAGTCGACAGACTCCTGGATGGTGCCGTTGATGGAACCCATGGCGATGATGACGTACTCGGCATCTTCTGCGCCATAGTAGTTGAACAGGTGATAGTCCGTACCGATCTTCTCGTTGACGGCCTGCATGTACTGCTCGGTGACTTCGACGATGTTGTCATAAGCCGGGTTGCAGGCTTCGCGTGCCTGGAAGAAGATCTCGGGGGACTGAGCGGAACCTCTCTGATCGGGATGCTCGGGGTTGAGAGCCTTGCGACGGAAGTCGGCGATGGCGTCCCAGTCGACCATCTCGGCGAGCATGTCGTTGTCCCAGACTTCGATCTTCTGGATCTCGTGAGAAGTACGGAAACCGTCGAAGAAGTGCATGAAGGGGACTTTGCCTTTGATGGTGGCAAGGTGAGCGACAGCACCGAGGTCCATGCATTCCTGAACGGTGTCAGAGCAAAGCATGGCAAAACCGGTCTGGCGGCAGGCCATGACGTCGGAGTGGTCGCCGAAGATGTTCAGGGCGTGGCTCGCGACGCAGCGGGCGGAAACGTCCATGACGCAGGGAGTCTGCTCACCGGCGATCTTGTACATGTTCGGGATCATCAGGAGAAGACCCTGAGAAGCCGTGTAGGTGGTGGTCAGAGCACCGGCAGTGACGGAACCGTGAACGGCACCGGCGGCACCGGCTTCGGACTGCATCTCAGCGACGCGGACCGTCTGGCCGAAGATGTTCTTCGCACCGGCAGCAGCCATCGAGTCGGTGACTTCAGCCATGGTGGAAGACGGAGTGATGGGGTAAATGGCAGCAACTTCCGTAAACGCGTAGGATACGGTAGCGGCGGCAGTATTACCATCCATGGTTTTGAGTTTTCTGCTCATAATATGCCTCCAAGCTATAGAGTTTATATACTTTCTTTGTGCTTAAAAAAGTAAGCAGGCGTATATGCGTAATAATTATAATACAGGCATTAGTAATTATCAAACAACTTCTTGATATCGATTTCACAAGATTTTTGCCATGAGATCCCCTTTTTCAAGTGATTTTGCATAAAACGGTTTCACACCGGACTTCTGGGGCGATTTACGGGCAAAAATTGACAGTCTCCGTCTCTGTTAATATAATATGAATTAACCAAAAAACGCGTACAAATCGCGTACCGGAAGGAGATATACATCTATGGATGACCCCGGGTCTATCAGTTATCTGGTCGCCATCATCATTTTAGTCGCCATCCTCATCGTTGAGGAGGTCGTATACCTTGTGCGTTCGGCGCTCAACGCGCTGACGGACTCCCGTGCCGAGGAACTGGGAGAACACCCGAAGAAGAACGTACAGAAGCTCGTCGCCCGCAAAGACGACGTGTTCCTCGCCATCTCGCTCACCAGCATCCTCATGACGACGCTGTTCGCCATGACGGCCACGCTGGCCTTCGCCCCGCCGCTCATGGACTGGCTGCACGGCTTCGGCGTCCCCGCCGTCTGGTGCACCGTCCTGGCGTTCATCATCATCCCGTTCCTCTCGGCCGGCATCCTGATGACGCTCACCGGCATCATCCCCCGCAAGGTCGGGCAGAAGCGCCCCTACAGTGTCATCACCCGGTTCGCGGGCGTCGCCTGGCTCATCTTCACACTGCAGCGCCCCGCCGTCGCCATCTGCTCCGCTATCTCGCGCCTCCTCATGAAGCTCTTCGGCCTGGAACGCATGAAGGCGGAGGACTCCGTCACCGAGGCCGAGATCCTCTCGCAGGTCGAGACCGCCGGCGACACCGGCGCCATCGACGACGAACAGCGGGAGATGATCAACAACATCTTCGAGTTCGACGACGTCTTCGTCTCGGACCTCATGACCCACCGGACCGACGTCACGGCGGTCGCCGACAACGCGCCCGTCGCCGAAGTCCGGGAACTGGCCATCGAAGAGGGCTATTCCCGTATCCCGGTGTACCACAAGACCATCGACGACATCGTCGGCATCGTCTACGTCAAGGACCTGCTGGCCTATGTCGGCGAAGGCCTCCCGCCCCGCCTCTCCGCGAGAGACGTCATGCGGGAAGCGTTCTTCGTGCCGGAGACCATGCGCTGTGACAAGCTGTTCCGGACGATGAACGAGAAACGGACCCAGATCGCCGTCGCCGTCGACGAGTACGGCGGGACCGCCGGCATCATCACTCTCGAAGACCTGCTGGAAGCCATCGTCGGCAGCATCCAGGACGAGTACGACGAAGAGGAAGAAGAGGAGATCGAACAGATCAACGAAAACGTCTTCGACTTCGACGGCACCACCGACATCGAAGAGGTGGCGGAAGTCCTCGGCATCGACATCCCCGAAGGGGAGTACGACACCATCGGCGGGTTCATCATGGCCCTTCTCGACCGCATCCCGGAGGACGGGACCGTGTCCGAGGCGGACTTCGAGAACATCCATTTCACCGCGTCGGAGGTCGAAGACCGGCGGATCGGCAACGTGCGTGCGGAGCGACTTTGAGCAAATCGCCCAAAAAAACGACGTTCAGGCGCAAAAAGATGTTTGTATAATCCGCACGAGATTGCCGGAAACCCCTTGAAAAGTTCGTGGGGTCAAGTATAATAAATGTGTGCATTGACAAATCTTTGTCATAAGCAAATACATGTATTTCTTTATTGGAGGTTTTTCCCATGGTTAAAGTAGCTATTAACGGATTTGGCCGTATCGGCCGTCTCGCATTCCGTCAGATGTTCGACGCTGAAGGTTATGAAGTCGTCGCCATCAATGACCTGACTGCACCCGCAATGCTTGCAGATCTTCTGAAATTCGACACCGCACAGGGCGGTTTCTGTGGCCGTATCGGCGAGAATCTTCACACTGTCGAAGCCGGTGAGAACTCCATCACCGTCGATGGCAAGGAGATCACCATCTATGCCGAGCCGGACGCTTCCAAACTTCCGTGGGGCGAACTCGACGTTGACGTCGTCCTCGAATGCACCGGTTTCTACACTTCCAAAGCGAAGTCCCAGGCTCACATCGACGCAGGCGCCAAGAAAGTCGTCATCTCTGCTCCGGCAGGCAACGACCTTCCCACCATCGTCTACAGCGTCAACAACGAGACCCTGACCAAGGAAGACAAGATCATCTCCGCTGCATCCTGCACCACCAACTGCCTCGCTCCCATGGCCAAAGCCCTCAATGATTATGCTCCGATCGTCTCCGGTATCATGTGCACTGTCCATGCTTACACCGGCGACCAGATGATCCTTGACGGTCCGCACAGAAAGGGCGACATGAGAAGAGCCCGTGCCGGCGCTGCCAACATCGTTCCGAACAGCACCGGTGCTGCCAAGGCTATCGGTCTTGTCATCCCCGAACTGAACGGCAAACTCATCGGCGCTGCTCAGCGTGTTCCGGTCCCGACCGGTTCCACCACCCTTCTCTTCGCAGTTGTCGAAGGCAAGGACGTTACCGTTGAAGGCATCAACGCTGCCATGAAGGCTGCTGCTTCCGAGTCCTTCGGTTACAACGAGGACCCGATCGTTTCTTCCGATGTCATCGGCATGAAGTACGGTTCCCTCTTCGACAGCACCCAGACCATGGTCACCGAGATCGGCGACGGCAAATATGAAGTCCAGGTCGTTTCCTGGTACGACAACGAGAACTCCTACACCAGCCAGATGGTCCGTACCATCAAGTACTTCGCTGAACTTGGCTAAGTCACTTTGAGCTGGCTCGCAGAGCCCCGCTCTGCATGAGCTCTCAACTGCGGTCAAATCCGTAGTCCTGAAAAGGCACGACATAATCCCTCTCCATTTGGAGAGGGATTTTTTTGCGCCCTGCCCCCCGGCATACCCCCCATAACTCCGAATTTGTCGAGGTGTATTCCCGGGGAAGGGGAAGCCAAAGAGCGTAGGAGAAAGCCACCTT
>R21__coassemble_386_pt1 | contig 36950 bp, 31 predicted proteins | sample R21__metabat2_low_PE_053 | metagenome-assembled genome bin R21 | reverse complement strand
CTGTGGTCAAACACAGTTCCTTTTTTTATCTTCCGGCACCGCCGCGGGAGGCGGGGGAGACGAGCATCGCCTGGAACTCCGATATCTTCCGGGGGGGTGGGGGGGGCTCCATAATGAGCCGGCATGATTCCTTGAACTGCCGGATCTGTACGAAGCGTGTGCGAATAGTAAAGTACAGTCCTCCGAACACCAGGATGATGATGAGGACGGGGTAATACATGACCGAGTCGATCTTGTCGAGGATGTTGACGATCATAGGTTGCCCTGCCTTTCTTAGGGTAAATCTTTGATAACAGAACAATTATAGCGGAAAAGGCGATTTACTGGCAAGGTTTACCGGTAAATCGCCTGTGTCGAAAATGTTACTTTTTATGTAGAGTGTCGGAAATAGGAGTCTGTCAGGATGCGTGCGATGACGAGGCCGATGGGCAGCGCCATGATGATGAACAGGGCTTTGGTGAGCCACAGCGACGCATCGCCCACGTTGTCGAGCCCGAGGTAATAGATGCCCCGGTAGAGGAAGAGTCCCGGGACCATGATGACGATGGAGGGGACCGTCAGGGAGATACGGGGGTAACCGACCTTCTCGTACACGAAGGAGGCGAGGAGGCCTGCGGCCGTGGCACCGATGAGGGCAGCGATGCCGGCAGGGACGGACGTGAAGTCCAGGAGTTCGAGCCGCAGCGTGTTCGCGACCATGCCGACGAGACCGGCCAGGGCGGCCATTTTCGGCGGGGAGTTGAACATCATGGAGAAGCCGAAGACGCCGACGAAACTCGCGAGGATCCGCAGGAGCAGGTTCCAGACGGGGGCGATGGACAGTTCCGCGAAACTCGCGGGCTGGAAGTGTAAGAGCAGGGCCATCGCGTAACCGGTGAGGGTGGCGATGACGATGATGAACAGGGCGTAGGCCAGCCGCTCGAGACCGGACCGCATGTCGAGTTTCGCAAGGTCGATGCCGCCGGTGATGAGGGGGAACCCGGGGATGATGAAGAGCATGGCGCAGATGTAGCCCGCTTCGTGGATGGACGAGATGTTCAGGAGCTGCTCTGCGAGGGTGATGCTTCCGACATAGGTGAGACAGGCCGCCATGACGCTGACGATGATGCAGGCGAACAGCGTGATGCGTTTCCCGAGCATCTTCGAGCGGATGAACTGGCCGACCCCGGCGCCGAGGAAGGCACAGACCATCTCCGGGATGCCGCCGCCGAGGAGGAACGTGAAGGCGCCGCAGGCGAAGGCCGCCGCGAGGCCCAGTTTCCAGGCGTTGTAGTTGCCGGGCTTCTTCTCGAGGTCGTCGAGCATGTGGTGGTACTCGTTGACCGACGTCGTCTGACAGGTCTCTTCGAAGTTGTTGACCAGCTTCTCGATGGAGTCCAGCTTGTCCGTGTTGACGCCGGCGGTCCGCAGAGAGAAGGCTTCGGAGTAGGTTTCGCCTTCGTCGAAGCAGGTGAGTTCCAGCGTCAGGAGCCCGATGTCCGCGGCACAGGACATGCCGAGGGAGCGGGACACGATGTTGAGGGACCGGCGGACACGCCAGGCACTGGCTCCGACGGACAGGGTCAGGAGACCGATGCGGGCGGCCAGGGTCGTTTTCTCTTTCAAGGTGGCTTCCGTCACGGGGACGTGGGACTCAGAGTCCTCCACCATGTTGTGCCAGGGCACTGCCATGTGGTGGCTCTTCATCGCAGTCTCCGGGGAAGAGGTCTGAAGGTCTTTTTTCAAAGGAACACTTCCTTTAATGACAGGGTATTTTTTCTTGCGTACTATTAAACCACAAAAGCATCGGCAATGCACTATGAGAAATCGAAATTAATGCTTGCTTTTCCGCGGAGGTTCTTATATAATAATTCTCGCACTCAACAGAGATGCACCACATTTGACCATACGGAGAGTTGTCCGAGCTGGCCGAAGGAGCACGATTGGAAATCGTGTAAACCGTCAACGCGGTTTCGAGGGTTCGAATCCCTTGCTCTCCGCCAAAAGTGAAAGAGCCTACCAAACGGTAGGCTCTTTTACTTTTTTGCGGAAGCTGGGATTCGAACCGAAGGCTGCGGCGTCAAGCAAACAGCCCAGTGGGCTGTTTGTAGCTGCAGGAGCTGCGGTAGCAGCTCGATGTGGTTTTCCGAAGGAAAAACACGTCGAATCCCTTGCTCTCTTTATCCTCTTTTGTTATATTGAACTTGTCAGATAAAACCTTATATCAAAGGAGGAACCACTATGTTACACGAAGTCAGCTTCAAGTCCTACAACGAGGAACAGCAGGTCCAGGGCTGGGTCTATGTGCCGGCCTGTGAACCGAAGGGCATCATCCAGCTGATCCACGGTTTCGGCGAGCATTCCCGCCGTTATTTCCATATGATCGTCGCGTTCATGGACGCCGGCTACATCGTCGCCGCCGATGACCATGTCGGCCACGGCAAGACCGCCGTCGTCAATGACAGCTGGGGCGACTGGGGCAAAAAAGGTCCCCACACCATGATGGAAGATGAACACAACTTCACCGGCATCGTCAAAGACATGTATCCGGGTCTCCCGTACTTCCTGTTCGGCCACAGCATGGGTTCCTTCATCACCCGTGATTACATCGCGACCTATGGCAATGAACTGGCCGGCGCCACCATGTGCGGTACCTGCGGCGCACTGCCGTCTCTCGCAGATGCCACCGCATACATCCAGAAGCTCGTCGATGACGGGAAAGGCGACGAATCCGACCCGCAGGCGACCAACATGCTGTTCGGCTTCATGTTCGACCGCATCGAGGAAGACGTCAAGCTCGGCAACGAGTGGATCTGCCATTCGAAGTACGTCCAGGACGACCATGCGGCCGACCCCTTCGACGCGTTCACCAAGCCCACGAACAACCGCTCCATGCTGTACTTCTGCCAGATGATGGACTGCATCCAGGGCACCGAGTGGGCCGAAAAAGTCCCGAAGGACCTGCCTCTTTACAACATCGCCGGTGATCAGGACCCCGTCGGCACCTGGGGCGAAGGCGTTTACCAGACCGCCAACTGGCTCGCGTCCACCGGTCACGATGTGACGACGAAACTCTATACCGGTTACCGTCACGAGATCCACAACTACGACGCCATCAAGGCGGACGTGGAAGCCGGCATCATCGAATTCTTCGATGGAGTGCTTGCAAAGTAAATCGCCAAACCTGCCTGAAACAACACAGTCGTCCGGAAACTTTTCGGGCGACTGTTTCTTTGTAAAAGATAATTTTGTTGACAGTTCCACAGTACGCGCCTATGATGGATTTGTGCAGTTAATCATTACGACTTAAAAGGAGGAACTGCAATGAAACAAAGACTTGTCAAACTGTTCAGCATCCTGCTGGCGCTCACCATGATCTTCGCGCTGGCCGCCTGCTCGAACACCAACTCGACCGAGACCACGACGGCGACCGAAGCGACCACCGCTGCTGAGCCGAAGGGCACCATCCGCCTTGCGACCACCACCTCTGTCAACGACTCCGGACTGCTCCCGTACCTGCTCCCGACTTTCGAAGCCGAGACGGGCTGGAAAGTCGAAGTGGCTTCCGCCGGTACCGGTGTGGCCATCGGTTACGCACAGGCCGGTGACGCAGACCTGCTGCTGGTCCACTCCAAAGACCAGGAAGAGCAGTTCATCGCCGACGGTTACGCTTCTACCGAGCGTCAGTCGTTCATGTACAACTTCTTCGTCATCTGCGGTCCCGCATCCGACCCCGCCGGTGTCAAGGGCTCTGCCACTGCTGCTGAGGCGTTCAAGAAGATCGCCGACGCCAAACAGCCGTTCTGCTCCCGCGGTGACAACAGCGGTACGCACAACAAAGAGATGAAGATCTGGTCTGCCGCTGCTCCGGTCCTGAAACTTGACCCGGCATGGTACACCTCTCTCGGCTCCGGTATGGGCGATACACTGACCAAGGCAAATGAGATGAACGCCTATGTCCTGACCGACAAAGCCACCTTCCTCTCGATGAAGGACAAATTGCCGAACCTGACCATCCTCGTCAACGAGTCTGACGACATGAAGAACACCTACTCGCTGATCGGTGTCAATCCGGAAGCTGCCGCCTTCGCCGGCAAGAACGTCACCATCAACACGGAAGGCGCCAACGCTCTCATGGAGTGGCTCCAGGGCGATGAAGCCTCTGCACTCATCGAGAAATACGGCATTGAACAATATGGAGAACAGCTGTTCCAGCTGATGTAAGTTAAATGGATGTCATACGCGAGGCATTCCGCCTCATCCTGAGCGGCGACGCGGAACTGCTTCAGATCATCCGCACCACGCTCATCATGTCCCTGTTCAGCACAGGGATCTCTGCCCTCATCGGACTGCCCTTCGGAGTCTTTCTCGGACGGTCGTCCTTCCGGGGCAAAGGAGCGTTGATCCGCATAACGAATACCCTCATGAGCCTGCCACCTGTGGTGGCGGGCCTTGTGGTTTTCCTGCTCTTCCGGTCCATCGGGCCCTTCGGCAGCCTGCACCTCATGTTCACCGTTCAGGTCATGGTCATCGCGCAGGTCATCCTCATCACGCCGATCATGACGGGGCTTGCCGCGTCCATCGCCGGAGGGAAGGCCCCCATGCTGACAGAGACCGCAAGAGGCCTGCACCTCAGCCGGGCGAAGCAGGACGGACTGCTCTTCCGGGAGTGTTCCGTCGAATTCATCAGTGTCATCCTTTTGGGCTTTGGACGGTCCATCGCCGAAGTGGGCGCGGTCTCGCTGGTCGGCGGCAACATCCAGTTCAAGACCCGGGTCATGACCACTGCCATCCTGCTGGAAACCAACAAGGGCAACTTCAACACGGCCGTTGCCATCGGCATCGTGCTCTTGCTCCTTTCCCTTGTGGTGAACAGCATTGCGGGAAGCATCCAGGAGAGAGTGGTATGATCAGAGTCGAAGGATTACGAAAAAAACTGTCCGATGGGTTCACACTGGAGATCGACGATCTAATCATTGAGGACGGTGAACGGGTCGCGCTCATCGGCATGAACGGCTCCGGCAAGTCGACCCTGCTGAAACTCATTGCAGGGGAGTGGGCACCGGATGAAGGGCGCATCCTCTGTGACGGCGCAGCTGCCACGATCGGGTACCAGCCCCAGAGTCCGTTCTGTTTCCGCGGTACAGTCGAGAAAAACATCCTGCTCGGTGTGCGAGAGGCTGCGGTCGTCGACCTCGATGGCTTGCTGGCCGATTGCGGACTCGCGGAACTGCGGCAGAAAAAAGTGTCCTCTCTGTCCGGCGGCGAACGCCAGCGCATGTGCTTTGCCCGTATGCTCGCCGGCAACTGGCCCTGCCTCCTGCTGGACGAACCGCTCAGTGCGGTGGACATCAAAACGTCCCGCGGTCTGGAAGAGGTTCTGGTCCGACGCTGTACAGAACTGGGGACGACCCTTCTGATGTCGACCCATCTGCCGGCTCAGGCCATGAGCGTTTCGACGAAAGTCCTGCTGATGGACGGCGGAAGAGTCATCGAGTACACGGATACGGAGGACTTCCTCCACCCGCAGAGCGTGTTCGGCAGAGAGTTCATCGCCCAGTGGGACATCCGAAAATAAGACAAAAAGAAACGGCCTTCGGGAATGTCCCGGAGACCGTTATTTTTGCTTTGATGATGCGGTTTTTACTTCTCGTTGAGCAGCTTCGTGACTTCGTCGACAAAGGTGCTGACGTCCTTGAACTGACGGTAGACAGACGCAAAGCGGACATAGGCGACTTCGTCGATGTCCTTGAGTTTTTCCATGGCGAGCTCGCCGATCTTCCCGGAGGTGATCTCCTTCTCGAGGGAGTTCTGCAGCTGGGCTTCGATATCCGAAACAGCCTTCTCGACGACTTCGACCGGGACCGGGCGCTTCTCACAGGCGCGCAGCAGGCCGTTGAACAGCTTGACGCGGTCGAAACTCTCACGGGTGCCGTCTTTCTTGACGACGATCAGCGGGACCGTCTCGATGATCTCATACGTGGTAAAGCGCTTGCCACACTTCGTGCATTCACGGCGACGACGGATGCGTTCGCCTTCGTCGGTGGGGCGGGAGTCGATAACTTTGCTGTCTTCACAGCCGCAGTACGGGCATTTCATAAGTGTTCACCATCCAAAAACTATTTGAAACTACAAGATAATGCGTATTGAAATACTATAGACCTCTATATCTTACCATAGTAAAGCGAAATTGTCTAACGGAAGTTTGGGCGATTTACGGAAGGCAGTCAACAGTTACAGTCTTGACCTGAATCGTCGCAAAATTAACGATACTTAAGGCTGTTTTAAGTATAGACAACCCACATCAAATTGCATATAATGTAAAGGCGGTTTCCAATATCCATATAGATAACAGGATATTATGGAACCGGGAGAAAAGTGAACAGTTACTTCGAGATATCGAACCTGCCTTCGGAGATTAGGTCCCTCCGGAAACGGTCGTTTATCCGATGGGTCGCTACTGGAAACGGTTCGGCCTACCGTGTTTGTAAAGAAGTATGCTTGTGGTGGGAGACTTCGGGGGACTTGCGCCAATAGAATAACTGCGCGTGTTTTTAGCAGACTTCGAACGGAGTCTGTATTTTTTTGACCAAAAATATGTAAGGTGAAATTTTACGAATGTAAAAAGATACAAATGTCTAAGCTTTCGCAGAAAGGAGAATGGGATATGTCAGATGTTCTGAAGCGCGTACTGTGCCTCGTTCTGGCACTTGTTGTCGTGTTCTCCTTCAGCGCGTGCCGCCACAGCCCGGTTCTGGAACAGAAGGTGTACACGCAGGACGCGGAGACCGACCCCGAACAGCAGCAGATGGATAACCAGGAGGATCATACTCAGGAAGACACCACTCTGCCACCGCGGACCACCAAACAGGATCAGTCTCAAAAAGCGGACCAGACAAAGGTGTCTGCCAAGAATCCGAGACAGAATCCTCAAACGAGGACGAATACGAATACGAATGGCCAGAATACCAATTCTCCATCACCGAAACCCGCGAACGATACTCAAAACAATACGAACAAGGGGACAGGAGAAGTTCCGGGCGTCAATGTAGATCCGAATTCACCGGTTCCAGCAGTCGACCCGAATTCTCAGAATAAACCAGAACCGACAGACGAGGTGGGAACTGTTGCCGCGGTAGGCGAGGCGGCTCTCTATGTGGAAATGTTGGGAGGACCAAACCGGCTGGTCGCAACCTCTGCAAGTTTTACAGAGAACGCAATGGCAACGACGTTCCAGGATTTTGCAAACCTTCAAGACAAAGCCCTGTGGGATAAAACCGGCGAAGAGGCATTGACAGAGGATGCATTCAACCACCTTTTGAATGACATTCATCCGGAAGCGGTTTTCTTCATTTCTGAGACAGAAGCCGGGAATTCTCAGGGAAGACTTGAGTCATTTACACCGGATCAGATCGGACGGTTACAGGCAGCCGGGATCAAGACAGTCCCGCTCAGCCGGTTCAACAACACTCACAATATCCAGAACAATGTACACATCATTGGCGAAACTCTTGGCAAGGGTTCCAAAGTTCCCGGTTCCAAGAATGCCAAAGAGATGGCAGACAGATATATCAGCTGGATGAATGGGATCATCAATAACAGGGAAGACCAAACGTTCAGCGGAGCTCGAAAAATCAACATGGATCAGGACAGTGTCTTTTCCGATGGTTATGCAGTGACGAATGATAACTATCGTGATGATGGACAATACACGATACTGATCAATGGCTGGGCAGAAGATGCCGTCTCTGATTTTGATCCGACCGGATCCGCATATGCAATCTCCGGCTACACGCAACGCTCCAGTCCGGCGTCTTATTATTTGAGTCTTGGTGGATTGGCAAATACCGCGGTTCTTCAACCGGACCTTCGTACCAGAAACATTCCGGTCATTCCCATGTATCAGGCAAGAGTCAACGGCTCCATCAACGGAGACAGACTTTATGCATCTGAATACCAGAACCACAATATCCGAATGACCAATCCGGAGCCTGGCATTTATCTGGGTACTCCCACAAAGTATCGAACGATCATTGTCGACTCTAACGCTACAAGACAGAGGATCCATGAGAGCGATACCTGGAGGGATTGGGGCTTTAACTATCCAGTCGAAGGGCCTGGCGATTATGGTCGCATTTCCAGTGATGGAAACTCGATCGAACGAACTAATATCCGTGGTTCCTACAACGTTGTTGTAAACCCGCGAGGCATCGGCAGCTGGACGACCGGTTCACCGGAAAGCCCGCTGGAAGTGCTTTGGGCAGAGCAGCTGGTCATGCTTTCAGACGAGACGAATGAGAACACTCTTCAGGATCTCGCATTCCAGGGAATCCAGGACAGGATCCTCGAGTTTTACAGTGAATTCTATGGGATCGACAATCCCGACCTGACCGACATCAAAAACGGAGCGTAAAGGAGGTGACGCAGAGTGGCGAAAGTGAATATCCGTGCCAAACGGGCCAATCAGAACAACATCACTCTGCGGCCTTCCGAGAATGAACAGCTGACCCGCCTGAAACAGGAAGAGGTCCGCCATCAGAAAGTCAAGAATGCCAATGCGGCAGTTGCGATCGCATTCGTGTTGATGCTCCTCCTTTACGCGTTTTCCGTGGTCCTGTTCGTGGTGCCCGGCAGTACACAGCGAAATCTGGCGGTCATCCTGTCCATGCAGCAGACGAAGTTCCAGAATTTCCTCGCGTTCCTGGGCGGAGAAAACGGGAATGGGTATTCCATCACCGTCGTACGCTACACGATCATCGTCCTGTCCGGAGCCGCACTGGCGGCCGCCGGCTGTGTGTTCCAAGGCAGTTTCAAGAACATCATCGCATCTCCCTCCACCATGGGTGTCCAGGCCGGTGCTTCATTGGGCAATGCCCTCTACACGTTTTTCTGCGTCCAGCTGGTGACAGAGACGGTCATCACGCAGACCTCTGCGGAAGAAGTGGCGTCCCTCTCCATGTGGGAACTCAACAAACAGCAGCTGTTTGCAATTGCGGGAAGCCTCATCGCCATCTGGATCGTCTCCGGCATTGCGTCGATGCTGGGGAAAGGGACCTTCTCCGGAGGAAACATCCTGTTTGCCGGTATTGTCTTTTCTTCCTTTACCGGAGCCATCACATCGATCATCGAATACTACTTCTTATATAACGACCCGGTCGATACCCGCTGGCGCGCCCTGCGCGTGTTCGGTATGGGAAGCTTTGACCGTGTCATGACCTGGTACCATCTCATCATGATGGCCGTCATCCTCGTCCCATGCCTCATCGCCCTCATCCTCATCAGCCCCAAACTGAACGTTCTCGTTATGGGGGAAGAGGAAGCGGCAACGATGGGCGTCAACGTGCGTGTATACCGCACCATCCTCATCACGGTGGGTACCATGATGGCCGCGGCTGTGTACGCTTTCTGCGGTGCCATCGGGTTTGTGGGTTTCATCGTCCCGCAGATCTGTCGGCGATTCACCGGCCCGGACTTCCGAAAACTGGTCCCCATGTGTATGTGCGTGGGTGCGATCCTGCTTCTGCTCGTCTATGACATCGCGTTCTGGTTCGGGTACAACAGTTATCTGAACCTGTTCGTCAGTGTCATGGGCTGTGCCATGATGATCTACTCTCTTGCCAAAGGGAAAGGGGGCCGGTCGTATGGCTAAGCAACCGAAAACAGCAATCGAACAGCGTGCCTGTGCTTCGGCTCGCATCTCAGATGCCAGAGTCATGCGGCGCGGTCGACCGACGACTGCTTTCCTCCATTCGAAGAAGTGGAAACGGATCCGGAATATCCTGTTGCTGATCCTGGCTTTTGAACTGGTCCTGTTCAGCCTCAATTTCCGGATGGGAGCCTTCGAGTTCATTCCGGAACAGGCATTTGCGAACTTGAAAGCGATGCTTCAGATCCCGTTCCGTTCTCTGTTCGACAAAGACTTTGATGCCGATGCGCTGCGGGAAAGCCTTCCGTACTATGACGAGACGGTCTCACGACTCAAACTGTCGCTGATCGCCTTCTTCTCCGGCTTCATCATCTGTGTCGGCGGAGCCATGTTCCAGACGATTTTCCGAAACCCGATCGCATCGCCCAATATGCTGGGCGTTTCGACCGGCGTCAGCTTTGGCAATGTCTTGTTTGTTCTGGCGTACCAGCTGGAAGCATACAGCCACCTGACGATGCGCTATGTCTACTGCTATGCCGCTGCGATCGTCCTTGTGCTGATCGCCTTCGGGGCAGGAAGACTATCCGGGAAACGTTTGGGTCAGTTCTCTGTCGAAGGAACGATCATCGCGGGTATGATGATCACCCAATTGGGCGGCGTCATCATGCAGTACTATCAACTTCGTCTGCAGGCGGATGAGACCGGTCTCCTGGAAATGTATACGGAACTGGCCAATGGCGACGTTCTTTACACCGACAAGAGCAGCATGATCGTATTTTCGGTCTGCACGGCTCTGACTATTCTGCCAATGATCTTCCTGCACTATCGCTTCAATTCCGTTGCCTTCGATGACATGGAAATGAAAGCGATGGGCGTCAACAACAGTGTGCTCCGGGGTCTCGGCCTCGTGCTGGGAAGCATGATGGCGACCATAGCCCTCATCCACTGTGGCGATGTAGGTTTCCTTTGCATGGTCATCCCGTTCATGTGCCGGCAACGCGCCCAGACGGAGTTCGGAGAGGTCGCGTACCTTTCCGGTATGCTCGGAGGCATTGTGTCCCTGGCAGTCCGCATCATTCTGATCATGGTCGGCGATTCGGGAATGGCGATCCCCGCCAGCGTGATCACGACCCTTATTATGCTACCGCTGTTTATCTTTACTTTGATCCGGAGAGGAAGTGCTTTTCAATGATCTTAGAACTGAATGACCTCTGCTGCGGATATGGCGGTAATGCGATCATCAAGGATATCCGACTGACCGTTGAAAGCGGTGAGATCTTCTGTATCCTCGGTGAGAACGGTGTTGGTAAATCCACATTGTTCAAAACGATCTTGAAACTGATTCCTCCGGTGTCCGGAAGAGTCAATATCGATGGGAACGATATTTCTCACTGGAGCAGCAAAAAGCTGGCTTCTTACTGCGCGTATGTCGCACAGTCCCACACTCCGCCGTTCCCATATACCGTTCGGGAAGTCGTCATGACCGGCCGCATGGGCAAGATCAACGCCTTTGGCCGTCCCGGCAAAAAAGATGAAGAGATCGTTGACGGGCTCATCGATGAGATGGACCTGAAAGAATACGAAAACAAGCCCTACACAGAGCTTTCCGGCGGTGAACGACAGCTGGTCATGATCGCCAGAGCCCTTGCACAGGAACCGCAATGTCTCGTCCTCGACGAGCCAACGGCGAACCTGGACTACGGCAACAAGGTCCTGGTCCTGAACACGCTGCAGCGGCTGGCCAACCGAGGCATGATGATCATCTTCACGACCCATGACCCGGAGCAGGCTTTGCTTCTGGACGCCAAGACCCTGGTCTTGTTCCGCGGCAGGCCTCCGCTTTTCGGAAATGCCAACTCGGTCATCACCGAGAAAAACCTGAAACGTGCTTACAACGCCAGGATCCGTGTCGTCGAGATCCTGGATGAAGAAACCTTCCAGCAGGTCCGGGTCTGTATCCCGATGCTGGGCGGAGAGGAGAACCGAACATGATAACTGTGACCCCTAAAGAAATCCTGAGTGAGCAGAGAGCCGCTCAGGACCGGAACGCGATCCTGAAGATCGTCGACAACATCGAGACCGTCATCGTCGGTAAACGTGACGTCGTCGAGATCGTTGTCCTCGCGATGATCGCCGAAGGCCATGTCCTTATCGAGGACGTGCCCGGAACCGGTAAAACCAGCCTGATCTCCGCACTGGCGAAGACCGTCAACTGCGACTTCAAGCGTATCCAGTTCACTCCGGACGTCATGCCGTCCGATGTTTCCGGTTTCTCTATCTACAACCAGAAGACCGGTGAATTCGAGTTCCGTCACGGCGCGGCCATGAGTAACATCGTCCTGGCCGACGAAATCAACCGTGCATCTGCCAAGACCCAGTCCGCAATGCTGGAGATCATGGAAGAAAAGCAGGTCACCGTCGACTCGAACACTTATAAAATGGAGCGGCCCTTCATGGTTCTGGCGACCCAGAACCCCATCGATCAGCTGGGTACTTACAAACTGCCTGAAGCGCAGATCGACCGTTTCATGATCAAGATCTCTGTCGGTTATCCGGCCTATGAAGACGAGGTTCGCATCGTCCTCGGTGTCGAAGAGGCGAAGAAACAGATCTCCTACATCGCCTCGAAACAGGACGTCATCCGTCTGATCGACGATGCTGAAAAAGTCACGGTCTCTGACCTCGTGGCAGCCTACATCGTCAGCCTGGTTTCGGCGACCCGTCACCATAGTGAAATCAAACTTGGCTCCAGCCCCCGTGGCTCCATCGCGCTGCAGCGTCTCTCCAGAGCTTATGCGCTGTTCTGTGGACGCAACTATGTGACCCCGGACGATGTCAAACTGATGGCACCGTATGTCCTCGGCCACCGTATCACGCTCACCAACGCAGCCAAGAACGAAGGAAAAGATGGCACCGATGTCATCAACGACATTCTCCGTGATATCACGGTCCCGGTAGGAGCTAACACTCAATGAACCTTGACTTCCGAAAAATCGGGAAGTGGATCGCCAATGTGCTGATCTTTCTGGTCTTGCTTGGCATTCTGATCATTCCCGCTGTTTATACCAACAGCATTTTCGGATATTTTCCCATTCTGGCGACCGTCTTTCTGCATCTGGTCTCGCTGGTCTACCTTCTCGTGATGCGAAAAAGCATCGTGATCGAGTCGGATCATCAGGACGTGGAAGTGGAGAGAGGGGACACCGTACGCGTGGACTTAGGCATCCGCAACAAGTCCTTCCTGGTCTGTACCAAGGCCAAGGCAGAGATCTATGTGCAGGATTTCCTGGGGGAAGATGACTCCCGTTCGGAGGCCACCTTCAGCATCGACGCCCGCAGTGAAGCGGACTTTGGATTCGATGTCCACATGGAACACTTAGGGCAGTACACTGCCGGTATCCGAAATATGCATATTTACGGGCTTCTCGGCATTGTCAGAATTCCTGTCCCATTCGACTCGGTCTTCCACGTGCTGGTCCTTCCGCAGATCCACGAGGAGGAAGAGGCACTTTCGGCAGAAAGCCTCACCGACAGCCCGGATGCTTCCAGCTTTATGGAAAACGACGGCTTCGACTATACCGGAGTCCGTGAGTACGCGATGGGCGATTCCATGAAGAAGATCCACTGGAAATTGTCTGCCCATTCGAATGGATACATGACGAAGATCAACGAGGTCGGCCTCAAGAGCGACCTTGCGGTGATCCTCGATATGGCGGCGGACAAATATCCGACGGAACAGCTGCTCAGCATCAACGACGGCATCGTGGAAACGGCTGCGTCTCTGCTGATGACGGCAGAAAAACGGGACATCGATTGTGTCCTGCTCTATCCGGACAAGGAAAAGCAGGTCCGTACCCTGTTCCCGAAGACCCAGCAGGACTATGCGGAACTCATCAAACGCATGGTTCCCATCACACCGAACCCGAAGAACGGATTCCTGGATGCCCAGGAGATCCTGTCTCAGGAGATGGAAGGCGCCAACAAACGTGCCAACCTTCTGGTGGTCACGTCCCGTGTGACGGACGGCCTGCTGGATACCCTCACGACCATTCGTGGACAGCAGCGTAACCCGCTTCTGTTCTGTGTGATGCCGACCAACGTCACCGCTAACGAGCGGAAAGAAATCCAGGCCCGGTTCCTCGGCCTCGATGACGCCGGCATCCCGTACCGTGTGCTCACGGCTGCCGATGCAGAGAGGAGGGATGAGGTATGAAGCAATATGTGAAACTCCATGCCTGGGACTTCCTTCTGACGGTGCTCATCGCCATCGGCATGCATCTCAACACGTTCTCAGCATTCATGATCCGTGAGTCGTACATGACGAATTATCTGCTCGTGGCGGTGGTCACAACCGTTGTCATGGCAGTCATGTATGTGATCGGCTATAACAAGCGGAATGCTCTGATCGGAGCGGGTGGGATCGGTCTTGCGCTGATCATATGGATCATTTATCTGCGCGCCAACGATTATCTCGATTTGGAAGACGGGGCAGATGAGACGTTCCCCGCGTTCTGGACGATCGTTTTGTTTGGAACCGGTGTCATTTATCTTCTGACCCGCAATCGAAAGATCCTGTTCGGAGCGGCGCCCATCGGCCTGCTGTTCTGCGCAGCCTTCAAGTTCCTCGAGTACCCTGTCTCAGTCCCGGGACTGTTCCTGCTGGTCATAGCGATCATTCTGGAGATCTTTTATCTCGTCTATAAAGACTCTCTTTTGAATGCCGATTACGGAAACTATACCCTTCGGCATTTCATCGAGCAGAGTATTGCGATCGTGACCGTTGTGGTCATGCTGTCGACCGGTGTGTTCTATGGCATCGTCAAACCACTCGATCCGCCGACCAGAGACCTGAAGCTGATCACCAAACTGTTGTCCTTTGACATTCTGGAACTTCTTGGCGTTGCTTCTACGGAAGAAGTCAAGGAACCCGGAGAGAACGAGGACGACGATAAGGACGATCAGAAGGAGCAGGAGCAACAGCAAGAGGAGGAGAACGAGGAAGAGGACCAGGAGGATGAACAAAATCGTGAGTCCAACGAGCAGATCTCAGCTTCCACGATCTCCTATGAGGAAGAAGACTATACCGTTTACTGGGTCACGGCACTCATCGTATTGCTGCTTGCCGCGCCGTTCGTCATCAAATATGCGCTTCGCGCCAGAAGAAGCCGTCGGCTGAACGGTCTCGATGCTTCCAATCAGGCGGCATTTGTCTATGACTTCTTCCTGAATCGTTTCCGAAAACTCGGATACGGAAAGGCTGACAATGTGACCGTGCTGGAGTATGCCGAACAACAGGGAGAATTCCTGCAGAACTTCGTGGCATCGGATGGAACGACGTTTGAGGAGATCTCAGACATCTACAACCATTACCTGTACAGCAAAGTGCCTGTCACATCAACTGAGGCAGGAAAATTCCTGGCGATCTACGACAGCTTCTACAAGAACGCAAGAGCTTATGTCGGTCCCTGGAAATATCTTCTCAAATTCTGGGTCCTGTGACCTGCATCACAACATAAAGGGAATTCACTCTTCTGATCCTTGCGAAGAGTTTGTTCTAAATAGATGTATGTATAAAAATCATTAAGGAGGAAAACCATGAACAAGAAAACCAATCACAGAATCGTGAGACGAGTGTTTGCACTTGTTCTTGCGATGACGATGGTGGCAAGCCTGTTTGCAATCCGCATTTCAGCTGCTACCGCCGACTTTGAAGCGCCGGAAAGCGCGATGACAGTCAATAAGAATCTTATTACTGTTTCCGCTCACTCTCAGGCGTTCCTGCTTCCGGAAATCATTGGTCTTACCAATACGACTTCCAGAAACATGGAGCTTCCGGATGTCTTCGCAACGAATACTGGAGATACCCAGACTGCCATCTCTCTGAATGAGGCAAAGAAAACAGCCATCCTTGGTGTCTTTGGCTCCAACATCAATGAGAACCCGAACCCCTACATGTATAACTATTTCTACAATGCTTGGGCGACGGAAAACGAGGCTACTCTGGCTCCCGTGGGCGACTATACGATGTCGACCGGCATCGGGAACATGTTCAGCCCCTCCAATGCCGCTAACGAAGGCGGTATCACCGACGCCAGCGGCATGACCGTTCCTGTTTCCATTTATCTGAATCAGGACATCCTGCTCGGATGTAATCCCCGTAGCGGTTCCAGAACCGGTTATACCGATGTCATTGCCGCTTACAACCAGGCAAAGGGCACCAACTATGCTCCTTACCAGGTCGATTATGAGATGTCCCATGTCTACAGCTTCCTTCAGAACCTGTATGCCATGTCCGACATTGCTCATGAAATCAACCAGAAGAACGGCAAGACCTGGCGTTATACCGACCCGGAAGTCATTTCCGGCGATGTCGAGAAATACGTCAAAGGCCTGGAAGCCTATGTTCTGAAGAAACTGGAAGAAGACAACAAGGCGATGCAGGTCGTTGCAGTCGTCGATACCAGCTATACGAGCAGAATGAGAAAAGCCGGCACGATCAAGAACAATGAGTGGGTCCTCAACACGAAGGATTGCTCCACGCAGCAGACCACTCTCTACAGCCGTGTTGCTGAATTCGCGGCAGATACGACCACGAACCTTGTCGACAAACTTGGTCTTACTGAAGCAGATCTTATCAAAACGCCTGCCGACCGCGGCAACTTTGTCAACAACTTCTATAAAGTCACCTCCGACCAGATTGCCGACAATGCCGACCTGGTACTCTTCACAGACGTCACCATGGCTACGACCAATGAAGCCGGCGACCGTAAAGTTGACGAGTTCAAACAGGATCTTTCTAACACTCTTGTCAACAAGTCTCTTGTCGACAAAGTCGAAGATCTGGAAATGATGACCTCCGCATTTGACTGCGTCGGTTCCATCGGTGCCAACTCCGTTGAAAACCTTCTGGGTATGGCATACTTCACTGCATACATCTATCCGGAATACCTCGATCAGTTTGCTGTTGCTGCTTACTGGTACAACAACTTCTATCACATTTCCAACATGGGCAAACTTCGCAGCACCATGAGTTCCAACTTTGCGACTTCTTCTGTCCGTAAGGGCTATGAAAGCCGCAATGCGAGAAACATCGCCTACAACAAGGCTGATGTCGAAGCGCTCGCTGTTGAGGGCATGAAGTACTACGATGCCAACAAAGAGAAGTTCCAGGACAAACTCATCTATCAGAACGGACAGACCGGTGAGAACACCGGCTGGGATATCGACTGGACTCAGGGTATCGGCGCTGAGCAGAAACCCTGTACTTCCGGTGGAGCCCATACTTATGAAACGATCCCCGGAAAAGCTGCTGATTGCACAAATGCCGGTCTTACTGATGGTCTGAGGTGTTCTGTCTGTGGCGAGATCCTGAAACCGCAGAGAGAAATCAAAGCCAAGGGTCACGCATACAACAAGCTCGTTGAAAAAGGAAAAGCAGCCACCTGCACCGAAGATGGTACTACTGACAAAGTTCAGTGTGCGATTTGCGGAGACGTCCTTGACCACCAGCCCATCAAGGCGACCGGTCATAAGTATGTCAAGACCGAAGCCAAAGCGGCTACCTGCACCGATACTGGCCTGACAGAAGGCGAGAAATGCTCTGTCTGTGGCGATGTGAAAACTGCTCAGGAAGTCGTCCCGGCTCTTGGCCACGACTTCAAAGATGGCAAGTGCACCCGCTGTGGTGCAGAAGAATCCACTCCGACTCCCACTCCCACTCCGGCACCCAAGCAGAACGGCCTCGCCGATTCCGCTGACAGCAACGGCGACTGGTGGTTCTACAAAGACGGTAAGATCGATACCACCCACAACGGCGTCGACCAGAACAAGTATGGCTGGTGGAGAGTCGAGAATGGTAAGGTCAACTTCAACGCCCAGGGCATCTATCAGAACGGCTTTGGCTGGTGGAAGACGACCAACGGTAAAGTCACCTTCAAGGAAGAAGGCGTGTTCCAGAACAACTTCGGTTGGTGGAGAGTCAAAGACTCCAAGGTCGACTTCAACGCTCAGAGCATCTACCAGAACAAGTTTGGCTGGTGGAAGACCACGAACGGTAAAGTCACCTTCAAGGAGAACGGCCTCTTCTCGAACCAGTATGGTACCTGGAAAGTCGAGAACTCCAAGGTCAACTTCAACTTCAACGGCAAGTATCAGGGCAAGACCATCAAGAATGGTAAAGTCGTCTGATCAGACGTTGTAACGTTCTGACTTAACACGAACACAGAGCCGGGCGGCATGCCCGTCCGGCTCTATCATTTGAAAAGGGTGAACAGTATGGCACTCATCGACTGGCGCGAGCTGGAAAAGTACACCGGCTGGGCGCTTTCCAGAAGTGATGAAGCCGCAGTCTCCTGGGACAAAGGTGCTGACGGCTGGCAACTTCGGATCGATTTCGAGAAGAACTTTACGCAGGCTCAGGTGGATGCCTGCACCCGCATCAACAAAGACACGACGGTCCTCGACGCGTGCTGCGGCACCGGCCGGACGACCATTCCCTTCGCGAAGAAAGCGAAGAAGGTCTACGCTCTGGACGGGGGAGAGCACATGCTCGAGCACTGCAGACGCAATGCGGAAGCAGAAGGACTCGACAATGTCGAGATCGTCAAAGTGGACAACTGGCATACCTGTGAACCGGGCAAAGAGATCCCGGTGGCAGACATCGCCGTGTCCGTCATCGGACCGCCTCAGGCGGACGCCGTCAAGTTCAGTCGCTGCGCTACGCAGTACTGTTATTTTTTGTCCTTTACTAAGGACCCTTATCGTTTTGTAATGAAAGACTTGTTCCAAGGCTGCAACTCCGAGTGGGAGCAACGTTCGAAAGAAGGACTTCCGGGAGGCCCCGCAGGACGCCCCGGCCGAAGCGGTATGCCACCGGCCAAAGCGTTTGGAGGAGTCCCGCTGGATACCCTCGTTGGGTGCCCCGGCCGTGCAAACCCGGTGAACCTCAGCATCCAGTTCAATCTTTTATATAACCTCGGCGCGTTCCCGACCATCTCGTACGCGGACGGCGCCTGGGAACACACCGCTGCCACGAAGGAGGAAGTCTACGATTACCTGCGCAACCTCGGCCATGTGGACGAGGACCGGGAAGACGTGTTCCGCTCCAACGTGGACAAGCGGATGACACAGACCGAAGATGGCCTGTGGCGATACGCCTATGAAAGCCAGATGTACGTCCTCGGCTGGGACCCCAATGAACTCGACTGGGACTACATCGCCAAAACTTCTGAATAAGGGAGGAAATGCACTATGCCGGAAAAGGATTTCCAGACCAAGGGTTACCGCATGGTCGAAGTCAAGAACCCCGACGGCACCGTCACCATGAAAAACATGTGGGACGTCGAGGCCAAGTACTACAGCCTCATGACCCTCATGGAGGTGAACGGCACCAACAAGCAGCTCGACTGCATCCCGCTGCAGCCGGATGACGTCGTCCTCGACTGCGGATGCGGCCCCGGGCGTGTGGCCATCCAGGCCGCGAAGCGCGTCAAGAAAGTCATCTGCCTCGACGCCTCCGAAGGTATGCTGGAAGAATGCAAAAAGAACTGTGAAGCGGCCGGAATCAAGAACGTGGAATACGTCCTCGCTGACTGGCAGCTGACCGAGATCGGGAAGACCATCCCCGAAGTGGATGTCGTCATCCAGTCCCGCGGTGGCGGCGGACCCAGCACTTTTGAGATGCTTGAGAAAGCTGCGCGGCGCATCGCCGTCAACATCATGTGGGCGAAAGGCGCTCCGAACCTGCCCATGTCCCGTGGCAAGCTCTTCAAGGACGTTTACAGCGAAGAGGATATGGAGAAATATCCCGAGCTGAAACCCTTTGAAAAACGGAAACTGCCGCCGCCTCCCAAAGAGGAGCATGTCCCCGGTCCTGGCGGTCTGTTCGGGAAGCTTGACCAGCAGCTGGAAGAGCGCGGCATCGAGAAGCATGTGACCACCATCGACGAGGGCTGGGACAAGTGGTATGCCACGAAGGAAGAGGCCTATGACGACCTCATCTGCCTGTCCCGTCATCCGGAATGTGTCGAGCCGGTCCAGTTCCGCAAGAATGTCGACCAGTTCCTGACCGAGAAGGACGGCGGCTGGTACTTTTTCCTGCCGACGCAGACCGACATCACCTGGTTCGAGACCCGTCCCGAGAAATAAGGAGGCGCCCTATGGCTGACCTGAAAGTGTTTTCCGCCGGTGTGGCGATGCGCATCGCCAGAGCATCGGTCGAACGTTTTGAAGAAGCGCACCCGGAACTCGAGGTCGAGTTCTCCGGCGGCGGCTCCGTGGCCGGCGTCAACCGGCTGCTGGGAGGAGAGGACATCGACGTCCTCATCCTCGCGGACCAGACGGCGATCGACGAACAGCTCATGCCGGACTACGCAGATGGTTATTTCATCTGGGGTGGCAACGAGATGTGCATCACCGGCAAGGGGATCAACAGCGATAACTGGAAAGAAGTCCTGCTGGACCCGGAGTCGGAAGTGAAGCACACGAACCCTTACGACGACCCCAGCGGGTACCGCGCCGTCATGGCGATGATGCTTGCCGACAAGGTCGAGGAAGGTCTCTCGGACAAGCTCCTGCACCATCCGAAGTACAAAGGTCTCGACCGGGAGCAGTACAAGCGCAATCCGTTCGGCCCGCCTCCGGGCGGCCCCGGTGGCAAAGGCCCCGGCGGTCTCGGTAAAGGCCCCGGCGGCCCTGGTAAAGGTCCCGGACGTAAGCCCGGTCTGCCGCCGCTGAAGGACGGCGAGTACCGCTTTACCTACCTCAGCGGTCCGTCCTCGAGCGGTGCCGAATACGCCAAACTCCCGCCGGAGATGAGCCAGGGAGACCCGGCATATGAAGAACTCTACAATTCGGTCTCCTTCGAAGTGGACGGGGGAAAGGTCGTCAAAGGCACGACCATCCTGCATGCCATCATGATCGCAAAGAATACCGCTCATCGGGAAGCAGCGGAAGAATTTGTCCGCTCGTTCCTCGAGAACGACTTTACGGCTATGGGCTTCACCCCGGTCCAGAAAGCAGTGGGGGACTGGAACCTTTAAACAATGTTATCCTCCTCTTTTGAGGGATGCGGTGTTCTGATCTTGCAAGTGTCAGAGCACCGCTTTTATATGTTACGGAAAGGGGCGGAAGGTTTCCCCGAAGGTTCGGTCCGGCGTCGGCGCCGCGAAACGTGAAAAGAAAACCTTGCATTTGTTCCTTTAAACCGTTATAATTTAAACCGTTACAGTTTAAACCACTAAAGTAAAATCTTAGTGAGAGTTTGGAGGAAATCATTTTGGCAATCAAGATCATTCTTCTGATCATTTTCTTTGGGGTCATGATCTTCATCGGCTTCTGGTCGAGAAGACATGCGACCAACGTCAATGACTACGTCCTCGGCGGACGGACCGTCGGTCCCTGGCTCACGGCCTTCGCCTTCGGTACGTCGTACTTCTCGTCCGTCGTGTTCGTCGGTTACGCCGGCCAGTTCGGCTGGAAGTTCGGCCTTGCGTCCACCTGGATCGGTCTGGGGAACGCCCTCATCGGTTCGCTTCTCGCGTGGATCATCCTCGGCCGCCGTACCCGTATCATGACCCAGAAGCTCGATGCCCGCACCATGCCGGAGTACTTCGGCAAGCGGTACGGTTCCCAGGCGCTTCAGGTGGTGGGTTCCATCATCTCCTTCGTCTTCCTGGTCCCGTACACCGCCGGTGTCTACAACGGTCTGTCCCGTCTCTTCGGGATGGCCTTCAGCATCGACTACCACGTCGTCATTATCATCATGGCGCTCCTGACCGCGGTCTACGTCATCGCCGGCGGCTACATGGCCACCGCGCTCAACGACTTCATCCAGGGCATCATCATGCTCGGCGGTATCGCTGCTGTCATCGCAGCGGTCCTGCACGGCCAGGGCGGCTTCCTGAACGCCATGAAGGAGCTTTCCATCATCGATGCGTCCGACGTCGCGAAACCCGCTCTGCAGGGCGCAGAGGGCCTTCTCACGAGTTTCTTCGGACCGGACCCGCTCGCACTCCTCGGCGTCGTCATCCTGACGTCCCTCGGTACCTGGGGTCTTCCGCAGATGGTCCAGAAGTTCTATGCCATCAAGGATGAGAAGTCCGTCCAGACCGGTACGGTCATCTCCACCTTCTTCGCGTTCGTCGTCGCCGGCGGCTGCTACTTCCTTGGCGGCTTCGGCAGACTCTTTGGCGATGTACCCGGCGTCCACAACCCGGACGGCACCATCGCCTTCGATGCCATCATCCCGTCCATGCTCTCGACGCTGCCCGATATCCTCATCGGTATCGTCATCGTCCTGGTCCTGTCCGCTTCCATGTCGACCCTGTCTTCGCTGGTCCTGACCTCCAGTTCCACGATGACCCTCGACTTCCTGAAGAAGACCTTCTGGCAGGATATGAGCGAAAAGACTCAGCTCATCGTCATGCGTGTGCTGATCGCCGTCTTCATCGTCATCTCCGTCGCTCTGGCCTTCAACCCGCCGGCATTCATCGCCCAGATGATGGGTGTCTCCTGGGGAGGCCTCGCCGGTGCGTTCCTCGCACCGTTCATGTACGGCCTGTACTCGAAGAACGTCACGAAACTCTCCGTGTGGGTCTCCTTTGCGTGGGGCGTCCTGTTCACCGTTATGAACATGTTCTTCCACTACATCGCGTCTCCCATCAACGCCGGTGCCATCACCATGATCGTCGGCCTCATCCTGGTCCCGCTGGTCTCCTATGTCACCCCGAAGATGGACAAGGACGAAATGGAAGACCTGTTCTCCGTCTACGACGAGGAAGTCGTCGTCCACAAGAGCCACTCCCTGCAGGAGGGTGTCGTCAAGTCCGTCCGCGCCGTCAAGGCCAAAGAGGACTGAGCGTACATCGCCACAGCAGGCACAACAGAAGAAACAACACAAAACCGACCCCGTCTTGCGACGGAGTCGGTTTTTTTCAGGAGTCTTGAGTTTTGAGCTAAGAGGTAAATGAGACTCGATTATTTCAGGATGGCTTTCTTGCCGCTGCCCATGACATCTTCTTTCGGAGGAAGCTTGATGTAGGTGTACAGGCCATAGATGGCGGAAGCAAGGCAGAACAGACCGGTCAGGTAGTACCAGGGGTTCGCCTGCAGGGAGAAGAACTCCGGCTTGATGGCGAGCCACATGTTGACCCAGGGGTTGAAGGAAACGAGGGCAACACAGATGAAGGTGATGGACAGTGCGAGGCAGTTGCCGGACTTGTAGCCGCGTTTGCGCATTTCCCAAACAGGGACGGTGGTAACGAGGACCTGAGTGAAGATCCAGAACTTCCACATGGTCTCATCATGCCACTCGAAGCGAAGGAAGTTGAGGCAGAGGTACATGAAGAGGGTCAGGACGACGATCTCGGCGACCATGGTCTTGGTGGAAGTGCCTTCCTTCCAGATCACTGAGTGTTCGTACTGTACTGCGCGGGTCAGACAGTAGGTTTCCATCGCGACCCAGATGGCCTCACCGATGGCGAGGAGCAGGAACAGCAGGAAGTGGTCGTACTTTGCCCAGGCATGGATGAAGACCCAGATGCCCATGAAGTCTGCAGCCCAGTAGAAGCAGTGGAGCCACAGGGGATAGCACTGGATGTGCTCGTTCTCGGTCATGATGACCGGGAAGACGTAAACGAGAAGGCCGAAGATGACCGCAAGGCCGATCGCGACCCAGGCGCCGACCCAGCCGGGAGCGCCGATGGACAGGTGATCTACGAAGTCCTGACCGGAGACGTCTGCGAAGGAGCCGTCTGCCAGCATGGAGTATCCGTAGGTCAGTTTCTGAAAGATGTTCATAATGATCTCCTTTCAAATTCTCACACGGATGTCTTTTCAGACAAAACTTACGACTTCATCATAGTATTGAAAATCTTTCCATTCAATTGCCAGTTCTGAGAAAACTGGGAGTTATTCCACACAAAGTTGGCTTTTTGAGGAGGAACGTGATATACTGAAACCGATTTTTGTAAGGATTTTTTTACATGGGAGGTGGGGCGATGGACCGCCGTGTGGCTCGCACCAAAAAGAATATCTACTACGCGTTCTTCCAGCTCGTTCAGACGAAGGCGATCGACGAGATCACGGTCTCGGAACTGGCGAGGGCCGCGGACATCGACCGCAAGACGTTCTACCTGCACTACCAGACCGTTCAGGATGTCTTTGTCGAGTTCAAACAGATGATCCATGACCGGCTCATGGAGATCCTTGCGGAAGCAGAGCGCCGGGGCAGAGAGAACCAGGCGAAACTGGACGCGGGGGAGACGCTCGAGCGGGCCAACGACATCGCGCCCTTCGACTTCGTCTATTTCTATGACTCGCTGAACGTCATCATGATGGACAACATGGCGTTCTTCGAAAAGCTGTCCCGAGACACCACCTTCATGTTCCTGAAAAACGACTTCAAGAACGTCCTGAAGCAGGCGCTGCTCGACTATTATCAGGGCTGGGAGGGCTGGTCCTCCGACTACCAGGCGAGCCTCTATTCCGAGTTCGTCTCCGCCGGCGCCATCAGCCTCTGGACCGACTGGCTCCACCACAAACAGGTGCCCCTCGACAAGTTCCGGGACAGCGCCATCGAAGTCCTGCGGGAAGCCTGGAAAATGGGCACGAGCAAAGACCAGCCCTACCGGGAGATCCCTTAAACAATAGAAACCAATAATAAATCGCCCAGACCGGATGGCCTGAGCGATTTTTGTTTTTATGGCGATTTAGTCGTAGGGGTCGACGAGCGGGTCTTCCGGGAAGCGGAGGTCGAGGTACTCGAGGATCATCTTGACGGCACCGTCGATGCCGATCTCGGTGGTGTTGACGATGAGGTCATAGTTCTCGAAGGTCTGCCAGCGGCTTCTCGAGTAGGTCTCGTGGAAGCGCTGTCTTGCACGGTCCACTTCGGCGATGCGCCGCTCGGCCTCTTCGAAGGTGAGGTCGAAAGCCTCCATGACGTTCTTGATGCGGAAGCCGGTCTTCGCGGTGACGAACACATTGACATTGTAGTCGACGTTCTCGAGGGCCTCACCGGCGCAGCGACCGACGATGACGGCTCTGTCTTCGGTGTCGGCGATGTGCTGGAAGTACTCGAACATGTACTGCATCATTTTCTCCGGCAGGTCGGAGCCACCGCCCTGGGACAGACGGTAGAGGATGGAACGACGGGGCTTCTCGTCGTAGTTCTTCAGGACTTCCGGGTCCAGGTCGTGCTGTTTCGCGATGTCGTCGATGATGCTGTCGTCATAGACTTTGCAGTTCAGGACTTCCGCGAGCTTCTCGGCAATGACAGAACCTTTGCTGCCGTGGTCTCTGGCGACGTGGACAATGACTTTCTGTGTCATAGTGTTACCCCTCTCGTGTGGCAGGTCTTTTTCATATGAAAACATTATAGCAAAAGGCTTCCGACATCGTAAACGGAAAAACCGTATTTATTTTAAAATTCAAAACATTTTTTGCTATTTGATAAAAGTAGATCCTGCAAAACAAAAGGCCCGGACGATGACGTCCGGGCCGGTTTCGACTTAGTCGAGATGTGCGATGTAGTTGAGGATGAGGTCGACGGCGCCGTCCACACCGAGGTCGGTGGTGCTGATGACGAGGTCATAGTTGTCGACGTTCTTCCATTTGGTGTCAGAATAGGTGTCGTGGAAGCGCTGGCGGTCCTTGTCGACGTCCTGGATGCGCTTCTGCGCGGTCTCGTAGTCGATGCCGTAGTATTCCATGATGTTGCGGATGCGGTTCGACATGCGTGCCGTCAGGAAGACGTTGACCACATTCGGATAGTCCTGCAGGACCGTGCCGGCACAGCGGCCGACGATGATGGCTCTGTCTTCGGTCTCGGCGACACCGCGGATCTTTTCAAAGACCTGCTTCGTCAGTTCCTCTTCGAGGTCAGCGGAAACGCCCTGTGCCAGTCTGTAAAGGAGGGAACGTTTCGGCTTCTCCTCGTACTCTTTCAGGAACTCCTTGTCGAGTCCGTGCTCTTCCGCGATCTCTTCGATGAGTTTCTTGTCGTACAGGTTGCATTTCAGTCTCTCCGCCAGCTTTTCGCCGACGACGTGACCGAGGGAACCGTGCTCTCTGGAGATGTGGATAATGACTTTTTCTTTCATGGTGTTCACCTCTTATCTTTTTTCAGTCAGGGCCATTTCCTCCACTTATATTGTACTCCAAAAAACGGCAAACGAAAATAGATAATTCGTGAACTCGTGATGGTCAGATCTTGCCGAGCAGTCTCAGGTAGGTGGGAAGGGCCTCCTCAAAGTTGACGCCGTACCACCGGCCTTCGGGGTCCTTCAGCGTGGCCTGAAGCGCGGCGAGGGTGTACTCCGCGGCGATGCGGATGCTGTCCTCGATGGAAAACCCGTTCTCGAGTGCTCCGACGAGGGCAGAGGCGAACAGGTCGCCGGTGCCGTGGAAGGACTTCTGTTCTTTGTGGGTGAAGTAGGTGAAGTAGGTCCCGGTCTCCTTGTCATAGGCGGCACCGCCCAGTTTGTCATCTTCGAAGGACACACCGGTGAGGACCGCATAGCGGGGCCCGAGGTCGGTGAGCTCTTTCAGGAGCCGCTTCACATAGTCTTCCGGATACCCTTCGGCGATGTACTCCTCGCCCAGTAAGAACGACGCTTCCGTGATGTTCGGGACCACGACGTCCGCTTTGGCGCAGAGGCCTTTCATCGCCCCGACGAATTCGGGGGCAAAGCCCGCGTAGAGTTTTCCGTTGTCCGCCATGGCGGGGTCGACGACGACCAGGGTGTCCTCCTTCCGGAACCGGTCGATGACGTTCTCGACGAGCTCCACCTGGTGGATGCTGCCGAGGTAGCCGGTGTAGATGGAGGAGAACTCCATGCCGAGGGCGGCCCAGTGGTCCGCGATGCCGGGCATGTCCTCCGTGAGGTCATGGAAGGTGAACCCTTCGAAGGCCGTGTGGGTCGAGAGGACCGTGGTGGGGAGGACGGCACACTCGATGCCGGCCGCCGAGATGATGGGGAGGGCCTCCGTCAGGGAGCATTTGCCGATGCCGGAAATGTCCTGGATGGTCAGTACTCGTTTCATGATGATACTCCTTATCAGTTCGATGCTGCAGACAGTATATCGCCAAAGTGTTCCTTTGAAAAGTGGCAATTTTAAAAAGATAAAAGGGGACAGATGCACGACGGGCTTCCTGGTTTTTTCGAAACAGTTTGTAAAATGTATTTCGTTTTTTTGCGCTTCCCTTGAAAAGTCCTGCGAGAAACTTTAATATATATTCATATCCTTTTGAGAGGTGACAAGTTTGAGTAACACAAAACAACAGAGTAAGCTCAGCCATATCTCGAACGATATCATCCGCGCTTACTCCATCCCCCTGATCCTGGGTGTCCTCGTCGCCCTGCTGGTCGCGAACGTCGCGCCCCACTGGTACGAGTACTGGATCGAGGAGCACCTGTTCTTCGGCAAGTTCACGTTTGCCTGGTTCGTCGAGAACGTCTTCATGGTGTTCTTCTTCGGTACCGCCGGCATCGAGATCGTCCATGCCCTGTCTCCCGGAGGCGCGCTGAACCCCATCAAAAAGGCGGTCACGCCTCTGATGGCCACCCTCGGCGGCGTCCTTGGCCCCGCATGCCTGTTCCTGCTCCTGAACCACTTCTTCGGTCATCCCGACTGGTCCAACGGCTGGGGCATCTGCACCGCCACCGACATCGCGCTGGCATGGCTCTTCGCCAAGCTGGTCTTCGGTAAGGACCACCCGGCGGTCAGCTTCCTGCTGCTCCTGGCGGTCGCGGACGACGCCATCGGCCTTGCTATCATCGCCATCTTCTACCCGACGCCCGGACAGCCGATCCGTCCGATCTTCCTGCTGCTGGTCCTTGCCGGCATGCTGGTCGCGTTCGCGTTCAAGAAACTGAAGGTCAAGAGCTACTGGCCGTACATCCTGGTCGGCGGTATCCTCTGCTGGCTCGGCCTGTTCAAGACCGGTGTTTCTCCGGCACTGTCCCTCGTCTTCATCGTCCCGTTCCTTCCGAACAACAAGAAAGAGTTCGAAGCTCTGGAGAAGTTCGGCAAAGAGACGACCCTCACGAAGTTCGAACATAACGTCGGCCCCATCGTGGACTACGGCCTGTTCTTCTTCGGTTTCGCCATGGCCGGCGTCCGTTTCTCGGTCATGAGCGCTCTGACGTTCATCGTCATGATCTCGCTGATCGTCGGCAAGATGCTCGGCATCTCGCTGTTCACCTTCATCTTCGGCCACGGCTTCAAATTCGGCCTGCCGAAGGGCATGTCGAACCTCGACGTCATCGTCGCCGGCATCGTCGGCGGTACCGGTCTGACCGTCGCACTGTTCGTGACGAATGCCGCTTACACCGACCTCGCGGTCCAGGGTGCTGCCAAGATGGGCGCCCTCTTCAGCGTCGCCGCCGGCATTTTCGCGTTCCTGATCCATACCATCTTCCGCCCGATCTTTGCGAAGGCAGACGTGGAAGCCACGCTGGAAGAGGAAGCCATCGAAAAACTCCACGAGGAAGCGGCCCACAAAGAGGCCTGAGTCCTTACCATTCAAAAAATCGCCCGGAACCTGTCGGTTTCGGGCGATTTCTTATTTACAAAGGAAGGGCATCTATTGTAAACTTATTGAGTTAAAAAATAGTGAGAGAAACGAACCGGAAACGGGAGGCCTTTATGTCAAGAATCGGATTCGACAACGACAAATATCTGAAACTCCAGTCGTCCCACATCAAGGAACGCATCGAGAGCACCGGCGGCAAGCTGTACCTCGAGTTCGGCGGCAAGATCTTCGACGACTACCATGCCATGCGCGTACTGCCCGGCTTCGAAGCGGACAGTAAACTGCGGATGCTTGCGCAGCTGAAGGATGACGCGGAAGTCGTCATGGTCATCAACGCGGGCGACATCGAAAAGAACAAAAAACGCGGCGACCTCGGCATCACCTATGATATGGATGCCCTGCGCCTCATCGACGCCTACCGTTCCTACGGCCTCAACGTTTCTTCCGTCGTCCTGACCCGCTTCGCCGGACAGGACAAGGCAGTCGCTTACCAGAAGCGCCTCGAGTCCCTCGGCATCAAGGTGTATCGCCACTATCCGATCGCCGGTTACCCGAGCAATGTGCCGCTCATCCTCTCCGATGAAGGCTACGGCAAGAACGAGTACATCGAGACGAAGAAGTCCCTCGTCGTCGTCACGGCCCCCGGCCCCGGCAGCGGAAAGATGGCCGTCTGCCTCTCCCAGCTCTATCAGGAGCACCAGAGGGGAGTTGACGCCGGTTACGCGAAGTTCGAGACGTTCCCCATCTGGAACATCCCGCTGAAGCACCCGGTCAACCTCGCCTATGAGGCTGCCACCGCCGACCTGAACGACGTCAACATGATCGACCCGTTCCACCTCGAAGCTTACGGCGAGACCGCCGTCAACTACAACCGTGACGTCGAGATCTTCCCGGTCCTGAACGGCATTTACAAGAAGATCTACGGCGAGAGCCCGTATAAATCGCCCACCGATATGGGTGTCAACATGGCCGGCTACTGCATCTTCGACGATAACGCGGTCTGTGACGCCTCCAAGCAGGAGATCATCCGCCGGTACTACACGGCCCGCGCCGACCTGCGCCGGGGCAACGGCACCGAAGAGGCGGTCGAGAAGATCAAACTCCTCATGGAACAGTGCGACATCGGTCCGGAAGACCGTCCCGTCGTCGCCGCCGCCAACACCGTGTCCGAACTGACCGGAGGCGTGGCCGCTGCCATCCAGCTGAACGACGGCTCCATCGTCACCGGTAAAACGACGGCACTCCTGGGCGCCACCTCCGCCATGCTGCTGAACTCGCTGAAGAAGCTCGCCGGCATCCCGGATGAGATCGACCTCATCTCCGCCGAGATCATCGAGCCCATCCAGCAGCTGAAACTCGACCACTTCGGCGACCACAACCCGCGGCTCCATGTCGACGAGATCCTTATCGCTCTGACCATCTGCGCGAAGACCGACGAGAACACGAAACTGGCCCTCGACCAGCTCGACAAGCTCAAGGGCTGCGAGTTCCACTCGTCCGTCATCCTGTCCTCCGTCGACGAGCGGATCCTGAAGCAGCTCGGTGTCAACTACACCTGCGAGCCCACCTACGAAAAGACGAAACTGTACCACGCGTGAGCGCGGCATCCATAAAGACAATAAAGCCCCGACCGTCCGGCCGGGGCTGTTTTATTTATCTTCTTTATTCTTCCGGCTGCGGGGGAAGGGTCTCGGCGAACTTTGCCAGTTCTTCGTCGGTCGGGATGTAGTCATCCATGACGCCGTCGTTGAACTTCTGGTACGCGACGAGGTCGAAGTAACCGGTGCCGGTGAGGCCGAAGACGATGGTCTTCTCTTCGCCGGTCTCCTTGCACTTCATGGCTTCGTCGATGGCGGCGCGGATGGCGTGGGACGATTCCGGTGCGGGCAGGAGGCCTTCGCAGCGGGCGAACAGCTCGGCAGCTTCGAAGACGTCGGTCTGCTCGACGGAGACCGCCTCCATGTAACCGTCGTGGTAGAGCTGGGACAGGACCGGGCTCATGCCGTGGTAGCGGAGACCGCCGGCGTGGTTGGCGCTGGGGATGAAGCCGGAGCCGAGGGTGTACATCTTCGCGAGGGGAGTGATCTTACCGGTGTCACAGAAGTCATACGCGAACTTGCCTCTCGTCAGGGACGGGCAGGACGCGGGTTCGACGGCGACGATGCGGTAGTCGGCTTCGCCTCTCAGTTTCTCACCCATGAAGGGGGCGATGAGACCACCGAGGTTGGAACCGCCGCCGGCACAGCCGATGATGATGTCGGGTTTCACGTTGATCTTCTCGAGTGCCGCCTTGGTCTCGAGACCGATGACGGACTGGTGCAGGAGGACCTGGTTCAGGACCGAACCGAGGACATAGCGGTAACCTTCCTGCGTGACTTCCGCTTCGACCGCTTCGGAGATGGCACAGCCGAGGGAGCCGGTGGTGCCGGGGTTCTCGGCGAGGATCTTGCGGCCGATCTCGGTGGTGTTAGAGGGGGAGGGGATGACGGACGCGCCGTAGGTGCGCATGACTTCCCGGCGGAAGGGTTTCTGTTCATAGGAGACCTTGACCATGTAGACCTGGCAGTCGAGGCCGAGGTACGCACAGGCCATGGAAAGGGCAGTGCCCCACTGGCCGGCACCGGTCTCGGTCGTGACGCCTTTCAGGCCCTGGTTCTTCGCGTAGTAAGCCTGGGCGATGGCGGAGTTCAGCTTATGGGAGCCGGAGGTGTTGTTGCCTTCGAACTTGTAGTAGATCTTCGCCGGCGTCTGGAGCTTCTCTTCGAGGCAGTAGGCGCGGACGAGGGGAGACGGGCGATACATCTTGTAGAAGTCGCGGATCTCGTCCGGGATCGGGATGTACTGGTTCTCATTGTCCAGTTCCTGGGCGATGAGTTCGTCGCAGAACACGGCGGAGAGTTCCTCGGCCGTCATGGGCTGCATGGTGCCGGGGTTCAGGAGGGGAGCCGGCTTGTTCTTCATGTCGGCCCGGACGTTGTACCATGCCTTCGGAAGCTCATACTCATCAAGATACACTTTGTAAGGGATGTTGTTGTCAGCTGCGGTTTTCATGTGGAAACCATCCTTTCATAAATCATCTTGTGGATGCGTTGGAAGGCATGAAAAAAAGCCTTCATCCACGGAATTCGTTTCTCCGGGACAAAAGCGATGCTTCTGCGGTGCCACCCGGGTTGGCGATTGACATCGCCCACCTCACAGACCTGCCAACACAGGTCTTTCTCTGTAACGGGAGAACCCGTCGGCCCATACTCCCGGTCTCCCGGTTTCCGGCCGCCCTCCTCAGTCCATTCAACATCGGTGCCCTTTGCTGCGTTCCCACCATCGGCAGCTCTCTGAAAAAGTTTCCCGTGCCTACTCACTCTGAGTCGTCGGTTTGTGACAAATATGAAATTTGTTGAGCCTACTTTACCACTTTAGCGTGATGCTGTCAACACCGTTTCTTTGTGAAAAACGTCTGTAAAAGGTTTCCACAGCGCTTCAGAACTGAGACACTTTCGGGGAATCGTATTGAAAACCTTTTATAGTAAAGAAGAGGCAGATATAGTATAATTAAAAAAATAAATTTGCATGCAATTTTTAACCTTATGGAGGATATCCCATGGCTAAGAAAACTATTTCATCTACCGACTCGTTCCAGGACAAGATGCCGAAGGCCGGCTCCCAGAAAGCGAGTGACCTCGTTCTGAAACTCATCGCGGCCTGTCTCGTCCTGAGCCTTCTCGCCGCCATCATGAGCATCTTCGTCGGCATCAAGGTCGCGAAGTTCGACAGCATCGGCTCCGACCTGCAACTGGCCGTTTCCCGCATGGGCATCGTCGCCGGCGACACCCAGGAAGATGACGTCACCATCTCCGACCTTTACACGGTCCGCTCCACGCAGGCCATTTCCAAAGCTTACCTCGCCGACCGCGCAGGCGGCCTCGACGCGAAACAGAAAGAGGTCCTCGACCTGGCCTCTGCCACTCTGAAGAACATCATCAAAGAGGACATAACCACCTTCCAGAAGGAAAAGGCCGTCTACAACTGGATGTGCAAGAACCTGGAAATGGCGGAGACCTCCCAGGTGAACATCCCCATCTCTTCGTCGCAGATCGATGAACCCTACGGCGTCCTGAAGACCGGCACCGGCGTCCCCGTCGGCTTTGCCACCACGTTCCGGATGTTCATGGAGATGCTCGAGATCCCCTGCAAGGTCGTCCACGACACCGCATTCACCAATGCCTGGAACATGGTCCAGCTCGATGACGAGAACTGGTACCATGTCGATGTCGGTTCTGACATCACCTACGGAAACTTCGAGAACTTCAACATGAACGACGATGTCGCTTCCTACAAGCACACCTGGGACACCGAGTTCTTCCCGGCTGCTACCGGCACCAAGTACTGCTACGCGCTCATGAAGGCAGGTGAGGTCAAGGACCTTTATAACATCCCGACCCGCATCAAGAAAGCCTATGACAAGAAGCGTAAATGCATCTTCCTGAAGTTCAAGACCAGCTCCGGCAAGGACCTCGAAGTGGTCGATGAACTCGTCTCCCGTACGGCAGACTACCTCGGCGGCAACCTGTCCCAGAACACGGACAACACCGAGAACGCGGAAACTGCTGCCGGTCGCGGCGTGGCCGATGCGGTCTGCATCAAGATGGAAGACTATTACCTGCTCGGCGTGTTCTTCGCGGATGGCTCCCAGAAGAATGCCGGTCTCACCGAAAAAGATTTCAACAAGATCTCCAAAGCCGTCGAAAAGGCCTTCCCGGCCGTCGGCTGAGCATAGAGAGGACGGTTTTTATGGCAAACGTATTGTATGTGCCGGAGGGGACCCGCCGGGTCAAACCCTATGCCTACACCGACCGGACCGACATCGAGGAACTCGTGTTCCCGGAGAGCGTCCACAACATCGGTGACTGGGCATTCAAAGGCTGCACGAACCTCAAAAAGATCACGTTTACCAATACGCTGACCGCCATCGGATCGGTGGCGTTTGCCGAGTGCACCTCCCTCGAGACCGTCGAGTTCCCGTCGAATCTGAAAACGATCGGTGCCCTCGCATTCAAGGGCTGCACGAAGCTCGACCACGTGGTCATCCCGGAAAGTGTCACCGACCTCAAGGGGTGGGCCTTCGAAGGCTGCAGCTCTCTGCGAGAGATCCGTTTCCCGAAAGACCTGCCGTCGCTCGAGTACGGGGTCCTGAAAGACTGTACCGCACTGAAAGATGTGGAACTGCCGGAGCACCTGCAGACCATCAAGGAGCGGGCGTTCGACGGCTGTACCGGCCTTACGACCCTGGTCATCCCGGAGTCCGTCGACGGCATCCGCCGCGGCGCGTTCTACGGCTGCATCAACCTGACCGACGTCACCATCCCGCAGTCGCTGGAAGTCCAGGGCAGCAACCTCTTCGAGGGCTGCAAGACCCTGAACCAGGTCCACTTCTCGAACCAGGACCCGAAGGTCGCGGAGGAACTGTTCCTCAACACCTCCCGTTTTGAAGACAAACTCCACATGGCCGTCGGCATGCTCGGCGACGACCTGCAGAGCAGTGTCCTCGAGGGTTATCTGAAGCGATATACGAAACAGGCGCTGAAACTCTTCGTGGACATCGACAACGATGCCATGCTCCACAAGATCCTGAACTTCTCCTTCCTGCAGACGGAGATCGACGCCTGCTTCGATGAAGTGTTCGACTATGCCAACAAGAAAGGCAACGTCAAAGCGAAAGCGGTCCTGATGAACCATCGGAACGTGTCCGGCGGCTATGAGGACCCCACCGACGAATTCGAACTGTAAGGAGCAGACTCCATGGCAGAACAAACCAAACAGGGCTTCCAGGAACCCGAGATGACCGAGGAAGAGGCCCGGCTCGACCGGATCGCCAGGCGGATCATCATCCTGTCCCGGAGCACCATCGTCGTGAATATGCGTTACCTCGACTCCGCGGTGTTCAAACTCATGCCGGTGCCGGGTGCGCTGTCCCTTGCCACGGACGGACGCTTCCTCTTTTATGAACCGGAATTCCTGATCCATGAATACCAGCAGGAAAAGACCGTCGTCGCGAGAGACCTGCTCCATGTGGTCCTGCACTGTATCTTCCAGCACGCCTTCATCCATGAGGCGGTGAAACAGGAGTACTGGGACCTCGCGGTCGACATCGCCGTCGAGAACCTCATCAACGACCAGAACCTCGACTGCTTCCACTGCGAGCGGGAGATCTCCCAGAAGAAAGTCCTGCAGTCGATGAACTTCCCGTTCCATACGCTGACCGCGGAGCGCATCTACCGCTGGCTCCTCGAGAGCGACCTGGACATCGAAGAGATCAAGACCCTTCGCAAGTTCTTCAAGGCGGACGAGCACGACCTCTGGTATTTCCACGAGCCCAGCGACACGCCGGGTCCGGTCAACAATCCGCAGCAGCAGGAAAAACCGGAGCACGACCCCATGGAAGACCTGCCGCCTCAGGACGATGGCGGGGGAGACGACAAGTCTCAGAAAGAGCAGGAGTGGGAGGATATCTCGAAACGTGTCCAGGTGGACATGGAGACCTCGTCCCGCAAGGCCGGCTCCGAGTCGAGCGCCATGCTGATGGAGCTCAAGGAGCTGCACCGGGAGCGATATGACTACTCCACGTTCCTCCGCAAGTTCTGTGTCCTCGGCGAAGAGATCATGATCAACGACGACGAGTTCGACACGGTCTTCTACACCTACGGCCTCGAACTCTATGGCGACATGCCCCTCATCGAGCCCCTCGAGTACAAAGAGGTCAACCGCATCCGGGACTTCGCCATCGTCATCGACACCTCCGCTTCCACGAGCGGAGACCTCATCCAGAAGTTCATGCAGAAGACGTATAACCTTCTAAAGGCGTCCGAGAACTTCTTCTCGAAGGTCAACCTGTACCTCATCCAGGCGGACATGGAGGTCCAGGAGGTCACGTTCATCGACGACGTCTCGAAGCTGGAGCAGTACATCGCCAACCTGAACCTGAAAGGAAAGGGCGGAACGGATTTTCGGCCGGCCTTCGAATATGTGAACAAGCTGATGGAAGAGGAGAAATTCCGGAAGCTCAAGGGCCTCATCTACTTCACGGACGGCTACGGCACGTTCCCGAAACGGAAACCGCCCTACGACACCGCGTTCGTTTTCATTCGCGATGAATCCTATGAACCCGAAGTGCCCCCGTGGGCGATCAAATTAGTACTGGAGGAAGAAGACTTAGTATGAATATCCGCGAAGCAAAAGAACAGGTCAAATTCACGGTCAGATCTTACCTGACCCGCAACGAGATCGGAGACTACGTCATTCCGGTCGAACGGCAGCGTCCCATCTTCCTGATGGGCCCTCCCGGCATCGGCAAGACCGCCATCATGGGGCAGATCGCGTCCGAACTGGACATCGCCCTCGTCTCTTACTCCATGACCCACCACACCCGTCAGAGCGCCCTGGGCCTTCCGTTCATCGCGGACAAGGTCTACGGCGGGCAGAACGTTCGGGTGTCCGAATACACCATGTCTGAGATCATCTCCTCCATGTACGAAGAGATGGAGAAGACAGGGAAGAAGGAAGGCATCCTGTTCCTCGATGAGATCAACTGTGTCTCCGAGACCCTGGCGCCCTCCATGCTGCAGTTCCTGCAGTTCAAGACCTTCGGCATGCACCAGATCCCCGACGGCTGGGTCGTCGTCACGGCCGGTAACCCGCCCGAGTACAACAACTCGGTCCGCGAGTTCGACATCGTCACCTGGGACCGTCTCAAGAGAGTCGACATCGAGCCCGACTTCGCGGCCTGGAAAGAGTATGCGTATGAGGCCAAGGTGCACCCGTCCATCACGACGTACCTGTCCATCAAGAACGCGGACTTCTACCTCGTCCAGACCACCGTCGACGGCAAGACCTTCGTCACAGCCCGCGGCTGGGAGGACCTCTCCGACATCATCTACCTCTATGAGCAGCACGAGTTCCCCGTGACCGTGGACCTCGTGAAGCAGTACCTGCAGAACAACCGCATTGCGGAAGAGTTCGCGATCTACTACGACCTCTATAACAAGTACAAGTCCGACTACCAGATCGACAAGATCCTCGCCGGCGACATCTCCGAGGAGATCGTCGAGCGCGCGAAGATGGCCCGCTTCGATGAGCGGCTCACCGTCATCGGCCTCCTGCTTGAACATGTAGGCAACGTCTTCCACGAAGTCTTCGACCGGGAGCAGACCATGCGTGTCGTCGTCCGGGAGCTGAAGGCCAGCAAGGCCGCCATCACCGACGGCAATGCGGAGAACGGTTTCGCGGTCCTGACCCAGTGCGTCGAACGGCTTCGCATCAACAGCACGGCCGCCCGCCGGAGCCGCCAGACGTCCGAGGAGGACAGCATTTACGCCTACCGCGCCGCGAACATCGTCGAGAAGATGCTGGCCGCTGCCCGCGTGGCAGACCCCTCCGACGGCGATGCCCTCTATGCGGTCCTTCAGGAGGAGTTCAAGAAGGAGAACTCATCTCTGAAAAAGCTTGCGGAAAAGACCGGCGACGAGCTCTCGAACCTCTTCAAGTTCGCGGAGACCGCCTTCGACAACGGCAACGAGATGCTCATCATCGTCACCGAACTGACCACGAACCTCTACTCGTCGAGCTTCATCAGCCGCTACGGCTGCAAGGAGTACTTCGACCACAACCAGGAACTCATGTTCTACGAGCGCCAGAAGGAGCTCATCCGGGACATCGAAGAACTGGGACTTTGATCAAACTGAAAAGGGGCCGTGTCACTAAGATAAAAGTGGCACGGTCCTTTTTCATCGGTAACAT
>R21__coassemble_375_pt1 | contig 37300 bp, 29 predicted proteins | sample R21__metabat2_low_PE_053 | metagenome-assembled genome bin R21 | reverse complement strand
CAAAGACAAAATCGGATTTTGGCGTTTCCCAAAATCCGATTTGTCTACGGTCTGACAGCCCCCGGAAACGGGGGCTGTTTTTTTCTCGTAATATCTGGCGAAAGATATTGGCGCTTACCTTTCGCGGATACCCGAGCAAGTGAGTGTAAGAAAGTTCTAGGGAAGAACTACTATTAGTGTAATCTGACAACTGTCAGAATGGAATATACAACGTTTTCAGAATGATAAAACGAACGTGTCATTCCGGATCACGGTCTGTTACCGGCCCACTGCGAACACATCGATGCCTCGTCTGAGGCCGCCTTTTCCGAGAATGCCCATCCGTTCGACGAGATCGGCAGGTTCCTCTGTCATGCCTCTGCGCACCCACTGCAGCAGCAGGCCGCAGAACGCGTACGCATAGAAGTCGACGATGAACTGCGTGTCCTCTTCCGAGATCCGGACTGTCGACGACACCTGGTCGACGCCTTCCATCAGAAGGTCGGAGATCAGTTTGTAGACATAGTCGATCGTCTTGTCCCGCTCGATGGAATGATAGACACCGGTGTAGAACGCCTTGTCCTTCTTCATGACCGTCATGAGCTTGAGGATGCCCTCCTGCCAGTCGGCCAGGGTCCGTTTCCCTTCCAGGGCGCCTTTCAGTTCCTCATCGGCGATGGTTTCGATGAGATCGTACACATCGCGATAATGGTAATAGAAGGTCATGCGATTGATGCCGCATTCATTCGCAATATCACTGATGGTGATCTTGCTGAGGGGTCTCTTCGCAAGCAGCTTCTTCAATGCATTTGCAATGGCTTTTTCGGTTCTCTGTGCCATTCCCATAACCTCCGTTATTTTTGTGTCCTAAATATATACAACTTAGAAAATAGTTTAGCACACAAAAGCATTTGTTGCTATAGTTTCGAACAAGTTTTTTACACTTTTTTTACCCCGTACAAACCACGGGAGCCCTTATTCGCTGCGCAGAGCAGCTACCGGGTCTTTCTTCGCGGCGATCCGGGACGGGATGAAGCCGGCGATGAACGTCAGGATGACACTGATGAGGATGAGCACGGCCGCATAGCGGAGCGGCAGGTGAGCGACCCGGTCGATGTCCACGTGTTGTCGCGCGATCGCGTTGGCCGGGATACAGAGCAGCATCGTGACGATGATGCCGAGGATGCCGGAGAACAGGCCCTCGATGAAGGTCTCCGCGTTGAAGATCTTCGAGATGTCGTTCTTCGACGAGCCGATGGCCCTCAGGACACCGATCTCCTTCGTCCGTTCGAGGACCGAGATGTAGGTGATGATGGCGATCATGATGCTCGAGACGATCAGGGAGATGGCGACGAACGCGATGAGCACATAGCTGATGGTGTCGACGATCTTCGTGATGGAAGAGGTGACCGTGGCGATGAGGTCTGTGTAGGTCACTTTCTCCGAGTCATCTTTGATCTGCGCGTTATAGTCATCGATGAACTTCACGATGGCCTCCTTCCCTTCGAAGTTGGAAGGATAGATGGAGATCATGGAAGGTTCTTCCCTGGTGACATATCCGAGTTTCTGAAGGACGCCTTCATAGGTGTTGACACTGGCGCCGGTGAACTGGGCCACGAGGGCTTCCAGGTCTTCATCGCTCATCATGTTCCGGATGGCTTCGGCGAACAGGTCCTGGTTCTGCATAAAGTAATCCTGCATCATCTTCTGCAGGTCTTCCGCCGACATATCGCCCATGACCGCGCCGATCATGTTCTGGATATCCTGCTCCGACATGGTGCCGACATACTGTTTCACCATGTTTTCGAGGTCCTTCTGGCTGAAGGAGCCCATGACCTGCTCGATGATGGCGGCCATGTCCTCTTCGCTCATCTGGGAGGCATAGTCCTTGACGAGCTGTTCGAGGTCTGCCTGTGTGAAGCTGCCCATGAACTGCTGGGCGATCTGCGCCTTCTGCTCATCGGTCAGGCTGTCGAGATAGCGCTGTACGAGTTTCCCGACCATATCCTGCGGAACGAGGTCCTGGAAGAGTTTCAGGAACAGGTCCGTGAAGGTCTGGAACAGGAAGTCCTCGACGTCCGTGATGAACTTCGCGGCGGGGCCTTTGCCCGGCAGCAGGAACGTCACGTCCGTGGGGTTCACATCGCTCTGATAGAAGCCGAGGGGCTCGACAGAGGGCGTCTCATTGACGAGGGACATGCCCGTCGGGAACAGACCCGAGGAGAAGAGGATATTGTTTTCCTGAGAGGCTTTCTGTTCATCAGAGAACTTTTTGCCGGTCAGGACATTGGTCTTTTTGTTTTTCAGCTGTGCCTTCACGACGCCGGTCTCTGCGGTGGCATCGAGAAGATAGCCTGTGAGAGCGGCGTCATAGCCGACACCGCTGCCGATGTTGGAGTCTTCATCAGCTCTGAGGACGCAGGTGATGGTCAGTTCCACACCGTCGCCGTCCTTCAGTTTGGAGGAGACGAACCTGGAGTCTTCCGACTTGTCCACATAGACATCGCCGGACTTCCGGTAGAGTTCTGCCGGAGCGAACGCGCGGAACTTGAGGCCGATCGCGTCCTTGTAATCGAACTTGTGCGTCTCGTCTTCGACCTTTTTTCCGGCTTTGGCCTTTTCCACCATCTTGTTCATGTCGCTGATGTCGAGCATGCCGATCGTATAGAGGACATAGTCCGAGACGTGGTTGTTCGCGTTCAGGATGAGGGCCACTTCATTTTTGGAGGAGGGCCACTCCCCTTCCACCAGTTCGAACTGCTGTTCCCGCAGGGACTGGTTGGAGACGATCTGGGTCCAGGTGGAGGACAGACCGCCGAAGTTCGAGCCGAAGTCGCCGAACAGCTGGGAATAGTCGACACCGGTCACGTCCTGGACGGACAGCGTTGCCGGGCTGACTTTGACGAGGCCGCTCTTTTTATCGTTGCGGAAGACCTGCGGGGTCAGGTTGTAGTTGTACTCGACCGCCGTGATGTTGCCCTTCAGTTTGCCCATATTGGCTTCGAGGTACTGCTTGAAGGTCTTGAGGTCGTTGGTCTTCAGGAATTCTTCCGTGGCGCTGAGGGAATTGGCCACCATGTTGTAGGACTCGAACCCGTCCTGTTTGGCGGCGTCCTCCGCTTTGGCACGGGACCGGCGTGTGGTGCGCTCCCCTTCCCCGTTGTCGGTCGAAGAGGGACTGCTGCCGAACAGGTTGCCGCCGCCCTCATCGGTGTTCATGACACTTTCGAGGTCAAAGGAGGACTGGGTCAGCTGGACCGGATAGGAGCCCAGCATCTGTCCCTCGATGCCGCGGATGTAGTCGTTGACACCGTTCGACAGCGCCAGGATGAGCGCGATGCCGATGATGCCGACGGAACCCGCGAAGGCCGTCAGGAACGTTCTGCCCTTTTTGGTCATCAGGTTGTTGATGGACAGGCCCAGCGCCGTCAGGAAGCCAAGGCTGGTCTTCGGCGGCTTCTCGTGGACGGTCTCCTGTTCCCCGGCTTCGACCGGTTTGGAGTCCGAGATGATCTGTCCGTCTTTCAGGTTGATGATCCGGGTCGCGTACTCGTTGGCGAGGTCCGGGTTATGGGTGACCATGATGACGAGACGGTCCTTTGCCACTTCCTTCAGAAGGTCCATGATCTGCACAGAGGTCTTCGAGTCGAGGGCGCCGGTGGGTTCGTCCGCCAGGATGATGTCCGGGTCGTTGACGAGGGCTCTGGCGATGGCGACACGCTGCATCTGACCGCCGGAGAGCTGGTTCGGCTTTTTATGGGTCTGATCGCCCAGGCCGACCTTTTCCAGCGCTTCCTTCGCGCGGGCCTTCCGTTCGGAGGCGGGCACGTCGGAGATGGTCAGTGCCAGTTCGACGTTGCTGAGGACGCTCTGATGCGCGATGAGGTTGTAGTTCTGGAACACGAACCCGACCGTGTGGTTCCGGTAGGAGTCCCAGTCCTTGTCCTTGTACTCCTTCGTCGAGACACCGTCGATGACGAGGTCGCCGGAGTCATACCGGTCGAGACCGCCGATCACGTTCAGAAGCGTCGTTTTCCCGGACCCGCTGGGGCCCAGGATGGCGACGAATTCATTGTCTCTCAGCGTCAGGGAGACGTTGTCGAGCGCGACCTGTGTGAGGTCACCGGTCACATATTTCTTACTGATGTTTCTGACTTCAAGCAATGAGGGGATCCTCCTTAGAATTTCTGCTTCGGTGCCTTCGTATCGCAGTAAATGCACCGATACGTCGCAGTCTCCCGGTCAGTCAGCTTGAATACCTGACGGAGTTCCTGCTCGATGGACGTGATGCAGCGGGGGTTCTTGCAGCGGATGACGTCCGAGATCTTCTCGGGCAGCTCCGGATGCATCTTGTCGACTTTCTCTCCATTGCGAATGACATTGACCGTGATATTGGGGCTGATGAAGCCGAGGATATCCTGGTCGAGGTCGATGACTTCACCGACTTTGATGATGTCTTTGCGGCCCAGCTTTCCACTGGTCGCGTTCTTGATGATGGCGACCTCACACTGAAGGCGGTCAAGCCCCAGGTAGTGGTACAGTTCCATCGCTCTCCCGGCAGGGATGTGGTCGATGACGAGACCGTCTACGATAGTGCCTATGATCATATCAGTCCACCCCCAGAAGTTTCAGCATGAGAGCCATGCGGATGTATTTTCCGTAACGGACCTGTTTGAAGTAGCAGGCGCGCGGGTCCTTGTCGATCTCGACGGAGATCTCGTTGACACGGGGCAGCGGATGCAGGATGGACAGGTCGTACTTGGCGTAGGTCAGTTTGTCCGGCGTCAGGATGTAGGTATCTTTCAGACGCAGGTAGTCGGCTTCGTTGAAGAAGCGTTCTCTCTGGACACGGGTCATGTAGAGGACATCGAGGTTCGGCATGGCGTTCTCGAGGGAGTCCGTCTCCTCATATTCGATGTGGCCCTTGTCGAGGATCTCGGTGCGGACATGCTCCGGGATCTTCAGTTCTTCCGGAGAGATGAGGACGAATTTGACGCCCTCGTACCGGGACATGGCGGCGATGAGCGAGTGAACGGTCCGGCCGAATTTGAGGTCTCCGCAGCAGCCGACGACGAGCTGGTCGAGGCGGCCCTTTTCCCGGGAGATAGTCAGAAGGTCGGTCAGGGTCTGGGTCGGATGGTTGTGTCCGCCGTCACCCGCGTTGACGACCGGGATGTCGACATTGCTTGCCGCGACGTAAGGAGCGCCTTCTTTCGGATGGCGCATCGCGATGATGTCGGCGAAGCATTCGACGGTCCGGGCGGTGTCGGCCACGCTCTCGCCTTTGGAGACCGAGCTGTCGGTGGCCGAGGAGAACCCGATGACGCTGCCGCCCAGTTCGATCATGGCAGACTCGAAACTGAGACGGGTACGGGTCGAGGGTTCATAGAACAGCGTGGCAAGTTTCTTGCCGTCGCACTTGTGCGCATAGACGTCCGGGTGCTCGATGATGTCCCCCGCGGTCGCGATGAGCTCATCGATCTCTTCCCGGCTCAGCTGCAGGATATCGATCAGATCTTTCGTCATCTTACTTGTCTCCTCCGATCCAGCTCTCGTCCGAAGGGTCATCCCGGAACTTGCGGATGCGGTCCGCGTCGCCCGGCTGGATGTAGCTCTCCTCGACGGCTGCTTCGATGAGCGTGTCGAGGTTGGTCAGGCTGACGTTTTTGACGTCGGCCGCCGCGAGACGGTCGACGGACTTTTGCATGCCGTAGGTGAAGATGCTGACGATGCCGAGGACATCGGCACCGGCTTCTCTCAGAGCGTCGACGACATCGATGACGCTGCCGCCGGTGGAGATGAGGTCTTCGACGACGACGACCTTCTGGCCGGCTTCCAGTTTGCCTTCGATGCGGTTCTGTCTGCCGTGGTCCTTGTTGCCGCCGCGGACATAGCCCATCGGGAGTTCCATCATCTGGGCGATGATGGCCGCATGCGCGATGCCGGCGGTGGAGGTGCCCATCAGGACTTCGACTTCAGGGTAGTTCTCTTTGATGACGTTCATAAGACCGGTTTCCACGTCGGTGCGGACCTTGTGGTCGGACAGGACCAGGCGGTTGTCACAGTAGATGGGGCTCTTGATGCCGGAAGCCCAGGTGAAGGGGTCGTCCGGTCTCAGGAACACGGCGCGGATACTCAGTAAGTCTTTGGCGATCTGTTTGCTCATGGTCAGTTTCCTCCCTGTACTCAGTCGACGAATTCACGGACGCAGCGTCTCCATGCGGCCACCGGGTCTTCTGCCGCGGTGATGGGACGCCCGACCACGATATAGTCGGAATTGGCTCTTGCTTTGTCCGGGGTCATGATCCGGACCTGGTCCCCGACGTCTCCGTCCGCAAAGCGGATGCCCGGAGTGACGGTCAGGAACATATCGCCGCAGCGCTCGTGGATGGCCTCTGCCTCCAGCGGAGAACAGACGACTCCGTCGAGCCCGGCGTCTCTGGCGTTTTCTGCGTAGTGCAGGACGGTCTCCTGCATGCCCGCGTCGATGAGGAGTTCACTCCGCATCCGCTCTTCCGAAGTGGAAGTCAGCTGCGTGACGGCGATGACCAGCGGGCGGCTGCCGTCCGGGCGGGTGACACCTTCCATGGCGGCTTCCATCATGGCGCGGGTACCTGCCGCGTGCAGGTTGACGATGTCGGCGCCCAGTGTGGAAAGGACGGCCATCGTCTTTCGAACGGTGTTCGGGATGTCGTGGCATTTGAGGTCGAGGAACACCTTGTGTCCTCTCGCCTTCAGTTCTTTGACGATGTCCGGACCGGCCGCGTAGAACAGCTCCATGCCGATCTTGACGAAGGGCCGCTCGTCTCCGAACTGCTCCAGGAAGCGGATGGTCTGCTCTCTGCCGGCGAAGTCGCAGGCGATGATGACGTCTTTACCCATTAGTGTGCTCCTCCTATCATATCCGTAAGGCTCTTGAACCCGTAGCGTTCCATGGCGGCCGGCAGCTCCTCGACGATTTTCTTCGAGGCCAGCGGGTCGACGAGGTTCGCCGCACCCACTTCGACGGCCGTGGCACCGGCCAGCATGAGTTCCAGAACATCTTCTGCGCTCTGGACGCCGCCCATGCCGATGATGGGCAGTCCGGTGGCCTCATAGACCTGCCAGACCATGCGGACCGCGACCGGGAAGATCGCGGGGCCGGAGAATCCGCCCATCTTGTTAGCGATGACGGGTTTCTGTGTTTTCAGGGAAATGCGCATCCCCATCAGTGTATTGATGAGACTGATGCCGTCGGCCCCCGCCTCTTTGCAGGCGCAGGCGATCTCCGCGATGTCGGTGACATTGGGGCTCAGCTTCATGTAAACGGGCTTGGTGGTCACAGCCTTGACCGCTCTGGTCACTTCCGCGGCGCTGTTCGGGTCGGTCCCGAAGGACATGCCGCCGTTGTGGACGTTGGGACAGCTGATGTTGACCTCCAGAAGTCCGATCTGGTCTTCCTTGTCGAGTTTCTCACAGGCCACCACATAGTCTTCGACCGAAAAGCCGGAGATGTTTGCGACGGCCGGTTTGTGGAACACCTTCGCGAGTTTCGGGAGTTCCTCCGAGATGACCTTGTCGACGCCTGGGTTCTGCAGCCCGACCGAGTTGATGAGGCCCTCGGTGCATTCGGCGATGCGCGGCGTGGGGTTTCCGAACCGCGGTTCCCGGGTCGTGCCCTTCAGCGCGATACTGCCGAGGCAGTTGATGTCGTAAAGCTCCGCGAACTCGTAGCCGAAGCCGAAGGTGCCGCTGGCCGGGATGACCGGATTGTCCAGTTCGAGGCCGGACAGGACCACTTTCGTGTTCACCATATGATCTCCTCCCGCATCAGCACCGGGCCGTCTTTACAGACCCGTTTGTTTCCTTCCTTCGTCTGGATCGAGCAGCCCATGCAGGCGCCGAATCCGCAGCCCATCCGTTCTTCGAAGCTGTACTGGCCGGACGTGGTCGCGACCGACTCGATGGCCCGGAACATCGGCATGGGGCCGCAGGTGTAGAAGAACGAGTAGTCGAGGTCTTTCATGACGTCGGTCACGAAGCCCTTCGTGCCGACAGAGCCGTCGACGGTGGTCACATAGACGTTGCCGTCCGTGTTTTCCAGCAGTTCTTCGAAGTCTTCCTTCAGGAAGATCTCCTCCGCCGTGTTGAAACCGAGGATGACACTGGGGCTCTTCCCTTCCGCCAGCAGCGCCTTGCAGAGGCCGTAGAGCGGCGGGATGCCGACGCCGCCTCCGATGAGGAGCGGTGCATCGCCCGAGAGAGAGGTGTCGAAGCCATTGCCAAGGCCCACCAGCAGGTCGAAGGACTCACCCACCGGAGTCGCCGCCATGGCTTCTGTCCCGTGGCCCACCACCTTGTAGATGAGCGTCAGGGTGTCTTCCGTCCACTCACAGACGGAGATGGGACGGCGCAGGTAGTACCCGGGCAGTTTCAGGTTCACGAACTGGCCCGGTGCGGTGATGGCGCCCTCCAGCGGGCCCTCCAGCACCATGCGGTATACGGTATCGGTCAGTGCCCGGTTCGAGCAGACCGTGAAGTTATTCTGGATCATTCGGTGACCTCCACATCGTCCGCCTGGTAAACGACTTTTCCTTCATGGACGGTCAGGAGACAGCGTCCGTACACTTCCATGCCGGTGAAGGGAGTGGCGCGGCCCTTCGAGAGGAACTCATCGGGGTTCACCGCGTACTTGTCGTTCAGGTCCCAGACTGTGAAGTCGCCCTTCTTGAAGGGGACTCCGAAGCGGACTCTCGGGTTGATGGCCATCAGCTCGATGAGACGGTCGAGCGTGATGTGGCCGGGTTTGACGAGGTAGGTATAGCAGATCGGGAACGAGGTCTCGATGCCGACGATGCCGAAGGCGCTGTTCGCGAGGCCCTTGTCCTTCTCGTCTTCGGAGTGAGGCGCATGGTCGGTCGCGATCATGTCGATGGTGCCGTCCTTGATGGCGTCGATGATCGAGACGCGGTCTTCCGAGGAACGCAGAGGCGGGTTCATCTTGAACCGGCCCTCTTCGAGGAGTTTGCTGTCGTCGAGGACGATGTAGTGGGGTCCGGTCTCACAGGAGACGTCGACGCCCCGCTCTTTTCCCTTTCGGACGAGGTCGAGGCCGGCTGCCACAGACACATGGCAGACGTGGTACCGGCATCCGGTCTGTTCCGCGAGGATGATGTCCCGGCGGATCTCGGCGATCTCACTCTCGGGGTTCTGTCCCCGGTGACCGTGGAGCCTTGCATAGTTGCCGGCGTGGATGTAGCCCTTGTCCGAGAACTTGTTGATCTCACAGTGCGCGCAGACGATCTTGTCGACCGCGGCAGCCCGGGTCATCAGCTCTTTCATCATGTCGGCGGTCTGGATGCCTCTGCCATCGTCTGAGAAAGCAAAGACATGGGGTGCCAGTTCCTCGATGGGGACGATCTCCTCCCCCAGCTCGCCCACCGTCAGGGAGGCATAGGGGTGGCAGTCGATGACGGCGTCCCGGTCGATGATGTCCTGCTCGACCTTCAGGTGCTCGAGGCTGTCGGGCACCGGGTCCAGGTTCGGCATGGTGGCGACGCCGGTGAAACCGCCGTGCGCTGCCGCCTGGCTTCCGGTCAGAATGGTCTCTTTATAAGAAAAACCCGGCTCTCTGAAATGCACATGCACATCAAAAAAACCGGGAAACAAGGAATAGCCATTCACGTCGGAAACACGGGGGCCGCCGGCGACGAAATCGTCAGTCATGAGATTGTCAGCATGGACCAGAAGGTCCCTCATGGAAAACTTCATAGCAGTACCTCGTACTTCTCTAAATCTTGCGTTTTTAATATTATATATGATTTCTACAAAAAGTAAATTGGCCCGCACGTAAAAAAGCAGTCCCGGAAGGACTGCTTTTTTGTTCAATACGTTTCCGCGATCTCCACGCGGTCATGTTTGAGGTCCAGGACGAAGACCGTTTTGTGTTCGGTGTTCTCCGGGATCTCCTGGATGGCCTTGAGCCGCATCCAGAGTTCCTTGGCGGGAGACGACCCGTCATAGAGAGCCTGGTAGAGGGTGTAAACGACCATGTCCGGGTCGTTGTCGGCCTTCTTCACCGACTCAAAAATGGTGCGGGCATTGCGCTCGACCCACTCTTCTCCCATGAGTTCCATGAACTTTTTCTGGGCGATCTCTTTTCCCTCTTTGAGTGTCATAGTGGTTCTCCTTTTACCAGATGTCCGCGAGTTCGTAGATGAGCTTTTCCGTCTTCTCCCAGCCGAGGCAGGGGTCCGTGATGGACTGACCGTACACACCACCGCCGACGGGCTGGCAGCCGTCCACGAGGTAGCTCTCGACCATGAAACCCTTCACGAGTTTCCGGACGGTGCTGTCGTAGTGGGCACTGTGGATGACGTCCTTCGCGATGCGGATCTGCTCGTTGTACTGCTTGCCGGAGTTCGCGTGGTTCGTGTCGACGATGACCGCCGGGTTCACGGCGCCTGCTTCCTCATAGAGGCGATGGACCGTGAGGAGGTCTTCGTAGTAGTAGTTCGGGTGGTTGTGGCCGAATTTGTCGACCCGGCCGCGCATGATGGCGTGGGCTCTCGGGTTGCCTTCGGTCTGGACTTCCCAGCCGCGGTACAGGAACCGGTGGCCGTTCTGCGCCGCGATGACGGAGTTCATCATGACGGACAGGTCGCCGCTCGTGGGGTTCTTGAGGCCGCAGGGCACACCGACACCGGAGGCGACGATGCGGTGCTGCTGGTCTTCCGCGGAACGGGCCCCGACTGCCACATAGGACAGGAGGTCCGAGAGGTACCGGTGGTTCTCCGGGTAGAGCATCTCATCGGCACAGGTGAAGTCTGTTTCGTTGGCGATCCGCTGGTGCATCTCACGGATGGCGATGATGCCCTCCAGCAGGTCCTCCCCCTTCTCCGGGTCCGGCTGGTGCAGCATGCCCTTGTAGCCGAGGCCGATGGTCCGGGGTTTGTTCGTATAAACGCGCGGGACGATGAAGACCTTGTCCTTGACCTTCTCATAGACGCCCGCGAGGCGGTTCATGTAGTCGACGACCGCGTCTTCGCGGTCTGCGGAGCAGGGGCCGATGATGAGGCACAGCTTGTCGCTGCGGCCTTCAAAGATGTCGGCAAGTTCCGCGTCACGTTCTTCCTTGACTTTCTTCACGCGTTCACTGACCGGGAACTGGTTCTTGAGTTCCAGGGGAGTCGGCAGTTTGCGCGCGAATTCCATTTGCATTTCCATGGGGAAACAACTCCTGTTCTACTTTGTGCTGTTCTTTCCCTTCTGATCCCGTTCACGGATGATGTAGCGGGTCGGGGTACCGTCCAGTCCGAAGACCTCACGGATTTGATTATCAATATACCGCTGATAGCTGTAATGGAAAAGGTCTTTTTTGTTTACAAAGCACACGAATGTGGGCGGGCGCGTGGACGCCTGGGTGATGTAGTAGATCTTCAGGCGCTTTCCCTTGTCGGTGGGCGGCTGGACTCTGGCGGTGGCCATGGCCAGCACGTCGTTGAGCTTGCCTGTCGAGATGCGCATGCTGTTCTGGTCGTTGACGAACGTGATGAGCTCGTACAGATTGTTGAGCCGCTGGCCGGTCTTCGCGGAGATGAAGACGATGGGCGCATAGGACATGAAGGAGAAGTCGTTCTCGAGCTTCTTGCGGTAGTTCTGCATGGTCTTGCCGTCTTTTTCATAGGCGTCCCACTTGTTGACCGCGATGATGCAGGCTTTGCCCGCTTCATGAGCGAGGCCCGCGACCTTGCTGTCCTGTTCCGTGAAGCCTTCGAGGGCATCGATCATGATGACACAGACGTCTGCCCGTTCGATGGCCATCTTGGCCCGGATGACGCTGTACTTCTCGATGCGTTCGTCGACGCGCGATTTACGGCGAAGACCCGCGGTATCGATGAACAGGAACGACCCGTTCTCGTTTTCGATGAGTGTGTCGGTCGAGTCACGGGTGGTGCCCGCAATGCTCGAGACGATGGTCCGCTCTTCCCCGCACAGGGCGTTGATGAGCGAGGACTTGCCCACGTTGGGCTTGCCGATGACGGCGACCTTGATGACGAACTCGTCCTCTTCGGTGCCGGCATCTGCGGGCAGATGCTGCAGGACCGCGTCCAGCAGCTCGCCGGTGCCTCTGCCGTGAACGGAAGAGACCGCGATGGGGTCTCCGAGTCCTAAGTTGTAGAACTCATAGAAGTCCGCCGGCAGTTCGCCCACCGCGTCACACTTGTTGACACAGAGGACCACCGGTTTTCCGCTCTTCTGGAGCATGGAGGCCACTTCGAGGTCGGTGGCGACGACGCCGTCCCGGACATCGGTGACGAGGATGATGACTTCGGCGCTGTCGATGGCCAGCTGCGCCTGGCGGCGCATCTGAGACAGGATGATGTCATCGGAATAGGGCTCGATGCCGCCGGTGTCCACCAGCAGCATGGTATGTCCCAGCCATTCGCAGTCTCCGTAGATGCGGTCCCGGGTGACACCGGGCGTGTCATCGACGATGGAGAGCCGCTGGCCGATCAGTTTGTTGAATAAGGTGGACTTGCCCACATTCGGTCTGCCGACGATCGCTACGACCGGTTTAGACATGTTCGCACACCTCCAATGTTCGATATAACGACTAAAAGGCGGGGAAGGATGATCTTCTCCACCTTGATTCGCCGTAAGTTATTAGACAGAAACGATCAGTCTTTGTCGATGACTTTTCTGCCGTTATAGTAGCCACATTCCTGGCAAACTCTGTGCGGTCTCTTGTATGCGCCGCACTGCGGGCATCTGACGAGCTCAGGTGCATCCATCTTCCAGACGCTGGAACGTCTCTTGTCTCTTCTGGCTTTGGAAGTCTTTCTTGCCGGTACTGCCATCTTACAGTTACCCCCTCAATTTAATAAATCTAGAAGACCTGCGAGCCTAGGGTCCACAGGCTCCTTGCAGTCGCAGGGACCGTCGTTCAGGTTCTTGCCGCACTGCGGGCAGAGACCTTTGCAGTCATCTTTGCAGAGGACTTTCGACGGAAGGTTGAGTACGACGTCCTCTTCGGCCAGTGCATCGAGGTCCAGGACGAGGTCCGGGAGGACGATGTAGTCGTCGGTGTCTTCGTTCTGGACTTCCGGAACGAAGGTGTGGACGAAAGGCACTTTCAGAGGTCGTACCACGTCGCATGCACAGCGGTCGCAGACGGTATGCAGTTCCGTCTCGATGGTCGCGTCACTGTAAACGACGCCGGCCGTATTTCGGATGACACCCGTGATGTGGACGGGCCGACCGCCAAAGGTCGTCTCCCGGTCCAGCGTGAGCTGTTCGCCGACTCGGTTGAAGAGGGCTTCGAGTTCCACTTTGAACATAGGGGTCACTCCTTTGCCGCGCATACGTTACAGTCAAACATGCGAGTAGTATTATACGGTCTGTCAATAGGTTTGTCAACCGAAAAAACGGCGGAGAAAAGCCGATCTCGCTTTTCTCCGCCGCAGGGTTTCAGGGTCAGATCTTTTCACAGAACTCGAACACGCGCTCCGGAACATCGGACTCGTCTTCGGAGATGGTGAAGGTGAATTTGACACCGGTGATTTTGGACAGTTTATCGACCTTTTCGAGGAAGTTCGCAAGGTCTTCCGGATCGCGTCCACCGATACGGAGGGTACCGTCACAAAGGATGTCAGTGATGTCGGCATCTCCGGAGCAGAGACCGGCGAGGAAGCCGTAATAGACGTCGAAGCCGCTGACCAGGTATTCGTCAGCGTTGATGAGACGGACCTGCGGTTTGATCTCATAGGTCAGCTTCATCATCTTTTCCACACAGACGACGTGTCCGTTGGAAGAGGCGAGCGCCTTGTTGACTTCTTCGATGAGGTGTTTGGTCTTTCCAGAGCCTTTATTGCCGATGATCAGAGATATCATAATGATTATCCTCCAGTTACTAATTTTTCTTGGTTCTATTATACCCAAGTTGCACAAAGGATTCAAGGAACGAGGGGCATTTCTTTGTCAGTTTTTTCCGCCGTTTCCGGGTGTTCAGCTCTGATAGGTGCTGATGATCCGTCTCGCGACCTCGACACGGCTTTCCCGGAGTTCCATTGCCTCCCGTTCGATGTACTTGTGGGCCTGTTCTTCGCTGAGTTTCAGACACTCGACCAGCAGGAGCTTCGCGTGCTCGACGGTCTTCTGCTCGGAGAGCTTTGCCCGGAGCCGTTCGTTCTCCTCCTGCAGCCCCCGGGTCCGTTTGCTGAGGACGACTCCGGCGGTGAGGGTGCTGAAGAACTCATGCTTGCGCAGCGGGGTCGTCGCCAGGAGGACGCCCTTCCCCGCCAGTTTCTCCCGCATCTGCTCGGCGACCTTTTCCGGTGTGATGACGACGACCGGAGCTCCGGTGAGTCGTGAGAGCTGGACGGCCGGTTCATCGCCCAGGGCACCTTCGAGGGGAGAATAGAGAAGGATGACGTCGCAGTCGTGTTCCTGTGCGAGGGTACGGCCTTCGACGCTAGAGGAGGCGGTGTATACGCGGGCGGTCTTTTCCGGCTGCGTCTCGGCCCAGGCAGCCAGGACGGACGTGAGTTTCTCCGAGATGTCGGCCCGGTCACAGATGAGCAGCAGTTTCAAGGCGCTCTCCCCCTTTCCTTCATGGTCGTTTTATCATTCTAATATAGAACCGGCAAAAAAACAACCGGCTCCGAAGAGCCGGTCGTATCAATGGATTCAGTTGACGCTGTAGATGAGGTCGGTGTAGGTCGGGAACGGCCAGTAATCCTTGGCAGTGATGGTCTCGAGCTCGTCGGCCACGGCGCGCATCTCCTGCATCGCCGGGAAGACGTTGTCGCGGTAGTAGTCCGCTTCGACCTTGATGTCCTCGCTCTTTTCCGCGCTGGACAGAGCCGCTTCGAGAGCCTTGCACTTCTTCATGAGGCTGTCGCTGAGGGCGGCCAGAGAGCCCAGCAGTTCGCTTTCACTCTCGTGGGGCACGCTGTCGGAGATGGCTTCCTTCAGACGGATGGAGTCGGCGACGGTGGTCATGTAGGCAAGGACGCTCGGGTAGATGCTCTTCTTGACCATATCGGCCATGGTGAGGGCCTCGATGTGCAGGGTCTTGCAGTAGGTGTCCATCGAGATCTCGTACCGGGAGGTCAGCTCCTCGCGGGTGTAGATCTTGTGCTTCTCGACGAGGGCGAGGTTCTTCTCGCGGATGTAGGCCGGGAACGCGTCTGCACAGGTCCGCAGGTTCTCGAGGCCTCTGCGCTCCGCTTCGACGACCCACTCATCGGAGTAGTTGTTGCCGTTGAAGATGATGCGGGAGTGCTCCTTGAAGGTCTTCTGGACGAGGGCACGAACATGCTCTTCGAGTTCGTCCTCCGGAACGGCTTCCAGGATGTCTGCAAAGCCTTCCAGTTCCTCGGCGAGGATGGTGTTCAGCATGGTGTTGGGGCCCGCCAGAGACGCGGAGGAGCCCACCATACGGAACTCGAACTTGTTGCCCGTGAAGGCAAAGGGCGATGTACGGTTGCGGTCCGTATTGTCCTTCTTGAATTTCGGGATGAACTTGACGCCGGACTTCATCTCGGAGGCCTTGATGGCTTCCATGGCCTCGCCGGCTTCGATGGCGTTCTCCAGGGCCAGCAGGTCGTCGCCGAGGTAGATGGAGACGATGGCGGGCGGTGCCTCATCGGCGCCGAGACGGTGGTCGTTGCCGGGGCTCGCGACACAGGCTCTGAGAAGGTCCTGATATTCGTCGACGCCCTTGACCACGGCGGCCAGCATGACGAGGAACTGGAGGTTGTTGTACGGGTCCTTGCCGGGCTTGAACAGGTTGATGCCGGTGTCGGTGGTGATGGACCAGTTATTGTGCTTGCCGGAACCGTTGATGCCGGCGAAGGGTTTCTCATGGATGAGGCACGCGAGGTTGTGCTTCTTCGCGACGGACTTCATGATCTCCATCGTCAGCTGGTTCTGGTCGGTGCCGACGTTGGTCTCCGTGTAGATGGGAGCCATCTCATGCTGGGACGGCGCGACTTCGTTGTGCTCGGTCTTCGAGTAGACACCGAGTTTCCACAGTTCGACGTCGAGGTCTGCCATGAAGGCCTTGACCGACGGCTTGATGGTACCGAAGTAGTGGTCCTCCATCTCCTGGCCCTTCGGGGGCTTCGCGCCGAAGAGGGTGCGGCCGGTGGTGACGAGGTCTTCCCTCTCGTTGAAGAGGTCGCGGTCGATGAGGAAGTACTCCTGCTCACCGCCGACGGAGGAGTGGCAGTGCTTCGCGTTCGTGGGGTTGCCGAAGATGTTGACGATGCGCATGGCCTGTTTGTCCATCGCCTGGATGGAACGGAGGAGCGGCGTCTTCTTGTCGAGGACCTGTCCGCCGTAGGAGCAGAAGATGGACGGGATGCACAGGGTGTCGTCCTTGATGAAGGCCGGAGAGGTCGGGTCCCAGGCCGTGTAGCCGCGGGCTTCGAATGTGGAACGGATGCCGCCCGAGGGGAACGACGAGGCGTCCGGCTCCGAACGGATGAGTTCCTTTCCGGAGAAGTCCATGATGATCTTGCCGTCGCCCACCGGAGTGATGAAGCTGTCGTGCTTCTCGGCGGTGACGCCGGTCATCGGCTGGAACCAGTGGGTGTAGTGCGTGGCACCCTTCTCCACCGCCCAGGTCTTCATGGCGCTGGCGACCTGCTGCGCGATGTCCGGGTCGAGGGGCTGGTTGTTCGCCGTGGCCTCTTTCAGAGCGCGGTAGGTCTGGTTCGGGAGTCTCTCATGCATGACGTCGTCCGAGAAGACGAGGCTGCCGAAGATCTCCGGGATGTTGTTCATAGCCATACGGAACCCTCCTAAAAAAAGAGACGCTGTACCGCGGTGGTACAGCGCCTTTGCTGTTATCTGCGAGAATTATAGTCTCTGTAAGGGTTTTTGTCAATCTTTTTTCTTCCGGCGAACGGTCTGACGGATGCTCGGTCCGGTCTTCAGCTGGATGCGCCCGAAGGTCTTCTCCAGTTCGGGTCTCGTCATCTCGATGAGGATGGGCCGTCCGTGGGGGCAGTACCGTACATCGCGATGGGACAGGACATATTCGATGAACTTCTCCTGCTCGGCCGGCGGGGTGTCGTCCCCTGCCTTGACGGCGGCGCGGCAGGCCATGTTCTTGTACATCCAGTCGAGCTTTTCCGGCGTCGGGTCGCTCTTGTCGAGGAGCCGGCCGGCGATCTCGGACAGCAGCTGGGTGACATCCTCTTTGATGAGCATGACCGGCACTTCCCGGACCGCGACGAGGCCGGGACCGAAGTCCGAGACATCGAAGCCTGCCTCCGCGAGGAGATCGGTGTGCTCGAGGACCGCGGAATACTCTTCCTTGGACAGGGAGACGGTGACGGGCATCAGCAGCATCTGGGACTGGACCGGTTCCTTGTTGGCGATGAGCCGGTCGTAGAGGATGCGTTCGTGGGCCGCGTGCTTGTCGACCATCAGCATCTTGCCTTCGAGTTCGACGAGGATGTAGGTCTTGAACGCTTCGCCAATGATGCGGAAGTCCGGCAGTTCGGTCTCCTCCGAGAAGGGCACGACCGGCAGGTCTTCGACCACCGGGAGTTCCTCCGGTCTGGCGGGTTTTGCTTCCGGTGCTTTCGGCGCTTCCGGTTTCGGCTCCTCTGCCGGGCGGTCCGCCTTGCGGACGTAAGGCACGGGGCCTTTCTCCTCTTTCGGTGTCTCCGCCGGTTTCGCGAACGCTTCCTGTTTCAGTTCTTCGACGGCTGCCTCCACTTCCGGAGTCTTCGTCGTCTCCGAAACAGGCTTATCCGAAGCGGTCAGCGGGACGGGCGTCTTCTTTTTGGAAGAGCCGCTCCCCTTGCGCTCCCACTCTTTCGGGAGTTCCTTCGACCAGAAGCCCTCGATCTTTTCAGGGAGCTCCGTTCGGCCGAGTTTCTTTTTGTCGAGTTTGATCTGTTCCCCGGTCTCCTGTTTGAAGGGCGTCTGCCGCTGCAGTTCCTGCTGCGCGAGGGTCAGACGGTTCGGGGTGTCCTTGACGGTGATCGCGTTCTTGGCGGCGTAGTAGACCGCGTCGAACACCGGTCGTTCATTGGAGAAGCGCACCTCGGTCTTGGCGGGGTGCACGTTGACATCCACCATCTCGAGGGGCAGCGTGATGTTCAGGACACAGGCCGGGAACTTGCCGACCATGATGGAGTCCTTGTATGCCCGGTCCAGCGCAGCCGACGCCGTGCCGCTCTTGACGAGGCGGCCGTTCAGGAAGAAGAACTGCATGGAACGGTTCGGACGGCTTGCGGTGGGCTTCGAGACGAAGCCTTCGACCATGACGCCGTTCAGTTCGTAGGAGGTCTCCAGCAGGGCGTTCGAGAAGTCCTTGCCGAAGACGGAATAGATGGTCGACTTGAGGTTCCCGTTGCCGGGCGTCACCAGGATCTGCTTGTCGTCCCGGATGAACCGGATGGAGACCTCCGGGTGGGACAGCGCGATGCGGTCGACGACGCCGGCCACACTGTTGCCCTCCGTGACGTCCTTCTTTAAGAACTTCATGCGGGCGGGCGTGTTGTAGAAGAGGTCCTTGACGACGATCGTGGTGCCTTCCGGGCAGCCCGCGTCGCTGAGGAGCACTTCTTCCGAGCCCTCGATCTTGTAGACCGTTCCGACGTCATCGTCCGCGGTGCGGGTCAGGACATCGACCCGGGAGACGGCGCAGATGGAGGCGAGGGCCTCGCCCCGGAACCCGAGGGTCCCGATGCCGTGGAGGTCTTCTTCGGTCAGGATCTTGGAGGTCGCGTGGCTCACGAAGGCGTTGCGGATGTCTTCCCGCAGAATGCCGGAGCCGTTGTCGGTGACCCGCATGTAGGTGACACCGCCGTTCTTGATCTCCACCGTCAGAGAAGTGGCACCGGCGTCGATGGCGTTCTCCATCAGTTCCTTGATGACGGACGACGGACGTTCGACGACTTCACCGGCGGCGATGAGGTCCGCGATGTGTTTCGGCAGTACATTGATCTTTGCCATGGTGCCCCTCCTTTCTATTCAGTAACGTTATGATTCTTTCGCGCGCTTTGACAGGTCATACAGGTAGTTCATCGCCTCGATGGGGGTGAACGTGTTGACGTCCAGCGCTTTCAGCTCGTCGAGGATCTCGTCGGACGCGTGGCTCGTGAAGCTGATCTGGAAGCCCTCGGGCGATGCACCGGTCTCTTCCGGCACTTCCGTCGGGACTTTCAGGACGCCTCCCGTGCGCTCCTGCTCGTCGATGATCTCTTTGAGCACTTCCCTCGCCCGCTTGACCACCGGGTTCGGGACGCCGGCGAGCTTCGCGACTTCGATACCGTAGCTGCCGTCAGCCGGACCGGGGACGATGCGGCGCAGGAAGATGATGTCATCGCCCCGCTTCTTGCAGGCGATGTTGTAGTTCTTGATACCGGGGAGTTCCTTCTCCATGTCCGTCAGCTCATGGTAATGGGTGGCGAACAGGGTCTTGGCCCCGATCTTGCGTTTGTTGCAGACGTACTCGAGGACGGCCTTCGCGATGGCCATGCCGTCGAAGGTGGACGTGCCGCGGCCGATCTCATCGAGGATGATGAGGCTCTGGCGGGTCGCGTTCTTCAGGATGGTGGCCACCTCGTTCATCTCGACCATGAAGGTGGACTGTCCGGACGCGAGGTCATCGGAGGCGCCGACTCTCGTGAAGATGGCGTCGCAGATGGAGATGCGGGCAGACGAGGCCGGGACGAAGCTGCCCATCTGTGCCATCAGCACGATGAGGGCGACCTGTCTCATGTAGGTCGATTTACCGGCCATGTTCGGACCGGTGATGATGGCGGCCTGGGCGTCATTCAGGTCGAGCGACGTATCGTTCGGGACGAAGGGCGCGCCGTCCAGCATCTTCTCGACCACCGGGTGACGGCCGTCTTTGATGATGACGCTGCCGTCCTCCGTGATCTCGGGGCACACATACCCGTTGTCCACCGCCACTTTGGCAAAGGAACAGAGGACGTCGAGGGTGGCCACCGCGTGGGAGGTCTGCTGGATGCGGACGAGGCTCTGGGCGACGGTCTCCCGCACGCCGCAGAACAGTTCATATTCGAGTTTCGTGATCCGTTCCTGGGCTCCCAGGACCTTGGATTCGAGTTCTTTCAGTTCGCCGGTGATGTACCGCTCGGCATTCGTGAGGGTCTGCTTGCGGATCCACTCTTCCGGCACATCGCCCTGGAACGAGCGGGGCACTTCGAGGTAGTAGCCGAAGACCTTGTTGTAGCCGATCTTCAGTTTCGGGATGCCGGTGCGCTCCCGCTCCTGCGCCTCGATGGTGGCAAGGTACCCCTGGCCGTTCGCGACGATGTCGCGGAGTTCATCGAGTTCGGGGCTGTAGCCCTCTTTGATCATGCCGCCTTCCCGGACCGTGAAGGGCGGGTCTTCGGCGATGGACTCCTCGATGAGCGCCATGATGTCTTCGAGCGGGTCGATGTTCTCCTCGATGCGCTGCATGAGACGGGGCTCTGCGCCCTCCAGAAGGAGTTTTACGGGCAGCAGGCACTGTACGGTCTCATAGAGGCTGCGCAGCTCTCTCGCGTTCGCAGAGCCGTAGGAGATGCGGGTGATGAGACGCTCCATGTCGTGGATGGAGGTCATGTACTCGTGGATCTCGTCCCGGAGGGCGAGGTCGTTCACGAGGAACTGCACCGCGTTCTGGCGTTCCGTGATGCCGCCGGGCGACAGCAGGGGCTGTTCGACCCAGGCACGGAGCAGGCGCTTGCCCATCGCCGTCCGGGTCTTGTCGAGGACCCAGAGGAGGGTGCCGCGCTTCTCCCGGTTGCGGAGCGTTTCGGTGAGCTCGAGGTTCCGCCGGGCGGAGAAGTCGAGTTTCATATACTTGTTGTCGGAGTAGAGCTGGACTTCCCGGATGTTCTGAAGGTCCGTCTTCTGGACTTCGAACAGATAGTCGAGCGCCATGCCGAGGGCACGGACACCGTTCTCCGAGGTCAGTTCCAGTTCTTCGAGGCTCCTGTCGAAATGGTCGGTGACCACCCGCTCCATGTCCTCGAGGCGTGTCTCCCCTTCCTTCAGGGTCTTGACACTGGTGCCCTCCTGTTTTTCGACGAAGGACTTGAAGCCCTTCAGTTTGGCACACTCCGCGTTGACCAGGATCTCCCGGGCAGTGAATCGCCCCAGCACATTGATGATGCGTTCGCCGTTCTGGGACTCTTCCAGTTCGGTCAGCTGGACTTCACCGGTGGAGACGTCGACAAAGCAGATGCCGGTCTTCCCCTCCGCGTGGAAGGCAGCGCACAGGTAGTTGTTCTTCGATTCGTCAAGCATGGAGCTCTCGATGACGGTGCCGGGGGTCACGATGCGGATGACTTCCCGTTTGACGAGGCCCTTCGCCAACGCCGGGTCCTCCACCTGCTCACAGATGGCGACCTTGTATCCCTTGGAGACGAGACGGGCGATGTACGGGTCCACGCTGTGGAACGGCACGCCACACATGGGGGCGCGCTCCTCCTTGCCGCAGTCCTTGCCGGTCAGGACGAGGTCCAGCACGGAGGACACCAGCTTCGCGTCGTCGAAGAACATCTCATAGAAGTCTCCGACCCGGTACATGAGGATGGTATCTTTGTACTCTTCCTTGATGGAGAGGTACTGTTGCATCATGGGGGTGAATTCCGCCATTGGTCCACACTCTTTCTAATAGTTTCGTTCGTTGTCAGGCGAGTTCGCCTTTTAAGATCCAGGTCAGGGGTTCGGTGACCAGCACGTTCTGGTAGGTGCCGATGAGCTCGTCCGGCCCGTCGAATTCGATCATCGTGTTGCCGGAGTTCCGTCCGCAGAGCCGGCCCGCCTTGTTGCGGTGCTCGACGAGGACGCGGAACGTTTTGTCTTTCGTGGTGGCGGACTGTTTCGAGGCCACCTGTTCCTGGGCGAACTGGAGCTCTTCGAACCACTGCTGTTTTTCGGTCGCGGAGATGGGGTCCGGCATCTTTGCGCCGGGCGTCCCGACCCGCGGAGAATAGATGAAGGTGTAAAGCGCCGAGTAGCCCACTTCCTGAATGAGGGAGATGGTGTCGAGGAACTGCTCGTGGGTCTCTCCCGGGAAGCCGACGATGATGTCGCTCGTAATGGAGAGGTCGGGCATCTTCCCTCTCGCGTAGGCCACGGTCTCGAGGTACTTTTCCCGGTCGTAGTGGCGATTCATCCGGTGGAGCACCTCACTGTTCCCGGACTGCACCGGCAGGTGCAGGTGGTTCTCCACCTTCTCACACTCCGCCATCGCGTCGATGAGGGCGTGGGAGCAGTCCTTCGGATGGGAGGTCATGAACCGGATGAGGAAGTCACCGGGGATGTCGTTGATGTCTCTCAGCAGCTTCGGGAAGAGTTCCTTCTCGCCGAAGTCGTTGCCGTAGGAGTTGACGTTCTGGCCGAGGAGCATGATTTCCTTGTAGCCGTCTGCCACGAGCTGTCGGGCATCTTTCATGATGTCCTGGTACTTCCGGCTCCGCTCCCTGCCCCGGACGTGGGGCACGACACAGAACGTGCAGAAGTTGTTGCAGCCGTAGGAGATGGGCAGGAACGCCTTGAAGGGGTGGTTGCGGCAGGGCTCCAGGCCCTCCGCGATGTCGTTGTCGTCTTCGGTGATGTCGAAGACCCGCTCTCCGGTGCTGAGGACGTTCCAGAGGAGCTCCGGGACCCGGTACTGGACATGGGTGCCGAAGACGAGGTCCACATACGGGAAATGGCTCTTCAGACGTTTCGCGACATGTTCCTGCTGGACCATGCAGCCGCAGAGCGCGATGACCAGGTTCGGGTTCGTCTCCTTGAACTTCTTGAGGCGGCCGACGTTGCCGTAGACGCGCTCCTCCGCATGTTCCCGCACCGCGCAGGTGTTGAACAGGATGAAGTCCGCTTCCGACGGGTCGTTCGTGAACTCGTAGCCCATCTGCTCGAGGAGGCCGTCGATGCGCTCCCCGTCCGCCACGTTCCCCTGGCACCCGTAGGTGTGGGTGAAGGCCTTCGGAGCCACATCGCCGAAGCGGTCCTGGAGGAGACGTTTCACTTCCGTGATGTATTCAAATTGCCGGTTCAGCGCTTCCGCAGATACTGCCAAACTGGTCACCAACTTTCGTAAAAATAGCCATAGTATTTTACCATAGATGCGCCGTAAATAAAAGAACATCCCGATGATTCATCGGGATGTTTTCGATCATTTGTATTCAGGCTTCAGATCTCCGCGGTAGACGCTCTGCGGGACTTTGAAGCTCACCGTGCCCATGGAACCGGGGGCGACTTCGTATTCGTCGAAGCAGAGCACCAGGCTGCCGTCTTCGGCGATGTAGAAGTCCTGGTTCGGGTCGATCTCCGAGAAGTCCTCCTCGGGCATGTCGGAGTCGATGAAGTACGAGACGCTGTCGTCCTTCTTCATCTGTGCCCGCATCTGCTCTTTGACGTTCTCGGACAGGTGCGCGATGTACTCGTCCTTGTCAAAGAGGTCAGACAGGATGACCAGGTTGCCGGTCTGCTTGTCGAAGGTGTAGTATTCCATCTCCGTGGCGCCCGACGCGGCCGTCTCTTCCCGGACGACCCGGACGGTGTACCAGCGGTCGGTGTCCGCCGCCACATCGTAGTAGATGTCGAGGCTTCCGTATCCGCCGCCCTCGTGTTCCTTCCGGAACTGTCCGACGGCTTTCTCGTTCATCGCGTCGATCTCTTTGCTGACCGCGTCCGCGGCCTCTTTCCCCTTTTCCTCCGCGGCTATCTTCGGGGTCTTCACGCTCACGTCGGTCGTGTCGGTCTCCTCTGCATACTCCCGGAAGGTGACGGCCTCAAAGACCGTCCCGATGACCGGGATGCTCGAGAGGGCCTGTGCCACCGGAGCACCGGTGTTCGGGAGGATCAGGCAGATGGCGAGGAAGGCGGCCGCGATGGTCGCGGGGATCTTCCAGTATCGTTTTCTCTGTGGCATCGAGACGACGTTCGTTTCCGGCGTCTCGGGCAGTGAAGCGAGCGTCTCTTCGACGGCAGCCCGGACGTGGTCCGGGACACCGGCCTGTGTGCGCTCCTCGTTCGCCATGCGGCGAAGCATATCGTCATTCAGTTTCATCGAATCCCTCCTTCGCGAGCTCTGCTCTCAGCAGGTCCCGCGCGCGTTCCAGCTGTTTGCGGACCGTGGCAGGCCGGGTGCCCGTCGCCTCCGCGACGTCTGCCGTCGGCAGGTCTTCATAGTAGAACAGGATGAGCACCGTCCGGTACGGTTCGCTGAGGCGATCCACAGCGTTCCAGAGGACCTGTTTCGTCTCCGTCGAGACGGGGGCTTCCGGCGCCGCCCGGTCTTCGGTGTGTTCCTCCGGGATGCCGGCACGCTTCTTCCGCCGCAGTTCATCTTTGCAGCAGTTGATGAGGATGCCATAGAGCCAGGGCTTGAACTTCTCCGGGTCTCGGAGGGAGTCGAGATGCTCATACGCTTTCAATATGCTCTGCTGCATGCAGTCGAGGGCATCGTCCTCCTGCTTCATATAGCTCATCGCCAAAGCGTACATCGCCGCTTCCCTTTCCCGGATCTGGTCCGAGAACCATGCTTTGTCCATTCTCAACGCGATTCACCTCCATTGCTGTTACACTCCTTAGACGGCCGCTCAGAGGATTCTGTGACGTGTCAAAGAAAAAAACACCGGCTCATGTCCCAGGGGACCGCTACCGGTGTTCATTTCTCTTGGTGGTCAAAGACGGCTTAAAGGTCTTTGATTCCGTTCAGAAGCTCTTTGAGCTCTGCGGCTTCTTCCTCATTGAGGGTGACACCTTTGCCCATGCGCTCGTGCTCGGGTGCCCAGTCACGAATATCGAATTTCGGCTTGCCGCCGTTCCAGGAGACTTTGTTCAGTTCCTTGGTCCAGCCGCGGGCGTTCTCGGACAGAACACCAAATTCTTCCGTGATCTCATAAGTGAATTCCGGCATTTCCAAACTCCTCCCTATAATTATTATTTATAATTATAAGTGAATTATAGCGCAAACAAACGGAAAGTTCAATAGGTACGTTGTTTTTAAACGATTTACTCGAAAAGGATGGTGCTGAAGTACCGCTCGCCCGTGTCCGGGAGGACCGTGACGACGGTTTTCCCCTTCCCCAGTTCCTTCGCAAGCTTCAGCGCGACGGACACGTTCGTGCCGCTGGAGATGCCGCAGAGGATGCCTTCCTCGGCTGCCAGGCGGCGGGTGGTATCGAGGGCCTCCTCGTCCGTGACGATGCGGATGTCGTTATAGATGGACTGGTCTAAAATGGCCGGGATGACGCCGTCACCGATGCCCATCTGCAGGTGGGTGCCGATGTTGCCTCCGCTGAGAATAGCGGCGTTATCGGGCTCACAGGCGACGATAGAGATATCCGGGTTCTTCTCCTTCAGGACTTTGCCGATACCGGAGAGCGTGCCGCCGGTGCCGACACCGGAGCAGAACGCGTGGATGGGCCTGCCATTCATGTCATCGAGGATCTCGAGCGCGGTGTGCTGCAGGTGTGCCTCGATGTTGTTGTAGTTCTCGAACTGGTTCGGGATGAAGACGTTCGGGTCCTCTCTGCCCATCTCCTCCGCCATCTCGATGCACTTCTCGATGCATTCGCCGATGTTGTTGCGGTCGTGGACGAGACGGACCTCTGCGCCGTACTGGCGGACCAGCATGCGGCGTTCCTTGCTGACGGAGTCCGGCATGATGATGACGACCTTGTAGCCCTTCACGGCGCCCACAAGGGCCAGTCCGATGCCCTGGTTGCCGCTGGTGGGTTCCACGATGACGGTGTCGGGACCGATGATGCCCTCTTTTTCCGCCGCTTCGATCATCTGGAACGCGGTACGGGTCTTGATGGAGCCGCCGACATTGAGACCTTCGAACTTGACGAGGACTTCGGCGTCTTCCGGACCGGTGAGACGGTTCAGACGGATGAGCGGGGTGTTCCCGAGCGCGTCCAGTACGGTATTGCAGATCATATGGTATCTCCTTCATCCCCCGTTGCCGGGAGCAGTCTTTTATATAGCGGTCAATATTATAGCATACAGGCTACTTGAAAGGAAGAAAAAAGAAAACCTGTGCGGATGCACAGGTTTTCTATGTCAGTCAGTTAGAATGACTTATTCGTTGATCGCGATAACAACGCCCGAACCAACAGTACGGCCGCCTTCACGGATAGCGAAACGAAGACCTTCTTCGATAGCGATCGGGGTGATCAGCTCAACGTCCATTTCGACGTTGTCGCCAGGCATGCACATCTCAGTGCCGGCCGGAAGGGTGATGACACCGGTAACGTCGGTGGTTCTGAAGTAGAACTGCGGTCTGTAGTTGTTGAAGAACGGAGTATGACGGCCGCCTTCATCCTTGGTCAGGACGTAGACCTGGCCACGGAACTTGGTGTGGGGGTTGATGGTGCCGGGTTTGCAAAGGACCTGGCCTCTTTCGATCTCGTCACGGGCAACACCACGAAGCAGAGCACCGATGTTGTCGCCGGCCTCAGCATAGTCGAGGGTCTTGCGGAACATTTCGATACCGGTGCAGACGGTCTTGGCCTTTTCGTCTTTCAGACCAACGATCTCGACTTCTTCGCCGGTCTTCAGCTGACCTCTTTCAACTCTACCGGTGGCAACAGTACCACGGCCGGAGATGGTGAAGACGTCTTCGACAGGCATAAGGAAGGGAAGGTCAGACTTACGGTCCGGAGTCGGGATGTAAGTGTCGATCGCATCAAGGAGCTCCCAGATCGGCTTCAGGACGTCAGCGTTGACGTCGTCGCCGGTGTACTCAAGAGCCTGAAGAGCGGAACCAGCAATGACGGGGATGTCATCGCCCGGGAATTCGTACTCGGACAGAGTCTCACGGACTTCCATCTCGACGAGTTCAAGGAGTTCCGGATCGTCGACCTGGTCGACTTTGTTCAGGAAAACGATGATGTAGGGAACGCCGACCTGACGGGCAAGGAGAAGGTGCTCCTTGGTCTGAGCCATGGGGCCGTCGGTAGCAGCGATAACAAGAACGGAACCGTCCATCTGAGCGGCACCAGTGATCATGTTCTTGATGTAGTCGGCATGGCCGGGGCAGTCAACGTGAGCATAGTGACGGCCTTTGATCTCTTCGCCGTTGAGGCCGATTCTGTCTTCGGTCTCATACTCGACGTGAGCGGTGTTGATGGTGATACCACGCTCTCTCTCTTCGGGAGCCTTATCGATCTCGCCATAGTCCTCGAACTTGGCAAGGCCCTTCATAGCAAGAGTCTTGGTGATAGCAGCAGTAAGAGTGGTCTTACCATGGTCGACGTGACCGATGGTACCGATGTTTACGTGCGGTTTGTTTCGGTTAAAATGTTCCTTTGCCATTGGAATGTTCCTCCTTCATAATGGTGAACTTTATTCATTCAGAATTATTTTGATTGTATCAGATAGACTGATTCAATGCAAGTACGGTTTCAAGCGCTTAGTCCTTCTTGTTTCGGTCGGAAATGATGCCCTCCGCGATGGACTTCGGAACCTCGACATAGTGGGACGGCTGCATGACATAGTTGGCACGGCCCTGGGTCTTGGAACGAAGGTCGGTGGAGTAACCGAACATGGAAGCAAGCGGGATGAACGAGCTGATCTGGGTGGCGCCGTTGACGGGCTCCATACCCTTGATGAGACCACGGCGGGAGTTGATGTCGCCGATGACGTCGCCGACATAGTCGTCCGGAGTGGTGACGTCGACTTTCATCATGGGCTCCATGAGGACCGGAGAGGCCTTTCTCATGGCGTCCTTGAAGGCCATGGATCCGCAGATCTTGAAGGCCATTTCAGAGGAGTCGACTTCGTGGTAAGAACCGTCGTAAAGGGTGACCTTGACGTCTTCGACGTTATAGCCGGCCAGGACACCGCTCTGCATGGCAGACTTGATACCCTGTTCGGTGGGGGCGATGAATTCCTTCGGAATGGCACCGCCGACAACGGCGTTGACGAACTCGTAGCCCTTCTCGGGGTTCGGCTCGATCTTGATCTTGACTTCGGCGTACTGACCGGAACCACCGGTCTGACGCTTGAACTTGCATGCGACATCCGCCGGAGCGCTGATGGTCTCGCGGTAGGCAACCTGAGGCTGACCGACGTTTGCTTCGACCTTGAACTCACGGAGCAGACGGTCGACGATGATCTCGAGGTGGAGCTCACCCATACCGGCGATGATGGTCTGACCGGTCTCTTCGTCTGTGTAAGTACGGAATGTCGGATCTTCTTCGGCCAGTTTCGCGAGGGCGATGCCCATCTTTTCCTGACCGGCCTTGGTCTTCGGCTCGACGGCAACACGGATGACCGGTTCCGGGAAGTCGAGGGACTCAAGGATGACCGGCGCCTTCGGATCGCAAAGGGTATCACCGGTGGTGGTGTTCTTGACACCGACGCAGGCGGCGATATCGCCGGAGTAAACGGTATCGATATCCTGTCTGTGGTTCGCGTGCATCTGCATGATACGACCAAGACGCTCGTTCTTGCCCTTTACAGAGTTGTAAACGGTCTCGCCGGCATTGGCAGTACCCGAGTAGACACGGAAGAAGCAGAGCTTACCGACATACGGGTCCGTCGCGATCTTGAATGCAAGAGCGGAGAACGGATCGTCGTCTTTCGGATGTCTCTCGATCTCTTCGCCGGTCTCAGGGTCAGTGCCCTTGATGGCGGGGATATCGGTAGCAGCGGGCATGTAGTCAACGATGGCGTCGAGGAGGGGCTGAACGCCCTTGTTGCGGTAGGAAGTACCGCAGACCATCGGGACCATGTCGTTGGCAAGAGTGCCCTTACGGATCGTAGCTTTGATCTCATCGATGGTCAGCTCTTCCCCGTTGAAGTACTTCTCCATGAGCTCGTCGTCATAGGATGCGACGGTCTCGATGAGAGCATCGTGATATTCCTGGGCTTTGTCCATCATGTCTGCGGGAATGTCTTCGTCGCGGACATCCTGGCCCATGTCGTCGTAGTAAACTTCGGCGCGCATGGTGATCAGGTCGATGATGCCACGGAATTCAGCTTCGGCACCGATCGGGATCTGGATCGGGACCGGGTTCGCCTTCAGACGGTCTTTGACCATTTCGATGACGTTGTAGTAGTCGGCGCCCATGATGTCCATCTTGTTGACGTAGATCATGCGCGGGACCTGATATTTGTCAGCCTGACGCCAGACGGTCTCAGACTGGGGCTCGACGCCACCCTTGGCGGAGAGGACGGTCACGGAGCCGTCGAGGACTCGAAGAGAACGCTCGACTTCTGCGGTGAAGTCCACGTGGCCGGGAGTGTCGATGATGTTGATTCTGTGTTCTTTCCAGAAGCAGGTGGTAGCAGCGGACGTGATGGTGATACCACGTTCCTGTTCCTGGACCATCCAGTCCATGGTGGCAGCGCCGTCATGGACCTCACCGATCTTATGGTTGATACCGGTGTAGTACAGGATACGCTCAGTCGTCGTCGTTTTACCGGCGTCGATATGAGCCATGATACCAATGTTTCTGGTCTTTTCCAAAGATACCTGTCTCGGCATATAATCCTCCCGTGATTACCAGCGGAAATGAGCAAACGCCTTGTTGGCTTCTGCCATTCTGTGAGTGTCTTCGCGTTTCTTGAATGCAGAGCCGGTTTCATTGACGGCATCCATGATCTCGTTCGCGAGACGTTCTTTCATGGTTCTCTCACCACGCTGACGAGCATACAGGGTGATCCAGCGGAGACCCAGGGTCTGTCTGCGTTCCGGACGGACTTCCATCGGAACCTGGTAAGTGGCACCGCCGACACGGCGAGCCTTGACTTCAAGGACAGGCATAACGTTTTCCATGGCCTTCTCGAACACTTCGAGGGGGTCTTCACCTGTCTTTTCTTTGATGATGTCAAAAGCGCCGTAGACGATCTTCTGAGCGACACCTTTTTTACCATCGAGCATAACACTGTTGATGAGACGTGTTACGAGCTTTGAGTTGTAAAGCGGATCGGGCAAAACATCACGTTTTGCAATCTGGCCTCTTCTTGGCACTTCGCTTCCCTCCTTCATAGTAATGATATCATAGGTACTCGAGTGACAACGTTCTCGTGGCGCCAATGTGAGGCATATAAATAACAATATATATACACTTCACATTGTCACGCATATTCATGCGTGGCCTTGCAAGAAGTTTGTTCTCTTACTTTTTCTTCGGTCTCTTAGCGCCGTATTTCGAACGGGACTGCATACGGTCCGTAACACCCTGCGTATCGAGCGTACCACGGATGATGTGGTAACGAACACCGGGAAGGTCCTTAACACGTCCGCCTCTGATGAGGACGACACTATGCTCCTGAAGATTGTGGCCGACACCCGGAATATAGGCGGAAACCTCGATCCCGTTAGTCAGACGGACTCTGGCGATCTTACGAAGTGCAGAGTTCGGCTTCTTCGGTGTGGCGGTCTTGACGGCAGTGCAGACACCGCGTTTCTGCGGAGACTGGACGTCGGTCATGACGTTCTTCTTAGAGTTGAGTCCTTTCAGAAGAGCCGGAGCCTTTGCTTTCTTTTCGGAGGTCTTACGACCCTGACGAACAAGCTGGTTAAAGGTTGGCAATCTGTTTCACCTCCATGCAAATAATGTAAAGTATAAATATATTGCTATAAGGAGAGCCTCCGGAAGGTGTTCCGGAAGTTCCCCTGTATAGTTGTTACTGCGCGGTAAAAACACCACGACAATTCGGTATTGTATCCGAATTCTTATGCTTTGTCAACACAAGTTTTTCGCCTGTTTTGGCGGGCGATTTACTCTTCCTCGGGAAGGTCCTCGAATTCCTCGATGTCTTCGATGAACAGGTCGGAATCGATCGCGTTGAACAGGTCGTGCTTCTGTTCGACTTCGACGTCGGCATAGCACTTCATACCGGTGCCGCTCGGGAGCAGCTTACCGATGATGACGTTCTCCTTGAGGCCGAGCAGCGGGTCGGTCTTGCCCTTGATGGCCGCGTCGGTGAGGACACGGGTCGTCTCCTGGAAGGAGGCGGCGGACAGGAAGGAGTCCGTGGCGAGAGAAGCCTTGGTGATACCGAGGAGCATCGGGTCCGCTTTGGCGTATGCCGGTTCGCGGCCGGTCTCGGCAGCTTCTTTCTCCAGTTTCTCGTTGACCGCATAGAAGTCGGACTTCTCGATGACGGAGCCCGCGATGAGGTCGGTCTCACCGGCGTCGGTGACGGTGACCTTCTTCATCATCTGACGGACGATGACTTCGATGTGCTTGTCGTTGATATCAACACCCTGCATCCGGTAGACGCGCTGGACTTCACGGATGAGGTAATCGTGGACGGCATCGACACCCATGATCTCGAGGAGGTCATGCGGGTTGATGGAACCTTCCGTCAGGGCTTCGCCCTTCTGGACGTTCGCGCCGGAAACGATCTTCTGGCGCAGACGCAGGCCGTACGGGATGAGGTAGGACTTCTCCTTCCCATCTTCGGCGTTGGTGACGATGACGTGCTTGCCCTTCATGTCGTCGTCGATGGAGACAGTACCGTCGAACTCGGACAGGATGGCGAGGGTCTTCGGCTTGCGGCCTTCGAACAGCTCTTCGACACGGGGAAGACCCTGTGTGATATCGGAGCCCGATGCGACACCACCGGTGTGGAACGTACGCATGGTCAGCTGGGTACCGGGTTCACCGATGGACTGGGCCGCGATGATACCGACCGCTTCACCGACCGTGACCGTACCGCCGGTCGCCAGGTTCTTACCGTAGCACTTGATGCAGACACCGTGGTGAGCGCGGCAGGTCAGGAGCGAACGGATGTCGATCTCGGCTCTGGAGCCCTCTTCTGCCTTGCCGGCAGCGATGTCTTCGGCGTGGGTCTCTTTGACGTACTTCGCAACGATCTCGGCGTCGTCTTCCGTCAGCATGTGGTCGCAGTCCATGAGGACTTCACCGGAGTTGCGGTCGACGAGGTCTTCGACCAGGTAACGGCCGACGAGACGTTCTTCGAGTTTCTCGATGACTTCGTTTCCGTCGGTGATGTCATAAACGGGGATACCGTGTTTGCATCCGCAGTCTTCCTCGCTGACGATGACTTCCTGGGAAACGTCGACGAGACGTCTGGTCAGGTAACCGGAGTCAGCGGTACGAAGTGCGGTATCGGCAAGACCTTTACGGGCACCACGGGAGGAGATGAAGTATTCGATGATGTTCAGACCTTCACGATAGTTGGCTCGGATCGGGATCTCGATGGTCTTACCGGAGGTGTTGGCGATAAGACCACGCATGCCGGCGAGCTGACGCAGCTGGGAGTCAGAACCACGGGCGCCGGAATCGATCATCATGAAGATCGGGTTGTATTTACCGAGGTTGTCCTTCAGACCGTCGGACACCTGCTTCGTGCAGTTGTCCCACTCGCTGAGGATGAGACGGGAGCGTTCCTTGCTGGAAAGCATACCCATCTGATAGTAGGATTCGATCTGGTCGACCTTGTCGGAAGCGGCGCCGACGTAATCCCATTTGCTTTCGGGGATCTTCGCGTCGGAGACGGCGACCGTGATACCACTCAGCGTGGAGTACTTGTAACCCTGAGCCTTGATCTCGTCGAGCATGACGGATGTGGTATGGGTGCCGTGGATGCGCAGGCAGCGGTCGATGATCTTACCGAGGACTTTCTTGTTGACCAGGTCTTCGACTTCCAGACGGAACTCGTTGCCCGGGATGCTTCTGTCGATGAAGCCAAGGTCCTGCGGGATGGGGTTGTTGAAGATGACCTTGCCGAGCGTGGTCTCGATGATGCCGGACTTCTGCTCGCCGTCGATCTCCTTCGTCATACGGATCTTGATCTTGGAGTGCATCGTGATGGTCTTTTCTTCGAAGGCCATGGTGGCTTCGTTGACATCACGGAAGACTCTCCCCTCACCCGGCTCGCCGTCCTTGTCGAGGGTCAGGTAGTACGAACCGAGGACCATGTCCTGGGTCGGGACCGTGACGGGACGTCCGTCAGAGGGTTTCAGAAGGTTGTTCGCAGCCAGCATCAGGAAACGGGCTTCCGCCTGAGCTTCCGCGGACAGCGGTACATGGACTGCCATCTGGTCACCGTCGAAGTCCGCGTTGAAGGCGGTACATGCGAGCGGGTGGAGCTTGATGGCACGGCCGTCGACCAGGACCGGTTCAAAGGCCTGGATACCGAGACGGTGCAGGGTCGGTGCACGGTTCAGCATGACGGGGTGGTCCTTGATGACGACTTCCAGGGCATCCCAGACTTCGTCTTTGGAGCGTTCGACCATCTTGCGGGCAGACTTGATGTTGCCGGCGACGTTGGTCTCGACGAGGCGTTTCATGACGAAGGGCTTGAACAGCTCGAGAGCCATTTCCTTCGGCAGACCGCACTGGTACATCTTGAGTTCCGGACCGACGACGATAACGGAACGACCGGAGTAGTCGACACGCTTACCGAGCAGGTTCTGACGGAAGCGGCCCTGCTTACCTTTCAGCATATCGGAAAGGGACTTCAGCGGACGGTTGTTCGGTCCGGTGACCGGACGGCCGCGGCGGCCGTTGTCGATGAGGGCGTCGACAGCTTCCTGGAGCATGCGCTTCTCGTTGCGGATGATGATGTCCGGCGCATGGAGGTCCAGAAGGCGTTTCAGACGGTTGTTGCGGTTGATCACGCGGCGGTACAGGTCGTTGAGGTCAGACGTTGCGAAACGTCCGCCGTCGAGCTGGAGCATCGGGCGAAGATCGGGCGGGATGACCGGGATGCAGTCGAGGATCATCCACTCCGGCTTGTTGCCGGAATTCCGGAAGGCGTTGACGACTTCCAGTCTCTTCAGAAGACGGGTCCGTCTCTGGCCGGTGGCCTTGACGAGTTCTTCCGTCAGTTCATCGGAAAGGGCGACGACGTCGATCTCCTGGAGGAGTTTCTTGATGGCTTCCGCGCCCATTCCGGCGTCGAAGTCATCTTCGTACATCTCGCGCATTTCCTGATAGTTCTTCTCGGTCAGGAGCTGATACTTCTCAAGCGGGGTGGAACCCGGGTCCGTGACGATGTAGAGAGCAAAGTACAGGACCTTCTCCAGCGAACGCGGAGAGATGTCGAGCATCAGGCCGATGCGGGACGGGATACCCTTGAAGTACCAGATGTGGGAGACCGGAGCGGCCAGTTCGATGTGGCCCATCCGCTCTCTTCTGACTTTCGCTTTGGTGACTTCGACACCGCAGCGTTCGCAGATCTTGCCTTTGTAGCGGATCCGCTTGTATTTACCGCAGGAGCACTCCCAGTCCTTGGTAGGCCCGAAGATCTTTTCGCAGAAAAGACCGTCGCGCTCCGGCTTCAGAGTCCGGTAGTTGATCGTTTCGGGCTTGGTGACTTCGCCGTTGGACCATTTGCGGATGGTATCCGGCGAAGACAGGCCGATCCGAATGGAATCGAATACCAGATCGTCATTCATCGTTTTATTCTGAATGTCTGTCATTGGGCGACCTCTTTCCTTAAATTATTCGTCAAAGCTGAGGGAATCCAGATCTTCCGCGGTGGGTTCCTCTTCAGCGGTGAATTCGTCGAACTCGTCTGCGGTGGCCATGGGCTCGCCCTGCTCATCGAGGGTCATGTAGCCGGTGGCGCCTTCGGCGTCGTTGACGGACTTCATATCGTCGTTTTCGGCAAGACGGAATCCGATGTCATCGCCATCGAAGTTCTGTCTGAGGTCGATTTCGTTATCATTTTTGTCGAGGACGCGAACGTCGAGGCCGAGTGCCTGCAGTTCCTTGATGAGGACCTTGAAGGACTCCGGAACGCCGGACTTCGGTACGCTCTGGCCCTTGACGATGGCTTCGTAGGTCTTGACACGGCCGACGATGTCGTCGGACTTGACGGTCAGGATCTCCTGAAGGGTGTAAGCCGCGCCGTAAGCCTCGAGGGCCCAGACTTCCATTTCACCGAAACGCTGGCCGCCGAACTGGGCTTTACCGCCGAGGGGCTGCTGCGTGACGAGGGAGTACGGACCGGTGGAACGGGCGTGGATCTTATCGTCGACAAGATGGTGGAGTTTGAGGTAATACATGACACCGACGGTGACACGATCGCCGAGCGGAAGACCGGTACGGCCGTCCATGAGTTCGGTCTTACCGTCTCTGCCCTTGTAGGCGTCCTCGATGAGAGCGAGTTCCGCCTCATCTTCGGTGTTCTTCCGAAGGAGATCCATGAGATCGTCCAGGCTGAAGCCCTTCTCTTCGTTCTTGTCTTCGTAGTCGAGGACGAGCTGCCTCGTCTGGTCGTTGCCCTTTGCAAGAAGCTTGGACTCGACGAGGAAGTACTGGATGTCCTCCTCATGAGCGCCGTCGAAGACGGGGGTCATGATCTTCCAGCCCTTCGAACGGGCAGCCATACCGATGTTGACTTCGAGGACCTGACCGATGTTCATTCGGGAGGGAACGCCCAGCGGGTTCAGGACGATGTCGAGCGGAGTACCGTCCGGCAGGAACGGCATGTCTTCCTGCGGAAGGACGCGGGAGACGACACCCTTGTTACCGTGACGGCCGGCCATCTTGTCACCGACCTGGATCTTTCTCTTCTGGGCGATGTACACGCGGACGACTTTGTTGACGCCCGGGCTCAGCTCATCAGAGTTGGCTCTCGTGAAGACTTCGACGTTGAGGACGATACCGTACTCACCGTGCGGGACACGGAGGGACGTATCGCGGACCTCTCTCGCCTTCTCGCCGAAGATGGCCTGCAGGAGGCGCTCTTCCGCGGTGCGCTCGGTCTCGCCCTTCGGGGTGACCTTACCGACGAGGATGTCACCGGACTTGACTTCGGCGCCGATGTGGATGATACCCTCTTCATCAAGGTTCGCCAGTGCATCTTCACCGACGTTCGGGATGTCGCGGGTGATCTCTTCCGGCCCGAGCTTGGTGTCACGGGACTCGAGTTCGAACTCTTCGATATGGATGGAGGTGTAAACGTCGTCCCGGATGAGTTTTTCATTCAGAAGAACGGCGTCTTCATAGTTGTAGCCTTCCCAGGTCATGAAGCCGATGAGGGCGTTCTTACCGAGGGAGATCTCACCATTGCTGGTGGCGGGGCCGTCGGCGATGACCTGTCCTTTGGTGACTTCCTGGCCAAGGTCGACGATGGGTCTCTGGTTGATGCAGGTGCCCTGGTTGGAGCCCATGAACTTGATGAGCTCATAGTTGTCGATGCCGTCTTCCGTCTCGATCTCGATGTGGTCGGCGTCGACATGCTTGACCGTACCGGCGTTCTTCGCGAGGACGACGGAACCGGAGTCCACGGCAGCCTTGTATTCCATACCGGTACCGACGATCGGAGAGTCGGTGACCATGAGCGGAACGGCCTGACGCTGCATGTTCGAACCCATGAGGGCACGGTTGGCGTCGTCGTTCTCGAGGAACGGGATCATGGCAGTCGCGACGGAGACGAGCATCTTCGGGGAGACGTCCATGTAATCCGGAACGCTCGGGTCGACTTCGGCGAACTCATCGCGATAACGGATGGTGATACGGTTGTTGACGAAGTGGCCGTCCTTGTCGAGGGGCTCGTTCGCCTGGGCAACACGGTAGTTGTCTTCGACGTCGGCGGTCATGTAGACGACTTCGTCGAGGACCTTGCCGGTCTCTTTGTCGATCTTCCGGAACGGAGCTTCGATGAAGCCGTACTTGTTGATGCGGGCAAAGGTGGCAAGATAGGAGATCAGACCGATGTTCGGACCTTCGGGGGTCTCGATGGGACACATGCGGCCGTAATGAGTGTAGTGGACGTCTCGGACTTCGAATCCGGCACGGTCTCTGGAAAGACCGCCGGGGCCGAGGGCGGAGAGACGACGCTTATGCGTGAGCTCTGCCAGGGGGTTCGTCTGGTCCATGAACTGGGACAGCGGCGAGGAGCCGAAGAACTCCTTGATGGCAGCGACGACGGGACGGATGTTGATGAGAGCTTCCGGAGTCGCCTTTTCGGGGTCCTGAGCGGAAAGAGACATTCTCTCGCGGACGACACGTTCCATACGGGAGAAACCGATGCGGAACTGGTTCTGGAGCAGTTCGCCGACGGAACGGATGCGGCGGTTGCCCAGGTGGTCGATGTCGTCAAGGGTACCGACATTGTTGCCGAGGCAGTCAAGATAGTTGACGGTGGCATAGATGTCGTCGATGATGATATGTTTCGGGATGAGGTCATCGGCATGCTCTTTCAGAGTGAGGAGCAGGTCGTCCTTGTCCCAGTCGTCCTCTGCTTCGGCGAGGATGTCCTGAAGGACGCTGAACCGGACTTTCTCGTTGATGCCGACTTCTTCCAGTTCTTCTTCCGTCAGGTCCCAGGCGCCGAGGAACGGAAGGATGTCGACCATGCCGTTGGAAACGACTTTGACTTCTTTCCCCTCTTCGGTGAGGACATAGGC